>ERZ802830.154-NODE-154-length-65810-cov-15.5958_pt1 | contig 65810 bp, 76 predicted proteins | sample MGYA00345654_ERZ802830 | MGnify/ENA primary metagenome ERZ802830 (study PRJEB30503, sample SAMEA104212375) | marine metagenome | biome: Westerlies Biome; feature: [SRF] surface water layer (ENVO:00010504) within the epipelagic zone...; material: water...
AGGACATCTCCTTGCTGATGATCACTGACGGCCAGTGGATCGAGGCCGGCACTGAAGTGGTTAAGGACATTTTCAGTCAGACGGCTGGCATTGTCACTGTCACCCAGAAGAACGACATCCTGCGCGAGATCATCGTTCGCGGAGGCAGTTTCCATCTCTGCACCGAGAAGAAAGCGCTTGAGCGTTTCCAAGGTGATGGCGTGATGGTCAACCCCGGTGAGCCAATCGCCAAGGGGATCAGCACCGAGACGATGGTTTATGTGCAGACGGTGGAAACACCTGAAGGCAGCGGTCTGCTGCTTCGACCCGTTGAGGAGTACACGATTCCCAACGAAGCTCAGCTGCCTGATCTGGGCCACGTCAAACAACCCAATGGACCTCATCTCGGCCTGAAGGCCAGCCAGCGTCTTGCCTTTAAGGACAACGAACTGGTTAAGTCTGTGGAGGGTGTTGAGCTGCTGCGTACGCAGTTGATGCTGGAAACATTCGACACCACGCCTCAGATGACCGTGGATGTGGAAGCGGTCCCCGACAAGCGCGCCAAGACGATCGAACGTCTTCAACTCGTCATTCTGGAGAGCATTCTTGTTCGACGTGACACCATTTCCGACTCCAGCCACGGATCCACTCACACCGAGTTGCAGGTGGAAGATGGCCAGTCGATCAAGGCCGGTGAGGTGATTGCCACCACGCAGATTCTCTGCAAGCAAGAGGGTGTTGCTCAGATGCCTGAGGCCACGGCCGATGAGCCTGTGCGTCGATTGATTGTGGAGCGTCCGGAGGACACGCTCACCATCAGCACCAACTCTCAGCCTGTTGTGACTGTCGGTCAGCGGATCGTGGATGGTGAAGAACTCGCTGCAGGTCAGCCCTCCGACTGCTGCGGTGAAATTGAGAAAGTCGAGAGCCAGAGCGTCACCCTGCGCCTGGGCCGGCCTTACATGGTCTCGCCGGATTCTTTGTTGCACGTTCGCGACGGTGATCTGGTGCAGCGCGGGGATGGACTTGCTCTGCTGGTGTTCGAACGCCAGAAGACGGGTGACATCGTTCAGGGCCTGCCGAGAATTGAGGAACTGCTGGAAGCTCGCCGTCCGCGTGAATCAGCGATTCTCTGCAAGAAGCCAGGCACCGTTGAGATCAAGCAGGGTGAAGATGATGAGAACACCACGGTGACGGTGATCGAGGCGGACGACGCCATCTCCGAGTACCCGATCCTTCTTGGGCGCAACGTGATGGTGAGTGACAGTCAGCAGGTGACTGCTGGAGAGCTGCTCACTGACGGACCCATCAACCCGCATGAGCTTCTGGAGTGCTTCTTTGAGGATTTGCGCAGCCGCAAGCCCTTGATGGATGCGGCGCAGGAGGCCATCGCCAAGCTCCAGCACCGTCTGGTGACCGAAGTTCAGAACGTCTACAAGTCCCAGGGCGTCTCCATTGACGACAAACACATCGAAGTGATCGTTCGTCAGATGACCAGCAAGGTTCGCGTTGAGGACGCAGGGGATACGACCCTGCTGCCCGGTGAGCTGATCGAGCTCCGTCAGGTGGAGGACACCAATCAGGCGATGTCGATCACCGGCGGGGCTCCTGCCGAGTTCACTCCTGTTCTGCTGGGGATCACCAAGGCGTCCCTGAACACCGACAGCTTCATCTCCGCGGCATCCTTCCAGGAAACCACCCGTGTGCTCACCGAAGCGGCCATTGAAGGCAAGAGCGATTGGCTGCGTGGACTGAAGGAGAACGTGATCATCGGTCGCCTGATTCCTGCCGGCACCGGGTTCAGCGGTTTTGAAGAAGAACTGAAGGCCGAGGCCGGCCCGCACCCGGACATCCTGGCGGAGGATCCTGCTGGCTACCGCCGCATGCAGAATCTGCGTCCTGACTACACCGTGGACATGCCTGCGGCGCCAGCCGCCGATGCCACGGCCGTTCTTGACGATCCCAGTGATGCTGACCTGGAGGCCACCCGTAGCCGCCACGGCATCGAAGCTGGCAGCAACTTCGCTGCTTTCGCCCGGCCTGATGCCGACAACGAGTTGAAGGAAGAGCAGGTGGTGGATGCTGAGGCGGTGGAGGGTCTGCAGGAAGAGGGGCTGCTCAGCGATGAATGAAGATTGCGCCTTTCACCGCGATCGTCAGTCCAATCTCCCCAAACTGTCCCTCCAGGTCAGCCCTGCTCATGATTGAACCCACCACGATTCCCGTACGCCGCCTTCCCCGGTATGGGTTCCATACCCATACCGAACGGCTGAATGGCCGCATGGCCATGCTCGGGTTCATTGCACTTTTGGCTGTGGAGATCAAGATTGGCCATGGACTGTTGGTCTGGTGATCAGCACTGCCCAGTCCAAAACGCTGCTCGGGCTCGGGTCTTCCGAGCTTGAACGCTGGGCTGTCACTCAGGGACAATCCGCCTTCCGGGGCCGACAGCTGCACGACTGGCTCTATGCCAAGGGAGCCAGAGATCTTCAGGAGATCACGGTGCTTCCGAAATCTTGGAGGGCTTCCCTTCAGGACAGTGGGGTGAGCATCGGACGCTTGAAGGAGCAGGACCGCAAGGTGGCCGCCGATGCCACCACCAAACTCCTTTTGGCAACTGACGACGGTGAAACGCTGGAGACGGTTGGGATTCCCACTGATCAGCGCCTCACCGTCTGTGTGTCAAGCCAGGTGGGATGCCCGATGGCCTGCCGCTTCTGCGCCACCGGGAAAGGGGGACTGCAACGCTCGCTTTACACGCACGAGATCGTTGCACAGGTGCTGAGTGTGCGTGAAGTGATGCAGCGCAGACCATCTCATGTGGTGTTCATGGGCATGGGGGAACCGCTGTTGAACATCGAGGCGGTTCTGGATTCGATTCGCTGTCTCAACGATGATCTCGGAATCGGTCAGCGCCGGATCACGGTGAGCACGGTGGGGGTGCCTCGCACGCTTCCAAAGCTGGCGGAACTGGCCATGGAGCGACTCGGTCGCGCTCAGTTCACCTTGGCCGTGAGCCTGCATGCTCCCAATCAGACACTCAGGGAAGAGCTGATTCCCACGGCGCATGCCTACCCCTACGACGCGCTTCTGGATGATTGCCGGCACTACCTGGCCATCACCGGCAGACGGGTGAGCTTTGAATACATCTTGTTGGGCGGTCTTAATGACCACGCAGCTCATGCTGAGGAACTTGCTGATCGGGTCGGTGGCTTTCAGAGTCACGTGAATCTGATCGCCTACAACCCGATCGAAGAAGAGGAATTTCAGCGTCCCACGCGGGATCGCATCGAAGGATTCCGGCGCGTGCTGGAAGGCCGTGGGGTGGCCGTGAGTTTGCGTGCCAGTCGCGGGCTTGATCAGGATGCCGCCTGCGGACAGCTGAGACGTTCACGCCAGCAGTAGGGGAGACTCAGCGGATCACCCGTCTGTCCCCATGGCACGCATCGATTGGTGGATTCTGATCGCCTATCTGGCCAGCACGCTGGTTCTGGGTCTCTGGTTGGCACGGAGGAACCGCGGCGAAGATGATTATTTCGTGGCCGGTCGCCGGCTCAGTGGTTGGCTTGCCGGCGCTTCCATGGCCGCGACCACCTTTTCCATAGATACCCCCCTCTATGTGGCAGGCATCGTCGGGACGAGGGGACTGGCGGCCAACTGGGAGTGGTGGGGATTCGGACTCGCGCATGTGGCCATGGCGGTGGTGTTTGCTCCCCTTTGGCGACGCAGCGGTGTACTCACCGATGCGGCCTTCACCGAACTTCGTTATGGAGGTGCTGCGGCCGCTTGGTTGCGGGGAATCAAGGCCTTTTTGCTGGCACTTCCTGTGAACTGCATCGGCATCGGCTACGCATTCCTTGCCATGCGCAAGGTGGTCGGTGCTCTGGGCATCGTTTCCGACCAGCCCATTCCCGCTCTCGGTGGTCTTTCCGACACGCTCCTTCTGTTGATCATCGTGGCGGCGCTGGTGCTGGCCTACACCGTGGCCGGGGGACTCTGGGCTGTGGTGATTACGGATTTCATTCAGTTGATCCTTGCTTTGCTCGGTGCCGCGGCTGTCGCCTGGGCTGCAGTGCACGCAGCAGGTGGGATGGGGCCTCTCCTGGAGCAACTGGATGCTTTAGGCCGGCCTGAATTACTTTCCATCGTTCCCTGGCGCTGGGACGACAGCGGGTTCAACTGGATCGGCGGTGCAGGAATCAGCGTGTCCACCTTCCTGGCCTATCTGACCGTGCAGTGGTGGAGTTTCCGCAGGAGTGACGGCGGTGGTGAGTTCATCCAACGCATGCTGGCCACCCGAAATGAGCAGGAGGCACGCCTCGCCGGCTGGGTGTTTCTGGTGGTGAACTACCTCGTGCGTAGCTGGCTCTGGGTGCTCGTTGCCTTGGCGGCGGTTGTGCTCCTCCCCGATCAGGCGGATTGGGAGCTCAGCTACCCGGCTCTGGCTGTTCAATTTCTGCCGCCTGTGGTGCTCGGCCTCGTTGTGGTGTCCTTGGTGGCAGCTTTCATGAGCACGGTGAGCACTTCGGTGAACTGGGGTGCCAGTTACCTGACGCATGATCTGTATCAACGTTTTCTACGCCCGGATGCCTCCCAGCGGGAGCTCTTGCTGGTGGGTCAGCTGATGAGCGTGATCTTGCTCGTGTTGGGCGTGATCACGGCTTTGATCAGCGACAGCATCGGCACTGTTTTTCGGTTGGTGATCGCCATCGGCACGGGGCCTGGTGTGGTTTTGGTGCTGCGTTGGTTCTGGTGGCGGATCAATGCCGCCGCTGAACTTGCCGCCATGCTCTGCGGCTTCGTGGTGGGTTTGGTGACTTCCGTCGTTCCTCTTCTACAGATTGCTGATTACGGCCAGCGCTTGATGGTCACGACCGGGCTGACGGCTTTGGTCTGGCTGACGGTGATGCTGCTGACACCACCGGAATCCCCTGAAGTGCTTGAACGCTTCGTGCAAACGGTTCGCCCGCCTGGACCCGGCTGGAATCGGTGGCGTCGTCGTTTGGATGTTCAAGCAGTCGAATCGCTATCGACGCTGATGGCCCGCTTTCTGTTCAGTTCCGGCATCCTCTTCGGAGCTCTCCTGGGCTCTGGAGCGTTTCTGCTGCACCAGCAGGTGTGGGGTTGGACGGGACTGGTCGTCGCCGCAGTCAGTCTGGTCATGCTGCGCAGGTTGGGGCGTGTCGCCACCTTGGTCTGAGCGTGCTTCAGTCGCTCTGGCAGTCACAATGGGTCGAACTCTTCGATGTCGTGGCGTTCTTCCGTTCCACCTTGCTGCCCATCCTGATCGTGGCGCTCTTCGCTCTGGCCCTGGTGGCCGTCAGTGCACGCATCTGGCTTCCCGGGGACATGCTGGCTCCCGCACCGATCAGCTGAGATTACGATCAGCACATGGGTGACGCATTCAACTCCAAGAGGAATGATGCGATGGCTGATCTGGCCATTGATCCTGATGTGCTGGCCAGTGAGCTGGCCGCTGAGCTTCAGGGGGATCCCCTCGATGAGATCGCTCCGGATGACCCGGAGCATGATGCGCTTCAGGCGGCCAGAGCCTGTGATGAGGGACTGGCATGGCTGAATCAGGGGCATGACCAGTCCCTGCAGGGTTTGCGTGTGTTCTGTGAGCACCGGGATCCCCGTGCTGTTCCCCTGCTGCTGCCGCTTCTTGAAAATTCCTGCCCCGTGGTGCGGATGAGTGCGGTGTATGCCCTTGGGCGCAATCCCTCAACCCAGGCTGTTCAGCCCCTGCTTGGGCTTCTTCAACTGGACAGCAATGCGTACGTCCGAAAGGCCACAGCTTGGAGTCTCGGTAACTACTCGGATGCTCCTGTCCTCAATCCTTTGATTCGCGCTCTGCAAACCGATGTGGCGTCGGTTCGTCTTTGGGCCTCTGTATCCCTTGCCGAGGCTGGCGCTACCTCTGAAGCGAAGGCCGATTTGGCGGCGGGGCAGTTGCTTGTCAGCCTCCAGATCGACAGTGAGCCCGTTGTGCGCAGCAACTGCATCTGGGCCCTGGCCCGCTTGCATGAACATCTGGTGAAATCTCGCCAGGATCAGGTGGTGGAGGCGTTTGTCAGTGCACTGCTCAAGGATCGTGAGGCGACCGTGCGCGATGAAGCCCGCACTGCTCTTGAGCAGCTTGATGATCCTGAGCTTGTGGACCGGTTGAAGACCCTTCTTGATGAGGGACTGCTGCTCTGAACGGATCGGTTACAGGGCTCTCCAGCTGAGGTCTCTCGCCTCTAGCATCTGTCCAACTTTGTGGTGGTGCATGCCTCAGCGCACAGTGCGATTCAAGATCCGTCCCGACGGTCGCGTCGAGGAAACGGTTGAAGGAATCGCAGGTGACGGCTGTCTGCAGCTCACGGATCGCCTCGAAGCGGCCCTTGGAACCGTTGAACGGCGCCAGTCCACATCCGAGGCCTTTACCACCGCCCAAGACCTCCACCAGACCCAGTTCGTCGAGCCCTCCTGATGTCTCACTTCAGCACCGTCAAGACTGAACTCCGCCAGCTCGAGCCTCTCCGTGGCGCACTCGAAGACCTTGGTTATGCCCCTGATGCAGGGACGCAGACCGTGCGTGGTTACCGCGGCCAGACCGTGGACGCGGAGTTGTCAGTTGCCATCGAGGGTGGTGCTGATTTCGGGTTCCGCTGGAATTCAACAAGCCGTGCCTACGAATTTGTGACCGATCTCGATCTCTGGCGCCAACCGGTCCCTGTGGAGCGTTTTTTGTCCCAGCTCACCCAACGCTACGCACTGCGCGCCGTTCTCGAAGCCAGTCGCCAGGAGGGCTTTGATCTGGCTCAACAGACCACTGGTCAGGACGGCTCGATTGAATTGGTGGTGACCCGTTGGGATGCCTGATGAAGGTTTTCTCGGAGTGAAAAATCCGGCTGCAGCGGCTTATTCCGCGTCCTCTCTGGAAGGTCCCGATGTTTCGGGGTTCGAACCCGTTCTTGGCGGGGATCTGCGTGAACGAGCTGTTTGGGTTGATGAAGCGGTGTGTATCGGCTGTCGTTACTGCGCCCACGTCGCCACCAATACTTTCGCGATCGAACCCAACCTCGGACGTTCACGGGCGATTCGCCAGGATGGTGACAGCAGTGAGCGGATTCAGGAAGCGATCGAAACCTGTCCTGTGGACTGTATCCACTGGGTCCAGTTCGAGGAATTACCTGCCCTGAGACGTCAGCTTGATGCTCAGGAGCTGCTCCCCCTCGGATTACCTTCACCGGCAAGGCCGCGGCGCCAGATTCCCCGCGGCACTCAAACGGACTGACGCTTGACTGGTCTTCCGACCCGACGTTTTGGACGCACCGAGCTCTCGATGCCGGTTCTTTCCCTAGGAGGAATGCGCTTTCAGCAGAGCTGGAGCGACCTAGAGGCCCAGGCGATCACGGTGCGGTCTCAGCAGTTGCTGCAGCGCACCCTCGAACGTGCTGTCGACCTTGGCTTTCATCACATCGAAACGGCACGGCATTACGGAAGCTCAGAGCGGCAGCTGGGCTGGGCCATGCCTGATTGTCCTGATCCAAGCCGCATTCTGCAAACCAAAGTTCCTCCCCAACAGGACCCTGCCCTGTTTGAAGCTGAGTTGGAGCTCAGCATGCAGCGGTTGGGTGTGCAGCGCGTGGACCTGCTCGCCATCCATGGCATCAACCGACGGGACCACCTCGCCCAGACGATCAGGCCAGGAGGCTGCTTAGAGGTGGCGCGGCGTTGGCAGCAATCGGGGCGCATCGGTCATGTCGGCTTTTCCACCCATGGGGACACCGATGTGATTGTTGAAGCGATTGAGACAGACGCCTTCGATTACGTGAACCTGCACTGGTATTTCATCCGGCAGGACAACGAGCCGGCAATTGCCGCTGCGCATCGACACGACATGGGCGTGTTCATCATCAGTCCCACAGACAAGGGTGGGCACCTGCACACGCCTGCGCAAAGGTTGGTCGAACTGACCGCCCCTCTCCACCCCATCGTTTTCAATGATTTGTTCTGTCTGCGAGATCAGCGTGTTCACACCCTCAGTGTGGGTGCGGCATGCCCTCAGGATCTGGACCTCCATCTAGAGGCTGTCAGTTGCCTGGAGGACGCCCTGGCTCTGGTGAGCCCCATTGAGGCCCGCCTTCATCAAGCCGAGGAGGAGGCCCTTGGACCCGACTGGTTGAGCAGTTGGCGGCAGGGTCTTCCTGGTTGGCAAGACACGCCCGGGGAGATCAACTTGCCCGTTCTCCTCTGGCTCCACAATCTTGTTGAATCCTGGGGCCTGGAGAGTTACGCCCGAGCTCGTTATGGCCTTTTGGGCAGGGCGGGACATTGGTTTCCTGGCGCCAATGCTGACGCGCTTGATCGTGATGTGAGTGAGGAGGAGCTTGATGCTGCCTTGCTGGATAGTCCTTGGAGGTCCTCCATCCCAGGGCGTCTGCGCAATCTGCGTGAACGGGTGGGTGGCGAACGTCAAGAGCGGTTGTCGTCAGCCTGAGTGCCGAGAGGCTGCTTGCCGGGAATTCCAACGGCACGCGGAAACTGGTTCGGAGTGGGCTTCTCAGGCATCAGTCGGATCACGGTGCGGGCGCCGCGTGCCGACGGCAGCTCACACCGTTCTATCGCCACTGTTTTTGCTTTCAACATGGCGAGAGCAGGATCCAAATCCCTCTGGTCCTCCGCCTGCCAACGCCCTCGATAAAGCAAGGCCTGCCCGTCGGCATGCAGGAGTGGAACCAGGTATTCGGCCACCACAGGAGCCGAGGCCACGGCCCGGGCCATCGCCAGATCAAATCGGCCTCTGCAGGTGGGGTCCTGCCCTGTCCGTTCCACCCGTTCCGTGCGGACGCTGACCCGTTCTGCCATTCCGAGTGAACGGGCCATGGCCGCCACCGCTGCAGTTTTGCGGCCAACAGAATCCACCAAGGTCACTTCCGCTCCTGGTAGAGCAATGGCGACCGCAAGGCCAGGGAATCCGCCGCCAGTGCCGACGTCGATGCAACGACGAGGCTTGTTAGCGGTGTCCAGTTCGGCTTTCAGAGGCCAAAGACTGTCCAGCACCTGGGCGATCCAGAAGTCTTCCCCCTCGATGAGCCTGGTGAGGTTCACCCGACTGTTCCAGTCGCGCAGTAACTGCTGGAGAGTGATGAGTTGCTCGAGTTGCACCGAGTCAGGCGTCCAGTCCAGCCTGGACCAGAGCTCCGGCCCCTGGGCAGCGAACGGCGTTGACTCAGGCATAGCGGCCTCCCCCTCTCTCCTTTCTAGAGTGTCTTCATGACTGGGGACTCAGCTCAACGCATGCCATCCTCGGTTCAGGACCTCAGCCATTACGAGCGCCTTGGTGTACCCAAAGGCGCAGATTCCGAAATGCTGCGCCAGGCCTTCCGCCGGCGCAGCAAAGCCGTGCATCCCGACACAACCCGTTTGCCGGCACAAGATGCTGCCAGGCAATTCCGTCTGCTCCGGGAAGCGTATGAGCAATTGGCCGATCCACGTTTGCGACGTCTTTATGACGCGGCACTGGAGGAGCGGAATGCCAGCCCTGTTGCTGCCATAGAGCCACCTTTGCCGGTGCCCCACGCAATTGGTCAGCGCCGTCCACTGTCCGGAGGGGAATGGACGTCACTGCTCCTGCTCACGGGAGCGATGTTGATCTGTCTTCTGCTGGGTGTTGGTGTGGCCTGGAATCGAGGGCTTGCGCTCCAGGTCCAGCCGAGTTGGTTGGTGGCAGAGCAGACTCGGATCACCGATGTCGATCCTGGTGGTTTTGATGGCACCACTCCCTCCGTCAGAGACTCCGCTGAACCAGCATTCGTTGCGGGCTCTTGAAGAATGGCTGCGGGTTTTGGGGGCTGGACGCAGTGAGGACGATCCCTGTGACTGGATCTGGGAGCAGCCTGGATGGAGCGCCCGCTTAAGGCTTGCTCAGGAGGACCTGGGTGTGACCTGGACGTCTTCCCAGCCAGCGAGGTCCTGCTCGTTTCCTTACGGACTGTCACGGGCGGATGTGGAAGCAGCCCTCAGGCTTGGGCCCTGAGGACGTCAAGTCCGCTCTCGATGCCCTCGTAGCACTGATCCAGCTGAGCATCGCTGATGCACAGCGGGGGCAGTAGATACACCACATCCCCAAGAGGACGGATCAGCACCCCGTGCTCCCGCACCAGACCGCGCAAGATTTTTCCAGCGGGATTGAGGTACCCCTGGCTGCCATCGGTCACAAGGTCGAAGGCTGCAATCGTTCCGCACAGCCTTGGTCTTTGAACCTTCGGGTGGCGGGCCAGGTGTTCCAGACGGGGCTGGTGCCTGTCCTGAAACTGCTGATATTTCTCTGGCTCGGCTTCAAGCAGGTCCAGACTGGCATTGGCGGCTGCACAGCCCAAAGGATTGGCTGTAAAGCTGTGCCCATGCCAAAGCGTTCGGGTGGGATCGCTCCCCAGGAATTCCTCAAAGATCGCCTCTGTGGCCATTGTGATTCCCATGGGTAGGAATCCGGCGGTGAGTCCCTTGGAGAGCGCGACCAGATCGGGGTGGATGCCTGCCCGCTGGGATGCAAGCAGGGTGCCGCATCGTCCAAAGCCCGCCAGCACCTCATCGGCGATCAACAAACTCCCTGCCTGGCGAACCAGTTGTTCCACGGCTTGAAGAAAGCCAGGACGGACCATGCGCATTCCTCCGGCTCCCTGGACCAGCGGTTCAAGGATCACGGCGGCTGTGGGTGTGGTCAGCGCTTGCTCCAGAGCCGTCAAGGCGTTCTGTTCGCGTCGGTCCACCGCGTCGTCGTCCCAGTGCGTGTGCGGCCAGGGCACCCGCGCGACGGGGAAGAGGAGTTGATCGAAGGGTTCGCTGAACAGACTGCGGGCTCCAACGGCCATCGCGCCGAAGGTGTCACCGTGATAAGCCCCGTCAAAAGCGATCAACTGTTGGCGAGGCTCTCCGCGGTTGTGCCACCACTGCACTGCCGTTTTCAGAGCCACTTCCACCGCAGTGGATCCGTTATCCGAGAAAAACACGCGATCGAGGCCGGTGTGCTGAGCGAGTCGCTGTGCGAGCCGTTCGGCCTGGGGATGGGTGAATTCCGCGAAGATCACTTGCTCGAGCGTGGCAGCCTGCTCGGCGATGGCTGCCGCCACCACTGGGTGTGCATGGCCATGCAGGGTCACCCACCAGCTGCTGATCGCATCGATGAGGGGTTCACCTTCTGCACGGTGCAGCAAGGCCCCTTCTCCTCGCACCACCTGCTCGAGTGGCGGAGTGGTGGTAATGGATGTGAAGGGTGGCCAGAGGTTGGGGTGGTGGTTCCGAGACACTGGGCACGCGCGACTGCCTGTTGTCATCATGAGTTGGCGTCCGGATGGTGCATCAATGGCCTTCACTGAAGGAAGCCGCCGTTATGGACAGCCCAAGTCGAGGCGGTTTGTGGATCCCCCGAACTCCCAGCCCCGATGCCAGGAAGGCAGCGAGGGCTGTCGCAGCATCTTTTTTGAAGGGGGATGGCCCTCGATGAAGGCACGGCTTGAGATGCGTGGATGGTCCCCTTCTCAGGTGGAACAGATTCACGAACAGCTCCGCCAGGGTTGGCCCTTGACCATGGCCGTGCGTCACGTTGCCCTCATGCTTGGCAGCTGTCCCATTCGCTCCAGGCCCATGGGTTGAACCGCAGAGGGAGTGTTCAGCGGCAGACCTCGCTATCCCGTTCCCCCTGGGTGGCGATTGGTCCGCAGTTGAACCAGCGCACCAGCTGAACCTCAACATCCGTGAACAGCACAAGGATGCCACCACAAAGCAGGGCAACGGCCACAGTGGCCCAGGTCTGGCGGCTGGTCATCGGCGATCCGGGCGATTCATCGTCGCCCTGAACTTAAGGCCCAGTCCCTGCTTCTGCCATGCAGATTTGAGTGTCTCTGCGCTGAGTGGGTGGAGGGGAGGTAGCTCTGCCAGCACTGGAACTTTCCCCAGATCTTCCAGAGTTCGAGGATTATCAGCATGCAGGGGACCGTTGAGGATCAGTCCGAGCACGGGAATCCCTCGGCTTGCCAAGGCTTCCAAACTCAACAGGGTGTGATTGAGCGTGCCCAGGCCGCTGCGGCAGACCAGAACCACTGGGAGATTCCAGTGCTGCAGCTGGTCGATCTGACTCCAGGTGCGGGTGAGCGGCACATGCAGTCCTCCGGCCGTCTCCACCACCAGAGGGTTGGAACCGCTGGGCGGCAACTGGAGCATTGCCGGTTCGAGAACCGTGTTCTCAAGCTCCGCCGCCCAATGGGGCGAGACCGGAGCCTTGAAGGCGTAAGCCTCTGGGATCCAGCGGTGCTCGGGCAGTTCCAGCAGATCAACCACTCTCTGGCGATCGCCGCCTCCCTCCAGTCCGCTCTGCACCGGCTTCCAGTACGTGGCCTCCAGTCCCTGAACCAGCAACGCACTCACGACGGTCTTCCCGACGTCAGTGTCGGTGCCGCAGACCACGAGTCGGAGAGGATCAGAACCTGGATTCATCCGCGAATCAGCAGCAATTGGATCACCCAGGTGAGTCTTAGCTGGCCGTCGTTCTGGCGGTCGCTCCACTCGTGCTGAAGACGACGCCAGTCACGCAGTGGAAGGGGTGATTGAGGGCTGGTGCCAGCCCCAATCCGGCGCAGAGGCTTGAGCAGTAATGGCAGGCTCGATGACGACACTGTGTAGGACACCCGGTGCGTCATGCGGAGCTGTTGCGCTGGGATCGTTCTCAGTAACGCGTCAGTGGAAGGGAAGGGCAGAGCAGTGCAGCGCACCCTGCAGCGCCTGGCGCTTTCATGCCACTGGGGGAAGCATCCCTCCACCGGAAGGGCAACCGCCAGGAGCCCATCAGGGGACAACCGCCGGATCCACTGCTGCAGACAACGCTGCGGTTCAGGAAGCCAATGCAAGCAGAAGCTCGAGGCGAGAAGGGTTGGAGCCTCGCTCCAATCCGGCAGCCCCGTCGTGAGATCCCAGTGCAAAACCTCGGCTTCGTCAGGATGACCGCGCAGCATCGCCTGACTGCCATCAAGACGCTGCACCTTGTGGCCTGGATGCAGTTGCTCCAGCGCTGTTGCAAGATGACCGGTCCCGGTCCCTAGATCAACCCAGAGACCCTCGGGGATCCCTTCCCGCCGAGTGAGTTGGGCCAGTCGCCAGGCCACCGAGCGTTGCAGTCTGGCCGATCGGTCATACCGTTCGGCCGCGCGATCGAATCCCCGCAGAACGCGGTCTTGCCAGGCGGTCGGTTTCATCCGGGTGGCCCGATGTCCTGATCCAGCCACTCTCTGACGTGAATGAGCAGGTCCGGCATCAGCAGTGCATGTCCCATGTTGGGGAGGCACCAGTGCTCGGGTGCCTGCTCAAGAAGATTGTTGAGTTCGCTGAGCAGGCACTTGCTCGCTTCCGGAACCACGATGGCGTCAGATGCTGCTTCCACGATCAGCACGCGGGCGGTCCTCGGCAGACCTGGTGGGAGCCCTGCGGTGGTGGTCAGATGGTCGAGATCGGCTCGCAGTCGTTCCCGTCCTGCAGCTGTAAGGCCCTGCATGCCAGGGCTGGGTGGCAGAGCGGTGACATCCGTGGGCGCGGCAGCGCGCTGCAGAAACGTTTGCAGCATGGCGGCTTCTTCGGGACTCCCAATCGCGCGTCTCATGCCTTCAAGCCCAGCCCTCAACGCACGTCCCTGCCGTCCTTCGGGAACGAAGCGTCCGAAGCTGGCCAGCAGCACGGCGTCTGTGGCCTGGGCCAGCACGGCGGCGTCCAGCAGATGCGGCCCAAGGGAGTGGGCGATGACCGCCCGTCGCTGCGGCGTTGCGTCATCGGGTGATTCACTCCAGGCGGGAGCGACAGGGCTACGGCCGCCATAACCACGTTCTCCATTGATCCAGTGCCATCCATGGCGCTGGAAGGATCGCTGCCAGGGTGCCCAGACGGTGCCATCCGAGCTCCATCCATGCATCGCAATGACCTGTTTCATGACCGGAGGTCGCCGTGCCCAAGGGTGTTCACCAACGCGTCCAGGGCCTCATCAGACTGGCGGTGATGCAGCACCAGTCGCAGACGGGCCGTTCCCTCCGGAACGGTTGGCGGGCGGATGGCAACGGTGAGAACCCCTGCTGCCTCCAGCCGTTGCTGGTACTCCAGCGTTGGCTGATCACCCCCCACCAACAGCGGCAGGATCGGTCCAATCCCGGCGGGACGGGACCAGCCCTGGGCTTCTAGGCGATTTCTCCAACGATTGCTCTTTTTCACGAGGTCCGATCCCCAACCGGGGTGGCCTTTCAGAAGGTCCAATGCAGCCAGAGCAGCGGCTGCCAGGGGTGGCGCCAGGGCTGTGGTGTACCGGAATGCTCCGCTGGTCTGCAGCAGAGCGTCGGCCTGCTCTTGATCGCAGGCGAGAAAGGCCCCACCACTTCCAAAGGCTTTGCCAAAGGTGCCACTGATCATGGTGATGCCCTCCAGGCCCAGGCCAAGCCCTCGCCCTTCAAATCCAAGGACCCCGAGAGCATGGGCTTCATCTAGAAGCAGGCTGGCGCCATAGTTCCGACAGAGTGCGGCCAGGGCCGGTACGTCCGGGCTGGTGCCCTCCATGCTGAACAGGCTTTCGCTGATCACCACCAGGCGTGCGTCCTGGCGCTGGCTGCGACATGCCTGAAGTTGCTGGTGCAGAGCGTGGAGATCGTTGTGGGCGAAGCGCTTCAGCTGGGCTCCGCTGGCCTGCACTCCCACCAGCAGCGAATGGTGGATCAAGCGATCGGCTAGCACCGTGGTGTGACGGTTGGCCAGGGCCAGGACCGCGGCGAGGTTCGCTTGAAATCCGCTCGGAAACAGAAACACCCTGTCGCGTTGCAGCCATCGGGCCAGGGCCGTCTCCAAACGGTCATGCACGGGCCTGCTCCCTGTGACAAGCCTGGAGCCACCGGCACCGACACCACTGCGCTGCAATTCGGCCTCGGCCGCGGCGATCAGCTGTGGGTGGTGGCTGAGCCCGAGGTAGTCATTGCTGGCCAGATCCATCAGGGCTGGGCCTGCCTCGGCATCTGCCTCGGTGGCAATGACGGAGTGCAGCCCTTCACCATCCAGGGATGGCGCCCAGGTGCGCAGTCGTCGACGGCGGGTGGGTGGGACAGTCATGGCCTCTACTTTGGGCCCCGGTCGCCCTGCAGAGTGAGGGTGAATTTGCTGCCGTTTCCATCGGAAGCGGTTACGGGGTTGGAGCGCTTCACTCTTTTCTTCCCTTTATGGACCCTGCTGGCAGCGTTGCTCTCACTGCTGCAGCCCGACTTGTTCACCTGGGTGGCAGGCCCGGTGATCGTCTGGTCTCTCGCGCTGATCATGCTGGGCATGGGGCTGGGGCTTTCTCCGGCTGATTTCCGCCGGGCCATGATTCCGCCGCGGGCTGCCCTGATCGGTGTGGGAGCTCAGTTTCTGGTGATGCCTGCTCTTGCTGCATCGCTGGCGTGGGCCCTGAAGCTGGAGCCGCCTCTGGCGGTTGGGTTGATTCTGGTGGGGTGCTGCCCAGGAGGGACAGCCAGCAATGTGGTGGCTTTGATCGCCCGGGCCGATGTGGCGCTGTCGGTGGTGATGACATCCCTGAGCACCCTTCTTGCCGTTGTGGTGACGCCCCTGCTGACCAGTGCACTGGCGGGGCGCTACGTCCCAGTGGATGGCTGGACTCTGCTGGTGAATGTCCTGCAGGTGGTGTTGGTTCCGGTCACGGTCGGCGTGGCGATCAAGCAGGGGTTGCCCCGACTGGCAGCCAGAGTGCAGCCTGTGATGCCGCCGCTGGCGGTTGTGGCGATCGCCTTGATCGTCGCCGGAATCGTGGGCAGTCAGCGCGAGGTGCTTCTGCGTCAGGGAGGTCTGCTTGTGCTGGCCACGGCTCTTCTTCACGGTGGTGGTTTCCTGCTCGGCTTCTTGCTGCCGGCACTTCTGGGTGAACCCAGGGCAGTGCGCCGCACCATCAGCATTGAAGTCGGAATGCAGAACTCCGGACTGGCGGTTGTCCTGGCCCGATCCGGTGGCTTCGCGAGTCCGCTTACCGCCCTTCCAGGTGCGATCTCAGCCGTGATGCACTCTCTACTGGGCAGTCTCCTGGCGGCCCTGTGGCGAAAGCGTCCCTAAGATCACTCCATGAAGGATCAGGCTCCCCAGGCTTCACAGCCCGCCAGTGTGGGATCCCCTGATCCGGCGCAACTCTTCCCCTTCCCGCTGGATGACTTCCAGCTGGAGGCGATTGATGCCCTCAATCAGGGGCATTCCGTTGTGGTGAGCGCCCCAACGGGATCCGGCAAGACCCTCGTGGGTGAATACGCCATCTACCGAGCCATTGCCCATGGCCAGAAGGTTTTTTACACCACGCCTCTCAAGGCCCTTTCCAATCAGAAGCTGCGCGACTTCCGTGAGCAGTTTGGAGCCGACAACGTCGGTTTGATGACCGGTGACCTCAGCGTGAACCGTGAGGCTTCGATCGTGGTGATGACCACGGAGATCTTCCGCAACATGCTTTATGCGGAGGCTGATGAGTCCGACGACCCGTTGGCGGATGTGGAGGCGGTGGTGCTCGACGAATGCCACTACATGAACGATTCCCAGCGCGGCACGGTCTGGGAGGAGTCAATCATTCACTGCCCACTGCCGGTGCAGCTGGTGGCGCTTTCCGCCACCGTTGCCAATGCCGGTCAGCTCACCGACTGGATTGAACGGGTCCATGGACCCACGCACCTGGTGCACAGCGATTTCAGACCCGTTCCCCTCCAGTTCAGTTTCTGCAGTGCCAAGGGACTGCATCCGTTGCTGAATGACCAAGGCACCGGCCTGCATCCCAACTGCAAGGTGTGGCGTGCTCCAAAGGGAAACAAGCGCAAGGGACGTTCACAACGCCCTCCCCAGCCAGAGCCGCCTCCAATCAGTTTCGTCGTGGCTCAGATGGCTGAACGGGAGATGTTGCCGGCGATCTATTTCATTTTCAGTCGCCGAGGGTGTGACAAGGCCGTGCGCGATCTCGGGGTGCAGTGTCTGGTCAACGAGTCTGAGCAGGCACGCATCCGTGAACGTTTCAAGGCCTACGCAGCGGCCAATCCCGAAGCCGTGCGCGATGGCTTGCATGCTGATGCGCTCCTGCGGGGCATCGCGGCTCACCATGCTGGGGTGTTGCCAGCGTGGAAAGAGCTGGTTGAAGAATTGTTCCAGCAGGGGTTGGTGAAGGTCGTGTTCGCCACGGAAACCCTGGCGGCCGGGATCAACATGCCTGCGCGCAGCACCGTGATTGCCGCACTCTCCAAGCGCACCGAGCGGGGCCACCGGCCGCTGATGGCCAGCGAATTCCTGCAGATGGCCGGTCGTGCCGGTCGGCGGGGCCTTGATTCCAAGGGCTATGTGGTGACGGTGCAGAGTCGTTTTGAAGGGGTGCGAGAGGCGGGACAGCTGGCCACAAGCCCGGCTGATCCCCTCGTCAGTCAGTTCACACCCAGCTACGGCATGGTGCTCAACCTGTTGCAGCGCCACGATCTGGCCAAGGCACGGGAGCTGGTCGAACGAAGTTTCGGCCGCTATCTGGCCAGCCTCGATCTAGTTGAGGAGGAGGAGATTCTTCAGCAGCTGCGTCTTCAGCTTGGACAGTTGCAGGGAACGGCCGGTGATGTGCCCTGGGAAGATTTTGAAGACTATGAAAAATTGCGCGGCCGTCTCCGTGAGGAAAGGCGCCTGTTGCGCATCCTTCAACAGCAGGCCGAGGAGACCCTCGCCCATGAGCTCACGCTGGCGCTTCAATTTGCCAGTGTTGGCACGCTGGTCAGTCTGAAGTCTCCGCAGTTGCGCGGTGGAGTCACCCCGGCGGTGATCGTCGAGAAGTGCGAGGGCCCCGGTCAGTTTCCGCTTCTTCTTTGCCTCACCAACGACAACGTCTGGCTTCTGCTCCCCTGTCAGGCAGTGGTCAGCCTGCATGCCGAACTGAGCTGTCTGCAGGTGGAGGGGCTGCGGACCCCTGATCTGGGGCGTGCTGGAGAGCTTCGCCATGGAGATCAGCACAGCGGTGGCCTCGCTCTTGCTGTGGGGCACATGGCCCAACGCCATGACATGACCACGCCCCAGTACGACCTCGCCGGGGAGGTTCTGACTCAGATGCAATCCGTTCAAGAGCTTGAAGCTGAGCTGGAAACCCATCCAGCCCATCGTTGGGGGGATCGCAAGCAGCTCAAGAAGCATCGGCGTCGCATGGAAGAGCTGGAACTGGAGATCACCGAGCGGCAGCAACTGCTCCATCACCGTGCCAATCGGCACTGGGAGACATTCCTCGCCCTGATGGAGATCCTTCAGCACTTCGGTGCTCTCGACGACCTTGTGCCCACCGAAATCGGCAGAACCGTGGCGGCTCTACGAGGCGACAACGAGCTTTGGCTCGGTCTCGCGCTGATGAGTGGCCATCTTGATGATCTGCCTCCGGCGGAGCTTGCAGCGGTGTTTGAAGCCATCAGCACCGAAGTCAACCGCCCTGACCTCTGGAGTGGCTTTCCACCGCCGCCGCGGGCGGAAGAGGCGCTTCATGACCTCTCGGGAATCCGCCGGGAACTGCTGCGGGTTCAGGAACGTCACCAGGTTGTTGTTCCTGCATGGTGGGAGCCTGAACTCATGGGACTGGTGGAGGCCTGGGCCCGCGGTGTGGCCTGGAATGATCTGATCGCCAATACCTCGCTGGATGAAGGTGATGTGGTGCGGATCATGCGACGCACCATTGATCTGCTGGCGCAGGTGCCCTATTGCGAGGCGATTAGCGAGCAGCTGCGCAGCCATGCCCGTCAGGCTCTGAAAGCGATCAATCGTTTCCCTGTGGCGGAAGCGGATGATTTGCTCAAGGCTGCGGCGGCGGAATCGGAGTCGTTGAATCCAGCTACCGAGAGGGCTGCCTGATCTCCCCGCGAAACACTCTTAGCCCTTTGGAGAGGCCATGGAGGCTGGGTCGACGACGCGATCGAATTCTTCAGCACTGACGTAACCCAGGTCGAGTGCTGCACTCCTGAGGTCCATCCCCTGTTCGTGCGCGTACTTGGCAATCGCGCTGGCTTTGTCGTATCCAATCACCTGGGTGAGCGGGGTGACGAGCATTAGAGACTGTTCCACATCTCTCTGGATGCGGGTGCGGTTGGGTTCAATCCCTTGAACCATGGCCACCCGAAAACAGTGACAGGCATCAGTGAGCAGGGTGATGGACTGCAGCAGGTTGAAGCCGATCAGCGGTTTGTACACATTCATCTGCAGATGACCACCCGCACCGGCCATCGCTACCGCCACGTCAAGGCCGATCACCTGGGTGCAGACCATCGCCATCGCTTCGCACTGGGTGGGATTTACCTTGCCCGGCATGATCGAACTCCCAGGCTCGTTCTCCGGAAGATGCAGTTCGGCGAGCCCGGCTCTTGGACCGCAGGCCAGCAGGCGGATGTCATTGGCAATCTTGAGCAGGCTGACGGCCAAAAGCCTGAGTTGTCCCATGGTGTTGACGAGTCCATCGTGGCTGGCCATCACGGCGAACTTGTTGGGGGCTGTGCTGAAGGGGAGGCCTGTGAGCCGCTTGAGCTCCGCTGCCGCCTCGACGGAAAAGCCTTCGGGGGCGTTGAGCCCGGTTCCCACCGCTGTGCCTCCCAGGGGCAGAGGCAGGATTTCCTCCAGGCTGGTGTCGATGCGTCGCGCTGCGGTTCCGATCTGATCTCTCCAGGCGGATGCTTCCTGGCCGAGTGTGAGCGGCACTGCATCCTGAAGGTGGGTGCGGCCGATCTTCACGATGGATGCCCAGTCGTTCGCTTTGGTGGCAAAGGCCTCTTTCAGCTGTTGCAGTTCAGGTTGAAGGCGGCGGCTGATCCCTTCAGCTGCTGCCACATGGATGGCGGCCGGGAAGGCATCGTTCGTGGACTGGGAACGGTTGACGTGATCATTCGGATGGATGGGCCGATGGCTGCCGAGAGCCTCCCCAGCACGCAGCGATGCCAGATTGCTGATCACCTCGTTGAGGTTCATGTTGGTCTGCGTGCCGCTGCCGGTTTGCCAGACCCTCAGAGGGAATTGAGCGTCGTGGCGCCCTTCGGCGATTGCGGCCGCGGCTTCAACAATTAAGTCGCATTGGTCGTTGCTGATCAGACCATGTCGCGCATTCACGATCGCCGCTGCCTGCTTGATGCGAGCGAGCGCATGAATCAGTGGGGTGGGGATCCGATCCTCGGCGATGGCGAAATTCTTTAAGGAGCGCTGGGTCTGAGCACCCCATAACGCCTGCTCAGGAACATGCACGGTCCCCATGCTGTCGTGTTCGATGCGCGTCGGATTGGTCATGAGTTCGAGTCGGGCCTCAGCACAAGGGCAATGATCAGCAGCATCCCGCTGACGCTCACCACCACATAGATCCAGTCTGCGTAAGGGGTCCAGAACATGATGCCGTCATCTCATCAGAGCTTCAGCCGGTCCCAGATCACCCCCAGGTTGGCTTGATGCAGCTCTGTGCTGAAGCAGTTCTCCAGTTGTTGGGGGCTGAGTTTTGCGGTGACCTCAGGATCGCCGCCGAGGTTGGCGCGGAAATCGCCCCCCTCGGTATTCCAGGCGCTGTGTGCGTTCCGCTGCACCACTCGGTAGGCGTCTTCCCGGCTCATTCCGGCATCGACAAGGCTGAGCAGGACTCGCTGGCTGAACACCACACCCCCATAAACATTCATGTTGCGGCGCATGTTGTCTGGGTAAACGCCAAGACCGGCCACCACAGCCGTCATCTCCCTGAGCATGAAATGCAGCGTGACCGAACAGTCCGGAAGCATCATCCGTTCGGTGGAGCTGTGGCTGATGTCCCGTTCATGCCAAAGAGCAACATTCTCAAGTGCAGCGACGACATAACTGCGCAGTACCCTGGCCAGGCCGCTGATGCGCTCACTGCGGATCGGATTGCGTTTGTGAGGCATGGCTGAACTGCCTTTCTGCCCCTTGGCGAAGCTTTCCTCCACTTCGAGCACATCGGTGCGCTGGAGATTGCGGATTTCGGTCGCAAACCGGTCGAGGCTTGCTCCCACCAGAGCGAGGGTCTGGATGTAGTCCGCATGACGATCGCGTGAGATCACCTGCGTGCTGGCCGTGTCGGGGTTCAGGCCAAGACGTTCACAGGTGAGTCGTTCCACCTCCGGGTCGGTGTTCGCGTAGGTGCCCATGGCGCCACTCACCTGGCCCACAGCCACATCCTGTTCGAGGCGTTCGAGTCGCTCAGCATTGCGACGGGTTTCTGCTAACCAGCCTGCGAGCTTGAAGCCGAAGGTGATGGGTTCACCATGAATCGCGTGGGAGCGGCCGATCATCACCGTGCTCTTGTGGGCTTTCGCCAGCACGGCGATGGCCTGATCCAGGGCCATCAGTTCCTGTCTCAACAGCGCCACCGAAGCTTTGAGCTGAAGGGCTAAGCCGGTATCCAGTACGTCACTGCTGGTCATGCCCACGTGGATATACCGCCCGGCATCCCCGACATGCTCATTCACATTGGTGAGGAACGCGATCACGTCGTGACGCACCTCGGCTTCGATCTCGAGGATCCGTTCCGGTTCGAAGGCCGCTTTGTTGCGGATCTCCTCCATTGCAGGCTCCGGGACGCGCCCTAGTGAGCAGTTGGCTTCACAGGCCGCGACCTCCACATCGAGCCAACTCTGATATTTGGCACGGTCGGTCCAGATCGCGCCCATCTCGGGCAGGGTGTAGCGCTCGATCAAGGGCTCGCAGACGAACGGTCAATCCATGACCATACGGCGACGTCGGAGTTTTAAGCCGAACGTAGGCGACGGTGCTCAACCTCCCACTGCACATGCTGGCCCCAAGATTGCTGCCGGACCAAGCAAAAACCTCCGCTGCACTCGATCACCTGGAAAGGGGGGAGATCATTGGGATGATTGTCGATCGTGACGAAGGTTCCAGGATGTAGGAGCTCCAGAACGTTGCTGTTGTTGTGGCAGCGGCGGTGGGGGGGCTGCTTGGCGGACATGTCCGTGGGGCGGCTCGCGACGATCCTCTCGGACATCAACCGGTTCATCGCTGAACCCCATGACTTTGTTCGGATTTGAACTCTGCTTTTATGAAGCTGTGCCCCGAAAACAACGGCTAGATCTGCATTTGCTGACGCTGGGCCTGGCGGCATCCCGTCAGCAGGCGCAACAGTTGATTCGTGCGGGGAAGGTGCGCGATCGCCATGGTCAGCGCTTGGAAAAACCTGGTTTTGAAGTGGCTGAAGACATGGTTGTTCGCGTGGAACAGCCGCCTCGATTTGTTTCACGGGGAGGGGAGAAACTTCTTGCCGCGCTGCTGGCTTTCCCCCTTGAGGTGCAGGGACGTGTGTGTGTGGACGGAGGAATTTCGACCGGTGGCTTCACCGATTGCCTTCTTCAGCATGGAGCTCGCCGTGTCTACGGCATCGATGTTGGGTATGGACAAACCGCCTGGAGCCTTCGCACCGATCAACGTGTGGTGTTGCAGGAACGCACCAATTTGCGACGTCTGATTCCGGAACAGCTCTTCGCTGAGGATGATCCCAGGCCCACACTCGCCGTGGCCGATGTCTCGTTCATCTCTCTACATCTTGTGCTTCCGGCTCTTTCCGGCCTGCTGCAGGTCGATGACCAAGGTGATCGGTGGTGTGGGTGTGATGCTGTACTGCTGGTGAAGCCGCAGTTTGAGGTAGGGCGGGACCGCGTGGGGAAAGGTGGCGTTGTTCGCGACCCAGCTGCGCATTGCGATGCCATTACCCATGTGATTGCCGCAGGCAATGCCCTGGACTGGAGGGCACGAGGGCTTGTGGGATCACCAATCACCGGACCTGCTGGTAATCACGAATATTTGTTGTGGCTGAGCGGCTCAGGTGATCCCTCGGTCACCCGTGATGTGATCGAGGGAGAGGTGACAGCAACGCTCAACCGTTAACGCTTGACTCAGAGTGCAGCCCCGTCACGGTCGCCGGTCCGGATTCGAACCACTGTTTCAACGGAAGAGATGAAGATTTTTCCATCGCCGATCTCGCCAGTTTTCGCGGCTTCAGCGATGGCGGTCACGACCGTGTCCACCCTTGCGTCGTCAACGACCACTTCAACCTTGAGCTTCTGAAGAAATTCAACAGTGAACTCGGAACCCCGATAGCGCTCGACCTGCCCCTTCTGCCGACCAAATCCGCGCACTTCACTCACAGTCATGCCGACAATTCCCGCATTGACCAAAGCGAGCTTCACATCCTCAAGCTTGAATGGGCGAATAATGGCTTCGACTTTTTTCATGACGAGATCTTCGGGCAATCAATTGTGAATCAGGTCTGACTCACCGGGAGGGTGAGAGGGCTGGAAGAGGGTCGATATTTAATCCTGCTCCGGTGGCGTCCTGCCAGAGGGCTTCAGCATCCATTCGAGACACTGTGACAAGTCCGTTGGCCAGAAGCTCCCAGTGCTTTGACTCAAAGTGTGTTTGGAGCCAGAGAATTCCGTGAATGCTGGCAGGGGTCAATCGAAAAGAGAGGCCATCTGCCAGCAATTGGAGATCCATAAAAAGGGCTCGGTCTACACCCATTACGACTGGTCTTTGGTCCAATCGTTGTTCGTTTTGATACCGAATCAGGATTTGGCCTGGTGCTGTCTGTGCTGGTAGACGCTGCCGCGGTAGTGCAGTTCAACCGTGGCGCTCTCTGCGGCTTGGTGGTGCAGAGGAGCCTCGTAGTGGCTTCCGCGGTAGGTGTGCTCCACTCGGCTATCGCTCAGCTGTTCGTGCTGGGCTGGGTCGTAGGCGATGCCGCGGTATGTGCGTTGAAGAGTAGTCATAGTCATGAGATGGGCCTCGAAGGGGATGGTGGTTGTCCCGATCAGTGATCGGGGCCGCTTCGTGGGAAGGAGCGTTGCTTCGCCGCGCGAGTGGCTACTTCCGGCTGGAAAGGCGACGCATGACCGTTGCCTGAGCTCAACGTTTTGTCCTTCGATGCAGTTCTATCTCAAAACCGATGTTCATAGTGAACACTTTTCGGCTTTTGGTTGGAAGAGATTCCGTAAATGTCTCGTTCTAATGGGTTTGCCCCTCTCCCGTTGGGATTTAGGTTCTTTACAAACCGTTGCTTCTGATGCCTGCTATGGGCGCATCTCCTGCAGAAACGACCCGAACTCCTCTCTATGGCGAGCGGGCGATTGCCGAGGCCCAGTTGATCTGCTTCGACAACCCTCGGCCTGGTAGGCCCTATGAGGTCTCGATTGAATTGCCTGAATTCACTTGCCTCTGTCCTTTTTCGGGGTATCCAGATTTCGCTGTTTTGAGGCTTCTCTACCAGCCTGGCCCACGCGTCGTTGAGCTGAAGGCGATCAAGCTGTATGTGAACGGTTACCGCGATCGCTCCATCTCCCATGAAGAGGTGGCCAACCGGATCCTTGATGATCTGGTGTCAGCCTGCGACCCGGTTTGGATGCAGCTTGAAGCTGATTTCTATCCAAGAGGCAATGTCCATACCGTGGTGCGTGTCAGCCATGGGACACGTCAAGCCTGTTGATCAGTTGGGGCAGTTCCGCTGCGAAACCCAGCAGGTTTCGATTGCAAAGCCCGCCGATATGCAGGCGCTGATGCGTGCTGTCGCTGATGACCCAGATCTGACGCGTCGCAACCATGCTGAGCGCTCCACCCAGGAGCGTGATGGCAAAGCCGGCATAGACCAGGGGAACGCCGGGGTCACGTTTGAGCAAAAGACCACTTGCGGGAAGAATGTCGATCACCCTTAGGGGCAAACCCCTCACGTCGGCTCCTTCGCCTCCGGGTCTCAAATTGCTGAGAAGTGCACCGTTCGCGTCGAAGACCTGCACCGGACCCTGCTCACTGCTGGTGCTTAAAAAGACGGGTTCACTCCCGTCCGGACGCGTCGGTAGAACAAGTCCCCAAATCTGGTCCCCCAGCTCCGGGAATGTGCTGAGAGGGAGCTGCAGCATCGGACTCCTGCCGATCTGCACCGTGATTGCTGCCAAGGACCAGTCGGCTTGGTACACCGTCATTCCCTGATAGCGGAGTGGATGGTTCACGCTGATTGTTCGGAGCTCTTCCTCCTTTCCCGGTGGTGAAAGGGTCAGCGTGGACTGGAACTGCTCGGGGCGTCCGGCAGGGTCACGCGTGATCGAAAATTGCTCGAGAGTGAGGCTCAGTCGATTGGCTCCTGCAGGATCGAGAAGATCCAGAGAGCGTCCTGGTGCCAGAAAACGTTCCAGACGCTGACCGGCGAGGGCTCCCCAGGCAGCGCCGATCAGCAACAACACCAAGCCCGTGTGAACTAGCAGAGGGCCGACCCGTCCCACGACGCCGCGGCGCGCTGCTAAGCGATCCTGATGCTGCCTGACCTCCCAGCCCTGTGATTTCAGCTCTGAAGCAAGGCTGGATAGTGCTCCATCGCTGCTTTCACAGCTGACAGTTTCCGCAAGGGCCAGCTTGCTGAGCTGACGCGGGCGGGTGTAATCGATCCAACGCATCGCTGCTTGTAAAGCCGGCCATTGCCTGCGCCAACTGCAAAGCATCAGGGCCACACCGAGCCAGGCCAGCAAGATCAGAAACCACACGCTTGAGTAAAGATGATCCAGCTGAAAGGCCAGCATCTGGTCACCGTTGATCACTCCAAGCCACGGATCGGAATTGAACCGTTCCAGATAAAGCTCAGGGGCTTCTTGTTGAGGAAGGATCGTCCCCACAGCACTCGCCGCCGCGATGAGTAGCAGCAGAACAATGGCCAGGCGTAGATCCGAAAGGATCGCCAGTAAGCGACTCAAAGCACGCATTGTCAGACCAGTCGCGAAAGCAGCGTGAGCGATCCCACTGTGATCAGCACGGCTCCGCTGATGCTCGGGATCCATTGGCTCACGGACCGAAGTGCCATCAACTTCGGCAAGGAGGCTGCCACGCTGCCTGCCAGCAGCAAGGGCAGGACCTGGCCGATCCCGAAGCTGCTTAGGAACAGAATGCCAACGACAACATTGCCCGTGCTCGCGATCCAGCCCAGCAGAACGGCCAGAACGGGGGTTGTGCAGGGCGAGGCCGCCAGGCCAAAGGCCAGACCAGCTGCCAGGGGAGCCAGAGGTGCGGGGACCCGCTTGCTCCAGGCCATGGGGTCAGGTCCGGCGGGCAGTGGAATTCGAATCATGCCCAGAAGATTGAGGCCCATCACAATGGCCAGCCCCGCCACCAAGGTTGGGATCAGGCCAGGAACCTGGCCATAGATTCCACCCAACAAACCGCTGAGGCTTCCGAGCATCACCAGCGCAACAACGATTCCGGCTGAAAAAGCCAGGCTGCGTTGCCATGGGGCTTGTCGACCTTCAAAACCTGCCAGATAAGCGAGGGTGACCGGAAGAAGGGAGAGGGAGCAGGGGCCGAGGCTGGTGAGGGCTCCACCGATCAGAACAATGCCGAGGCTCAGGGGGCCCGGTTGTTGCAGGGCTTGATTCAGCAGCAGCTCACCATTTCGTGCCAGGTCGGAAAGAGCTAGTTCGAGGAAAGCGATGGTCGTGCCGGGCGGCCGGAAATTGCAGAGTTAAAGACTATCGATAAGGGCATCAATGCCGCTGAAGAGACCTACTCGTTGCTCTTTGGCCGCGGCCTCCGATCAGCCCGGTGGATTCCAGCGAACAGCGGATGAGTAGTCCCACGATTACGAAGCTCGACAGCAGCGAGTTCCCCCCGTAACTCATCAGGGGAAGAGGCAGGCCTGTTGTTGGCATGGCCCCGGAGGCTACAGCCACATTCATGATCGACTGGCCGACAAGCAGAGTGGAACAGCCAATGGCGACGAGGCGCGCCTGATTGCTGCGGCAGCGCATTGCCACGCGAAGGCCCAGGTAGCCGATCAGCATCAGAAAGAGCAGAAGAAGCAGCGAGCCCACGAGCCCGAATTCCTCGGCGTAGACAGCAAAGATGAAATCTGTGCTCTGAATCGGCAGATATTGCATTTTTTGTGTGGAGAGGCCGAACCCTTGCCCGAACAACCCTCCTGACCCAATCGCTAAGAGGCTCTGGATCAACTGATAGCCATCACCCTGGGGGTCCTGCCAAGGATTTAAGAAGGAAACCACCCTCAGGCGTTGATATTCGTTGATCAGAATGCTTGCTGTCCCTAGAAAGCCTCCTGCGATCGCTGTTCCGAACAGTAGAAACAGTGGAAGGCCCGCTGAGAATGCCATTAACCAGATCAACAGTCCGCTCAGGGCTGCCGTGCTCAGGTTTGGTTGTTTGAGGATCAGAAGGACTAACACCGCAAAACTGCTGAGCCACAACAGCTTTTGATCCAGGCCCGTGCGTTTCCAGTGCGCGAAGAGGTTGGCGGCTTGCAGCACCACAAAAGGCTTGACGAGTTCGGATGGCTGGATCTGGACGGGGCCAACCACGAGCCAACGACTTGCGCCATTCACTGTGGTTCCCATCACCAGCGTTGCAGCGATCAGTAGGCATCCAATCCAGAGGGCAGGTCCGGCCAACTTGAGCCAGCGTCTGAGATTGGTGGATGCTGTGAACGCCATCAGACTCCAGCTGGCGGCCATCCACACCAGTTGGCGTTTGACGTAATAGGCACCTTCACCCTGCTCACGCACTGCAACCCACCAGCTGGCCGAGGCAAGTACCAGCAGGCCTGCGAGGCTCCAGATTGCAGTCAGAGTTAGTAGGAGCCGTGCTTCAGCGGGCCATGACGACCAATCGAGGGGGAGATGGCGTTCCCAGAACGCCCTTGAATCTTGTTCGGGGATCTGGCGTGTCCTAACGCTGCCCGATCGTGAGGATCGACTCCTCCTTGACATCACGGACGGGCTGCTCAATGGATTAACGAGGTTTAAGTGTATTGAGGCGCTTTATGCACGATTTGCAAGGGGATTGGTCATAAAAAAACCCGACCGAAGGCCGGGCTTGCACACGTTCGAGGCTCCTTTCAGTTCCCTACGTTCACCTGGCGTGAGCCAGTGCAGAGCTCAACCTTGATGATTCGTCCACCTTGTTTTTGGATCCGCTGTTGTTCAGCGAACCAGCTGTCGTAGGGAACCCACTTGGTGAAGAAGGTGTTCTGTAATTCGCGCTGGGTCCGAACCTTTTCAGGGCTTGGAATGCAGGCAGTGACTTTGAACAACCGCATCGATCTCAGTTGCCGAGACCGGAACAGATGTAGTCGAAATAAACACCCATTTCCTTTCCAGCATCCGGGCCTACGAGCGAGGCGGTGACCTCTTTCATGGCTTGAATGGCCTGGACGGTGGCTCCGATGGGTACTCCCAGAGAGTTATAGGTCTCTTTGAGACCGTTCAGCACCCGCTCATCGAGGATGGAGGTGTCTCCAGCCAGCATGGCGTAAGTGGAATAGCGCAAGTAGTAATCCAAGTCGCGGATGCAAGCTGCATAGCGACGGGTGGTGTACATGTTGCCACCAGGACGGGTGATGTCCGAATACAGAAGCGCCTTGGCGACCGCATCACGAATGATCGATGAGGCGTTGGCACTGATGGTGGCAGCAGCTTTGACGCGCAGCTCACCACTGGCGAAATAGTTCTCAAGGCTGCTCATGGACGTCGTGTCCAGGTAAAGACCCTGGACATCGGACTTGTTGATGACGTTGGTGATCGCGTCTTGCATGGATCAGGAGTGACGGATAGGGGCGTGAAGTCCAGTGATTCAGGCGAGGGCGCCGACCACGTAGTCGAAGTAGAAGCCAGCTTCCTCGGCGTCGGCACCACTGAGGATGCCCATGGCGACGGTCTTCATTTCACGGACCGCTTCAGCCATGGCTTCGAGAGGGGTACCCAGGGAGCGGTAGAGCTCGCGGGCGCCGATCACTCCGATTTCTTCGATCGGGGTCACATCACCTGCGACAACCCCGTAGGTAACAAGGCGCAAGTAGTAATCCATGTCCCGCAAACAGGTTGCGGTCATCTCCTCGCCGTAGGCATTGCCTCCGGGGGAGATCACGTCGGGACGCTTCTGAAACAGCTGGCCGCCAGCGGTTTTCACGATGCGCTCACGACTCTCGCTGAGAACCTGAGCGACACGTAAACGTCGTTGTCCGCCGCCGACGAAGGCCTTGATCTGGTCCAGTTCTCCTGGACTGAGATAGCGGGCTTCGGCGTCCGCGTTGATGATCGAGTTGGAGACGATGCTCATGCAGTTCTACCTCGAAGCAAGCGGCCGCCCGTAGGAGACCGATATCCGGTGTGTGGTGGTGGTGATCTCGACTGAGATCGGTGAGCAGCTTAAGGGCCGCAGGTGCTCAAATCGTGGAGATCTGAGCTTGAAAGCCTCAGATGTTGTATCTGTTGACCTTCGGGGATGGAGTCGGCCATCACCTGAAAAGGTGAAGCCGATCGAATGTGATTCTCAGGCAGCTGCCAAACAAGGTTTGGTGCTGGTAACAGATCTTCATTCCTTGGTACCGATAAGCAAGGTTGTCACTTTGAGAAGCGTTTTCAGATCCGCGGTTTTTGATTGTCAGGCATCAAAAAGCCAGCGGTAAAGATACCGCTGGCTTTGTTATTTGAAGTCTTCGTGATTATTGATTGAAGGTGCTAGAAGCCTGTTGGGAAGGGCTTACAAGCTTTGTCTGGGCGGTGGTGTGAGTCCGGCATTTCCGCTGTAGAGGGAGGCTGTGCGGGTCAGTGTTGACTGGGGCACGCCTGGCTGTGAGTTCAGACCCCGGAGGTCAGGAACCTCAGAAGGCTCAAATCCCAGCTTGGAGCGAAGCTCGAGCAACTCCTGAACGGCTGCGCTTTGCCCTGATTCGGCTCTCACGACCAGGAAACGACTCGTTTCTGCTGGAGTGGATGCCCTGCCAACCAGCGCCATCGTCGCTGCGGTGGCAGCGCGTAGAGGCGCCATTCTGGACAGTCTCTCCAGGAACGCTTCACTCGTGGCGACCGCTGCTACGAATCCCTCGAGATCGATCTGGCCATCTCTCAGTCGGGATTCGCTGGTGATGAGCCGTTCGCTTTCAAGAGGCACTCGGTTAAGAAGCTGCCGATACGTGGCATCAGCAACTTCTCTCAGCTCCGATTCGCTTGGATTGACAGGGAGCGAGAGCTTCACGGGCAGTCCGGAGCGACGCTGGAAGCCCAGTGCGTTCCCCACCTGTAAAGCCGCTGGAAGCCCTGTCTTTCCCTGGTCCTGTTGGATGGTTCGGGTCAGTCGTGAGTCGAGCGTGCGACTCCAGGAATTGGCGCCTTCCTCGGCAGAGCCTGATGTCGTCGTGCCCCGCTGTGGGCGGCGACGCATCAGCGCCGTCCACTGGGACGCTGGCATGGAACCCACGTCCGCACGCCACTGACCAGCAATGTTTTGCGTTTGACCCTTCAGATTTCTATTGGTGACATCGTTCGTTGTGCGCAGGCGATCGTCCCGGATTGAATCTGGACGACGTCCCATGGCCAAGTCGACAACAGCTGTGAGATCGATGGGGCGTCGCAGGGCGGGCGCCCGGCGCGTGTTCAGATCAGCTGGCGTGATGTATCGCTCGTAGGGAACGGTGTCCTCACCAAAGCAATCCTTGTAATCCTGTCCGTTGATCAACGCATCAACGAGACCGTAGAAGCCTTGTCGGGCAGCGGTATCAAACAGAGCATCAATTTCCCAGCGACCAAAGGTGGGTCGCCCCAGAAGTCTGCGATGCATCACTTCGATGGCTTTAGTGATGTAGAGACCTTCCCAGTAGCGACGACGGAACGCGTTAGAGCGGGCAACGGATCGCACGAAGTCGCGCAGGCTGATGTCTCCGTTTTCGAGTCGAGCTTCTTCTGAGCTGAGTCGCTCTCCTGCGTAGCCGGCTGTTCCGAGAACCTGCACGTAAACCGCTTTGATCACAGCCTGGGTGGAGGATTCGGTGTTGCGAATGCTGGGCTGGCCCCCTCGGCGAGGAACGGCGGCGCCACCCGTTGCGATCTGCTGGAGGCGCATGACCCTTGGGCCGACCTTGCGAGGGCGGCTTCCCCGGAATTGCGGGCTGTCCATCTGACCCGGCTGGGCCATGCCATTGCTGACCAGCAGTCGGCGGGTGTCGTAACCAAAGGGTGCCGGTCGCGTTGCGACCGAAGCCGTTGACGAGGGGAAGATCGCGCCGTATTGGTTGCCAACGGGATCATTCCCTCCGCCGTAGACATGCTGATCCCCGAGAGGCTGGCGATAGGAGGCGTAGAGGGTGACGTACTGAGGCGCCCCCTCGAAGGGTGCGCTGAACCGGAACAAGCGACGGTTTGATCCCCATCCCGCACTTTCCTGGGCTTCTTCGCCGAGATCGCGCAGATAGGGAACTGTTTCCTCTCCAAAGGTCTGGGCGTACTCACTGCCGTTAACGAGGACATCAACGAGTCCGTTCAGACCTTGAGAACTGACGATGGAAAAGGCTTTGCGGAATTCTTCGAGAGAACTGATGCCGCGGCCGAGAAAATGTCGGTAAGCCAATTCCACGACGCGACTGTTGACAAAACGTCCGTAGAACTGAGTTCGATATTCCTTGCTTCGGCCCAGAGCGCGAATGAACTCGCGCATTGAGATCTTGCCTTGCAAGAGCTGGCTTGCCTCAGCGCGACAGGGTGTTTGGGAATAGCCCTTGGCGATGTCCCGTTCAAAAACTTGTCGATACGCGGCTTTCACCACCTCTGCTTTTTCAGCACCGGATAGACCGGGACGCATTTCAAAACGCTGGGCTGACTCGGCGGCTAGGGCATAGATCGCCGGCAGCTGCAGACCCTGCCGTACGGCACTTCCAGGCTTCTGCCGAGTTGATGGTGTGGCGACGGCCAGTTCCTGTAAGAGAACGTTGAAGCAGTCGATGGTGAGACGGCGAGCTTCCGGAAGCTCTCGAAGCAGCTGGGCAGACGCAGCACGCATCTCCTGCAGCGCCACATTGGTCGCCGTCAGCGAGCAGTTTTTCAGAAGAATGTCGCGAAGTCCCCGGGTGTTCACCGAGAGAATGCTCGGGTCTCCTGCAACAAGGGCATAGCCCACATATCGGAGAAACCAGCCCATGTCGCGCACGGATTTGCGCATGAACGCCGGGCCGTATTTGGCCACGCTGATGGGGTTGAACCCGGTGGGGAGTACCACGCGCACATCGGCATCACCGCCTGTTCCTTCCAGAAGTCTGGAGAGAAAGTTGCCGCGCCTGGTGGTTCCGCTGTCTCCGGTGAAGGTACGGACCGATTGCTCAAAGGCGACTTGATCCGCGGCCAGGGGTGTTCCATCGCCTGACTTTCGATCCTCTCCTGTTGTGAGAGGGCTCTCAAGGAAGGACAGAGGGGTGCCGCCCACGAAGATTCTGTTGGCCGCACGGGCCACGATCGACTCGGCATTCGCAGCGATGACCCGTGAGGCTTCGAGCCTGTCGTTTCCGCTACGGAAAAAAGTGATGAGCGAGTCCAGCTCCCCCAAGTCGGGGAAACGATCCTGCTGCTCCGCTTGGCGAACGCTGGAGAGCGGCAGTGTGTCGTACAGCTGGGGGGAAACCCTGGGGCTGCCGCTGCTGGCGGTCACTGTCATGAACGGGAGCAAGCCGGATCCAGCCAGGTTACGGCTCGTGCCGAGAGCACTTGGAGTGCCATGAACAAATGTTTGCAGGGGTTGCTGTCAGCAGTGACGCATTGCGAGGGCGCATGAAATGCTCCATCTCAAGTTGCTCGACCCCTGGAGACCGCTGCTGATGAAACCAACTCCATCCGACGCCGCCACTCCAGTGGTGAGTGATTTTTACGACCGTTTCCCCTATCCGGGTGATCCTGTCCAGGACGGTCCGCCTCCCGGATACAACTGGCGATGGTGTTTGGAGAGCGTCGATGGCGCTGTGAGGGGAGAAAGTTCTGCCCGAGAGGACGCAGCGAGACCGCCCCGGATCCTTGATGCAGGCTGTGGCACAGGCGTCAGTACCGACTATCTCTGCCACCTCAATCCTGGAGCTGAGGTGTTGGCCGTCGACATCAGCGCCGGTGCCCTGAACTTGGCCAGAGAACGGTTGCATCTTTCCAGAGGAGCGCAGCAGGTTCGATCACTGCGTCAGGAACAGCGGAGCCTTTTGGATCTGCACGGAGAGGGACCGTTCGACTACATCAATTCCGTCGGTGTCCTGCATCATTTGCGTGACCCTCTCGCTGGACTCAAAGCGCTTGCTGCGCTGCTGGACGATGACGGCTTAATGCATCTCTTCCTGTACGCGAATGCAGGGCGTTGGGAGATCCACCGCACGCAGAGGGCCCTGACCAGGCTTGGCGTGGGGCAGGACAGTGAGGCCCTGCGCCTTGGCCGACAGCTGTTCGATGTGCTGCCTGAATCCAATCGCCTTCGCCGCAACCATGAACAGCGCTGGTTGATTGACACCGCTGCTGATGCCAATTTCGCAGATATGTATCTGCACCCACAGGAGACCAGTTACGACCTCAAAACGCTTTTTGCCTTGATTGAGGCCTCCGAGCTTCATTTTGTTGGTTTCTCCAACCCGTCGGTCTGGGATCCGGCTCGACTTCTGAGCGGTGATCTCCTCGTACGGGCGCAATCACTCCCCATTCAGGATCAGTGGTTTTTGATCGAGGATCTCGACACGGAGATCAGTCATTTCGAGTTTTTTGTTGCACGGAAGCCGATTCAGAAGCGGTGCTGGGACGACGACGGGGAGCTGTTAGGAACACGAAGCCGCCGCCAGTCCTGTTTGTGGGGGTGGCCTTCCGCCAGCCTGCTGGGTCCTGATCTTGAGCCGATTGCTTTGTCTCCGCAGGAAAAACAGCTGCTTGAAGCCGTGGACGCCCACCCTGAGCATTCTCTCGGTGAGCTCGCTTTAGGCGCTTGGACCGCTGATGTGGCAAGGACTCTGATCCAACGTCGTCTGCTCTTGCCCATCGCCGAAGCAGGGGGGGGCGGGGAAAACGCGTGATAGATTCCGCGCGCTTTCTCAGGCGTTGTTTGCTGGCTACCACTCCGATCGAATCAAGTGCGGCATCTGTTGCGACCGATTCGGGTATGGGTGAGTACGCCAAGCTCCAGCGACGCCTGATGCTGGCCACCCTCACCGTTTCCTTGATCGCGGCTCTGGTCGCCCTTGTTCGATTCGATGTTCTGGTGGCTCGCAGCCTGCTGGTGGGCTCGTGTGCTGGTCTTCTGTACCTGCGCTTACTCGCCCGCAGCGTGGCCAGGCTCGGCGGAGGTTCCCGTCAGGTTGGGCGATTTCAGCTGGTGGTGCCAATGCTTCTCATCGTGGCGGCGGCCAAACTTCCCCAGCTTGAACTTCTTCCAGCCTTCATCGGTTTTCTTCTCTACAAGCCCGCTTTGATTCTTCAGATCGTCATCGACGCCTGAATTCGCGCACTCAATCACCGTCATGGTTCCGTCGCTCCTCAATCTGCCCTTTGCTGAACTCGAGGTCGGTCAGCATCTCTATTGGCAGATCGGCAATCTGAACCTGCATGGCCAGGTTTTCCTCAGCTCTTGGGTCGTGATCGGCTTGCTGCTTCTGCTCGTTGTGAGCGGGACCCGCAAGATGGAACGCGATCCCAAGGGTGTTCAGAACCTCCTGGAATACCTTTGGGATTATCTTCGTGAGCTCGCACGGGAGCAGATCGGAGAGAAGGCTTACAGAGATTGGCTTCCTTTCGTGGGAACCCTGTTCCTGTTCATCTTCGTTTGCAACTGGGGTGGTGCCTTGATCCCCTGGCGCCTGATCGAGCTTCCTAACGGAGAGCTCGGTGCACCCACAGCCGACATCAACACCACAGTGGCCATGGCGCTGCTGGTGTCATTGTCGTATTTCTACGCGGGGCTGAGCCGCAAAGGGCTGCGTTACTTCGAGTACTACGTGGAGCCGACCCCGATCATGCTCCCGTTCAAGATCATCGAGGATTTCACGAAGCCTCTCTCGCTCTCATTCCGTCTTTTCGGCAACATCCTTGCTGATGAACTGGTAGTGGCCGTTCTTGCCTTCCTTGTGCCTGTGCTGGTCCCACTACCCGCCATGTTCCTCGGTTTGTTCACCAGTGCCATCCAGGCGCTGATTTTCGCCACTCTCGCCGCGAACTACATCGGCGAGGCTGTGCATGAAGAGGCCCACTAGGTCTCTTTGTGCCTTTCGCAGGTCCCCAGTGATCTGCTAAACACTTCGCGCGCAGGTCCGGGTGGAACCGGGCCCGCCCTCCATCGTGAGGGTGTCCCGGGCGCGTCCTGCCCTTTCCGCGCTCATCCTGCGCACCTCCAACCGCTTTCCACCAATGAGTGATCTGACCTCCGCCGCTTCCGTTCTGGCCGCCGCTCTCGCGGTGGGTCTCGCCGCCATCGGCCCTGGTATCGGCCAGGGCACCGCAGCCGGTCAGGCTGTGGAAGGCATCGCCCGCCAGCCTGAAGCTGAAGGCAAGATCCGCGGAACCCTGCTGCTCTCCCTGGCCTTCATGGAAGCTCTGACCATCTACGGCCTGGTGGTGGCACTGGTTCTTCTGTTCGCCAACCCCTTCGCCGGCTGATCAGATTCGGTTGCGGGGTGACCTCGTGTCACCCCGCTCCACTGATCCGCTCGATTTGACTTACCCAATCGCATCCTTCCATGACCTGGCTTCTGCTCGCTGAAGCAGGTGTTCCGGAGGGAGGTCTTTTTGACCTCGATGCCACCCTTCCGCTGATGGCGGTTCAGGTGGTTCTCCTCACCTTCCTGCTCAATTCCCTGTTCTTCCGGCCGGTCGGCAAGGTCGTGGAAGATCGCGAGGGTTACATCGCGACCAGTCGTGCTGACGCCAAGCAAAAGCTTGAGCAAATCAATCGACTGGAAGCCGATCTCCAAGATCAACTGCGTGGAGCCCGTCAGGCCGCTCAGGCCGCCATTGTCGAGGCTGAACAGGACGTTGATCGTCTCTACCGCGAGGCTCTTGCTGAAGCGGAGACCGAAGCCAATCGCACTCGCGAAAAAGCACGGCGTGAGATCGAGACCCAACGAGAATCCGCCCAGGCTCAGCTCATGAGTCAGGTGGATCAGCTCAGTGCCCAGATCATCAACAGACTTCTGGCCGCCTGATGATGACCATGTCTCTTCCACTCTTTGCCTCGGAAGGTGGGTTCGGTCTGAACCTCAACCTTTTCGAGACCAACCTCATCAACCTCGTCATTGTGATCGGGGTTCTTTACTGGTTCCTGAAGGGCTTCTTAGGGGGCATCCTTGAGCGTCGCCGGCAAGCGATTCTGAAGGACCTTGAGGATTCCGAGGGCCGTCTGCGCAAGGCCACCACTGATCTGGCTCGCGCCCAAGAGGACCTTGCTGCTGCTCAGCAGAAAGCAGAGAAAATCCGCTCCGACGGCAAAGCCAGGGCTGAAGCGATCCGTAAGGACGGTGAACTGCGCACGATCAATGCCATGGCTGCGGTCAAGCAGGATGCTCTGGCTGATCTGAATGCAGAAGGTGCTCGCCTCACCGAACAACTGCGCCGCGAAGCTGCGCTGGCCGCCATCGACAAGGCGATGACAGAACTTCCTGGACGTCTTGATGCAGCGGGTCAGTCCCGTTTAATCGATGCCTCCATCAGCAACTTGGAGGACGCCTAATGCCACTGCTGAATACTCTGGCGACTCCCTACGCCGAAGCTCTTCTGCAAGTCACTGACGCTCGCAGCGAATCCGAAGACGTCGCAGGTCAGTGCAAGGAACTCCTTTCGGTCTGGGAGTCCAGCACCGCCTTGCGCGAAGCCATGACGTCACCGGTGCTTGAGCCTGCTGCCAAGAAAAAGGCCCTAGGACAACTTTTGGCAGAGCAGATCAAGCCGTCACTCATGAACCTTCTCAAGGTTCTTGCTGATCGGCAGCGCTTGACGGCTCTCGATGCCGTGCTGCGCCGCTATCTGGAGCTGTATCGGGAATCCCGCAACATCTCCCTGGCTTATGTCCGCAGCGCTCAGGCCCTGTCTGACGAGCAGACCAAGGCCCTCACGGCAAAGGTTCAGTCCATGGTCGGAACCGGTTCCGTTGAGATTGACCTCACCATCGACTCCAGCCTGATCGGTGGCTTCGTGATCAATATCGGCTCTCAGGTCATCGACGCCAGCCTGTCTGGTCAGGTTCGTCGCCTTGGGCTTTCGCTCGCGAAGGCGAGCTGAGAACCTCTCTCTTCACCCCCACGCTCCTCCTCTCACGCCCCTTTCCAGGGTTTACCCGCCATGGTTTCCATCCGTCCCGACGAGATCAGCGCCATCCTCAAGCAGCAGATCGAGGACTACGACAAGTCCGTTTCGGTCAGCAATGTGGGTTCCGTCCTGCAGGTGGGCGACGGCATTGCCCGTGTCTACGGCCTTCAGCAAGTGATGGCTGGTGAACTCGTCGAGTTCGAAGACGGCACCGAGGGCATTGCTCTCAACCTCGAAGACGACAACGTCGGCGCTGTGCTGATGGGTGAGGGCCTGGGGATCCAGGAGGGCAGCACCGTTCGTGCCACAGGCAAAATCGCATCCGTGCCCGTCGGTGATGGTCTTCTCGGCCGTGTGGTGAATCCTCTAGGGGTTCCCCTCGATGGCAAGGGTGATCTGGGTGCTTCTGAAAGCCGTCTGATCGAATCACCTGCTCCCGGCATCATTCAGAGGAAGTCGGTGCATGAACCGATGCAGACCGGCATCACCGCCATCGACGCGATGATTCCCATCGGTCGTGGTCAGCGTGAGCTGATCATTGGAGACCGTCAGACTGGCAAGACGGCCATTGCCATCGACACGATCCTCAATCAGAAGGATCAAGATGTGGTCTGCGTTTACGTGGCAATCGGTCAGAAAGCTGCATCTGTTGCTCAGGTGACTGAGGTGCTGCGTGAGCGTGGTGCCCTCGACTACACCGTGATTGTGGCGGCTAACGCCTCAGACCCTGCGGCACTGCAATACCTGGCTCCTTACACCGGTGCATCGATTGCCGAGTACTTCATGTACAAGGGCAAAGCCACATTGGTGATCTACGACGACCTCTCCAAGCAGGCGCAGGCTTATCGCCAGATGTCACTTCTGCTCCGTCGTCCGCCCGGTCGTGAGGCCTACCCCGGCGATGTGTTCTATTGCCACAGCCGTCTGCTTGAGCGTGCCGCCAAGCTGTCTGATGCCATGGGCAAAGGTTCGATGACAGCACTGCCCATCATCGAGACCCAGGCTGGTGATGTGTCGGCCTACATCCCAACCAACGTGATTTCAATCACCGATGGCCAGGTGTTCTTGAGTTCCGATCTGTTCAACTCTGGTCTGCGGCCTGCGATCAACGTGGGTATTTCCGTGAGCCGTGTTGGCGGTGCTGCGCAAACCAAGGCCATCAAGAAGATCGCTGGCACGCTGAAACTGGAACTGGCTCAGTTTGATGAACTGGCTGCCTTCTCTCAGTTTGCTTCCGATCTTGATGCGGCAACCCAGAAGCAGCTCGGTCGTGGAAAGCGTCTGCGTGAACTGCTCAAGCAGTCCCAGTTCAGTCCGCTGATTCTCGCTGAACAGGTCGCCATCGTTTACGCCGGTGTGAAGGGTTTGATCGACGACGTTCCCGTGGATCAGGTTGTTCAGTTCTCGCGCGAGCTCCGTGAATATCTCAAGAGCAACAAGCCTGAGTTCATCGAAAAAATCCAAACCGAGAAGGTACTCAGCCCTGAGGCGGAGACCATGCTCAAGGAGGCTGTTGCTGAAGTCACCTCCACCATGCTGGCGACGGCCAACTGAGGTCCTGAGACATGGCAAATCTCAAAGAGATCCGCGATCGGATCAAATCAGTCAAGAACACTCGCAAGATCACCGAGGCCATGCGTCTCGTGGCCGCAGCCAAGGTGCGTCGTGCCCAAGAACAGGTTCTGCGCAGCCGTCCTTTTGCGGACCGTCTGGCCAGGCTTCTGGAAAATCTTCAGGCGCGCATGCGTTTTGAGGATGCCGATGCCCCTCTGCTTGAGGAACGTGAGCTGGAAACCGTCACCCTCATGGCGGTGACCGGTGATCGTGGTCTGTGTGGTGGCTACAACGCCAACATCATCAAGCGCACCGAGCTACGTTTTGCTGAACTGCAAGGCAAGGGCTACAAGGTGAATCTTGTGTTGATCGGTCGAAAGGCCATCAGTTATTTCACCAATCGCAGTTATCCGATTCAGGCCACATTTACAGGACTTGAGCAGGTCCCTACGGCTGATGAAGCTGGATCTGTGGCGAACGAAGTGTTCGCGGAGTTTCTCTCCGAAACCACCGATCGGGTTGAAATTATTTTCACCAAGTTCATCAATCTGGTGAGCTGCAAGCCTGTCGTACAGACCCTTCTTCCGCTTGATCCTCAGGGTATCGCTGACGCGGATGATGAGATCTTCCGCCTTACAACCAAAGAGGGCGATCTCAGGGTGGAAACAGGTTCGGCTCCTGCCAACACGCAACCGGAGATTTCCTCCGAGATTGTGTTTGAGCAGAGTCCCGATCAGCTGCTGAACGCTCTTCTGCCTCTTTATTTGCAGAATCAGGTGCTTCGTTCACTGCAGGAGGCAGCCGCTTCTGAGTTGGCGAGCCGAATGACGGCGATGAACAATGCCAGCGATAACGCCAAAGCGTTAGCTAAAACTCTGACCCTCGACTACAACAAAGCCCGTCAGGCAGCCATTACCCAGGAGATCCTGGAGGTTGCTGGCGGTGCAGCAGCAGTCGGTTGATAGAGCGTTGATTCATCGGAATCGATCAAGCCGGTCCTTGGACCGGCTTTTTTTTGGTTTCGAAGCATCCATCGGCTCCCCTGCATGACCGATGCTGAAGATCTGCTGCCGCTCACGTTGTGGAGCTACACGCCCTTTTCCCCACGGTGGTGGCCACCGATCGGATGGCGATGGACCCCTTGATGTTGGCGGGTCAGTTGCAGACACTTCTGAGCCTGCGGGGCGAGGCGTACAGCAATCCTGATGAAGGTTGTGCTTGGACCGGCGACTTAAATGGCATCTGGCAGCTTCATGAGCATCACGACTTCCGATCCCTGGCGGATGAAGTGATTGCAAGGGTTTGGATCTACCTGGAACAAACAGGATTTGATCTGGACCAAATCGCTTTGCATCTCCAGCGGTGTTGGCCTGTGCTCAGTGCGGCTGGGCAGGTGGTGGGTCGGCATCACCATCCCAATGCCCATGTGAGTGCCATTGTTTATCTAAGTGGCGATGGCCAGGGACGCGAGGGAGCACTCTGTCTTCATGCAAGGCATCAACTCAATGAGTTGGTGCCAGGGCTTGCTGTGGGGCATGGAGGGCCGATTCGGGACCATCACCCTCGCAATCAGCATCTCTGGACTTTCAACCCTGAACCCGGTCTTGTGGTGATTTTTCCTTCTCGGTTGGATCACAGCGTTGGCGAGAACATGGATGAGGAGTCGCTACGGGTGTCACTCAGTTTCGACTTCGTGCTCACGGCCCAGGATTCGTCTGCGCCAGCGGAGTACCTGGCGCCCCATCCCCATCAGTGGCATCGCTGTGAGCGCCCGTTGTCCTGAGAGGATGCGGTCTTCCAGGACAATCTCGAACGGATGAGCGACTCCACGGCAGCGACCTTCGCCATCAGTGTTGAGCTGGATGGGCAGAGCCATCAGTTCCAATGCAGCGCTGATCAGACCGTGCTTTCAGCTGCTGAAGCAGCGGGAGTTGCAGTCCCAAGCTCCTGTTGCGCCGGTGTGTGCACGACCTGTGCCGCTCGGATTCTCGATGGGACTGTGCATCAGCCCGATGCCATGGGCGTGAAAGAAGAGCTTCGCAAGGATGGTTTTGCACTGCTGTGTGTGAGTTATCCACGCTCCGATCTCAAAGTGATGGCCGGCCAAGAGGATGCCCTCTACGAAGCGCAGTTTGGTCAGTATCAGAAGTGAGGATTGAGTCGCTTCAGCTCCAGCTGCCACTTCCGGCCAACCAAACAGCCTGTGATTGGCGTCGATGGATCCTGGAACGCTTGCAAGTTCATGGCGAGCCGCTGCGCTGGGCGATCACGTCGGTGCTTGATTCACCTGAGGGTGGCTCTCAGGTGGTGATTGAAGCGGTGATGCTTCAGCACAGGGAGTGACCGGATGGCTGAGGTCTTCCCCACGCTCATGATCGTCCCCACGGGGATTGGATGCGAGATCGGAGGGTACGCCGGCGATGCGCTGCCAGCTGCACGGGTACTTGCGGCTGCCTGCGGCTGCCTGGTGACCCACCCCAATGTGATGAATGGGGCCGCCCTCTACTGGAGCGACGACCGCATTCTTTATGTGGAGGGGTGGGGGCTTGATCGTTTTGCCGCCGGGGAGCTGGCGCTTCGTGGAGGACGGCGGCAGCGTGTTGGCTTGCTGCTTGACGCTGCGATCGAACCGTCTCTGAGGGATCGCCACCTTCAGGTTGCCGATGCCTGTCGTGCCACGCTCGGATTGGATGTCGGGCCTGTGATCACCACGGATGTCGCTCTTGGCGTCACGCTGCGGCAGGGGGAGAGTGGGGTGAGCTGGGGCTCGCTCGATCGTCCGGATGCTCTGCTTCGCGCTGGGGAGAAGCTCCGTGACGGGGGTGCATCGGCGATCGCCGTTGTGGCTCGATTCCCGGATGATTCCGGTAGCGAGGCGTTGCAGGCCTATCGCCATGGAAGCGGTGTGGATGTCTTGGCTGGTGCGGAGGCGGTGATCAGCCATCTGCTCGTGCGCCATCTGCAGATCCCCTGTGCACATGCACCGGCTCTGGCTCCCTTGCCCCTGGATCCTCAGCTGGATCCGCGAGCAGCAGCTGAAGAGCTGGCGCATACCTTTCTTCCCTGCGTTCTCGTCGGGCTCAGTCGCGCACCCGATCTGATTCAGCCGGCATCAGCAGAACCAGGAGATCTGCTGGCCTCCGGCCTCGGGGCCGTTGTTGTGCCGGAGGGTGCCTTGGGGGGGGAAGCCGTCCTGGCCTGTTTGGAGCGGAACGTCCCTGTGATCGCCGTGACAAACCCTTCTGTTCTTCAGGTGTCATCCCAATCCTTGGGGCTTGAGCGTGGGGTGGTTGCGGCTGCGACCTACGCCGAAGCCGCCGGGCTGGTGCTGGCGATGCGGGAGGGGGTGGCATTGCCATCGCTGCAGCGGCCTCTTCCTGCTCTGGATCGTTTGACCACCGTCTGAGACTGATCGCATGGCCAGAGGGTTTGCGGATGCCACTGCCGATCGCGCCGCTTGTCCTTGTGGTTCAGGTGCCAAGTTGGGTTCATGCTGCGGCCCTTTTCATCAGGGATTGATGAAGGCGCAAACGGCTGAACAACTGATGCGGTCGCGGTACAGCGCTTATGCGCTGGGTGAGATTGAGTATCTGATCGCCTCTCACCCTGAGCCAGAGATATCGATTCAGAAAAGGCGTCGTGAGCTACGGATCAACAGCCGCCAGATCCGATGGATTGAACTCGAGATCCTGGCCGTGGAGTGCGGTGGCATCGAGGATTGCCAGGGCACTGTTCAGTTTGCGGCGCATTTCATCGCGGCTGGACAACGCAGGTGTCTTCAGGAAACCTCTTTGTTTCAGAGAAGGGATGGGCAGCTCGGTGGTGATTGGCTTTATATCCGAGCCCTGTGATTGCTTCAGCGCAGGCATGCCATGGGGTGGCGCGGCGGAACTCCCAGGGCCTTCGCCACTCCTGGATGACACACAGCCCCTTTCACGGTGTTCAAGCCTGAAAGCAATTCAGGCCGCTCAGTCACGGCTTCTTCCAGTCCGCGGCCGGCGATGCCAAGGATGTACGGGAGCGTGACACTGACCAGGGCCTCCGTGGAGGTGAACGGCACAGCTCCAGGCATGTTGCCAACGGCGTAGTGCTGAATCCCATGGATGCAGACCGTGGGATCGGTGTGGGTGGTCTCCCGGCTCGTGGCGATGCAGCCGCCCTGGTCGATCGCCACATCCACGATGGCTGAACCTGGCCTCATCTGTTTCACCATCTCCTCGTCCACCAATGTCGGAGCCCGCCCTCCAGGTGTGAGCACGGCACCAATCAGTAGGTCGGCGGTGGGCACGAGTCGCTCCAGTAGCCCTCGGCTGCTGACCACGCTCATCAACCGTCCTCGCCGGTCGGCTTCCAGGCTGCGCAACCGCTCCGGTGAGCGATCCAGCAGCATCACCTCGGCATCCATGGCTGCTGCAAGCCGAGCTGCATTCCAGCCGACGGTGCCGGCGCCGAGCACCACCACCCGTGCCGGTTGAACCCCCGTACAGCCACCGATCAGTAAGCCACGACCGCCGTTTGGACGTTCCAGTAACCGTGCGCCCACCTGTGCTGCTAAGCGGCCGGCAATCTCGCTCATCGGTGCGAGCAGCGGCAGGCTGCCGTTTTCCAGTTGCACCGTTTCATAGGCCACACCCGTAGTGCCCGCCTCCAGTAGTGCCTGGCCCACCTGGGGATAGGCCGCGAGATGAAGGTAGGTAAAGAGCACCATGTCGTCGCGCAAAAGGCCGAATTCCTCCGGCTGCGGCTCTTTCACTTTCACCACCAGGTGAGCGGCCCAGGCGTCGTCCCTATCGACCATGCGTGCACCTGCTGAGGCGAACGCGTCATCGCCGATGCCTGCACCGGCACCGGCACCGTGCTGGATGCGCACTTCCAGCCCTTGGGTCACCAACTCCCGCACCCCATCCGGTGTCAGGGCGACCCTCTGTTCATCAGCTTTGATCTCAGTAGGCACCCCGATGCTGGCCATCGGGGCCGTCAGAACGGAATGAGCCATGGAAGGCACAGTTGTGCTCTCAATCTGGCTCAGATGGCTGCAATCGGCAGCCGCCAGCCACTGCCGAAGGCTTGATTGCTCACTTTCAGCAGCGGAGGCGCCTGTCGCCGCTTGAATTCAGCCCGACGGAACAAACGTTCAATTCTGGTTACGTCATCAGGGTCATGCCCAGCGTTAATCAGCTGGACACCACTCATACGGTGTTCGATCAGATCCACCAGCAATGGATCCAGCACTCCGTAATCGGGCAGTGCGTCACTGTCTTTCTGGTCTGGCCGCAGCTCGGCGCTCGGCGGTTTTTCAAGAATGGCCCGGTCGATCAATGGGCCATCGAAGGCCAGCCCAAGTTCGGATCGACAAGCCCCAGCATCTGGGCTATCTAGCCAGTGGCAGAGGGCGAACACGGTTGATTTGTAGAGATCACCGATCACCGCCAAACCGCCGTTCATGTCGCCGTAGAGGGTGCAGTAGCCCACGGCCAGTTCGGATTTGTTGCCCGTGGAGAGCAGCAGCTGCCCCTGCTGATTGGCCATGGCCATCAGCAGGGTTCCGCGGATGCGTGATTGCAGATTTTCGGCTGTGATCCCTGATGGCTCGGCGTCGAGGGCTGGTGTGAGCGTGGCTTCAAAGCCGTCCATCAGGGTCTGAATCGGCACGATCCTTGAGGAGATTCCCAGGCGTGTTGCCAGGGCTAGTGCATCCTCGATCGAGCCTGAGGAGCTCCAAGGGGAAGGCATCAGGAGGGTCTGAACCTGTTCAGGGCCCAGGGCGGCGGCGGCGATCACCGCCACCAAGGCCGAATCAATGCCGCCACTGAGTCCGAGAAGCGCCTTTTTGAATCCGCATTTGGTTGCATAGTCCTCGACTCCAGTCACCAGTGCTCGGAACAGCGCTTCCAGGCCAGCGTCTTGGTCTTGCCCGTGTTGATGGGGATGGGGGTTCTGCTCGCTTGGGCTTGCTGGTAATTGCGCAGTCCACACCGCTGTGCTGACGCAGAAGTCGGGCAGCTGCAGCTGTGGGGTGCTCTCCCCTGGAGCCATCACAAAGCTGGCGCCATCGAAGATGAGTTCGTCGTTCCCCCCGACCTGATTCACGTACACCACAGGACATTGCAGGCGGCCAGCGGCTCGGGAAGCAAGCTTCCGGCGTAGGGTCACCTTGCCTCGGCTGAATGGGGATGCCGAGCAGTTGATCAGTGCATCAATCCGTTCGTGCATCAGGGCAGCGATGGGATCTGGGCCCACCAGGCGACGCTTCTGGAGTTCCTGATCCACCCAGAGGTCTTCACAAATGGTGAGGCCCAGGCGCCAGTCGTGGTTGTTGACGCGCAGGCTGATGGTGGATGGACTGCAGCTGGCGCGGAAGTAGCGGGTTTCGTCAAAGACGTCGTAGCTGGGCAGGAGCTGCTTGCGGGCGACCACGTTCCAGCCGCTCGCCTGCACCAGCGCCATCGCGTTGTAGAGCCGGGGGTGTTGCTGGTCAGAGGCAACCTCGGCCATGCCAACGAGAAGGGCCGCGTCTTGTTGTTCGGCATCCAACCGCTGTTGCAGTCGGTCTAAGGCTTGTTGTTGCTGCTCCAGGTGAGCGGTGCTGAACAGGAGATCCCGCGGTGGGTAGCCCCAGAGGGACAGCTCCGGCGTCACCAGCAGGTCTGCCGAGGTCTTGCCGTCCACCTTGGTGGCGTCCAAGGCGGAGTGGATGCGATCGGCATTCCCAAGAAGGTCTCCCACCACTGGATTGATCTGGGCCAGGGCGATACGCATCAGCACTCAGGCGGAGGAGGAGTGGAAGCCGTAAAGATTGTGCTCCAGCAGCAAAGGCCAGAGCGTGTCGGGGATCTGGTTATCTCCTTTGGCCTGGCGAACAGCGGAGCTTGCGGTTGCTGGGATGTCGAGGGACAGAATCCTTGGGCGGGCACCGAGGCGTTCGAGCAGTTGCAAGTCGCCATCCGTCAAGGACCAGCCTTTGCGCGGAACAATCCCGAGTTCGCAGAGACCGAGCCACTGTTCGCTGTGTTTCCAGCGAGGGATTTGAGTGGCCAGATCGCTTCCCACAACAAAACAGAGAGGGGATTGAGGCCAGCGCTGTCGCGCTCGCTCCAGGGTGGTGATGGCATAGGGGCTGCTGAGATCCTGGCCCAGTTCCAGGCGAGGGTCGCCGATGGTCTGAACGACACGATTCAGCAGGTCGCTGCGCTGCTTGAGCTCGGCACCATGGCGTTTGGATGGGTTGTCACTGGCCCAAGTCACCACTCTCGGGAACTCCCTTAAAAGACCCTCCAGGAGGGCCTGATGTCCAATGGTGGGTGGATCTGCACTGGTTCCCAGAAGTGCAATCGAGTCTTTGCTCATGGCAGCAGCGTTTTCAGGGCCGGACGCTTCGTGGCATCCGGCCAGCGATGCATCAATCCGACCAGACCACGGTCCGTGCGGGACAGACGGCGCATCAGGCTGATCGGAATCGGCTGATTGCGGCGTCCACGACCGCGTTCCTCCAGCAGCCATCGGGCTGTCAGTCGGCCGGTGCGGCGGGTGGTGTGAACCGCCAGAGCCGCTTGGGCCACCGCCACCGGGGCCGCAGGGGCCAAGGTGAGTCCGGCGCTGAAGGGTGCTGCCAGAAGTAGCAGTTGGCGTATCACTCCCAGACTCATCTGCAGCCCCAGCTGTGTCCCTCCGATCAGAGCATTCTGACCACCGAGCTGACGGAGCAGTCGGCGGGCTGCTGGGCCTCCTAGGGGCAGGTCATACAGCGAACAGAGCTGGCTCACCAAGGCGGCATCACAGGCCATGCCTCCCGCAAGATCCAGCAGCAGTAAAGGGTTGGCGGCCAACGCCGCCGCCTTGAGGGCGGCGTAGCGACCAATCAGGCCCTGTGCTTCCCGACGGCGTCGAAGCAGGCGTCCGGTTTCGAGCTGCTCCTGAATGCGCGTTGCCTGCCTCAGGCCGTTCAAGAGCAGCAGGCTCTCGCCGTGCTCTGTCAGCAGCGATGTCAGGTGAGCCTCAAGGCGCGCTATGTCGGCTGGTTGCTGCTGGCTTCGGATGCGTCCGTCGCTGAGCTGTACAGCCTGCCGCGGCGCTGCCGCCGCGACGACCGGCCCCGGGAGCCCGTTCGGCAGACGGCGTTTGATGCTGGCGAGCAGAGGGGCGAGCTCTTCCTCTGGCCAGCAATCGCTGCGATTCAAAACGGTGATCACCGGTTTCCCCTTGTTCTGCAGAACGGTGAGAGCATCAAGCTCAACCTGGGTGATGTCCCCATCCAGAACCAGCAACACCAGGTCGGCGTTCAAGGCCACGCGGCCTGCTAGACGAGCCCTCGCTGGGCCGTTGACCTCATCGATCCCCGGTGTGTCAACCAGGTCGACGGCTTGCAGGCCTGGGACTGGTGTCGGCCAGGGAGTGCTCTGCTGTTGTCTTGTGCAGCCATGGGCTACATCGGTGGCCATCAGCGACTGGCCCACCAGGGCATTGACCAGGCTCGACTTGCCGACGCCGACTCTGCCGAACACGGCGATGCGAATCCGGCTCTCCTCCAGGCGCTGCAGTTGGTGATCCAGCGTTTTGAGGGCACCGCTCAGCAGACCCTGCTCAAGGGCGGTCAGGTTGAGCTGGTCTTTCCACAACCGCAACACCTGCGCCTTGGATGCCATCGCAGTGGAGGTGGTCATGGGGTTCCGCCACCTCCGCCCTTGCGCCACCAGCCAGCCAGGACGGCCAGGACGGCATCGGGGCCGATCACACCGACGAAGCCACCAAATTCATCCACGACGACGCGCACGCCGGCATTGTCACGTCGAAACGCGGTTAACAGTCGGTCAGCGCGGATCATTTCCGGAACGAATTCGGCGGGTTCGCTCAGATCCAAAGGGGTGAGCTGACCGCGGTTCTGAACCAGCGCACTCAGGAGGCTGTCCCGGTTGGCCACCCCCAGAACCTTGTCCACCGCGTCGCCGAGCACGACCCACCACTGAGCTTCATTCTCGATCAGGGCGTCCCGCAGTTCATCCAGGCGGGTGGCGCCATCAAGGGTGGGCGCTGCCACACGCGGGATCATCAGATCGCGGGCGGTGAGATCGTTGAGCTGGAACACCTTGGCGATCATGGCGGCCTCATCCGCTTCGATCTGACCCTTCTGGGAACCGAGTCTGGCGAGAAGTCGGATCTCTTCCTCATCGGTGCTGATCTCGCTCTCCTCCGTGATGGCCGGCAGCAGTCGCTCGAGCAGCAGAACCAGGGGGCGCATCATCACTCCCAGCCAGTGCAGCACCGGGGCACTGGCCAGAGCCACCGGCAGAGCTAGGCGACTGCCGATCGCTTTGGGAAGGATCTCTCCAAGCAGGATCACCAGGACGGTGAGGCTGATGGAAAACAGCGGCAGCGCCACGCTGCTGCTGTCCATGCGTTTAAACAGCCAGGCGGCATAGCCACCAAGCATCAGGCTGCCAAAGATGTTGAAGCCGTTGTTGGCAATCACCAGCACAGACAGGGTGCGTCCGAGGCGTTGTCGCAGCTGTGCAAGCCTGCGGGCACCAGCAACCGGACGCGGACGTGCGGCGAGCTCATGGACGCGGATGGGATTGACCGTGAGCAGCGCTGCTTCCACGCCCGAGCAGACGGCTGATCCAGCCAGCACCACCACCACCAGGATCAGCAGGATCAGCAGGTCGGAGGTCATGGGGGTGCGCTTTGCCTGCCATCCTGACCGTTACCCGGCGACATGTCTCTTCCGTGGCTGATTGCACCCCCCTCATTGATGTCGCTTGTCATGCCGATCGTCGTCAGCGATTCATGCACGATTTGGGCAGTGCTGCTGCGGTGATCCCCGCAGCCTCTTTGGTCACGCATCATGCCGATACGGAATGGCCGTTCCGTCAGGACAGTGACTTCTGGTATCTCACCGGGTTTGACGAGCCCGATGCGGTCGCCTTGTTGCTTCCCCATCGCCCGGAGGGAGAACGTTTTGTGCTGTTCGTGAACCCCCGTGAACCGGCCGCTGAGGTTTGGACCGGACGTCGCTGGGGGTGTGAGGGGGCTGTTGAGTGTTTCGGTGCTGATATCGCCCACCCCCGCTCTGAGCTGGAGCAACGACTGCCGGATTATCTGCAAGGCGCTGAGGGAATCGCCTTCCGTGTTGGCCGCCATCCTTCCGTGGAGCCTCTCGTGGTCGCTGCCTGGGCGGGGCAGCTTGATCGAGCATCGCGGATCGGCAGCGCGGCTCTGGCCCTGGTGGCTCCCTGTCCACTGCTGCATCGCATGCGTCTCCGCAAGGAGCCGGCAGAGCTGGAGCGTCTGCGCGAGGCCGGACGGATTTCGGCAGCCGCTCATGAACTGGCTCGCTCTGTTGTGAAACCCGGAATGAGGGAACGTCAGGTTCAGGCTTTGATCGAGGAGCATTTCCTCAATCAAGGCGCCCGTGGTGCCGCCTATGGATCGATCGTGGCCGGTGGTGATAACGCCTGCGTGCTCCATTACGTCGAGAACAATGCCGTGCTGCAGGACGGCGATCTGTTGCTCATTGATGCTGGTTGTTCGCTGCCCGACTACTACAACGGAGACATCACGCGAACGTTCCCGGTCAACGGTCGCTTCAGCGGCGAGCAGCGTGAGCTCTACAGCCTTGTGCTCGAAGCGCAGCAGTCTGCGGTTGAGAGTGTCCGGCCAGGGCAGACCGCTGAGGGTGTGCATGACACGGCATTGCGAGTTCTGGTGGAGGGATTGGTAGGCCTCGGTCTCTTGCAGGGGGATGTGGATGGACTGATCGAACAGGGCGCCTATCGCCATCTCTACATGCACCGCACCGGCCATTGGCTTGGACTGGATGTCCACGATGTCGGTGCCTATCGATTAGGCGAGCATCACGTGGAATTGGAACCTGGCATGGTGCTCACCGTGGAGCCTGGGCTCTATGTGAGCGATCGTTTACCTGTTCCTGAAGGGCAACCCAGCATCGAGGAGCGTTGGAAGGGCATCGGCATCCGCATCGAGGACGATGTGGCTGTGAGGAATTCAGATGAGGTGCCCGAAGGCCATGAAGTGCTCAGTGCTGCAGCCCTCAAGTCGGTTGAGGCCATGGAGCGCTGAACTCAACCCAGATCCAGCATCAGTCAGAACAGGAACACCACAAGAAGCATCAACCCTTCGCTCCCAAGCACCTTCGGATGGGGGCGAAGCAGAAACACGGTGAGGCTGATTGCGGCCAGAACCGATCCGAAGAGGGGGTTTAGAGCTCCTTGAGCGCTTCCTCCAGCATTTCCGCCTGATTGGCCACTTGCTGGGAGAGAAGAATCACAACGGCTCCCGAGATCAGTAGTCCAGCAATGATCAGTCCTGGGTCGCTGGCCAGCAGCCACTCCAGAACTCTGCTGAAACTGAGCAGGGCAAGGACGCCGCCATCAAGGCCGAGGGTCGATAGCTCTTTGCTGATCTCCATGACCGGGGAGGACAGGGCCGATCGGCTGTTCATGGATGCCTTGAGGGGCTCACAATCCACGCGTTGGCAATCCCTTCAATGCTGTGCCGTGGATCGCAGCCAATCAGTGACGGCCATGGTGCTGGTCAGGATGTGGTCAGCGCCGGCATCCTTCAACCTCTGCTCGTAGGCACTGCGCTCAGCAGGTTGATGGTGCAGGTGAGGAGGCGCGACAGCCAGGCTGATCCAGGTTCGTCCCGGCCACTCAGCTTTGGCTCGGATGACGGTTTGAATGTCGGCCACGGTGTCCCCTAGATAGGCCACGGTTGTTGCTCCGCTGCCAGTGAGTAGGTCGTGACTGAGCTGCAGCAGTCCGGTGGGATCTGGTTTGTCGGGGGCATCTCCCATGGCGATCAGAGGAGGTGCTTCAAGACCCAGGCGCTGCTCGAGCACAAAGCGGGCGGAGGGAGGTTCCGCACCGCTCACGAACCCCCAAGACCAACCGAGCGTGTGAATGCTCTGAAACAAGGACGCATCCACAAGAAGAGGCTCATCGCCGATGTACCCGCTCCAGGTTTCGGGTGAGGCTTCCGGATCGCCGCCGAAATAAAAACCGCTGAACACATCGATCAGGGACTGGCGTTCCGGCAATGGCGAGCCGTGCCGTTTCAGCAATTCAATGCTGGCATCCCAATCGTTGTTCCATTGTCCCTCTCCCTTGAGAGCGTCAATTTCAGCGGGGAGCGGCCGCCAACCGCTGTAGTGCTCAACTGTTGCTTGCAGAGCACGGCGGTAGCTTCCGGCGACATCCCGAATCACGCCGTCAATATCGAACAGCAGGAGCTGGCGAGGAGCAGTGGGGAGGCTCAGGTTGGGAGGAATGAAGGCGGCTGTTAGGTTAGTTGTTTGTCCTTAATCCTTGAGCGCTGACACCATGACGGTTTCCGAAGGCGCTGCTGCCGACCAGGAGGTCGCGACCGCAGCTCCAGCAGTCGAATCGGCTCCTGAAACTGCGGCGGCCGAGCAGGCTCAGGAGGCTACGGAAGGCCGTCCGGTGATGCGGGGCGGAAGCGCTGCGCTGGCCTCCGCCACCATCGACGCCGACGGTGTGCCTTCTGGCTATACACCGAAGGCGGATGAAGGACGCTTCCTTCTGAAGATTCTCTGGCTCCCTGACAACGTGGCTTTGGCTGTCGATCAGATCGTGGGTGGCGGTCCGAGCCCTCTGACGTCTTATTTTTTCTGGCCTCGTGAAGATGCCTGGGAGACGCTGAAGGGTGAGTTGGAGGCGAAGTCCTGGATCACCGACAACGAGCGCGTTGAAGTGCTCAACAAAGCCACTGAAGTGATCAATTATTGGCAAGAGGAAGGCAAAGGTAAGAGCCTTGAAGATGCCAAGCTCAAGTTCCCCGATGTCACCTTCTGCGGTACTGCGTGAATCAGCGGTCCAATGATGTGTTTCAAACGACCTGCCACGGCAGGTCGTTTTTTTATTTGTAGTTCAAACACAAAAAAGCCGGGGTTTTTGGACCCCGGCTTGTCGAGAATTTTATGGAATGAGGATCATGAATCCTGGTTTTTTGCTGCCTGCACGCGGGCGCGAGCACGATCGAGGGTTTGCTGCGCTTTCACTTTGTCGGCTGAAGCGGGCTGCCCTTCCATTTTGGAAACTTCGTTCCTTGCCGCCTGCAGGTCTGATTCTGCACTGGATGCATCAATGGAACTGCCGAGCTCAGCGGAATTCACCAGAACGGTGACATCATCGGCGTCCACTTCAGCGAAGCCACCCATGAGGGCGATGGACTTCCAGCCACCTTCGGCACGAACACGCAAGACACCCACGTCCATCGCTGCAAGTAGGGACACGTGGCCGGGGAGAATTCCAAGCTGACCGGTGGTGCTTGGCAGAATCACCTCATCAGCTGAACCGTCGAACACACTCTGGTCGGGTGCCAGCACGCGGAGGGTGAGGGACATGGAAAAGGAGAACTTGGGGGCGGGGCGTTAGATCTGGATCAAGGGTTCGGGGACCTTTAGCGAGTGCTGGTCCCCGAATTCCTCACTTGGCTTCAGCCGCGATCTTCTCGGCCTTTGCTTTGACCTGGTCGATGTTGCCGACGAGGTAGAAGGCCTGTTCAGGGAGGTGGTCGAGATCACCAGCCAGGATCTGGTTGAAACCGGAAATGGTTTCTTCCAGTTTCACGTAGACACCAGGCATGCCGGTGAAGATCTCAGCCACGAAGAAAGGCTGTGAAAGGAATTTCTCAATCTTGCGCGCACGATCCACGATGCGGCGGTCATCTTCGGAGAGCTCGTCGAGACCCAGGATGGCAATGATGTCCTGAAGCTCCTTGTAACGCTGCAGGGTGGACTGCACGGCACGAGCCGTCTTGTAGTGCTCTTCACCCACGACTGCGGGCTGAAGCATGGTGCTAGTTGAATCAAGAGGATCCACAGCGGGATAGATGCCTTTGGAGGCCAGGCCGCGACTCAACACGGTGGTGGCATCTAGGTGAGCAAAGGTGGTGGCAGGCGCCGGGTCGGTCAGGTCATCAGCGGGCACATAGACCGCTTGGATCGAGGTAATGGAGCCCTCGAGCGTGGACGTGATGCGCTCTTGAAGTTCACCCACGTCGGTGCCAAGGGTGGGCTGGTAACCCACAGCTGACGGCATGCGGCCCAGCAGAGCGGACACTTCAGAACCGGCCTGAACGAAGCGGAAGATGTTGTCGACGAACAGCAGCACGTCCTGCTTGTTCACATCACGGAAGTGCTCAGCCATGGTCAGAGCGGAGAGACCCACGCGCATGCGGGCGCCGGGGGGCTCGTTCATCTGGCCGTAGCAGAGGGCCACCTTCGACTTGGACAGGTCGTCGGCGTTGATCACGCCGGACTCCTTGAATTCCTCGTAGAGGTCGTTGCCTTCGCGGGTGCGCTCACCAACACCACCGAACACGGAGACGCCGCCGTGCTCCTTAGCGATGTTGTTGATCAGCTCCTGGATCAGAACGGTCTTGCCGACGCCGGCGCCGCCGAACAGGCCGACCTTGCCGCCCTGACGGTAGGGAGCGAGGAGGTCGATCACCTTGATGCCGGTCTCGAACACCTTGGGCTTGGTCTCGAGCTCGGTGAGGTTGGGAGCGTCGCGGTGGATCGGTGCCGTGGCGGACGCATTGACGGGGCCTTGCTCGTCAACGGGCTCACCGAGCACGTTGAAGATGCGGCCGAGGGTGGCTTCACCAACGGGGACGGAGATCGGAGCACCGGTGTCGGCGATTTCCATGCCGCGCACCAGGCCATCGGTGCCGCTCATGGCGACAGCGCGGACGCGGTGGTCGCCCAGCAGCTGCTGCACCTCGGCCGTCAGAGCGACGTCCTGGCCAGCGGTGTTCTTCGCCTCGACGCGGAGGGCGTTGTAGATCTTGGGCAGTTTCCCGGCGGGAAATTCCACGTCCAGAACCGGGCCGATCACCTGGCGGATCACGCCCTTGGTGCCAGCGGATGCAGGAGCAGAAGCGACCATAAGAAGGAGGGATGCGGGAACAGGCGCAGCGCGCTCGGGCCCATTCAGAGCGGCGCAACCTTACCACTGCTGAGCCTGCACTCCTCCGGTTCGGTCAACCGCACAGCCAGGAGCTGGTGAGAGGGGTGGTCGCTTGCATACGTTGGCACTCGTCGGCCCCGAGTGCCAGCTCGAGTCGAACCGGCGCTCCGGCGCCCTGTCCCTGCTCCTGCATTTCTCATGGCAGCTGTTTCTCTCAGCGTCTCCACCGTCAAGCCCCTGGGCGACCGCGTGTTCATCAAGGTCTCCGAATCCGAGGAGAAAACCGCCGGTGGCATCCTTCTGCCCGATACCGCCAAGGAAAAGCCCCAGGTGGGTGAAGTGGTCCAGGTGGGCCCCGGTAAGCGCAATGACGACGGCAGCCGTCAGGCTCCTGAAGTCGGCGTTGGCGACAAGGTTCTGTACAGCAAGTACGCCGGCACCGACATCAAGCTGGGCGGTGACGAGTTCGTCCTGCTCACCGAAAAGGACATCCTGGCCATCGTCAACTGAGACGGGACCCAGACCTCAGCGTTTTTGAACACCTCTCTTACTTAGGACACGCCTTCCATGGCTAAGCGCATCATTTACAACGAGAACGCCCGCCGCGCTCTCGAGAAAGGCATCGACATCCTGGCCGAGTCCGTTGCCGTGACCCTCGGACCCAAGGGCCGCAACGTGGTGCTTGAGAAGAAGTTCGGTGCTCCCCAGATCATCAATGACGGCGTCACCATCGCCAAGGAGATTGAGCTCGAGGATCACATCGAGAACACCGGCGTTGCTCTGATCCGTCAGGCCGCCTCCAAGACCAACGACGCCGCTGGTGACGGCACCACCACCGCCACCGTCCTGGCCCACGCCATGGTGAAGGCCGGTCTGCGCAACGTGGCCGCCGGTGCCAACGCCATCACCCTGAAGAAAGGCATCGACAAGGCCTCCGACTTCCTGGTCAGCAAGATCAAGGAGCAGGCCAAGCCCATCGCCGACAGCAACGCCATCGCCCAGGTGGGCACCATCTCCGCCGGCAACGACGAAGAAGTCGGCAAGATGATCGCCGATGCCATGGACAAGGTCGGCAAGGAAGGCGTGATTTCCCTGGAAGAGGGCAAGTCCATGGAGACCGAACTGGAGGTCACCGAGGGCATGCGCTTCGACAAGGGCTACATCTCCCCCTACTTCGCCACCGACACCGAGCGGATGGAAGCGGTGCTCGACGAGCCCTACATCCTGCTGACCGACAAGAAGATCGGTCTGGTGCAGGACCTGGTGCCCGTGCTCGAGCAGATCGCCCGCACCGGCAAGCCTCTGATGATCATCGCTGAGGACATCGAGAAGGAAGCCCTCGCCACCCTGGTGGTGAACCGCCTGCGCGGTGTGCTGAACGTGGCCGCCGTCAAGGCTCCTGGCTTCGGTGACCGCCGCAAGGCCATGCTCGAAGACATGGCTGTGCTGACCAACGGTCAGCTGATCACCGAGGACGCTGGTCTCAAGCTGGAGAACGCCAAGCTGGAGATGCTGGGCACCGCCCGTCGCGTCACCATCAACAAGGACACCACCACCATCGTTGCCGAAGGCAATGAGGCGGCTGTCGGCGCCCGCTGCGAGCAGATCAAGAAGCAGATGGACGAGACCGACTCCACCTACGACAAGGAGAAGCTGCAGGAGCGTCTGGCCAAGCTGGCCGGTGGCGTTGCTGTGGTGAAGGTGGGTGCAGCCACCGAAACCGAGATGAAGGACAAGAAGCTTCGTCTCGAGGACGCCATCAATGCCACCAAGGCTGCGGTTGAGGAGGGCATCGTTCCTGGTGGCGGTACCACCCTGGCTCATCTGGCTCCCGCCCTTGAGCAGTGGGCCTCGTCCACGCTCAGCGGTGAAGAACTGATCGGTGCCAACATCGTGGCTGCGGCTCTGACCGCCCCACTGATGCGCATCGCTGAGAATGCCGGTGTCAACGGTGCTGTCGTTGCCGAGAACGTGAAGGCCAAGTCCTTCAACGAGGGCTACAACGCTGCCAATGGCGAGTATGTCGACATGCTTGCTGCAGGCATCGTTGATCCTGCCAAAGTGACACGTTCCGGTCTGCAGAACGCGGCATCAATCGCTGGAATGGTGCTCACTACCGAATGCATCGTGGCGGATCTTCCCGAGAAGAAGGAAGCAGCACCTGCCGGCGGCGGCATGGGTGGTGGCGACTTCGACTACTGATCAGCACGAATCAGTTCATCGAGCGCGATCGATTCTGTTCAACCTCAAGACCCCTGCTTCAGCGGGGGTCTTTTTGTGTGTAGCTGCGAGCTTTGATACCAGAGAGTTGTTGGCTTGTGATGAACCTCCGTCGTTGATTGCGAGAATTCACAGAGTTCTTCTTCCGAAAAATGGCAATGCCCTCAACTCTTTTGTGCGTGGAGAGGACTGGCACAACCTAGTGATTCTTTATGACGGGGGAGACATCGCGATCGGAATCATTCTCGATGTCTTGCTCAACTCCCTGATTGTTGGTTGGGCACTGTTCATCATCATCAAAGTGAACAACCCGACACAGCGCACCATTGAGAGTGGAGTGAACATGAGTAGAGAGTCGGTGAACCCGATGCAGGTCATCGACGGGGATTGATCATTTCAACCAGCCAGCGCTGAGGATGATGGCCAACGTGAGAAAGACTGCCAGCGTGGTCCAAGTGATGCGGTTGAGCGTTGCCTCTGCGCTGCTTGAGCTCGTGAATGTGGAGCTGCCACTGGCCGCCAGACCTCCCATGCCATCACCCTTGGGGCTGTGAAGGAGAACAAAAAGAATGAGCAGCAGCCCACTGCTGATCCAGATCCAGGAAAGAACGGTTGTAATCATGGTTTGATCCTATGGCTGCTCGGGTCAGACGGGTTGGGGCAATCTTGCCGTTGATGGAGCTGCCGTATCAATGGCTTCGATCAAGCTGTGACCTGTCATGGCATCCGGTTTTTCGAGGCCTAGAAGCTGAAGCAATGTTGGGGCTATGTCTGCCAGGCCCCCTTCGTTGCGTAAACGCAGGGAATTGCCCATGCCGACCATCTTGCGCTTCTCACCTTCAACGAGAATGACTGGGACAGGGTTTGTGGTGTGTGCTGTCCAGGCTTGTCCGTCATCACCGCGCATGCATTCAGCATTGCCATGATCGGCGGTGATCATTAACGTGCCTCCCGCGCGACCCACCGCATCTAGCAGGCGACCAATGCAGTGGTCCACGGTCTCGATCGCCTTGGTGGCAGCCTCCATGACTCCTGTGTGCCCCACCATGTCGGGATTGGCATAGTTGATGACCACCAGGGAATAGACACCCTTTTCGATCGCGGCAATGCAACTGTCTGTGAGTGTTTCCGCTGCCATGGCTGGAGCTTGGTCGTAGGTGGCGACACGCGGAGATGGAACCAGATGGCGGTCTTCTCCTTCGAGGGGCTGCTCGATGCCGCCATTCATGAAATAAGTCACATGGGGATATTTCTCGGTCTCTGCCGTGCGGTACTGCTTGAGCCCGTCGGCAGCAACCACCTGGCCGAGAAGGTCGTCGAGGGATTCTGGAGGGAAGGCGACCTTCACAGGTAGCCCGCTTTCGTACTGGGTAAAGGTGACGACATCTAGCTTTGGATGGTGTGGACGAGAAAAGCCCTCAAAGTCTTCAAGGGTGAGGCTCTGAATGATCTGACGGGCGCGGTCGGGCCGGAAATTGAACATCAGTAGCGAATCCCCCTCCTGGATATGGCAAGCGCTTAGTCGCGTCGGCTCGAGGAACTCATCGGTGGTTCCAGCGGCGTAACTTGCCTCGAGCACAGCGGTGGGGGATTCCGTGCTGACAGGAAATTCCGGGTCGGTCAGCAGGCTATGGGCGCGTGAGGTTCTCTCCCAGCGTTGGTCGCGGTCCATGGCCCAGTAACGACCACAAAGACTGACAATCTCGCCGATTCCGCTTGCCTGCATGGCTTCTTCAATCGCGTGGATATAACGCGGTGCGCTCTGTCTAGGAGTGTCCCGTCCATCCGTGATGGCATGAATAGCCACGGTCTGAATACCTTCTGCTGCAGCCCAGCGCAGAAGGCCGCAGAGGTGATCAACGTGGCTGTGGACGCCACCATCGGAACAGAGCCCGAACAAGTGAAGGGTTCGACCGGACTCACGCAAGCGCTCAGCCAGAGATCTGAGTGCTGGCACTGCTGGAAGTTGATTGGTGCGAACCGTATCTCCGATGCGCACGAGTTCCTGACGGATGATTCGCCCCGCACCGATGGTCAAGTGGCCGACCTCGGAATTTCCCATCTGCCCGTCAGGCAGTCCCACGTGGGAGCCGCTGGCCTGGATCAATGTGTTCGGGTATGCATGCTTCAGTGCATCCATCACAGGAGTTTCTGCGGATCGGATGGCGTTGAAGTCGCTGCCGTCACAATCTCCCCAACCATCCAGGATCGCCAGGACCACAGGGGCAACAGACAGCCTCTGTTTGTGATGTCCAGCCAGGCGATCAACAGCGTTCACTCAGCGATACTCCCTTCTTAAGAACATCTCTAGAATCACAAGGTACCTCTAGATCCTCCCCGAGGTGAACCGTACCCAGCGGAAAGGTCAGCTTTCTCGGACTCTGCGCTGTGAAAACTGCATAAAATCGATTCTCTTAGAGGGGCTTAAGCCATGGGGTTGGGCACTCAGGGCGAACGAATCGAGATTCTCTCTTCCGATGAACTGAGGAGAACGTTGATGCGCCTCGCCTCTCAAGTGCTTGAGAGCGTTGGAGGGCTTGATGATCTTGTCCTTCTTGGGATCCCCACCCGTGGAGTGCAGCTGGCCTCGGTCTTAGCGCGTTCGCTGGAAGAGCAGGTCGGCCGCCCAGTGGCAAGGGGAACCCTGGATCCCACTTTTCACAGGGACGATCTGGAGCGGGTCGCTATGCGACCAATGACAGGCACAGACCTTCCCGTGAGTGTTGAGGGGCGTGAGGTGGTGCTCGTTGATGACGTGATTTTTACCGGTCGCACGGTGAGGGCTGCCCTTGAAGCCATTCAGGCCTGGGGACGGCCCCGCAGAGTTCTGCTGTTGGTGCTGGTGGATCGCGGGCATCGAGAACTGCCCATCCAGCCTGATTTCTGCGGGCGAATGGTTCCAACGCGTCGCAGTGAAACGATCGAACTGCGTCTGCTCGACGTGGATGGTGAAGAGGGGGTTTTCCTGCGCAGAACTCAGGACGCAACCTGAAGTTCGTCACTGCGGAAATGGGCCTTGTAGCGACCGAAGGCCACAATCACAGGAAGGGTCGGGCTGATCGGGCGCCCTTTCCATTCCGTCAGCACGGTCACCACCTCTCCCTCACTGCCCTGGAGATCGAAGGATGTGCCCCGATGTTCCGGATGGTTGTAGACCACCACTGATGAGGCGACGACGACCTTGTCACCAGGCTGCATGAAGTCACGAATCCAATGGGGCGAATTGTCTCACGGCCCCTTCGCTTTGCAGAGGCTTTCAGGCCCTTCCTCCACGAGGACACCGCCTAGATCTGAACACCCTGCAACGAAAGCGCTCCAGGGATCCATGCCCTCGCCAATGCGTTGTTCAACGGCAGCGTTCAAACGCTCCGTGTCCACGGTGTGATCTGGCAGATCACCGTGACTGGTATGACTTTGCTGATCGCGAAGATCTTTGATAGCAGTCTCTATCTGACGTCGGAGCGGCAGGGCATGGCGCTGCCACCAGGGATGGTCCAGTTGATTCAGCGCACTCAAGGCTTCCCACCATTGCCGCCGCCGCACACGCTCCTGCAGTCGCTCGTGATCGATGCGATTGCGATTCCAGGTCTCTTTCAAGCTGTCGCTGAGTTGGGCCCCAGTCCGTTGCCCCCTGGCCTCCAAAATTGACAGGGTGGCTAGAGCCTTGTCGAGGTCTCCGGCACGGAACTGGGACAAAGCCTTGTCACGCACCTCACGGCGCCAATCCTGAAGCTGCTTGCGATCGGCAGCTTGCTGGGCTTTGGTGCCGACTGTTGAATTCACAAGTTGCGCTTGAAGTTCCAGTGCCTTGCTTGTGTCTCCGGCGTTCCACATGATCTGTGCCTGGCGCCGTCTGCAGACAGCCTGTTCCAATGGGGCCTCATTCCCTAACCAGCGCAACGCAGCCAATTGTTCTCCGTAGCGCAGGCAAGCTTCCAGGTCGCCAGCTTTGGCAGCGTCCCTGAGACGTTGGGGAAGTTGTCGCTCCCACCAATACGCAGTGCCACAGAGAATGGCCACACAACCCAGCGTGGCGATCAGCCAGAAGCGGGGTAGGGGGCGTCTGAGCGCCAAGGAACAATCATTTTTGAATCAACCCATCTTGTCGCATTGGCGCAGAAGTCCAAGGTTGATCGAGTTCAGATGGGAGCCAGTGCTTCGATCTTCGCCCTTTTCGTATCACCGAATGGTTCCAAGGTTGATCGAGTTCAGATGGGAGCCAGTGCGTAAATCTTCACCCTCCATGATCAGATCGGCATGCTCATCGATGCGAAAGCGCAGTTTCAGGCAATCCTCTCCAGGCTGAGCCGGAGGGTTGAGCATGAGCTTGTAGTGAGGTGACGGGCATGCTCTGACCTCTGCTGCTCCAGGGTTGCGTTCGACAACCTGGGGAAGTCCATCGATCAGTCTCACTTCATGGCGCGTGTCCAGCTGAGGCTCTCCGAGCACGAACTCGATGGTGGTTTGATCGACAGCACTGGCACTCAACACCAGCTCAAAGGGTTGGCTGGATGGCCAGGGCTGGCCTGCCATAAAGAGCGGATGCCAGTGATGTCGGTTGCTGCGCCGGTCCCAGCAGCGCAATGAGATGCCCCTTTGCAGAAGATCGAGGATCTGCACGCCTGGTGTGAGGCTTAGGGCTCCGCTGGCAACAGCTTCCATCGGAGGAGGCGTGCGAAGTGGGATTGGGCTCATAACGGCGGTGAGCCATGTCCTTAGCTGAGGAAGATGTGCACCTCCACCCACCACCACCACAGCGTGAAGGTCGCTGCGGCGACAGCCGTGAACCTCGGCAGCGCGCAGGGTCCGTTGAAGAAGATCCTCCAGGAGTTCAAACAGTCCGCGTTCCTTCAACAGTTCACTAAACCGCCTGCGGTTCATCCGCAGGGGCGTGGGGGTCGCCAGCTCTGGACTGCTGGCTAGTTCCGTCAGCTCTTCGTCGTCGTTGATCTCGGTGCTTGAAAGCCGGCATTTGAGCCGTTCTGCCGCATCGAGAAGCGCGGTTAAACCATTCCCACTGGATGGGAGGCCTTGCGGCTGGAGCGCGTCAAGGATCCATCGGTCGAGATCTCTCCCTCCCAGATTGATACCAGCTTTGCCGAGAACACGTGCCTGGCGGAGGGTCTGGCGGCTTTCTCTGAGGTTTCGGCTCCGGAATCGCAGAAGCTGCGCCAGGGGGGCGGCGCGACCTTCGCCTCCTTCCAGAGCCACCAGCGACAGATCGAGCGTGCCACCACCAAGGTCAACAACGAGCATTTTCGCTCCAGCGGGTAACCCAGCACCGAGGGCTGCCGCCGTCGGTTCATCCACCAGTGCGATTTCAGGAATCCGCAGCGGAGCACAGGCATCCAACAGCCACTGCCGGTAAGGCGCGTCGGTCTCGACCGGTGCGGTGAGCACGAGGCGCTCGATGGTCAGATCCTGGGGAATACGCTTGCAAATTTCTTGAAGCAGGCGAGCCCCCGCCTGATCAGGACTAAGCCGCTGGCGCCATTCCGGCGGAGCCGGTTGGCCAATTAAGCGCTTGAAGTCCCGGTGAAGCTGGGGGGCATCGCGGTGGCCGAGACCACTTTCAATCACTTGGCGCCCCACGAGAGCACCGGTGGATTCGCGATCTTCAAGCCAGAGCATGGAAGGGACTGCCCCTGATTCGCGGCTGATCGGCGCGAGGTCGAGCAGTTGGATGTGAGGGCTATCGCAGGCTTGAAATGCCACCACGGTGGTGGTGTTCCCCAGATCGATCGCCAGGGTTCCGCGTTGGGAAAGATAAAGGTTTTGTTCGCCAGCGAGGGGTTTCGCCATCCCCATGGGCAGGTTGGAAGAACGACGAGGCTACGGGGATTAGTAATGGATCGGTTGCGTCGACTGGTGTTCTCCTTTTATCGGGAAGATCCAGAGATTGAGGCAGAGCTGGAACCCCTGCGGGACTGTCGTATGTCCCGTAGCTGGGGCACCATCCGCGTGGAGTGTGTTGACGCCGGTCATCTCGAAGAGGTGAGTGCATTGCTCAGTCATCTGCGTCGTCCGCTTGTGGCCATGGGACTCGGGCGTCAGATCGTGCTGCGTGTGCCGGGTAGACCTCAGCGCTGCTACCCGATGCATATTCCATTTCACAGCGACATGTTCACTTAGAATTGGCGATTAACAGGGAAAGGGCATGCTCACGGCAGGTGTTGACCATCAGGATCTCGCCAAGAGAGGAGAAAGCCTGATCCGTCAGTCCAGCAACCGCTACCTGACCACGGTTCGCATTGCGTTTCGTGCCAAGCAGCGTCGTTTTGACGATTTCGATGGGTTGCTCGAAGAATCCAGCGTGAAGCCTGTACAGCGGGCCATCGTTGAGCTCAGTGATGAGCAGGATCAGCCCGATCTCCTTCCGGGATGATTCAACAGGAGGGTTCTGGCTGGAGGCTGGCCAGGGATCCTCAGCGCTGTCCCTTCAGCGTTTTGATTGGTGGTGATACCTGGGCAGTAGAGCTCACTGAAGATGAGGCCGGCGCGTTGGCCTCTCTGATTTCAGACCTTGTCGACAACCATGCTGCGCTGCAGGGACAGCTGATGGCGGAGGAGGAGATCACGCTCGAGCTTGATCGCAATCCCTGGTGGGGGTGTCTTGAGGGGGATTGCCATGCATGGTCGTTGCGGTTGATTCTCAGCTCTGCCAACTCCGAGAGTCGGGGGGTGGAGGTCTTCTGGCCAGCTCCTGCGGCAGCTGCGGCGGCTGCGACTCTGAGATCCCTGTGGGACATCCCCATTGATCAGCTGAGCTGATCAATGGGGATTCCACTGATTTCCCCGAGGCTTTCCCACCGTCTCTCAGGGGTTTTCCACAGGAGGATCCGAGAAAATGGCGTTGTGGTCTTGACTTGTGGAAAACACCTGAGAATTTGTTCTTTCGGGTTGACGATGAGCGTTGTTGGTTCGCCGTGTCTCGATCGTGGGAATCGCTGGCTGGGAAAGCACTCTGTTGCTCAAGTCTCATCAAGAGAGCTGCTGAGATTCGTTAAAACGCGATGCCTTGACAGGGTGTCGTTCATGTGGAGAACTGGTGTCATTCGAATGGAATTGGATGCAGGTAATCGACAACGTTGCGACCACTGTTGACAGCCCGGTTGCTGTGTCGACTGAATCAGTTGAATCCAGTGTTGTGAGTTTTCAGACGGAGCTGCCCCAACCGCTGCAGCAGGCCATGGTTGGGTTTATTGAGCGTTGTCCCAACTGGGATCAGTACCGCCTTGTCCAGGCTGCAATCGCCGGTTTTTTGATTCAGAACGGTGTCGAGTCCCGCGAGATCACCCGCCTTTATGTGGGAAGCATGTTTCGGCGTGAATCCCTGTCCCAAGGGGTCTGAGTCCGGCAGCTTGCCATCAGGAGCAGGGCTGAGAGCGGAATGCTCAGCAGAAGTCCCAGGCAGGCGCCCATCAGGCCAATCAGGTTGACGCCTAGAAGAAGCCCCAGCAGGGCAAGAACCTTGATGCGGTTGGCTTGAACAATTTTCCGGCTGTGCTCCATCGCCGCTAGTGGTCGATGCCCGTGATGCACCAGCAAAGGAAGGGCCAGGATCTGGCTGAGGGCCCAAGCCGCCAGCGCCAGGAGTCCGAAGACCAGAACCGCTGTGGATAGAACTCCGCTGTGGGACGCAATGAGTCTGCTGAGGAGGCGGGTCACATTCAAGCCACCAATGAGTACGACCCCCTCGAGCAGTACGAGCGCTGTGGTTTGGCGCAATAGCCAGCGGAGAGATCGCCTCTCGCCGGGACTCGCCTCCGCTTCGGATCCAGCACCCGTCGGCAGAAGCTGATCGGCCAGTCGCAGCAGCGACACCAGCGGGCCGAGGGATGCAGGGATGGTCAGTAGTAGCAAAGCATTACCCGTCATTTCGAGACCTTTGCTCCCGCTCTCCTGAAGATCCTGAGCCAGGACGCCAAGACCGGTCAGGACGATCAGGGCGAGTGCGGTGAGCCCGACGCATTGCCAAGGGGCTTTCCCGAACCCGATCCAGGCTCTCGGAATGATGGTGGTTAGCGGCAAGCGCTCCAAGCTGGACGCCTGACGAGGATCACTGGAGAGGGCCAAGTCGCTTCAGCAGATCGTGAGCGATGGGCTCGTCGACAGGGAGGATCGACAGCCGATTGCCACGCTTCACCACGGCAAGTTCTTCGGGTTGGTAAGCCTGGCGTAGCTCATCGAGGCTTAAAAGGCGTTGAAAACGGCCTATGTAGGCGAGGCGGACGCAGTCCCAGCGGGGCTTTTCCCGTGTTGAGGCTGGATCGTGATATTTGGAGGAAGGATCGAACTGGGTGGGATCAATAAGACCCGTTTCGGTGACCTCCATCAGGCCAATGATTCCAGGGGGTTTGCAGTTCGAGTGATAAAAAAAAGCCTGATCACCGATAGCCATCGTGCGCATGAAATTGCGGGCCTGGTAATTGCGAATTCCATCCCAAAGGGTGGAGTGCTCCTGTTGGAGATGGTCAATCCCGTACACATCGGGCTCACTTTTCATCAACCAGTAGGCCACGTTTCTTGAAAGTTTTCAGCAGCCTAGAGATCTTTCACTGCATTGATTAACTGCCGGAAATGATCGCCTCTGGCCTCGAAGTTCGGGTATTGGTCGAAACTCGCACAGGCCGGTGACAGCAGCACGCTGTTGGCCTGGCAGTTCCTGGCAAGGCTCAGAGCCTGCGACACCGCAGAGTCCAGGTCGGCGCAATGAATCATTGGACCTGCGAAGCCAGAGGTCTCGATCAGATCGGCGAGCTCCCCGGCTCCTTCTCCAAACAGCACCACGCCTGCGACCTGGGACTGGATGAGTTTCAACCATGGGACTGCATCGCCCTTCTTCGTCTGACCACCTGCCAGGAGAACCACAGGCGCCTGCACTGATCGCAAACCCACTGCTGCGGCGTCGTAATTCGTGGCCTTGCTGTCGTTGAACACGGGAATGCCGCCAACGGATCCCAGAGGTTCGAGCCTGTGCGGTACTCCAGTGAAGCAGCGCAGTGCCGCCTCGATGGTCGAGGCGGAAACCCCCGCTGCCAGAGCAGCAGCAGTCACCAACAGCATGTTCTGACGGTTGTGCTCGCCGGGGAGGGGCAAGGAATCGGCAGGAAAAAGATGTTGTTCGCCACGGCTGACCCAGCCCTGCGCGTTCACGGTGAGCTGGGGGTTTCCCCCCTCTGGGCTGTGATCTCCGCAGGACACCCAACGAATGCAGGACCGCGACCAGTGGCCGCAGTGTTGGCGGATGTCAGCGTCATCTGCATTCAAGACGGGGATCTCTGAACGTTCCAGGAGCCCTCGCTTGATGGCTCGGTAAGCCTCGATGGTTCCGTGCCGTTCGAGGTGATCAGGAGTGAGGGTTGTCCAGATTCCGATGCGCGGAGATACCTCCGCAGCAGCTTCGATCTGGTAGCTGCTCATCTCCATCACCACCCAGTCGGGCTTGGGCCTGGTTCCTTGCAGGACTTCGAGGGCCAGTTCGGCTGCTGAATACCCCACGTTGCCGGCCATGGGCGCTTCCAGTCCGGCATGGGCCAGTACGTGCTGGAGAAGATGGGTCACCGTGGTTTTGCCGTTGGTTCCGGTGATGCCAATCCAGGGGATGCCTCGGAGGGCATCCCAAGCCACAGACATCTCACCTCGGACCCGGAAGCCATGGGCACGAAGGGCATGGAGGGTGTGGTGATCCCAGGCAATTCCAGGACTGATCACCACCTCCCCGGCACTGTCGAGCCAGGGGGTGAAGCTGTCGAGCTCCAGAGGGCATCCCAGTTGGATGGTGATGTTCTGTTGGCGCAGGGCATGGGCTTTGTCTCGCAACGCTGGTTCATCACCGCGTTCGAGCACGACGACGTCGTACCCCTGAGCCTGCAGCAGCCGAGCCGCACCTGATCCGGAACGCCCCAGGCCCACGACCACCGACCGTGACATAAGGAAACTCCTCTCCCGCCAAGGGAAATGGGCGATACTGGAATCGAACCAGTGACTCCTACCGTGTCAAGGTAGTGCT
>ERZ802830.156-NODE-156-length-65271-cov-8.99144_pt1 | contig 65271 bp, 66 predicted proteins | sample MGYA00345654_ERZ802830 | MGnify/ENA primary metagenome ERZ802830 (study PRJEB30503, sample SAMEA104212375) | marine metagenome | biome: Westerlies Biome; feature: [SRF] surface water layer (ENVO:00010504) within the epipelagic zone...; material: water...
ACAGCCTTCAACATGCCCTTCTTGTCAGCTTTCTTACCCTTCTTCGAATTTGCCATACCCTCGACGAAGTCACCGGTCACGCCCGGAACCCGAAGGTCGTACGTTCCGGCGAGAGCGACTGTCGGCTTGTTGTTGTAAGCCGCAGACGCGGAGGGAAGGCCAGCCACGATCTTCGCGGCAACCGGGTTCGCCTTGACTCGCTCTCCAGCCGCAAGGGCAGCCATCATCGCGTCCAGCACTCCCGGGCCCGCAGTCGCGAACGTGTCGGCAAACTCACCGTACTGCTCGGGCGAAAGGAGCTTGTTGTAATTGACGCCAACGTTGCCGACGTAGGCCGCACTCTCACCGGCAGGGATGGAACCGATAGTGCGCGCGCGTTGCTCGAGGTCGTACTGCAGGGTTATCCCGGTACCGAGAATCCCACCGATGCTCTGAAGCATGGCCACTGCTGCAGACTGCCCGGAACTAAGGGGTGAGTAACCACCCGCACTGGCTCCAGCCGTTCCCAGAGTCGCAACCGCCGGATTGACCGTAACTCCGTCGTATGTTGACGACACTGTCGGTAGTCCCGCCAGAAGTCCCGCCAGCAGATTCGAAAGCGCGATCGGGTAACCGGCCGAGGAAACCGTCGCCTGCCCAGACGCCACAGCACCGAGGGTTGTAAGCATTTTTTGCATATCACCCATTGCCTGCGCATACCCAGCTTGTCCGGGGGCGTAGTTGTAGCCCTGGAGGGAGGGATCGATGAGCGTTTTCCAAACGTACACGGCGGTCATGTAGGTCTCACCGAAAAATTCAGCGGACGCCATACACATGGGCAGCGATCCGGCCAACTTTCCCGGATTATTTTGAATGAGCGCCTGGGTCGTCTCAGCACCCATGGACTTACCCCAGGCCATGATCTGCTTAACACCCTCGATTCCCCCGCCGTTGATGTACTTAATGAGGTTTTCGCCTGCCTCAACTCCCTCAGCAACAGCCCAGCCCTGTCGTGCTAACCCGGTTCCGGCGAGGGCGTAACCCTGATTCAGGAGCGCGCTTTCGACACCATCGCTCGGCGCGACGTGCGCAGATCCATTCGCCGCATATCCCGGCCCAAGTCCGGGAATGGTCATGGGCGAGTAATACGGGTTGTCAGCGTAGCCCAGTGGGACGCCGATCCCCGCGGGTATCGGCACGCCTGCGCTGTACTGCTTGGAGTACAACAGCACAGTTCCGTTGAAATTTTCTGGCACCTTAATCTTGAAGGCGCTAGCGCCTAGCGGTCCGCTCAACACACCGTCACAGGTCTCACCTAGGCCACATGCATTGTCGTCAGCGTTGGCTGCCGGAACAGTGGCCGGGACGGCGACTAGCGCTAGTCCAAGGGCCGCTACCACCGCGGTGACGCGGCGGGACAAAGAGATTTTCATGTCAATCCTTTCTTCCGCTACGCGCCGATTACGGCAGCAGCTTCTTGGTCGGGCCAGCGGGCCGGTAGGCGGCCTTCTTAGCTTTGCCGGAACTGGAGCTCGTCGCCACCATGATGTACTTGGTGAGGCGATCAACGTTGCCCGCCGCGTCGTACTGGCCCATGTAGAAGCCGGTCAAGCCCTGATGGGACGACTTGCTAAAGCGCATCGGAACCACGGCCGCTGAGCGGAACGAACTGGCGTTCTCCTCGAGCGCCTCGACGAAGCCCTCTCGGGTCAGCTTTGGCCCCGCTGACTCCAGTGCCTGAGCAAGGACATACGCGGTGTTGATTCCGTAGTACGTGTAGAAGTTCCACGGAAGCTTCGCGCGGTCAGCTATGACCTTCATCTGCTTGACGTAGGCATTCTTCGTGTTCTGGATCGGCTCGATCCAGCTAGGGACGTAAACGTCGTTCAAAAGTGCCTTCGAGCCGGCGAGCGCTCCGATGATGTCCGGATCGGACCCAACGGAGGTAACCATCCAGGTTGGCTTGAAGCCGGCCTTGGCCGCGGTACCGAGCAGCACGGCGGTGGCGGAGGTCACGCCGAAGAAGACCACCAATTCACACTGCGCTCGGGCGAGCGTGGTCACCTGGGACTGGAAGCCTGCCAACTGCTGTCCGGAGTAGTACGAGGTCTCCTCAGCGAAGTTGATGCCCGCTGCCTTGAAGCCTGTCTTTGCGTTCGCACCGAATTCGCCGTCCTGGTACATCAAGCACGCACGCTTGCTCTTCAGGGCAGAGGTCTTGTTGATGTAGTACCCCATGGCTTTGGCTTCCACGATGTAGGACGGGAAGTAGGGGAATGTCATCGGGTAGCGGCGGGGGTTGTCGAAGGCCGCTCCACCGGTGTTGACGAAAACGTCGGGGATGCCGCGTCGGTTGAGGTCTTGAACCACGGCGGAGTGCGTCGGGGTGCCGAGGGCTCCGTACATCGCGAAGATCTTGTCGCGGTTGATGAGCTGGTTCGTGCCCACCTTGGTCTTGGCGGGGTTGTAGGCGTCGTCGTACACCTTGAGGTCGACCTTGCGACCGTTGATCCCACCGTTGGCGTTGACGTACTTGAAGTAGGCCTTGGCGGCAGGGGCGATGTCTTTGTAGCCGGGTGCCGCCGGTCCCGTGAGGGGCGTCGTCATACCGATGGTGATCTTGGACTTCGTCACCCCCGGGTCTGCCGCTGAAGCCGGACTGATCGAGCCTGCAATACCCAACGCCGTGATCGAGGCGACGGCGATTGCTCGCGTAGCGAAAGCCTTACCCACGTGGATTCCTCCCCTTCAAGAACGTCACCCTCACGCCGCCGGTGCAACGTGAACGATTAGTGAACGTGCGCTGACGTGAGGGTAGTCACAACGGCCGCCCAGGGCAACGCATTTCCGGAAACAGGGCCCATTCCCTTAGAGGGGAAAGCCCCTGGGGCCCCTCCTGCGGGTCTACAGGGGGACCCCACGAGACGGCATCCCCATCGAGAGGGCGTCGGAGGTCAGGGACTCGAGGAGGACTTGGCCTGCCCACGGAGTCGTCCGGCGAGGCTCTGGATCCCCCCGACGATTCCCCCGGGGGCCGCGAGGACCACCAGGACCACCAGCAGGCCGTAAATGAAGTTGGGCGCGTTATTGGTTATCTGATCCTGCCATCCGCGATCCGCGGACACGTCGAGGACGAATTCCGGAAGCCACACCAAGATTACGGCTCCGATGATGGCTCCGATGAAGGAGTTCCGTCCTCCCAAAACGATGCCGACGAGAAGGGAGAGCGACAGCCCAAGCGTGAAGGCACCCGGACCCACATAGGTCAGGATCTGGGCGAAAACGGCTCCTGCGAGGGCTGCGAACAGACTGCTGACGACAAAAGCGCTGATCTTCGATCCTGCGGGGGAAATTCCCGACACCGCCGCCGCGATCGGGTCGTCTCGCACCGCCTGCCACACGCGTCCCTGGCGGCCTCGGACAAGATTCAGGGCGATGAAACCGACCACGCAAGCCACAGCGATGGCCATGGATGCTTGCCACTGCTCGATAGCGAAACCCGCGTCCAACCCCGCATCGACACCGGCGAGGTCGAGGTCGGCCGCCGGATCGGTGATATCAGCGCCCTCACTCGCCTCGCTGCCGCCGTCGAGGCCTGCATCGAGATCCGCACCCGCATCAGAATCGATACCCGCCTCGAAGCCGTCCTCAGTGGTGAAATCCTCGTCGGTCAGGAAATCGTCCTCACTGAGGAAGTCGTCCTCACTGAGCAAGTCCTCCTCGGGGATCTCCTCATCGATTCCCGCCTCGAAGCCGTCCTCAGTGGTGAAATCCTCGTCGGTCAGGAAATCGTCATCACTGAGGAAGTCGTCCTCACTGAGCAGGTCGTCCTCGGTGAGCAGATCCTCGTCGGAAAGATCACCCGGGTCACTGTCGAGTTCATCGCCGAACTCATCAGTAAATTCCTCATCGAAATCACCAAAATCGTCCGGCAACTCCTCGTACACCGGTTCCTCGTCCAGTGGCACCTCGCCACCGTCGTCCACGGCTTCGTCGGATGTATCGCCGCTGGTGTAGCCGCCCGCGGGATACGGAACCTGAAGCATCAGGCCGTTTTCTCCGCCGAGAAGTTCGGGGAACCGATTCGCAATCGCGGGCACTCCGACGGCGATACCCAGGGTGAGGCCCGCAAGGTACGGCCCCCGCAGCCGGGCCGCGATCCCGCCGATGGCCGCGCCGAAGACAACGCCGCCGAATCCCGCGAAAACCATTGACCACACGGCATTCCACGGGGTTCCCAGGATCGGAACCGTCTGCCAGTTCATGGACGTCAACGCGAAGATGTATCCCCCGACGGCCATCAGAGCGCCGTTGCCTAGCGACACCTGACCGGACAGGCCCAGCAGGATGGTCATCCCGAACATGGCCGTGGCGTACATCGCGGCTGTTGCCAGGTAGTAACTCATCAACGGCTCGATGACTTGGTTCACCCAGGTGAGCAGGCCCCACACCACGAGTGCGGTAACGGCGTTGACCCCGAGGCGAGCACCCGGGAATCGCTGGACGAGAGCCTCCATCAACTACACCGCCCGCGCCTTGTGATGGGAGAACACACCTTCAGGCTTGAAGAGCAGATTCAGCACCAAAAGCACCAGCGCAACAAGCGGCGCATTGCTCGAATCGCTGTAGCCGGAGACCAAGGCGATCACCAGACCTGTGCCGATACCGAAGGCCACAGCCCCAACGAGACTGTCCAGGCCGCCGATCACTGCGGCGACGAAGGCGAAGACGAGGAAGATGTCGAAACTGGTGGGCGACAGCGTGGACAGCGGTGCCACCAGCACACCCGCGACCGCTCCGACCAGACCGGCAATGGCCCACCCGCGAACCAACATGCGATTCACGCGCACGCCGGACAGCCGCGCGACCTCCGGATTGAACGCCGATGCCCGCATCGCGAGCCCGACATTCGTTCGGGTGAAAACCACACTCAGAGCAAGAACTAAGAACACGACGGAGGCGAGCACCAGGAGGTCGTAGGGCGAGAACGGCCAGATCCGTCCGAAGGCCTCATAACCGGAGTTATTAATGGGGGGCGGGAAAGCCTCGGGGTCTCCTCCCCACACCATCGCCGCGAGCGCCTCGAGGGCGATCAGAACACCGAAGGTCGCAATGATGGCGCCCGATGTGTCCAGGCGCTTCACTGGACGGATGACAAGGAAGTGAACGATCACGCCGACGACGAGGCCGGCCGCCATCGCGATGATCAGCCCCAGGAACCACGATCCGGTCAACTCGCGGACGGTCAGCGCGATGTAGGTCGTGAACATCGCTTGTCCGAGTTGCGCGAAGTTCACCACCCGGGTCGAGCGCCACACCAGAACAAGCGCCAGCGCCATCAAAGCGATGATTGCTCCGGAGGAAATACCGCCGAGCAAATAGTCGATGAAGTCGATCACGGCGCGATCCCCCCGTTCGGGGCGCAGGACGTAACCGGCTGTGAGGGCCGTGGTGGCCTGCCAGGCCTAGTAGCCGAGATACGCATGACGCAACTCCTCGTCTTGTGCGATCTCCCGGGCCGGTCCGCTCGTCACGATCTCGCCCAGGTTGAGAACGATCCCGGTCTTCGCCACGCGAAGAGCCGTGGCCGCGTTCTGCTCCACCAGCAGGACCGCCAAGCCCGAGTCGCGAGCCATGTGCTCGACGAGTTCCAGGATCTGGGTGACGATCAGCGGTGCGAGGCCGAGCGAAGGCTCATCGAGAAGGAGCGCCTGCGGCCCGGTCATGAGGGCGCGACCAATGGCCAACTGCTGCCGTTCTCCACCACTCAAGGTGTCGGCTCCGAGGTGTCGGCGCTCTCCGAGCACCGGGAACAACGCATAGACGCGCGTCAACGACGTTGCCCGCTGGGCGTGTGTTCGCCACATGCCGCCCAGTTTCAGATTCTCTGCCACGGTCAGATCGGGGATGGTGGAGCGGCCCTCGGGAACCAAGGCAATGCCCATGCGAACGATGTCCTCGGGCTTACTCCCCGTGATGTCCTCGTCATTGAACAGGACCCGTCCCGCCAGTGGTTTCTCCAGTCCGGCGAGTGTCCTCATCAATGTCGACTTCCCGGCGCCGTTCGCACCGATCACAGCGGTCACTCGTCCGGGTGGCACGTCCAACGACACGTTCTTGAGAGCTTCTACCGCTCCATAATTGACCGAGAGCGCGTCGATCCGCAGCATCAGTGCACCGTCTCGTGATCGTCCTCGTGATCGTCCTCGTGATCGTCTTCGCCCAGATAGGCGGCCAAGACGGCCGGGTCGTTGCGCACTTCCTCCGGCGATCCCGCAGCGATCACTTTGCCCGCATCCAGAACCCAGATGAGGTCGCAGACCTCCATCACGAGCTCCATGTGGTGCTCCACCAGTAAGACGGTGCGCTCGGGCACCCAACTGCGGATCAGTCGACCCAACTCGCGCATATCCGCAGCACCGATGCCACCCGCCGGCTCATCCAGCAGCAGAACCTTTGGGTCGCTCACCAAAGCTCGGGCCAGTGCTACACGCTTCTGCACCGGATAGGGCATCTCACCGGGCAGGCGGTCCGCTTCGGAGAGAACCCCCAACTCCGCCATGGCCGCTTCGGCCTTGTCTCGGATGTGTCGCTGTTCGGCATCGGTCCACGGCATGGCGAGTGCGTCCGCGACGATGCCTGAGCGCACGTGCCCCGAGGCCCCCAGCATGACGTTCTCGCGCGCCGTCAACGAGGGGAATAGGCCGACACCCTGGAGGGTCCGGGAGATTCCCATCTTGGTCAGGTGGTGGGTCTTCACATGCCGGAGCCGGTTGCCTTCGTACTTCACCTTGCCGGAGTCCGGTTTGACGAAGCCCGTCATCACGTTGAAGACAGTCGTCTTCCCGGCACCGTTAGGACCGATGAGGCCGGTAACCGAACCCTCAGGAATTCCAATACTGACTTCGTCGAGAATCTGCAGTCCGCCGAAGGAGACGCTGATGTCGACCGTCTGAAGCAAAGGATGGGTCAGCGGCAGGTGGTACTTCACAGCTTCCCTCCCCTGGCCAGCGGTGACCTCGGACGCTGACGGCGTCCCAACACCCGGCCTTCTCGCGACCCGACGATAGCCGGTCAGTCAGCAGCATCGACATATGTGCTGGCGGGCGGACGCTCGGTAAGAGGCAGCGCTCGGTAACTCCACTGCCGGTGCTCCGACAGGCGGGCGAGTTGGACATCGGCGCTGAAGGAATCGGTGGCAGCGGGGCCCGCCGGCCGCGCTCGGCGGCGCTCGGCAGTCGCGAGAATCTCGACAGCCATCACCGACAAGTCGTGGATGTTCTGGTGCCGATGGGCGCGACGCCCCAGGTCCACCTGAGCGATGCTGTCGATCCCCCACTCGTCGCACACATCCAGCAGCGTGGAGAACTCCACTCCGTATCCGATCGGCACGTGCAATTGCTGAAGTGCGTCCCGTCGAATCGCCCACTCTCCCGCGAGCGGTTGCACCATCGAGCCCAACTCCGGACGAAAGAGAGCCAACCAAGGCCGGGCCACGAGTTCGGTGACACGTCCACCTTGAAGCGTCACGTCACCGTCGATGTCCAGGACCCGGTCATAGAAGCCACGACACAGGACGACCTGAGGGTCGGCGAGTAGAGGGCCGACCACCCCGCGTACGAAATGTGTGCCCCACTCGGTCAGGTCAGCGTCAATGAAGGCCACCACGTCAGCCGACGTGACGAACTGCGACTTCCACAACGCCTCACCCTTGCCGGGGTGAACACCGAGATCCGGTCGAACATCCGCCACAGAGTGGACCCGAGCTCCCGCGTCCGTGGCAACTGCGGCGGTGCGATCCGAGGACAGCGAGTCCATCACCACAAGTTCGTCAACGAGCTCGCCAAGTTCTGCAGCGATTGCCGACACCACTTGTCCGATGGTGCCTTCCTCATCCAATGCCGGAATGACGACGGCAAGAGTCGACTCACCCTTGATCGACTCGAGGCGACCGTGACTCCAGTCGGAGGCGACCGACATCTTCACGGTGGACACCGATCCGCTCGTCATCTCGACGGCGCCACGCTCAACATGCTTTCGAAGTGCAGCACTCGGTCTAGAAGTCGTCGTCCTCGCTCTTGGCGGGATCGATCGGGATTCCCGGGCCCATCGTGGACGACAGCGTCGCCTTCTTGATGTAGCGCCCCTTGGCCGCGGACGGCTTCATGCGATTGATCTCGTCCATGACGGCGGCAAAGTTGTCGTTGAGCTGATCTGCGGTGAAGGAGGCCTTGCCGATCGGGAATTGCATGTTGGCGTGCTTGTCGAGACGAAACTCGATCTTGCCCCCCTTGATGTCGCCAACGGCCTTTACGACGTCCATCGTGACGGTGCCCGTCTTCGGGTTCGGCATCAAACCTCGGGGGCCGAGAACCTTGCCGAGGGTGCCGACCTTGCCCATCATGTCCGGCGTCGCAACCACGGCATCGAAGTCGGTCCAACCACCCTTGACCTTCTCGAGCATGTCGTCCGCTCCGACGAAATCCGCGCCCGCCTCGCGAGCCTCATCGGCTTTCTCACCACCGGCGAATACGAGTACTCGGGAGGTCTTTCCGGTTCCGTGGGGAAGGTTGACCGTGCCACGGACCATCTGGTCCGCCTTTCGCGGATCGACGCCCATGCACATCGACACATCGAGCGTCGGATCAAACTTCGTGGACACGGTGTCCTTGATGATCTTGATGGCGCCCATTGGGCTGTAGATCTTGTCTTCCTCGATCTTCTCGAGGGCTTGCTGGTATGCCTTGCTGCGCTTCATGACTGCTCTCCTTGTCGGCAGGTGTGGTGTGCGAGCCGCGCTGGCTCTCCCACGATGGTGATTATTCAGTTGTTATGCGAACCGTCCTCGAACGGAGGTACGCAAGTACGGAAACTACGAGACGGTGATGCCCATCTGGCGTGCCGTGCCTTCGATAATGCGCATCGCGGCGTCCACGTCATTAGCGTTCAAGTCCGGCATCTTCGTTTCGGCGATCTCACGGACCTGGTCCTTGGTGATGGACCCGGCCTTGACGGTGTGCGGCGTCCCCGAACCCTTCGGAACACCTGCAGCCTTCAAGATCAATTTGGCGGCCGGTGGGGTCTTGAGCACGAAGTCGAATGAGCGATCCTCGTAGACGGTGATCTCGACGGGAATGACCTGCCCGCGCTTGTCCTCCGTCGCGGCGTTGTACGCCTTGCAGAAGTCCATGATGTTGACGCCATGCTGGCCGAGTGCCGGGCCAACGGGCGGCGCCGGGTTGGCTTGACCGGCCTCGATCTGCAACTTGATGAGGCCTTCAACCTTCTTCTTCGGTGCCATCTGCTCTCTGCTTCCTTCGGGGCCGGCGGGCGCCGGCCACTTGTGTGCTCGACCTAGTTCCTGTCGATTTGGTTGAACTCAAGTTCAACCGGGGTTTCGCGACCGAAGATCTCCACGAGTCCGGTCACCTTCTGAGCTTCGATGTTGATCTCGGAGATCGTGGCGTGCAACGTAGCGAACGGTCCATCGACAACGGTCACCGAGTCACCCACCGAGAAGTCGATTTCCACGGCGGCGACCGCGGCTGCGGCATCTTCGGCAACGCTCGTCGTGCCCGCGGCAGCTACCGGCTTCTTCTCCGGCGCCGGAGCCAGGATGTTGACAACTTCGTCCAACGACAGCGGCGCCGGTGAATGGCCGTTGCCGACGAAGCCGGTCACGCCGGGAGTATGGCGAACAACTCCCCAGGATTCATCCGTCAAGTCCATCCGGACTAGTACGTAACCCGGGAATTTGTTGCGCTTCACCTGCTTGCGCACACCACTCTTGATTTCTGTGACTTCCTCCATTGGAACTTCGACCTGGAAGATGTAGTCCTCCATGTTCAAGGTCGTCGTGCGAGCCTCGATGTTGCCCTTCACCTTGTTCTCATAACCCGAGTACGAGTGAACTACATACCAATCGCCAGGGGCGATGCGCATTTCGCTCCGGAACGCTTCGGCCGGGTCGACGTCATCGTCGTCGTCGATTTCGGCCTCATCATCCGTGTCGACAGCGCCGGCCGCGTCCGCGATCTCCTGCGCTTGCACCACAACGTCGGCTTCCGCCTCGGCCTGGGCCTCGTCGACAAGAACGTCGTCGGCTGTCACCTCATCGGCAACGAATTCCGACGCGGTCGGGTCGGCGTCCGCTGGAGTTGCGTCGCTTGCCTCGGCGTTCGCCGCGGCTGCGTCGGAGGTCTCGGGCACCGCGAACGGGTCCACGACGGGTTGGTCCTGCTCGGACACGGCGGGTTCTCCTTGGTTCTTTCGATTTACTCGGGTGGGATGGGGGCTCGTTGGTCGGCTAGCCGAAGACGAAGAGCACTCCCTGGGTGAAGACGTAGTCGTACGCAGCGATGATGCCCGCCATCACGAGGACGAAGAACAGCACCACGGTGGTGTACGCGATCAGTTCCTTTCGCGTCGGCCAGATGACCTTGCGGAGTTCGGCAATGACCTGACGAATGAAAAGCGCAAGCCGGGAGAAGAAGCCGCGTTCGGACCCAGCAGACCCACTACTGGGCTGCTGCCGCTCCTCGACTTCCGCCATGACCGTGCCTTCCTATCGCTTTCTGTTGTCCGACTGTTCGGCTGTTTACCGATCAGCAGGGCCGAAGGGACTTGAACCCCCAACCGCCGGTTTTGGAGACCGGTGCTCTACCAATTGAGCTACAGCCCTCGGTCGGGCCACGACGATTACCCTGTGGGCAGGCTTACGCCGAGGTACCGCGGGACGAAGTGTACGGCGGGGTCCGGGCGGGCGGCGACCCCGGGGCTGCCTGCTGACAGGATGGTGCGGTGACTTCGCCCGCCCACCGTATTTCCAAGCGAATCGGATCCATGAGTGAGTCGGCCACTTTGGCCGTGGACGCGAAGGCGAAGGCCCTCGTGGCGGCCGGTCGGCCGGTCATCGGCTTCGGAGCTGGCGAGCCTGATTTCCCGACACCTGAGTACATCGTCTCCGCGGCCGTCGACGCCTGCCGCGATCCGCGGTGGCACCGGTACAGCCCCGCGGGCGGGCTACCGGCCTTGAAGGAGGCCATCGCCCATAAAACGCTCCGCGATTCTGGATGGGAGATCGGAGCCGATCAGGTGCTCGTCACCAACGGCGGCAAGCAGGCCCTCTACAACACCTTCGCAGCCCTGCTGAACCCAGGCGATGAGGTGCTGCTCCCCGCCCCATTCTGGACGACCTATCCGGAGTCGATCAGTCTGGCCGGCGGCGTCCCCGTGGAGGTCCCCACCGACGAAACGACCGGCTACCGCGCATCCATCGAACAACTCGAGGCGGCGCGGACGCCGCGGACAACCATGCTCGTGTTCGTCTCTCCCTCGAACCCGACCGGCGCCGTCTACTCCCCCGCGGAAGTTGAGGCGATCGGGACCTGGGCCGCCGACAACGGTCTGTGGATAGTCACCGATGAGATCTACGAGCACCTCGTCTACGGGGATGCCGTCTTCTCGTCGATGCCGGTCCGGGTTCCCCAGCTGGCTGACCAATGCGTCGTTATCAATGGGGTGGCCAAGACCTATGCCATGACCGGATGGCGCGTGGGATGGCTGATCGGACCCACGGATGTCGTGAAGGCGGCCACCAACCTGCAGTCGCACGCAACGTCTAATGTTGCCAACGTGTCGCAGATCGCTGCGCTGGCAGCGGTCAGTGGGGACCTGTCTGCCGTGGAGGACATGAAGGTTGCCTTCGATCGACGTCGCCACCTCATCGTCGAGGCGCTCAATCAGATTCCCGGCATCGAATGCCCCACTCCGGAGGGAGCGTTCTACGTCTACCCCTCGGTCAAGGGAGTTCTCGGCACGGACATTCGGGGTCATCGTCCCGCTTCGTCTGCGGAACTCGCGGCGCTCATCCTCGATGAGGTCGAGGTCGCCGTTGTGCCGGGTGAGGCTTTTGGTACGCCCGGGTATTTGCGTCTGTCGTACGCGACATCCGACGACAAGATCACCGAGGGAATCGCTCGTATCGCGGCGCTCATTCGCGAGTAACGCTCATTTGCGATCTCGCTGAGTTCGCGGAGTGGCCTCTCAGCAGAACGCTCTCGCTACAGGGAGCATCCGACCAGCCGGGGCTCGGTGACGAGTTCGACACCGAACGTGTCCACAACGCGTGACCGCATCCATCGGGCAAGTTCGATGACGTCCTCGCAGGTCGCGCTTCCGGCGTTGCTGATCGCCAACGTGTGCTTGGTCGACACCCGTGCACTGGATTCGGGCAACTGAAAGCCTCGGTCGATTCCACTCGCTGCGATCAACCACGCCGCGCTCACCTTTACCTCGCCCGACGGCGTCGGGAACCGTGGACACTCATCGGGCAAGGTTCGTGCCACGGCGTCGCTGACGATCGGGTTGACGAAGAACGAACCAACGCTCCAGGTATCGGGATCGTGCTCATCGAGCACCATGCCCTTGCTGCGCCGTAACTCCAAGACGGCCTCACGCACCTGCACTCCATCCGCGCTCACCCCAACCTCGACACCCACGGCGCCGGCTAGTTGTGGGTAGGTGACGCATACAGACTCATCGACAGGCAGATCGAAGACAACTTCGAGCACAACGAATCGGTCCGGCTCGTGCTTGAATCGGCTCGTGCGATAGCCGAAGCCGCACTCCTGGGCTGACAGTTCCTGCACGGATCTTCCGGTGCGATCCCAGACGCGGACGCTGACGAGGTAATCGGAGACTTCTGCCCCGTACGCCCCCACGTTCTGGATAGGTGATGCACCGACAAGGCCCGGGATACCACTGAGTGGCGCCAAGGCGGCAGATCCGCCGGCGAGGCTTCGCAGCACAAGCTCGTCCCATTCCTCACCGGCTGCTGCAACGATGCGTACCCGCCCTTCCTGATCCACGGTGGTGATGCCCGTCGGCGCCACCTGGACCACGGTTCCATCGAAGGCCGCATCGGAACACACGACGTTCGAGCCACCGCCGAGAACCAGAGCCGGCCGTCCGAGGTCGTCGCACTCGACGATTGCCTCGATGCACGCGGCCTCGGTGCGTGCCACGATCCACGTTCCCACGGCACCACCCACGCGCAGGGACGTGTGCTCGGCGAAACTCCCGGGCCCTAGATCGACAGGTGACGTCACGTTACTCAGCCTAGGAGGCATTGCCGGCCTGTCATCGCGCTGCCGGCTTACCGTGGCGCGAGCAGGTGATCTTTGCCGCGGAAGCGCTGGAGCAGCCGGTCGTACGTCTTTTTCGACTGCTTGTCTCGAAAGGCGGGGTCGGAGTCGTGATACCCGTGGTGCCGCCCCTGGCGGATCGGCAGCGAATCAGCAGGAATAGCGAGAATCCCTCCTGCCTCGCGTAGCGCCAAACTCCATTCCATATCGGCGTTGCGGTAGAAGCGCGCCTTCGGGTCGGGTCTGACCACCTCAATGGCCTCGCGCTTGAGGGCCATCAGGTATCCCAGGATGGCGTCTACTTCTCCCACCTCAGCAGCAGCGAAGGAGCGCCATCCGTCATCGACGTTGACGTTCACGCCCTTCCATCCGGTGCCAACGACGTCATGACGACCGAGGACTTCCAGCATGGGGGCGAACGCATCACCTTCGATGATTGTCGACAAATCCATGATGACGAACACGTCGCACCGTGACAGGTCAATGGCCGCGGACACCACGCTCGACCAGCCGAGCGAAGCGAGTGCGGGCTCCATATGCAGGACTCGAAATCGTCCGGGTTGATCGTCGGCGAACACCTCGGCTCGCATTCCCGCGTCATCGACGTTAGCGCAATCGATCACCAGGACGATGGCATCCGCTGGTGCGTGGGCCTGCAGAGCTTGAAGGCACACGTCTGTGTCATCCGGCCAACCATCGATGATCACGCACACGACCGTGGGCGCCTCGACCGGGGCCGACATCGCCAACTCGTGCACGTCCCCGAGTACCTCGAAAGGCGGCTTCTCGACGAGGTCGAAGCCGCCTGCAGTATCCACCACTGTCCAGCCAGCAGCATCGATCTCGGCTCGAATCGCATCAGCTCGCGCGAAGTCTTTCGCCGATCGTGCATCCGCCCGCGCCGCAGCGAGCGCCTGAACGTGATCGGGAGCATTCACCATTTCGTCACCCCACGCGGACGCGGGCGATAGCTTTACCGAGAACGGAAACGTCAGCACACATCGCTTTCAGTGAGACGGTTGCGATGGAGTCTTCCACTGCTGTCACGGTTCCACTCACCTGGAGTGTTGCGCCGACTCCGTCGTCCGGGACAACCACCGGCCTAGTGAAGCGACAGCCGTAGTCGACCAGAGCCGACGGGTCTTCGCACCAGTCGGTGACGACCTGAATCGCCATGCCCATCGTCAACATTCCGTGGGCGATGACGTCGGGCAACCCGACCTCGTGGGCGATCCGCTGATTCCAGTGAATGACGTTGAAGTCTCCGGAGGCACCCGCGTATCGAACGAGCGTTTCCCGGGTAATGCGGAACTCCCGGGCAGGAATTTCGTGCCCAACGTCGACGCGAGTCATGCCGCCTCGCTATCGGTTCCCCGTGCGACGAGCACCGTGTAACTCGTCACGACGTGCTCACCGTCAGTTGTCGAGATGTCCGTTCGGGTGGTGATCATGTCGTTGCCCGCCACGGATCGAATTCTGTCGATCGTGACGTGACTGAGTAGCTCATCACCGGCGACGATCGGCCGTGTGTATTCGAACCTCTGATCGCCGTGGACCACTCGGGAATAGTCCAGGCCGAGGTCAGGATCAAGGGCGACCGACTCGGCGGCGGCCATCACGAGTCGAACAGCGAAGGTGGGTGGAGCAACGACATCGGAGTATCCGCGGCTTTGGGCCGCGTCGACGTCCAGGCTTGCCGGGTCGGTGACGCCGAGCGCCTGACTGAACTCCCATATCTTTTCTCGCCCCACGAGGTAGGGAGCCCCTGGAGGGTACGAGCGTCCGACGAAGTCGGGATTAAGTGCCACGGGTGCCCTGTGGGCCCTAGCGGGTTTCCTTGTGCAGTGTGTGCTTATTGCACCGCGCGCAGAACTTCTTCACCTCGAGCCGGTCGGGGTCGTTCCGCCGGTTCTTCTTCGTGATGTAGTTGCGCTCCTTGCAGTCCTCGCACGCCATGGTGATTTTCGGACGGACGTCCGTTGCCTTGCCCATCTGATCTGCCTCTCTCCGTGCGCTGCGAGCGCTCTTGCGTGTTCCTAGTCTTACTTACGGTGGTTCTTACTGTTGGTAGCGGGGGCGGGACTTGAACCCGCGACACAGCGATTATGAGCCGCTTGCTCTGCCAGGCTGAGCTACCCCGCCCTGCACGATCCGAACCCACTGCTGAGATCGGCCCGTACTCCGAGCCCCAATACGGAATCGAACCGTAGACCTTCTCCTTACCATGGAGACGCTCTGCCGACTGAGCTATTGGGGCGTGAAGCCGGTAAAGCGTACCCGGGGGCGCACCATCTGCGAACCCCAGCCCCAACCTGCCGAACCAACGATCGTTGGCTTCAATACCGGTATGCAGTCTCCCACTTCTCCGGCCTCCAGCAAAGCCGGACATCGGTGGACCGTTGCCGACTTGCCGGACCTGACCGGCCGGGCGGCCATCGTCACGGGCGCCAATTCCGGCATCGGCTTCTACACCGCTCAAGCCCTTGCCCGCTCCGGTGCCGACGTCACCCTGGCTGTTCGCGATGAAACAAAGGGAGACAAGGCACGTGAACTCATGGGCCCCACACCGGGAGACATCCATGTGCGCCATCTTGACCTAAGTGATCTGTCGTGCGTTCGTAGTTTCGCCAACGAGTGGTCCCGCGATTTCTGCGGCGGCCTCGATCTACTGATCAACAACGCCGGGGTAATGGCGATCCCGTATCGGCAAAGTGCCGACGGTTACGAACTGCAAGTCGCTACCAACCATCTTGGGCACTTCGCGCTAACAGGGCTGCTCCTGCCGGCACTGGTCGCTGTTCCCCACTCCCGCATCATCAATGTCTCTTCGGGCGCTCATCGGATGATTCGTCGAATCAACATCGAGAACCTCACCGGCGAAAACAGCTACAGCAAGTGGGGTGCGTACGGGCAGAGCAAACTCGCGAACTTACTGTTCACCCTCGAACTCCAGCGTCGTCTGGAAGCCGAAGACCTCACCGTGACGTGTTCGGCCGCACACCCCGGGTGGGCCGCCACCGGTCTGCAGAGCGCGGGCCCCACAATGAGCGGCTCCTGGTGGGAAGCGCGGACGGCCGAACTCGCCAATACCGTTCTCGCGCAATCCGCCGAGACTGGGGCGCTGCCAACTCTCTTCGCCGCAACCATGCCCGGACTCCCGGGCAACTCCTACATCGGACCGGATGGTCTCGGCGAAATGCGCGGACATCCGAAGCCCGTAGGTCGGTCGGATGCGGCGCAGGACCGGCAGCAGGCTGAGCAGTTGTGGCGAGTAAGCGAGGAACTCACATCCGTCACGTTTCCGTTCGACGCCTGACGTCAGTCGACCAAGGGGATCGTTTCTGACGTTTCCATGAAGGTGCGAGTGGAGTCGAAATCGACGATGCCCGCATCCGAACCAAGTCCGGTGGCGACGAGGCTGCCGCACGCAGCCCCGAAGCGTGCTGCCTGATCGATCTCCCAGCCCATCGCGGTCGTCAACATGAATCCGGCATCGAATGCATCGCCGCAGCCCGTCGTGTCGACGACGTCCACCGCGAATGCGGGGACCCGCACTTCTGCTTCCCCGACCCGATTGATGCTTGCGCCCTGATCACCCATCTTCAAGATGACAGTCGTCGCTCCCATGTCGAGGAAGAATCCGGCGAGGTCGGCTCGAGTGGAGAGGCCGGAGACCATTTCTGCTTCTTCGATGTTGGGCATGAAGTAGTCAAGATGGGGCATGCACGGACGCAAAATGTTCGCCATGCCGTCTTTTTGAACTCCGAGAACATCCATTGTGGTGATCGCACCCTGCTCCTTCGCGGCGGCAAGTACCGTCGCCGCGTCGGGTCCGTCAAACGCCGGCATCAGGAAAGTCCCACCGACGTGCACAACATCGAATGCCCCCAGCGCAGGGAGGTCGACATCCTTCGCCGAGAAGACCGCATTTGCGCCCATCACATGCAAAGCGGGTCGCTCTCCGTTCGGACGAATGGGAAGCATGGTGGCCGAGGTGGGCACATCGGTGTGGGTTCTCATACCCGATGAATCGACGCCGTATCGCTCCAGGATGCCCCGCATGACCTTCCCGAGTTCGTCGCCGCCCGTGGCACCCATGCTGCTGACATCGGCGCCCAACTTGGCTAGGTCAACTGCCGTGGCGCCCGCGGTGCCGGCAACGGTTACCCGAATCTCGTCTATTAGCGCAATGTTTTGACCCGGAGGAATTTCGGAGACCGGCCGGCCCAACACATCCATGATGTGGACCCCGATACTTGCTATCTGAACCACGGCTCTCCCTCCTGCCCCGTGACGCAAGAATCTATCGTGGTGGACGCTCTATGTGTTGCCGATTTCCGGACAGATCGTTTCGTAAATCGACTGCAGCGTTTGAACTTCGGCCCCGAAGGCGCGGGCGAGATCGCTTGCCGGCGCTTCATCCGGGTAGGACTGATCGGGACCGGTTCCCGACATAACAAAGTTGCTGCCCACGATCACCTCGCGCTGCACCGCCTCGGAGACCAACTCCTCTTCCGTCACGGCCGAACAGGATGAGGAGAGCGACTCCCAGTATTCATCGATGTTACCCACCAGGAACACCTGGAATCCACCGCACAAGATGAGCTCGCCCCCCAGCGGCTCCTCGGTCGCCGGATTCTCGGTGATCACCTGCTTGGTTCCGGAGAAAGAATCCTCTGAGCAGTCGAAGCCCGCGTCATTCACCCCGGCGATAGCGGAGTTGCTCGACACCCATCCCGGATCGGATCCCTCGGCAACATCGTTGGACGAGCATCCGGTAACCATCAAGGCAATAACGGCAACGCCTGCGAGAGTTCGACGCACGATTTGCCTCTTTCGCCATAGATGGAAAAACCGGCCACAGACCCCAATTCAAAGGATACACTGCCGCGCATTCCTTAACCGAGTTCGATTCATGGAGTTCGAGTGAAGAAGCTGATAAACGATCCGTTCGATATGGTCGAGGAGATGGTGGACGGATTTCTGTCCGCCAATGACGACATCGTCAGGCGAGTGGGCCGCCGTTCAATCGCCCGGGTGGCCAGTCCGATCGACGGCAAAGTAGGCATCGTTGTCGGCGGCGGAAGCGGGCACCTGCCCGCATTCGCGGGTTACGTCGGTCACGGAATGGCGGATGGGGCAGCGTTCGGCAACGTGTTCGCCTCACCTCCGGCCCGACCCGTGGTGGAGGCAACAACTGCGGTTGATTCCGGTGCTGGTGTTCTCTACCTCTACGGTAACTACGCCGGCGACTGTCTGAACTTCGACAAAGCCCAGGATCAATGCCGAGAAATGGGCATGGACGTCCGCACGGTTGTTCTCAACGACGATGTCGCATCGGCACCCATCGAACAGGCGGACCGTCGCCGCGGCATTGGGGGGCTGTTCTGGGTCTTCCGCATTGCCGGCGCCAAAGCCGAGCAGATGGCTTCGCTGGACGAGGTCTTCGAGATCGCCACCCGCGCCAACGCGAACACCCGCACGGTGGGCGTCGGCCTCACCTCATGCACCGTTCCGGCCAACGGTCGCCCCACTTTCCATCTCGAAGAAGACGAGATGGAACTCGGCCTTGGCATCCACGGGGAGCCCGGCATCAAGCGACAAAAAGTCGCCCCCGTCGACGACATCGTCGAGGCGATGATGGACATGATCCTGGGCGACTTGGACTACTCAGGCAGCGAAATCGCTCTCTCGGTGAACGGGCTCGGAGGAACACCCGCAGAGGAGTTGTACGTGGTTTACCGCAAAGCCAGGGAGATCTGCGACGCGAACGGACTTCGGGTGCGCCACAAGAACGTCGGCGAAATGGTAACCGCGCTGGAAATGGCCGGAACGTCCATCAGTCTCGTCCGTCTCGACGAAGAAATGAGCGCCCTACTCGACTCGACCGTCAACACCTGCATGTACAAGAAGCCCTAGGAGCAACGAATGCCAACTCTGACCGGAGACTCCGTCCGACTCCTGCTCGATCAGGTCGCCATCGACGTAGAGTCGAACAAGGACTTCCTATGTGACCTCGACGGTGAAGTTGGTGATGGTGACCACGGCGTGAGCATGACGATCGGGATGCGTGCCGTCCGGCGAGCCATGGATGACCTTCCCCCCGACCCCAGCGTCGAACAGGCCTTTCAAGCCGCCTCCGATGCGTACGCGATCGAAGTCGGAGCGACCATCGGTCCGCTGTACGAGGTCGCCTTCGCGGCCGCTGCTCAGGCGTGCTCGGGCAAAGCCGATGTCAGCTCGGTGTCGGACTGGGTGCAGATCTATCAGGCCATGTTTGATGCGATCCAGCAGTTGGGCGGAGCCGAGTTGGGAGACAAGACCCTGCTGGATTCTTTCCATCCAGCCATCGAGAAACTCGCCAGCCTCGAGGGGCAGGACCTTGTTCCGTCTCTTGAGCAGGCCGCGGTGACTGCTCGACAGGCAGCGGAGGCCACGAAAGAGCTCAAGCCGATGAAGGGCAGGGCGTCCCGCCTTGCCGACAGGGCAGTCGGCTATCAAGACGCGGGAGCGACGTCCCTGGCCATCATCCTGGAATCAGTGGCGGCTTTCGCCGCACACGTGCGGAGCTAGCTCGCGAGCGTTTGACGCTATTTCGTGTACTCACGCAAGCGGGCCACCAGTGCCCCGCAGAAATTGGGAATGTCGGCAACGACTCGTCCCCACACGAGTTGACCATCGATGAAGGCACTTTCATCGACCCACACGGCTCCCGCGTTCTCCAAGTCGTCCTTGATACCCAGGGACCCGGTCGCCCTACGCCCCTGGACCAGGCCCGCGGAGATCAGCAGCCACGGTCCGTGACAGATCGCCGCTACCACCGCACCGGCTTCGTACCGCTTGCGGATGAGTTCCAAAACAGGCTCGGATCTGCGCAGCTTGTCGGGCGCCCAGCCTCCCGGTAGGACGACCACGTCGTACGCGATCCCCGCTGCCTCATCGATGGTGAGGTCCGGCGTGATCTTCAAGCCGTTCTTGCCGGCAAAGGAATCCATCGAGAGGGCGACGGTATCCACGGCGACACCCTCTTCTTGCAGTCGCATGAGAGTGACGTAGAACTCGAGATCTTCAGCGCCTTCGGCAGCAAGCACGCAGGCCTTCAAGCCCTCCAGGCTTCTTTCGTGAGTCACGATGATGTTCCACCTTCGTCATAGTCGGTAATGATCTGCACCTTCGCCGCCGATGGGGACGAGTCGTCGAACTCGAGGTCAAGCCACCGGTCAACGAGCGCCCAGGCCAATTCGGGGGCGACAACGCGAGCCCCCAGGGTGAGCACCTGGCAGTTGTTGCTTAAGACTGACCGCTCGACGGAATAGACGTCATGAGCCGTCGTGGCTCTGATTCCCTTGACCTTGTTCGCGGAAATCGCCATGCCGATTCCCGTTCCGCAGATCAACAGAGCCCGCTGGGCGTCTCCCGCCGCGACGTCCGTCGCCACCTTCAGCCCGATCTCCGGATAAGCCGTCGAGTCTTGCCCGTCGACTACTCCGCTGTCGCTTACGCCCGCCACCCGAGGGTCTGACGCGAGTTTGTCTCGCAGGTACTCCTTGAGGGCGAAACCCGCCTCGTCGCAACCCAACGCTAACGACCACTGCTTCATTGACTTTCTCCTCTCACCCGGGCCTCGATCCCACTCCACTTGGCGGGACTCCAGGCCGCACGTCCGACAAATACCCCCGACGCTCCATCAAGAGACGCGATCTGCGCACAGTTGCCCTCGTTGACGCTCCCCCCGTAGACAAGGGTGACGTCCTCTCCGAGAGCCGACCGCACGCGGGTCATCCTGGCATCGATGTAATCCACCGGTGCCTCGCGTCCTGCTTCCCCGATCGCCCAATAGGGCTCGTACGCCAAAACGTCGCCGTGGCGAAACTGACCGCCGGCGATCAGACGTACCTGCGTGATCAGGTCGTCACTGTCGTGATCTCCTTGCGCTTCCTCTCCCACGCACACCAACACCTTCAAGTGCGCTTCCCGAGCTCGCTGGACTTGATGAGCGAAGGATTCGAGTGACTCCCCCAACGCAACCCGTTCCGCGTGCCCCACCATGACGAAGTCGGCACCCATGGACGCAACGTCCTGCGCAGCTACCTCTCCTGTGTAGGCACCTCGATCGTGGGTTGAACAGCCCTGGACTCCTATTCGCAACCCGGAACCCTGAGCTGCCGCGACGGACTCACCGAGGAACGGCATCGAGACGACGAGGGCTCGCTGGGCACCATCGTCCAGGCCCGCAACATGTTGAACCAGCCGCAGAGTTTCCCCGCGACCGAGGGCCATCTTCAGATTGGACCCGATCCACAGTGAATCAACCAACGGATTGCAGACCAGCTTCGATCTTTCGGTCGTGGGCATCGAACAGGTGCAGATTCTCCTGCGGCAATTTAATCCAAATCGAGGACGAGGCGTTCTTGCCGATGTCGTGTTCGACGACTGCCTTGATCTCGAGATCCTGAACCTTGACGCCGAGAAGCATGCGGCCACCGATCGTGATGGCTTTGTCGACGATCTCTGCCCGGACGTGATCTGGTTGCTCATCCAGGGAGGCCGTCAACTGCTCGGGCCGGATACCCATTGTGGTTGCGTGCTGTGCTTCGGCACCCACCGGAATCGGGGACGCCAGCAAAGGGCTGTGCAGCGACGAACCTTCGACAACGAAGCCGGTCCGCAGGAAGTTCATACCTGGGCTTCCGAGGAACCAGCCGGCGAACACGTCGTCCGGACGGTCGTACACGACCCGCGGAGCATCGAGTTGAACGATACGACCGGTATTCATAAGGGCGATCTTGTCCGCGAGACTCATGGCTTCGGTTTGGTCATGCGTGACGTAGATGATGGTCTGTCGCAACTCGGTGAAGAGCTGCTTCAACGAACGCTTCAGCTCCAACTTCGAGGTGAGGTCGACGTTTGTGATCGGCTCGTCAAAAAGGAGTACTTCGGGCTGGCGAGCCACCTCGCGGGCCACCGCGACCTTCTGCCTTCCGGCGTTGTCCAAGCGGTCCACGTTCGTTTCGAGGACATCGGTAAGACCAATGATCTCAGCCATTTCGTCGATTCGCTTCTTGCGAGCCGCTGAATCCATCTTGGCGGCGACCAGTGGCAACTCCAGGTTTCGTGCCACCGTGGTCCCGCGGTAGATCACTGGGTACTGGAACACCATTCCGATCTGACGCTTGTTCGTGGGAACCCGTGTCACGTCCGTGTCGCCGATCATGACGCTTCCCGTGGTCGGCGTTTCCAGGCCAACGATCATGCGCATGAGTGTCGTCTTGCCACACCCGGACGGACCGAGCAGGACCGTCACTGTTCCCTCTTCGAAGACCGTGGAGACCTCTTTCACGGCCCCAAAGTCACCGAAGTACTTCGAGATGCCGTCGACGCGAACATCAGCCATGTTGCACTCCCTGGCCTACGCGGGTTCGACTCACCGGGTCGAACAAGACGAATGAGGACGGGTCCACAGCGATGTCGACGCTTCCACTCCCGATCGCAGCAAGAGCCGCGCTTTCAGAACCGAGGACCGTCGACATGGCAACACCGTCGACCTCGAGGTAGAGGATTTCCGACCCCCCGACGTCTTCGGTGAATAGCAACTTCGCCGTGCAGGCGACAGCACCCTCTCGTGCCATGCCCACTTGCACATGTTCGGATCGGATTCCCACGAGAACCGGACCCGGAGCGACATCGCCGCTCACCTCAACCTCACCGAGCACCGTCGAGCACATCTTCGATGACCCGACGGACCGCACGCCACCATCGATGAGGTTCGCGCTCGGGAACCCAAGGGCTTGCATAGCGGAGGCTGCCTGAGGGCTGTCGTACACCTCGTCGAGATCGCCCTCTTCGGAGATGCCACCGTTCGCCAACACACCCACACGAGAAGCCAACAGCAAGGATTCAAGCGAGTCGGACGTCGAGTACAAGAACGTGACCCCGAGGGCCGATCGTGTTGCTTTCAGGTCATCGATAAGTCGCTCGCGCAACTTGAAGTCGAGGCCGACCAAAGGGTCATCTAGGACGAAGAAGTCTGTTTGCTTGGCCAAGCCTCGTGCGATGGCGGTTCGCTGCTTTTGCCCACCGCTAAGTTGATCCGGACGCTTGTCCAACAGGTCCTCGATAGCGAGGAGATCGCACACCCGGCCGAGGGTTTCTTGCATCTCGACCTTGCCGACCTTGTCCAGGCGCATCGGATACAAAATGTTCTCGCGCACCGACTTATTCGGGAAGAGCGCGAAGGACTGTGGGACGTATCCAACGTGCCGCTCTTGCGGTCCTTTCGACGTCACATCCTTGCCACCAAGATAGACAGAGCCGGCGTCGGCGGGCTCGAGTCCGAGCACAATGCGCAAGAGGACGGATTTACCTGAGCTGGGAGCTCCCGAGACTACGTAGAAGTCTCCAGGATTCACGCTCATGGTGCAGTCCTCGAGCACCTGAGTGGATCCGTATCCCTTATAGACCCCGGAAAGCGCTAGGGCAGATGACGCCGGCGCGGCTGCTTCAGACACAACTACCTTCCCATTTCAACGAGTATCGGAGTTACCCAAATGCTGAAGGCAAAAATGGCGATGATGACCGCGATGATGACGACAGACTTGACCACCGTGGCTCGAACTCCAGCTGTCGGTGTCACGTTGCTGACGGCGATCTGCAAGAACACCGCGATCCCCAGGAGGAAGATGCCGTATCCGTACAACTGAAGCGAGAATGGCTGTGCGACGCACACAAGAGAGATAATCAAGAACGCCATCACCCAGTTCTGGGCGCGCCGCGCGAAAGCGACTTTGCTCTTGCCCTCCTCAACAGTTTCGGTGACCGGTGTCGACATCAGACCTCACCTCGAACGGTTCCGAAGGTCATACCTACCAGCAGATACTTTTGGAAGAAGAAGATAAGTATCGCTAGCGGCAACACGTACGCGGTTCCCAGGGAAGCCACGTACGGCCAGTTGGTCGCCCCTCCGTCGTACAGGCTCGTAAAGAGGGCGACGGGGATGGTGGAGGTGTTCCGACCGCCCAATTGGAAGTTGAACAGGAACTCGTTCCACACGAAGATGATGTTGAAGACGAATGCGGCGACGAGTCCAGGCTTCACCTGTGGGAGAACTACCTTGAAGATCACGTGCGCCCGCGACGCGCCATTCACCAGACCCGTCTCGTCGAATCTCTGCGAAACACCGTCGATGAACCCTTTGAGGATCCACACGGAGAAGGGCACCGAGAACATGACGTAGAAGATCAGCAGACCGACGTAAGTGTCCTTGAAGTTCAAGATTCCGAAAAGTTGGAAGAACGGAATCACGAAGGCTGCAGCAGGAACGAAGCGCGTGGACAACAGCAGAAACATCAAGAAGTCCGTGCCGGCGGGCTTGAATCGCGAGAAGGAGTAAGCCGCCAGGTAGGACACGACGATCGCGATCGCGACCGACCCAACCGATAGGAAAACGCTGTTGAAGAAGTACAGACCCACGTTCGGCTTGGTGATCAAGGCTGCGAAGTTCTCCAGCGTCGGGGTGAAAATGAACTTCGGCGGGTAGGCAAGAATCGTGTTGTCGGTCTTCAGTGCCGCGAGGAAGATCCAAAAGATCGGCGCAAAAAAGATCAGCGCGACGATCCAGGCGATGACCCCTGAGATGGTAAGGCGGCGCTCTTTGTCGTTGCGCTGGCTCGGAGCGTTTTCCTCCGGCAAGACAACAGGCGAATCATGAATGGGGGATGTCATGCGTTCTCAGCCTCCCGTCGGGACCGCAGATTGAGCACGAAGAGGTAAATGGACGTCAGTGCGATCGCGATGAACAGAAGTAGCACTGCCAGAGCCGATGAGTAGCCGAGGTTGAAGCTCTTGAACGCCAAGCGGTAGAGCGCGACTGCAATGAGTTCGGTGCGGTCGCCTGGCCCTCCGTTGGTCATGAGGTAGACCAGGTCCATGGTCTTGAATACATCAATGGTCCGGAGCAGGATGCCCAGAATGATGATGAACTTGCCCGCCGGGATGATCACGTGGACGAGTCGCTGCCAGAACGACAGGTTGTCCACCTGAGCTGCTTCTAATTCCGCCTTCGGCACGGATCCAAGAGCCGCCAGCGTCATCAGGGCCATGAACGGGATCCACATCCAACTGTCGACCACGAGTACGGCAGGAAACGCCAAAGTTGCATCGGTGGTGAAGTCAATCTTTTCCAAGCCGATAAGTTCACCAAAGTAGTTAATAACGCCGAAAACTGGGTCGAGCATTAAGCGCCAGAACAGTCCAGAGGACAGTGGGGTCAAGATCATGGGCGTGAAGAGCAGCGTGAGCGCGAGGCGACGGCCGGGAACCTTGTTGCTCTTCCAGAACAAATAGCCCACGACGGCCCCGAGAACGGTTTGTATCGCCACCGCGAGAACCATGAAGGTGAAGGTGCGGCCCAGGGACAACCACAGTGGGCCCGCGCCGGCCAATTGGGTGTAGTTGTCAATGCCGATGAATCGGGGATCCCCCGAAGACGTCAGCGTGTAGTTGTAGAAACTCAGCCCCAACATCCAGATGGTCGGAATGACGTTCATCAAAATGAAGAAGACCAGCACCGGGACGAGCAGTCCCCATGACCACCAGGTCTTCTTTGATTTCGCCCTCGGCGGAGCGGGCGCCGGAATTCCTTCTTCCAAGCGACTCGCAACCGACGAGGGTGCGGAACTCGAACTCATCGTCACCTTTCAGTTGGAATGTTCCCCGGCGCCTGCCCGCAGGCGCCGGGGAACATCGTCAATTTCGCCAGGAACTACTGCAGAGTTCGACCTGCAGTTCCCTCCGGAGGCGCTACCGTCGTGCGCCCGGCGTTGAACAGGATTTCCTGCTGCTTAGCCGCGGAGTAGTCGAGTGCCTCAGCAGCGCTGGACACTGTTCCCGTTGCGTAGCCGTTGAAGGCCTCCTGCTGCACGGCGAGCATCTCGGAGTATTCCGGCAAGTGCCAGAAGTCCTGCGAGCGTCCCTCACCAAGCATGTACAAGAAGGGCTTCAGGTACGGAATGTCGGCGTAGGCCGGGTTGGCTGCGCCTTCCTTCGACCAGGGCAGACCACCGTTGTCGAGGATGAAGACATCCTGAGTCTCGGGCAGGTACCACCACTTGAGGAAGTCGACCGAGACTCGCATCTGGTCGTCATCGTTGAAGGAGTTGATCACCCATGGCTGACCACCCATCGCACCGATGATGTTTGCGTCTCCGTCCGGTGCCTCGAACTTCGGAAGCGGAATCGCTATGTACTGGTCAGGTGATGCAACGCCGCCCTCGGGAGCCTCCGGGTTGTGCATGAAGGCACCGACGGCCAGCCACTGGAAGGCGGAGAATGCGCGACCCTGCGTGAACAGGTCGATCATGTCACCGATTCCCTGGGTGGCGAAGGTCTCCGGCTGGTACTCGCTGAGGCCGACGAACTTCTCCATCGCAGCAGCGTTAACTTCAGAGTTCAGGATTCCGTAGACGTCGTTGGTCTCCGGGTTCCAGATTTCACCACCGGTCGAGTATGCGAACGGGTAGTACGCGCAGGAGAAGAAGTCGTACTCCTTGCTGTACATCATGGCCGTTCCGTAGATACCTCCCGACGGATCGTTGAAGAAGTCAACGATCTCGAGGAAGTCGTCCATGAGGATGTTCTCGTACTCCTCGTAGGTGGTCGGCAGATCCTTGCCCGTGGCGTCCTTGAACGCAGCCTGGTTTGCCGGATCCTCCAGCCAGTCCTTACGCAGGAAGACGCCCTGAGTGTCGGGCATCTGCGGGAAGCCCCAACGCTGTCCGGAGCCATCCGGGTAGACCTGGTAGGTGTTGGTGACCAGCGACGAGTAGGGCTCAATGTCGAGCTCGGGGTTCAACGCGAAGACATCGTCTGCCTTCACAATCCACCCTGGCTCGGAGAGCGCACCCAGCCACTGGCTGTCGACGATCATCAGGTTGAACTCGTTCGATCCCGAAGCGAGCGTCGGTGCGATCTTCTGGAAGAGCTCACCGAAGGGTGCTTCGGCGAACGCCAGATCGCTTACGTCGTAGCCGTACGTCTCCTTGGCGTAGGACTGGAACGCCGGCCACATAGCCTCGGGCGCTGCGCTGGGCGGCCAACCACCGATACGCGAGTAGCCGAATTCGATCGACTTGCCCTGCATATTGGTGTCGGAGCTACCGCACAGCGGATTGTCCGGGTTATCGGCGCAGGTTTCTCCGCCCCCATCTTCATTGAGATTTTCGGAGTCGTTGCCACCGTCATCCGATGCAGCCGGATCGTCGGTGCCGCTCGCTCCATCATCCCCCGAGCTACAGCCCGCAAGTACGGCCGTCGAAGCCAGACCGACAGCGGCGAGCGCTGCGACCATGCGACGTCCAGTCCAGCGCTTCGAGCGCCGGCTCACGGGAGTTTGGGTTGCACTGTGTGTCATCCCGCTTCCCTTCCTCTCTCTCCTGATTAGGATCAGCCTCCGTCGAGCGCCACTGAGTGTCGTGGGCTTGAGAGACGCTGATCACATCCTTTCGGTTGATCCCCCTCATGCAGGATCCATTTGTATGACGACTTTGTAACGATCAGTGCAAAGCGGATATTTATGCACTTTCGGTTTAATGTCATCGAGCGCCCAGCAGGTGCTCGACAGCCAACTGCGACAACTGCACGTAGCCGTATCCACGATCGGACAGCCGCTCGGCGGCTTCGGCGCTGAACGTGAGGTCGTCAATGGTCTCCCCCGGCGTCAGGGTCGGCTCCGCAAGGGACTCCAGGCCCGAGGCCTTCAGTGCTTGCTGAACCGCAGGGTCTTCCCGGAAGCTGCGCGCACGATCCCGCAACATCAGATACATCCGCATGTTGGCCTCCGCTGACGCCCACACACCGTCCAAATCCTCTGTTCGCATCGGCTTGTAGTCGAAGTGCTTGGGACCGGAGTAGTCACTTCGCTCAATCAGGTCGACGAGGAAGAAGGCATTCGTGAGATCCCCATGCCCGAACACCAGATCCTGGTCGTATTTGATTCCGCGCTGCCCGTTCAGATCGATGTGGAAGAGCTTGCCGCTCCACAACGCCTGCGCGATCGCATGCACGTAGTTCAGCCCCGCCATCTGCTCGTGACCGGTCTCCGGGTTAAGACCCACCATGTCGGGGTACTGCAGTTGGTCGATGAAGGCAATGGCGTGACCGACCGTCGGGAGCAGGATGTCTCCGCGTGGCTCATTGGGCTTGGGCTCGATGGCGAAGCGCAGGTCGTAGCCCTGGTCGATCACGTACTGACACAGCAGATCGACCCCTTCCTTGTACCGCTGGAGCGCATCACGGATGTCCTTGGCGGCGTCCATCTCCGACCCTTCGCGCCCACCCCACATCACGTAGGTGGGCACGCCAAGCTCGGCGGCGTAGTCGACGTTGCGCCGGGTCTTGGCGATGGCCAGCCGTCGCACGTCGCGGTCGTTGGATGTAAAGGCGCCGTCCTTGAACACCGGGTGGGTGAACAGGTTGGTCGTCATCATCGAGGTGACCATGCCTGTTCGATCGAGGGCCGATTTCCACTCGTCGAATCGCGCCCGTCTCGCCGATTCGTCTGCGTCAAAAGCAACGAGGTCGTCGTCGTGGAAGGAAACACCCCAGGCGCCGAGTTCAGACAATCGCTCGAGCGACTCGACGGGGTCGAGGGCCCGGCGGGTCGCGTCACCGAAGGGATCTCGGGCCTGCCAGCCCACGGTCCACAGGCCGAACGCGAACTTGTCCGCTTTAGTCGGCTTGATGTCCTGCGCTGGCGTCAGCATGTCGTACTCAACTCTTCGACGAGAAGGCCGCGTCGAAGGCCTTCTCGGCCGGCTCGATCTGGGTCAGTTTGCGGACGAACTCCAATGCCTCCGGCCCTCCGGTGAGTCGATCCATCCCGGCGTCTTCCCACTCCACCGACATCGAGTGCTCGTATCCGATGAAGTTCAGCATCCGGAAGATGCTCTCCCAGGGCACGTCGCCGTGGCCGGTCGAGACGAAATCCCATCCTCGACGGGGGTCGGCCCACGGCAGGTGAGATCCGAGTCGACCGTTGCGCCCGTCGAGCTGCTTGCGCGATTCCTTCAAGTGCACGTGGTAGATCCGGTCTTGGAAGTCCCACAGGAATCCGACCGGGTCGAGGTCCTGCCACATGAAGTGACTGGGGTCGAAGTTCAATCCGAATGCCGACCGGTGGCCGATGGCCTCCAGCGACCGCTTCGTCGTCCAGTAGTCGTAGGCGATCTCACTGGGGTGCACCTCGTGCGCGAAGCGCACTCCTTCCTCATCGAACACATCCAGGATCGGATTCCATCGATCCGCGAAGTCTTGGTATCCGCGCTCGATCATCTCGGCGGGGACCGGAGGAAACATGGCCACCGTGTGCCAGATCGACGATCCGGTGAAGCCAACGACGGTGGGGATTCCCATCTTGGCGGCGGCCCGAGCGGCGTCCTTCATCTCTTCCGCAGCACGCTGCCGCACGCCCTCGGCCTCACCGTCGCCCCACAGCCGCCCGGGCAAGATCCCCTGGTGCCGCTCATCGATGGGGTTGTCGCAGACCGCTTGACCGACGAGATGATTCGCCAAGGCCCACGCCTTCAGGTTGTACGAGGCCAGGATCTCCTTACGTTCCTCGACGTACCCCGGTTCGTTGACGGCTCGATGAATATCGAAGTGGTCTCCCCAGCAGGCGATTTCGAGACCGTCATAGCCCCACTTGCTCGCCAGTTCACACACGGTCGTGAATGGGAGGTCAGCCCACTGGGCGGTGAGCAACGCGATCGGACGCGGCATGTCGATCCTCCTATCGATCGGCTAAACGTTGGTTCGCACGGATTGGGCCTGGGCACTGCGCTCGACAGCATCGAGGACTCTCTGCACGTACAGGCCGTCGGCGAATGACGGCTCCGGTGCTCGGTCATTGACGACGTCAAGGACGAAATCTCGGAATTCATGGGTGAACGTGTGGTCGTAGCCGAGCACGTGGCCGGGGGGCCACCAACCCTCGACGTAGGGATGGTCACTTTCGGTGACCATCACACGGCGGAACCCCGCATCCTTGCCGTCCACCGTGTGGTCGTGCACCCACAGTTCGTTCATCGACTCGAACTCAAACCGGAGGCTCGCCTTTTCTCCATTGACCTCGATTGCCATGCCGTTCTTCCGACCGCTGGCGAACCGGGTTGCTTCGAACGTCCCGACGGCGCCGTTATCGAAATTCGCCAGGAACAGGGCCGCGTCGTCCACCGTGACCTTGCCTCGTTCCGCGCTCTTCGTCGCCTCCAGAAGGTGCGTTTCTCCCACGAGCGGCCGCTCGTCGATGAAGGTACGGAGTTCACCGCTGACGTTCGTGATCTGAGATCCGGTGACGAACTGGGCGGCATCGACGATGTGGGCACCTAGGTCTCCGAGCGCACCCGATCCCGCTTCTTCCTTCACCAGGCGCCAGACAAGGGGGAACTCCGGATCGATGATCCAGTCCTGCAGGTACACGGCTCGCACATGGAAAATGCGGCCGAGCCTCCCCTGCTGGACCAGCTCCCGGGCATACGCCAAGGCGGGCACACGGCGATAGTTGAAGGCGACCATGGACTTGCCCGACGAGGCCTGCGCCGCCGCGGCCATCCGCTCGGCTTCTGCGACCGTGTTGGCCAACGGCTTTTCACAAATGACGTGCTTTCCGGCATTCAACGCGGCAACGGCGATCTCCTCGTGGGAACTCCCCGGCGTGCACACGTCGATGATGTCGATGTCGTCGCGGGCGATCACCGCTCGCCAGTCCGTTTCCGCCGATTGCCATCCGTATTTCGCGGCAGCCGCCGTGACGGCCTCATCATTTCGGCCACAGATGACACGCATGTCGACGTCGACCCCGAGGTCGAAAACGCGGCCCACGGTGCGCCAGGCGTGCGAGTGCACCGCCCCCATGAAGGAGTAACCGATCATGCCGACACCCATCGACGAACCGCCCATCAGCAGCCTCCATCCGTCGAATCAGGCGCCGTGCACGCGGTAATCCGTATCCGGCCTTGTATACCGGTGATTCTTGAGGGCCCCTGGGCCCGTGTCAACCGATTTGACGTATTCCATGCTGCGTCGTTCATCGTGACGTTGCCCCCAGCACCGAGCCTGCCACCTGAAGGATCGTCTCGACGCTCGATCGCATGTGGTTGATGTGATCGGTGACGGCGGCCTCGACCTCGTCACGCTCACCCCTGGCCACGGCGCCGGCTATCTCCCGATGCTCTTGGGAACAGGTAGTCAATCGAGTGCTCGTCTCCAGGGATCGGTTCCAGAACCGTTGGATACGGCGGCGAGTCACTCTGGCGATGTCGGCGACGGTGGGGTTGTCGGCTGCTCGGAGGATCACCTCGTGGAAGGCCGTATCCGCCTGGACCCACGCATCGGCATCTCCCTGCTCGGCGGCATCGATCATGTCCTGAGCCAGGTCTTCGAGCGCCCGGGAATCATCGGGGGACATGGCGTTGGATGCGCGGGTGAACATGTAGGTATCGAGCAAGATCAGCAGGTCGCACGCATCGTTGAGTTCCTTTGTGGTCAGCAACGAGACGGTGAACCGGTTGTTGTCTCCGCGCCGGACCAACCCCTCTGTCTCCAGTCGGCGCAGGGCTTCTCGAATGGGGGTGCGACTCACGCCGATTTCCTGAGCTAGTCGGTTTTCCGACAGTTGCGCATTCGCCGGCAGTTGGAAAGTCGTGATGGCCGTCACGAGCCACGTGTAGGCGTCATCGCCCAGCGAAGCGGCTTCGTCCTGTTTGACAGTCATAGTGATACCCGTAATCTCCGCGCTACATCACTCGATCGACGAACTCACGCGTGTGGACTTTCACCGGAACGGTCATCAACTCCATGACTCCCTTGGCGACGTGCTCGGAGTAACGGCGGAAGGCTTCGTGACCCTTCTCAGGAGTGGCACGCAGCGGATTCCCGATGACACCGTTCTCGACGAACTCGTGGTGATCCATCGGGAAGGTGAAGTACTGGTAACCCTCGAATTCAACGTCGGGCATTCCGTCATTCTTCGAGAAGGTGCTCGGCAAGAAGTCCGGGATGTGTGCCCGGGTGTCCTCGGCGCGCTCCATGCGAACCAGGGAAGGATTCCAGGCCATGTCCTGTGATGTCTCGAGTTCACTGGAGTGCCAGCCGGGGGTCTCCTCCGGTGGATTCTCCATCAGACCCTCAAGCACGCCGACGTAGCGCTCCATGTAGGGGCGCACGAAACCGATGAGGGCACCGGTCTCGTAGCGCAGTTGGCGCAACACCGGATCGACGACCTTGATATTGGATCCGTGACCGTTGACGAAGATGATGCGATTGAAGCCGTGGTGGATGAGGCTGCGTGCCACATCGTTCATGACCGCCAGCAGCGTGGAACTTCGCAGGGTGATGGTCCCTCGCCCTTGGCCGGGGTCGTACATGTGCTGCGGTGAGTAGCCGGCCCAGATCGGGGGGGTGTGCAGCACTCCGATCGCCTCGGAGACACGAGCCGAGATCTCGATCGCCGTGATGGTGTCGGTGTACAGCGGTAGGTGCGGGCCGTGCTGCTCCGTGCTGGCCATCGGCACCAGGACCGTGTCTTTGACGTCGAGGTAGTTCTGAATGTCGACGTAGGAAAGATCTGCAAGGTTCCATGACACGAACTTGGACCGAAAATCATCATCGCCGCTAGTTAGGCGGGGAACCTCACGTCCCGGTGCGTAGTTGTGGCTCTCTAGCGAACTGCTCATGTCCTGGTTGTCCCTTCTGATTGGTGTACGAGGTCGAGAAAATGCTGCCCCACACGCCGACCGAATTTGGGGTCATTGACGTGCAGTGGTTCATGAACAACGGTGATGTCCGGCCGAAGACGAGCGACGAACCTTTCGAGAAACGCCGCATCCGTCGCCGGATCGTAGAACTCTCCTCCCGGCACGTTGGGGATCGAGAATCCTTCGGTGGGAATGACCACCATGATCGGACCCTTGGCGCCGTTGATGCGATCGGCGAGATCGTCCGCGATGGCCAACATGTCGTCGAGATTCGCTCGAACCAGAGCGAACTCCGGGTTGTGGTCGTACCTCGGGCGATCGGTCAGGTGTTCGGGGATCGAGTGCGGCGGGAAGACTGCGAACTCCACACACCCCGGCACCACCACCTGGGGTAGGCCACGTTCGCCCGCGCTACGCAACCGATCGTCTCCGCCCACGTGCACGCCACCCATGACGTTGCCGACGAGCTCGGACACCGTGAGGTCCACGACTCCCACGAAGTGACCGGCGTCGATCAGTTCTTCCATGGCCGGGCCGCCGACACCATTGGCGTGAAAGACCACGCCGTCCAAGCCGGCTTCCGCGAGCACCCCTCGCATCGCCATCGACGCGGTTGTTGTGTTGCCCAGCATGGTGATGGCGACCGCCGTCGAATGCTCAGGTGCTTCGAGGGCTGTTTGGCCGTGCCTGACCATTCCCGCCATCGCCGCTGCAGCGTTGTCGAAAACCGAGCAGGCGATGGCGTTCAGGCCGAGGATGTCGACGACCGTGTGCATCACGATCATGTCAGACGTTCCCACCAGCGGGTCGAAAAGATGTCGTCCCGATGCGATCGGTGACAACACCATCTTCGGGACTCCCAGCGGCAACTCCATCAGTGCCGCGGCAGACATCACAGCGCCTTCTGCACCCCCAAGACCGATGCCCCCGAGGACCAGCCCTTGCCGGTGCAGATCGGCAACCTTCGCCCGCACGAACGTCCGCATCTGGTCCACGGCCCGGCCGCGAGTGCCCGCCTGCTGCAGTGCCTCCAACGTGGTTCCACCGAACTCGGCCAAGTCCGCGTGCGAGACGTCCGGCTCGATGGACAGCGGCTCGCCCAGGATCCCCGTATCCATCACGAGAGTGGGAACCCCCAGTGCATGGAGCCGGGACCGGAGGTAGTCCACCTCCGGTCCCTTGGTGTCGAGCGTCCCGATGAGCAGGACGCTCGGCTCTCCTAACCCCATTCGACCAAGCCTGCGTGTCAGTGCCAGGGCCTAGTTGCTGATCAGTGGCAACAGGGCCTCGGAGTTCTTCATGACCAGCCAGTCGTAGAACTCCTCGGTGAGGGTGCTGCTCCCGTGATCGATGATGAACTGCAACTGTTCCGGGCTGATGTCCGTGAAGTCCGTCTCAAGTGCGTTCGGGTACTTGTTCGCGGGAGTGCGGTCGATCGGTGCCACGAACTCCGCCGTCAGGGCGCCGTCGTACCCGATGCTGGCGAGGGTTTCGACGACCTTCTTCCAGTCGTAGTCACCCATGCCCGCCGGCCACCGATTGTTCTCGGCGACGTGGAAGTCCGTCAAGCGCCCCTTCGTCGAACGAATCGCCTCGTACAAGTCCTCTTCCTCGATGTTGATGTGGAAGGCATCCAGACACACGCCGCAGTTGGGGCCTGTCGCTTCCGCGAGAACCATGGCCTGCTCAGCTCGGTTGATGAAGTAGGTCTCGAACCTGTTGAGCGGCTCGATGGCGCACCGAACGCCGGCCGCTTCCGAATGCTCGTAGACCTCTTTCATGCCATCAACGGCCCACTGCCACTCTTCCTCGGGTGTCGCGTCGGGAACGATCTTGCCCACAGTGGCAGGGACGATTGTCATCTCGTAGCCATCGAGCTCCTTGACCATGGTGATGCAGTCCTTGACGTACTGCACGGTCGCCGCGCGCTGTGCCTCATCTGCCGCTGGCATGTTCCGCTCACCGAGCATCAAGGTGACGGATCCCCAGCAGGTCAACCCGTAGTGGTCGAGCAAGGCCTTGACCTCTTTGGAGTCGTAGATGTCAGGCTCGCCACTGATCTCGATACTCTTGTATCCGTACTTCGCGAGCCGTGCGATCGTCGTCTCGATCGGCTCCGCCCGCATCCAGTTGTGCATCGATAGGTGCATAATTCACTCTCCCTTGTTCTTCACTTCGTCAATTCCCGCGCCTAATTCATCCGTCGAGGTGGCCCAAAGCCGAGTTTTCCGGGATTCAAGATTCCATCGGGATCCCAAGCCGCCTTCAACGACTTCAGCAGATCGAAAGCCTCCCCATGCGCTTCGCGCATGAATCGACCCAGCTTCACGCCGACGCCGTGGTGCTCGTTCAAGGTTCCGCCGTTCTCCAGCGAGGCCCGAACAGCCGCATCCCAGAGCCGGTCATGGAGTGCCATCGCTTCATCCGGATCGCTCGGAGCTTCATCGACGTAGAACCTGTCGTAAATCATCGACCCCCACGGGAACCAGTGGGAGAAGTGAGCGGTGTACGTGGCCCCGTACTCGGCGAAGCCTTCTTCGATGACTTTCTTCTTCGCCCAGTAGATGTCTTCGAGTCGATCGAAGCGGGCGCACGTATCGGTTGTGCCGAAGACCATCGGCGGGGCGGGCGCCTTCCCATGCGCGAACGGCTCGTACTTTCGGTCCCACCACAACTGCCCGAGTTCGGGTCCGTAGCTTGTCCCGCCGACCTCACCGCAGACCTGGGTGATCTGCTGGACCTCGTAGTCCACCAATGGACTCGGACCGTCGCACATGAGGACGAGCAGGACTCCCTCCACGTCGGCATCGATCCACGAGGCCAACTTCTGCGTGTCCTTCTCGTCGTACAGACGCACGACCGCCGGTCGGAGCCTGCCGACCATGATGCGCCGGCCCGCTTCGATTCCCTCGCTGATGGACGGGAAGCCGAAGGACAGGAATTCGCGACGCTCCGGAAGCGGCTCGAGCTGCATGGCCGCCTGGGTGATGATGCCGAGGGTGCCTTCCGATCCGACGAGAACTTGGACGAGGTCCGGACCGGATGCATGGTTAGGCGTAGGAAGCGTTTCGACCAGGCGGCCCGGTGGCAGCGCCGCCTGTACCTGCAACACCAGATCCTCGGCCTTGCCGTACTTGGTCGACAGCACCCCTGATCCGCGCGCGGCGAGGAAGCCGCCGAGGGTGGCTCCGAAGTGGAACGAGCCGGGATAGTGGGGCATCGTCAAACCGACGGCGTTCAGTTCCTCTTCCAGAGCCGGGCCGTCGATTCCGGCTTCCGCGGTGACGACCAGGCTCGTGTGGTCGATCTCCAGGATTCGGTTCATCCGGGTGAGGTCCAGAGCGATCCCCCCGTACGGGGCGAACGTTCCCCCCTGGGTTCCGGACCCTCCGCCCCGGGGAACCACCGGCATGCCGAAATCACTGGCGATGCGAACGCAGGCGGCGACTTCCTCCGCGTTTGCGGGGTGAACGGCAATATCGGCGGTGGGGTGGGGCAAGTTCTTGTAGCGCATGTACTGGCTCATCCACGACCAGTCATCGGCCTGGGCTTCGAGATCCTTTGGGTCGACCGACACGTGGTCCGGCCCGACGGCATCGGCCAACTCTCGAGCGACGAGGCCCATCACATACCGACGGCGAATATCGCGTTCAGGGGCAGCGTCCAGGTTATCCACTACGTATCCTTATCTGTATACAAGTCGAGATACTAGAAGCCGGTACGCTGATACACAAGCACTTTGGCCATATTTGCCGAGAGGAACGGGAGACCCGACATGTCTGACCCCTGGGGTCTCGAGGGCGCAACAGTGGCCATCACCGGAGCCTCGACGGGAATCGGAGCGGCCCTGACCGATGCCTTTCTCGACTCCGGCGCGATCGTCCTGGGCATCAGCCGCTCTCCGGACAAGCACCCCACAACATCGCCGAACTACCGAACCTACGCCGCAGATCTATCGGTCCGGTCCGAGACCGAGGCCTTGATCGACACACTCAAGGCCGACCACGAGCGAATCGATGTCCTCATCAACAACGCAGGACACGCGTTGCGGGCACCGTCGGTGGACTACCCGATGGACGACTGGGATCGACTGATCGAGCTCAACCTGACCGCACCTTTCCTTCTTTCCCGCGGTCTCGCGCCGCCGATGTTGCAACGGGGTGCGGGCAAGGTCATCTTCACGGCCTCCTTGTGGTCGTTCCTCGGCGGCCGCAGCGTCCCGGCCTACACCGTGACCAAGTCCGGGATAGCGGGAATGATTCGGGCTCTGTCCAACGAGTGGGCGCCCCAGGGGGTCCAGGTCAACGGCATCGCCCCCGGATACATCGATACTGATCTGACCCGACCGGCCATCAACGATCCCGAGATAGGGCCGGCATTTCTTAGTCGCATCCCCGCTGGCCGCTGGGGAGAACCGCGGGACGTCGCCGGTGCCGCTCTCTTCCTCGCGAGCCATCACTCGGACTACATCACCGGGACGATCGTCCCCGTCGACGGCGGGTGGCTCGCCCATTAACGCGTCGACCGCTGCCACGCGCCGCCGCCCGTGCGCACGAAACCTTCGCCGCCAGACACCGACGCCGACACCGACACCGACACCGTGAACATCCCCCGGGTCATGACCGGAGTTCAACTCGTCGGCAACGGTGGGCTCGATCAGTTGATCCTGCGTCACGACATTCCCGTCCCCCACCCGCAGGCAGATGAAGTTCTGATCCGCGTGGGCGCATCATCGGTGAACAACACCGACATCAACACACGCACCGGCTGGTATTCGCACGATGCGGATGCAGCCCACACCTCATGGTCGGGACAACCCATTTCTTTTCCCCGCATCCAGGGTGCCGACTGCTGCGGGCGCATCGTCGCGGCCGGATCCGCCGTGGATCCATCACGCCTCGGCGAACGCGTGCTCGTTCGGACAATGCAAGACCCACTGACGATCAACAGCAAGGAAATACCCGTCACGCTCGGCTCCGAGATCGACGGAGCGTTCGCCGAGTACCTCGTCGTTCGATCAAGTGAAGCGTTTCGCATCGAGAGCCCCTTAACCGATAGCGAGCTCGCCACCGTTCCCTGCGCTTACTCCACGGCAGAGGGGTTGCTGCAGCGTGCCGGCGTTTCCGCCGAGCGGGTTCTGATCACCGGAGCCTCCGGCGGCGTCGGATCCGCTCTCGTCCAACTCGCAGCCATGCGGGGAGCAGACGTCACGGCGGTGGCGTCCCCCAATAACCACCAGGCCCTTCGAGACTTCGGGGCGCAGCGGTTGGTCGCACGAGATGCCTCAGTGCTCGAGGAAGTTGGTGATTCAGCCATCGACGTCGTCATTGACGTCGTCGGGGGCGATTCGTTCGCCGAGTTGCTGAAGATCCTCACCCCTCGGGGCAGGTACGCGACGGCGGGAGCGGTCGCCGGGCCCGATGTCGCCCTTGATCTACGAGATTTGTACCTGAAAGACCTGACGCTTTTCGGCTGCACCTTCCATCCTCGTTCGGTGTTCGCCGATCTCGTCGGCTACATCGAAGCCGGTGGCATTGCGCCCATCGTTGCTGACGAGTACGACCTTGCTGACATCCAGGATGCTCAGGAACGCTTCCTGTCGAAAGACTTCTTCGGCAAGATCGCGATCGTCTCGCCGTAGAGCAACTCCAGTTCTACAGTTCCACGTCGATGGTTCGCATCAACTCCAGTGACGCTCGAACGCGAGCAACCTCGTGCACCCGGAGAATGCCCACGCGTCCGAGGAACCCGAGCACCGCGAACACACCTTCGGCAGATCGGAACTCCTCCTGAAAGACATCGAATGCGTGCGGCATGACCTGGCAACTCGGCACTCCCAGCGAACGCAGCCGAAATGAGTGGAGCAACACCTGAGCCTGATGGCGAATCTTGCTGATCGGATCAACCTCGGGTCCGTAGAAGAAACCCAGACCGGCGTCGATCGCGATGCTGCGCACGCCCCGGGACTGAGCGTGCTCGATTCGCGGCTCGAAGTGTTCGATCAACGCAGGTATCGGATCCGCTTCGATGCGAATCGATAGCTCGTCGCGGACGGTCTCTCCGGGCGTGAAGCACATCAGCAGCGACGCTCCGGCCGATCCGACGATGTCGAAGATCGCATCATCGTCACGCGTGCCGGTCAGATTCACCACGCACGCGCCGGCACTCACGGCGGCTTGGATCACGTCGACGTCATAACTCTCAATAGACACCGGTACGTGATCTGCAGACAACTCTTCGACCACGGGGATAAGCGCGTCGATCTGGTCATGGGTCGATACGCGAAGGCCACCGGCACGCGAGGATTCCGCCCCGATGTCGATGACGTGGGCGCCTTGGTGAAACAAGATCCGCGCCCGACGGACCGCATCCGCTGGGGTGGGCGCGACGCTGTCGCGGTAGGTAGAGTCCCGCGACCGATTGACCACACCCATGATGAGCGGCTCGCTGTCGGTATCGAACGTGCGCCCGCCGATCGTGAACGGCTCGATTTCCGTAGTGAACGCACCCGCATTGGCGGCCGCCAGGGCCCCAATGTCTTCCATTGTCAACATTGACGGATGCTAACCGCCACAGAAATGACGGCGATCGCGCTGGTGGCAGGTAGTGGATTCGAACCACTGTAGGCATAAGCCGACGGATTTACAGTCCGCTCCCATTGGCCGCTCGGGCAACCTGCCGTGCTGTCGTACAGCGCACAAAACCTTACAGGTGGCTCATCGACTATTCGCGGCCGAGCCCTTGCAGCGCCTGATCCATCGTGGGAGCCGTTGCGACGCGCTCGCGCATGTCTCCCTCGAAGCCGTCTGCGGGGACACCCACGAAGGTGGCCCCGGCGGCAAGAGCCGCCTGTGCATCCCACGTGGAATCCCCGACCATGGTCGCGCTGCCCGGTGCGACACCGAGAATCCGACAGGCTTCGATCACTCCATCCGGCTCAGGTTTGGGTCGCATCGCTGGGTCCCGTCCCACCACCACATCAATCTCCTGCCCCATGCGCAGGCCGTGAAATTCCAGCACGTCCCTGGCCACATCTCCGGGAAGCAGGGTGATGACCGCCGTCGGTCCTGAAACCAAACGCACGAAACACTCCTGCACGGTAGGCATCAGATCCGACTGGGGAATCGCAGCCCGCTCGTGGCGCGCGATGGTTGCGGAAATTTGACTCCACCGGGCGTCGCCGAAGAAGGCGTGCAACACACTCATGCAACTCATCGTGGCTCGATCCCAATCCGTCGTCGGGACATCGACGTCGGACCACTCCCCCACAAGTTCCTGCACGTCCGCAAGGGCGGCCGCATAGTTTGTGTAGGACTGGAGGTCTACCAGGGTTCGATCAAGGTCAAGGAGAAGGGCGTGGGTGTCGGTCACGTCACCAGAATGCCATGACGCAATCGTGCATGCACCAAGGCGCGAACCCCACGAGCGTGAATCCTTGCTCTCCACGGCAGTAAGGTCTCGTCTCGAAACGAATACGATCGCATCGAGGAGTGGGCATGGCGGACAGCAGTTTCGACATCGTCAGTGAAGTGGACAAGCAAGAGGCGGATAACGCCCTGAACCAGGCCGCCAAAGAGGTCGCGCAGCGTTTCGATTTCAAGAACACGGGAACGACAATCGAATGGAAGGGCGATCTCGTTGTGGAGATCACCTCCTCAACCGAAGAGCGAGCGTCGGCTGCTCTCGATGTTCTCAAGGACAAGATCGTCAAGCGGGGCATCAGTCTCAAGGCTTTCGATCACGGTGAGCCCCGCTCATCCGGCAAGGAGTACAAGATCAACGGAACGTTCACCGCCGGCATTTCCTCCGAGCAAGCCAAAAAGCTGAGCAAATTGATTCGAGACGATGGACCCAAGGGAGTGAAAACTCAAATACAAGGGGACGAGCTTCGCGTCACGCACAAAAGCCGTGACGCCTTGCAGGACGTCATCGCTCTGGTCAAGAGTGCCGATCTCGACTTCGCCGTTCAGTTCGTCAACTACCGGTAGTCCACCAGCGAGAAAGATCGACCGCATCCTGCCTGAGTCCCTGCCGGTCGCCAGAGGGGTAATCAAACGAATCCCGCCAGGCAAGCGCGTCGAACGGGCACGTTTCGATGCAGATACCGCAATACATGCACAAGCCGTAGTCGATGGTGAATTCATCCAGGACATTGACCGTGCGCGGACGCCGCGCTCCTTCCTCGCTCACCTCTTCCACGTGCGATTCGACAGAGATGCACCACGATGGGCACTCGCGCACGCACACCATGCACGACGTGCACGCCTCCGGCAGCAGGGCGATCACGTTCCGCTGAGGAGTTGAATCACTCATCGCGTGTCCATTCGGCCCGCACGCCCGGGGGGAGTTTCTGACGCCGTCGGCCAGTGGCCGACTCTTGCCCTGGCCACGGGGTCCTCACCCGCGCATCAAGGGGTGCGGTCTTGCGAAGAGGAGATAGCCCATCTCCCGCGCGTATCAACAACGCATTGGTCTGAGATCGACCCAGAAAGTCGATGCCGAACATTTCGTGCGTCTCGCGTTCGTGCCAGTCGGCTCCCGGGAACCACGACGTGATGCTCGCGATCTCGGGACGCTCGCTGTTGAGTTCGCAACGCAGCATCTCCGAACGCGAGGAGCCGGGGTCGACCAGATGCACCAACACGAAGAGTGATTCAGCGGTATCCACCGCCGTCAACCAATCCACCACATCGCAGCCGCGAGCCGCGGACGCCGTGCACGCCGCCACCCACTCGTCAGCAGCAATGTCGATGATCGCCGTCGTTTGCGTCACGCCGGGATCCTCGAATCTACGAGTCGTTCAAGTTCGACCACCAGCGCCTCCGGGCGGGGCGGACACCCGGGAACGTAGGACGCGATCTCCTGCCCTGGGAACAGCACCTCGATGCCCGGCCTGACCGTGGGGGCGTCCCAATACGGTCCGCCGCTGGTCGCGCACGCGCCGAAGCTCACGATGATGACGGGGCCGCGTTGCGCGTGTTCGTCGAACAGGCGCACGAGGGCGGGCTCCAACGCAGTGGTGACCGTGCCGGCCACCACCAGAACGGTCACTGTCGCCGCATGAGGAACGGTCTCGGACGCGACGAGTAGGCCTCGCTGACCGGCGGCCTCGACTTCCAAGGCGCAGCAAGCGGGGCGCGGACTTGCTACGTCGACCGCCACATCGGGGCGGGATGCCAGGCGCCACACGCTGTGCAGGTTATCTGGACCATGACGGTGTGATCACGATTTACCGCTAACCTGGCCCTGCGACCCAATATTGAGCAAAATGCGACATACGGGCTCAGACCACGCAGCATCTCTAGAAAGCTAGATCTCCAGAAAGCCAGAGGAACCGACGGTATGGCCAAGCAGGTCGTCGAAGTCGATAGGGTCGTCATCCGTTTTGCAGGTGACTCAGGCGACGGCATGCAACTGACCGGGGATCGCTTCACGTCCGAGGCAGCCTGGATGGGCAACGATCTGCTGACCTTGCCCGACTTCCCCGCGGAGATCCGCGCCCCCGCCGGGACCCTGCCGGGGGTTTCGAGTTTCCAACTCGCCTTCGCCGATCACGACATCACCACCCCCGGTGATCAACCGAATGTGCTCGTGGCCATGAACCCCGCCGCGCTCAAAGCCAACATCGCCGATCTCCCTCGCGGCTCCGATCTCATCGTGAATACCGACGAATTCACCAAGCGCAACGTGGAGAAGGTCGGTTACCCCGAGAGCCCGCTGGACGACGATTCTTTGGAGGCATACCGGCTCCACCCGATCGCTTTGACGTCCATGACCGTGGAAGCGCTCAAGGAGTTCGACGTAACGAAGAAGGAGGCACAGCGGGCCAAGAACATGTTCGCCCTCGGACTGCTTCTCTGGCTCTACCACCGGCCGACCGAAGGAACGATCGAATTCCTCGAGAAGAAATTCGCCAGCAAGCCGCAGATCATGAAGGCGAACATCGCAGCCTTCCAAGCCGGTTGGTCGTACGGCGAAACCACCGAGGAGTTCTCGGTTCAGTACGAGGTCAAGCCGGCCGCGATGCAACCGGGTACGTATCGGAACATCACCGGCAACCTGGCCTTGGCCTACGGCCTGATCACCGCATCTCATCAATCGGGTCTGAAGCTTTTCCTCGGCTCATACCCGATCACACCGGCGTCGGACATCCTCCACGAGTTGAGTAAACACAAGCGTTTCGGAGTCATGACCTTCCAGGCCGAGGACGAGATTGCCGGCATCGGGGCTGCACTCGGCGCTAGCTATGGAGGCTCACTCGCCGTGACCACCACGTCGGGTCCCGGGATCGCACTCAAGTCGGAAACGATCGGGTTGGCCGTGTCCCTCGAACTCCCTCTCATCGTCGTGGATGTTCAACGCGGTGGACCATCGACGGGACTACCGACAAAAACCGAGCAGTCGGACCTGCTGCAGGCGATGTTCGGGCGAAATGGAGAATCGCCCGTTCCCATCGTCGCCCCGCAGAGCCCCGCCGATTGCTTCGACGCCACCGTCGAGGCAGCGCGTATTGCCGTCACGTACCGAACACCGGTCTTTCTTCTTTCCGATGGGTACCTGGCCAACGGTTCGGAGCCGTGGTGCCTTCCTGAGGTCGATTCTCTACCAGTCATCGATCCTGATTTCGCGACAAAGCCGAACCACCAAGCCGAGGACGGGAGCGAGGAGTTCTGGGCTTACCAACGTGATCCTCAGACTTTGGCGCGCCCCTGGGCTATTCCGGGAACGGCTGGTCTCGAGCATCGCATCGGGGGCCTGGAGAAGGCGGACGGCTCGGGCAACATCTCCTACGACCCGGAGAACCACGATCGCATGGTGCGCCTGCGCCAAGCGAAGGTCGACGCAATCGCGGACACCATCCCCGATATCGAGGTGGATGACCCCGGCGGCGATGCTCGCATTCTCATGCTCGGCTGGGGTTCCACGTACGGCCCCATCGGAGCTGCCTGCCAGATCGTTCGACGCTCCGGGGTCAAAGTCGCCCAGGCCCATTTGCGTCACCTCAATCCTTTCCCCCGCAATCTCGGTGAGGTGCTCGCGTCGTATGAGCGGGTCGTCGTGCCAGAGATGAACCTCGGTCAACTCAACATGCTGCTGCGATCGAAGTTCCTCATCGACACCTACGGCTATAACCAGGTCCGCGGCCTGCCATTCAAGTCTTCAGAATTGGTTGATGTCATTCGGGAGATCTCCGAGCAAATGGAGGAGTCGTCATGACGACTGATGCATTCCCCGCTCTTTCTTTGGTCCCCAAGACCGATGTAGAGATGAAGGCGAAGGATTTCAAGACAGACCAAGAAGTTCGCTGGTGTCCCGGTTGCGGTGACTACGCCATCCTGGCCGCCGTTCAAAGTTTCATGCCGGAGATGGGTCTGAAGCGCGAGAACATCGTCTTCGTCTCCGGAATCGGATGCTCGTCTCGCTTCCCCTATTACATGAATACCTACGGCGTTCACAGCATCCACGGACGCGCGCCGGCGATCGCGACCGGCCTGGCCACCACTCGTCCGGATCTTTCTGTGTGGGTGGTGACCGGCGACGGAGACGCCCTCAGCATCGGGGGTAATCACCTCATTCACGCCCTGCGCCGCAACGTCAACCTGAAGATTCTGCTGTTCAACAACCGCATTTACGGCTTGACCAAAGGCCAGTACTCCCCGACATCGGAGCAAGGGAAAGTCACCAAGAGCACCCCGCAAGGATCCCTCGACTACGCCTTCAACCCCGTGTCGGTCGCACTCGGCGCGGAGGCGACTTTCGTGGCACGGGCGATTGACTCTGACCGTAAGCATCTGACCGAGGTTCTCCACGCCGCGGCTGCCCACGAAGGCTCCGCCCTCGTGGAGATCTACCAAAATTGCAACATCTTCAATGACGGTGCATTCGAGCCATTGAAGGAGAACGACGTCCGAGAGGACCATCTCATCCGCCTCGAGCACGGGCAGCCGATCATCTTCGGGAACAACCACGAGAAGTGCGTCATCCGAGATTCGGATGGTCACCTGCAGGTGGTGAACGTCGAAGACGTCGATCCCTCTGACGTGATCATTTTTGATTCCCACGCGAAGGACCCCGGCCTGGCCTTCGGCTTATCGCGGCTGTACAACCCACGGACGCTCACCAACACCCCGATCGGCATCTTCCGAGACGTCACCCACCGCGAGGCCTACGACCGGATGGCTCAGCAACAGATCGCGGATGTCATCGAATCGGAAGGTCGCGGGGATCTCCGCTCGCTGCTGCACGGCAGCGACACGTGGACCATCAACTGACCGTCACCCGCCAGGAGCCCGGAGCCCAGCACCGACTCGGGCTGCTCCTCGGCGTTGCGGCCTGGACCCTCTGGGGGCTCTTCCCCCTGTACTTCGCTCTCCTGGATGACGTACCCCCACTGGAGGTCGTTGCTCACCGAGTTGTCTGGACACTCGTCTTTCTGGTGGTGATCATTTCCGTCGCCCGAAACTGGGCTGGGTTGCGACGGGCATTCAACCGCCGAACGCTCACGATCCTGATGGGTGCGGCGGTCTTCATTTCGATCAATTGGCTTGTCTACGTCTACGCGATCGCGACCAATCAAGTCGTCCAAGCCTCCCTCGGCTACTTCATCAACCCGCTCGTGTCGGTAGCCCTGGGTATCGCCCTTCTCCGCGAGAGACTTCGACGCTTGCAATGGGTGGCCGTTGGCATCGCGATCGTCGCGGTGATCATCTTGACTCTCAGTTACGGTGCCCTGCCCTGGATCAGCCTGACTCTCGCTTTCAGCTTCGGCATGTACGGCCTCATGAAGAAACTGGCAAATATGAGTTCGACGCACAGCCTTCTGATCGAGACCGCCGCCCTGGCCCCGTTCGCTCTGGCCCTGATGACAATGTGGCACGGCAACGGTCAGGCGGCATTCGCTCTCGGTGGATGGCAGACGTCACTGCTGTTGGTTCTGCTCGGGCCCGTGACGGCACTTCCGTTGCTCGCCTTCGGTGGAGCAGCCACTCGGATTCCCCTTTCCACCCTCGGCGTCCTTCAGTACATCACTCCGATCTTGCAGTTTTCTATCGGCGTCTTTCTCTTCAACGAACCGATGCCGGGTTCACGCTGGGTGGGATTCTTCTTCGTCTGGTCGGCACTTATCGTCTTCTCAATGGACGCCTTCCGCTACGCCCGCCGGCGCCGACCAGAACCATCCGATGATCTCATCGACGAATTGGAAGTAACGGAGTCTCCCTAGCCGTGACGGTGCGTTCGACGTGGTCGCCGCGGCACAGAGAACGTCAGCCGGTTCGATTCACCACGTAATCGCACAACGCTTCGAGCGCAAGTTTCGCATCCCCTGCGGGCAATGGTTCGAGGATCCGGCGCGCGTCCCCCGCCCACCGGCGTGCCTCATCACGCGCATCCTCGAGCGCGGGGTGCGCCCGCAGCAGCCGAAGAGCCCGGGCGTGATCGGCATCATCGGGAATCGGTCCCGACAAGAACGCGACTAATGCGTCATCGCCGGATTGATCGCTCGCCTGCGCGATCAACGTCGCCAGAGTGGGCACACCCTCACGCAAATCGGTCCCCGGCAACTTGCCCGACTGCTCCGCATCAGACGTGATGTCCACGATGTCGTCAGCGAGTTGGAAAGCAACGCCGATGGCCTCGCCGAAACGGCTCAGTGTGTCGATGGTGGATGCTTCGGCTCCGGCCATCATGGCTCCGAACCGACCGGCGGTAGCGATCAACGAGCCGGTCTTGTCCGAAAGAACCTGCAAATGGTGCTTGACCGGATCGATGCCGTCGTCTGGCCCCACCGCTTCGCGAATCTGTCCCGTGCACAGGCGCTCGAAGGTTTGCGCCTGAATGCGAACCGCCTCGGGACCAAGGTCCGCCAAGATGTCAGAGGCGCGGGCAAAGAGAAAATCACCAGTGAGAATCGCGACCGAGTTGTCCCATCGCGCATTCGCGGACGGGGCACCGCGCCGGAGCTGCGCTTCGTCCATGACGTCGTCGTGATAGAGCGTGGCCAGGTGGGTGAGCTCAACGACGACCGCAGCCTTGATGACGTCGTCATTGGCCGGGCGGGGGCCAAAGTGCGACGCAAGAAGCGTCAAGAGAGGACGGAACCTCTTGCCGCCGGCATCCACCAGATGCCGGGACGTCTCGGTGACGAAGGGGTAATCACTGACCACCGTACTGCGGAGGTAGCGCTCGACGTCCTCCATCGAAGACCCCAGCTGCGAGTCGAAGGCAGGATCAACCGCCAGTCCACCCAGCGGGCTCTCGGTCATACCAATACGGTACTACCGGATGAAGACATCGGCATTTGTAACCAGATCCAGGACCGGTTGAGGCACGACGCCCAGGATCACCGTCACCGCTGCGCCTGCTGCGAGGGCGACGGTGGTGAAGGCGGACGGAACAACAACGCTCGCCGTCTGATCAGTGGGCTGGGCGAAGAACATGACCACAATCACCCGGACGTAGAAGAACGCAGCGATGAGACTCGCCACCACGCCGACGATCACCAACCACACCATGCCCGCCTCGATCGCTGCGGCGAAGACGCCGAACTTGCCGACGAATCCGGAGGTAAGCGGGATGCCCGCAAGGGCGAGCATGAACACGGCGAACGCCGATGCAACGACCGGAGACTTACGGCCGATGCCCGACCACGTTGCGAGGTTCGTTGCTTCGCCACCGGCATCCCGGACCATGGTGATGATCGCGAATGCACCGATCGTGGTGAAGCCGTACGCGATGAGATAAAACATGGTGCTGGCGATACCGGCAGCCGATGCGGCGGCGACACCGATCAGGATGAAGCCGGCTTGGGCCACGGATGAGTACGCGAGCATTCGCTTGATGTCCGATTGGACTACCGCGAGGATCGATCCGACCAGCATGGTGAGCGAGGCGATGATCCAGATGATCGGTTCCCAATCCCATCGCACGCCTCCGAAGGCGACGTAGAGAATCCGCAGCAGAGCTCCGAACGCGGCGATCTTCACTGTCGCCGCCATGAATCCCGTTACCGCAGTCGGTGCTCCCTGGTAAACGTCCGGCACCCATTGGTGGAACGGAACAGCACCGACTTTGAACAGCAAACCGATGAGCACCATGCCCAACCCGATCATCAAGACCAACGATTCACCGGGCTTGCTGGTCACGCTTTGAGCGATCTCCGGGAAGGTGATGGATCCTGCGTAGCCGTACACCAGCGCGGCGCCGTAGAGGAAGAACGCCGATGAGAAAGCGCCGAGCAGGAAGTACTTCAACGCCGCCTCCTGACTCAGCAACCGGCGTCGGCGCGCCATGCCTGTCATCAGGTAGAGCGGGAGCGACATGATCTCCAAACCGATGAACATGATGAGTAGGTCATTCGCGGTGACGAAAAGCATCATTCCGAGCACGGCGAAGAGCGTCAGGGGCCAGATCTCGGTTTGCAGGTAGCCGCGCTGCGTGAACTGCTTCTCCTCTTCCGATCCCGGTAGCGAGGAGACGCGAGAGGCAAACGCATCGCCGACTGAGTCGATTGAACGTTCGGCCATCAGTGCAGCCCCGAGGAGCGCGATGATCACGATGGCGCCTTGAAGAACTAGTGCGGGTCCATCGATCACGATCGCCTGACCGGCAGTCACTACTCGGGTGGATGCGTTGATGACGATCAATGCCGCTGCGGCGATGAGTGCACCGAACACGATCAGCAGCTGCAGGTATCGGCGCACACTGCGCGGCGTAAACGCCTCGATCAGAACCGACACGATGGCTGCTCCGAAGATCACGATCATCGGAGCGATCGCTACGTAGTCGATTGCCGGGGGCGAGTAGTTCATGGCTGGCTCCCGTCACTGGAAACCACCGGTTCTGGATCCACCGCGGAGATGGTGTTCATCGTCCAATCGACGGCGGGGTTGATCACGTTCAACAACGGCGCGGGGTATAGGCCGAGCGCGATGCTCAAGGCAGCGATCGGTACCAGCGCGGTGATTTCCCGACCCTTGAGGTCGATCATGCCTTCGACGCTGGGATTCGCCGGCCCGGTCATCGACTTCCGATACAGGCGCAGCACGTACGCGGCCGTGATCACGATTCCCAGCGTGCCCAAAGCACCGACCCATAGGTAGCGCTCGAAGGCTCCGAGCAAGACGAGGAACTCGCCGACGAAGGACACCAGACCCGGAAGAGCCAGTGAGGACAGCGCCGCGACGAGGAAGAAGCCCGCGAGCACCGGGGCGACCTTGTTGACACCACCGTAATCCGAAATGAGAGCCGAGTTGCGGCGCCGTGACATCAAGAAGCCCGCGGTCAGGAACAGGGCAGCGGTGGACAGACCGTGCGCCACCATGTAAACCACTGAGCCCGATTGACCCGAGCTCGTGAAGACGAAAATGCCGAGCGCGATGAACCCGAAGTGAGACATGGAGGAGTAGGCGAACAAGCGCCGCATGTCCTGAGCGGTGAGAGCTACGTACGCTCCGTAGAAGATGCCGATCAAGGCCATGCCGATGACGACCGGTGCGTAGAACTCACTGGCTGCCGGGAAGATAGGCAAGCAGTAGCGGATCATTCCGAAAGTTCCCACTTTGTCGAGAACACCGATCAGTAGCACCGACGTGCCGGGTTTGGACTGCGCTGCTGCGTCCGGAAGCCACGTGTGGAACGGCCACAGGGGAGCCTTGATCGCGAACGCGAAGAAGAAGCCGAGGAAGAGCATCTTCTGCGTGTTGGGGTCCATCTCCAAGCCCACCAAGGACAGGAAGTCGAAAGTTCCGCTACCCAATTCTCGAGCGGAGACCACATACAGGCCGATCAACGACGCCAACATGAACAGGCCGCCAAGCAGGCTGTAGAGGAGGAACTTGATCGCCGCATAGGACCTTTGCGGACCGCCGTAACGACCGATCATGAAGTAGACCGGGATGAGCATCACTTCGAAGAGGACGTAGAACAAGAAGACATCCGTCGCAGCGAAGACGCCGATCATCAACGCTTCGAGGGCCAAGATCAGCGCGAAGTAACCCTTGACCGAACCCTCGGACTCTTGGTCGCCTTCGATATCGCGCCAACCCGCCAGGATCACGATGGGAACCAGCGTTGCGGCCAGCGCGACGAGCACCAGTCCTATCCCGTCCACTCCTACCGAGTACGAGATGCCGAACGACGGGATCCAGGGGTAGGACTCCACGAATTGGAAAGGCTGCTTGGATGCTCCGTCGAACTGCAAGGCCATCGCGATCGTCAATGCCAACACGGCACCGGAGACCACAAGTGAGACCTGCTTGGCAAGCGTCGACTTGGACTTCGGGAGAAGGGCGACCACGATGCTACCGATCAAGGGCAGCAGACCGAGGGTCGTCAACCAGGGGTAACTGCTCATGACAGCGCCACCAAGACGAGTGCGAGGGCGACAATGAGGGCGCCCCCCACCATGGACAATGCGTAGGAACGCACGAAGCCACTCTGACTTCGCCGCAAGCGACGAGCCAGGTCACCGACGAAGGTTCCGGTCCAATTGACGAAGCCGTCGACAGCCTTACTGTCAAAGGTGGTGACCATCTCCGCCGCTCGGTAGGTGGGTTGCACGACGAGCACGTCGTTCACGGCATCGCCGTACAGATCCTGGCGCGCCGCGCGAGTGAGGGCGTTGCCCGTCGGCGCCTCCATGGGAACATCCCTCCGGGCGTACATGACCCAACCGATGATGGCGCCGATGATGACCACGATCAGGGTGACGGCGATGTAAAAGGACGTCGGCAAGGGGGTTGGGACCGATTCGTATCCCACGACCGGCTTGAGCCAATCCTTGATGTCTCCCCAGAACAGCAGGGCCATACCGAGGAAGGCGGATCCGAGTGCCAGCACCACGAGGGGGATGGTCATCACCGAGGGTGACTCGTGCGGGTGAGCATCGTCTTCCCAACGCTTCTTGCCGAAGAACGTCATCGCGATCATCCGGGTCATGTAGAAGCCGGTGACGCCGGCAGCGAGAATCGCGGCAACGCCAATGATCGCGTTGCGCTCGAACGCGGCGTGGATGATCTCGTCTTTCGACCAGAACCCAGCGAACGGCGGTATGCCGATGATGGCCAGATATCCGGCCATGAACGTCACGAAGGTGACACCCATGACTCCCCGGAGTGCTCCATAGCGTCGCATGTTCACGTTGTCGTTCATTCCGTGCATGACCGATCCGGCACCGAGGAAGAGGCCGGCCTTGAAGACGCCGTGGGTGAGGAGGTGGAAGATCGCGTAGACGTAACCGATGGGGCCAAGGCCGGCCGCGAACACCATGTAGCCGATCTGACTCATCGTGGATCCGGCCAGTGACTTCTTGATGTCATCTTTAGCGGATCCGATGATGGCGCCCATGAAGATCGTGATCAGTCCGACGACGACAACGGCCGTCGCGGCCCACGCTGCAGCGTCGTAGATGGCGTTGCTGCGGGCAATCAAATAGACACCGGCGGTGACCATGGTGGCCGCGTGAATGAGGGCGGACACCGGTGTGGGTCCTTCCATGGCATCCAACAACCACGCCTGCAGGGGGAACTGGGCCGACTTGCCAGCAGCGGCGAGGAGCAGCAGCAGGCCGATGGCCGTCAGCGTTCCCTCACTCGCGTCACTTGCCTGCCCGAAGACGTCCTGGAAGGTGATCGATCCGAAGGTGACGAAGATGAGCATGATGGCCAGCGAAAGCCCGACGTCACCCACCCGGTTGATCACGAATGCCTTCTTCGCTGCCGCAGCGGCACTCGGCTTGTGTTGCCAGAAGCCAATCAGCAAGTAACTCGCGAGCCCGACCCCTTCCCAGCCGACGTACAACAGCAGGTAGTTGTTGGCGAGCACCAACACCAGCATCGCGGCGACGAACAGATTCAGGTAGCCGAAGAACTTACGTCGATCGGGGTCGTGGGACATGTAGCCGAGCGAATAGATGTGAATCAGCGCGCCGACGATGGTGATCAGTAACACGAAGACCATCGACAGCTGGTCTAGTTGCAGCGCGAAGGAAGCTTGGAAGGATCCAACGAACACCCAGTCGTACACGTTCTGGACGACGGTGCGCTCTTTGGCGGGTTGATCCATCAGGGCGAGCAACATCAATACGCTGATGACAGCAGATGCCACCACGGTGAGCACGCCGAGTATCGGACCCCACGAGTTGGTGCGCCGACCAGCGAACAGCAGGATGAACGCGCCGGCTGCCGGGAGGGCGATGATCACCCACAGCAGCGCGAAGATCCCCTCGGCGGGGACGATCTCGGTCACGTATCCGTCCTATTCGTTATTCGTCAGTACTTCAGAAGATTGGGTTCGTCGATCGATGCTGAACGTCTGGTGCGGAAAATGGTCACGATGATCGCCAAGCCCACGACCACTTCGGCGGCGGCCACCACCATCACAAAGAAAGCAACGACCTGGCCGTCGAGATTTCCATTCATGCGAGCGAAGGCAACGAAGGCCAAGTTCGCGGCATTGAGCATCAGCTCCACGGACATGAAGACGATGATCGCGTTGCGACGAACGAGCACCCCGATCGCGCCGATGCTGAACAGCACCGCGGAGAGCAGAACGTAGTTGGCTGGATTCATCGACCGTCATCCTCACCGGACGAATCGGCAGACAGTTGGCGCACTTCGTCGATCTCGGCCGGATCCACATCACGGATATCGTCACGGACCCTCAAGGGCTCCGGAATACTCATATCGCTCGCGCTCCCGTCCGGCAGAAGAGCGGGTGTATCGACAGCGTTGTGTCGCGCATAGACGCCCGGTGCGGGAAGTTGACCCGGGTGCGCCCCCGATGCGAAACGCTCCTGGGAAAGTTCTCGCTGCGTTCGCTTGGGCATCCACCTCTCACGATGCGTGAGGATCATGGCACCCATAGCCGCGGTGATCAGCAAAGCCGCAGTCACCTCGAAGGCGATCAGGTAGGGACCGAACATCAGGGCCGCGAGCCCTTCCACATTGCCGCCCTGGGCGGCATTGGCTGCGTCGAGCCCTGTCGACGACGTTTCCATCAGGCCGTTGCCGATTCCTGCGATCAGGAGAATGGAGAAACCGACTCCGAGGAGAAAGGCAGCCGCTCGCTGGCCTTTGATGGTCTCGATGAGCGAGTCTGAGGAGTCGACTCCGACCACCATGAGGACGAAGAGGAACAGCATCATCACCGCACCGGTGTAGACGATGATCTGGACCATTCCCAAGAAGGGAGCCGCATTCGCAACGTAGAGGATGGCCAGATTGATCATGGTGAGGGCGATGAACAGTGCGCTATGCACGGCTTTCTTCGAGATCACCATGCCGAGTGCGCCGATCACCGCGAGGGTGCCACTGACCCAGAAGACGATCGCTTCCCCGATTCCCACCGCCCCGCCGTTCACACTTCCTCACCTTGATCCGGCGAGGAGCCGGTCACTTTGTTGGCGTAGTAGTCCTGCTCCGATGTGCCTGGAACCATCGGATGCGGTGGCGGGACCATGCCGGGGAGCAGCGGCGCGAGGAGTTGATCCTTCTCGTAGATGAGATCGGCGCGACTACTATCGGCGAGTTCGTACTCATTGGTCATCGTCAGGGCGCGCGTCGGGCAAGCCTCGATGCACAGTCCGCAAAAAATGCACCGCAGGTAGTTGATCTGGTAAACACGCCCGTACCGCTCCCCGGGCGAGAAGCGCTCGTCGTCGGTGTTGTCGGCGCCCTCCACGTAAATGGCATCGGCCGGACAGGCCCAGGCGCATAGTTCGCACCCAACGCACTTCTCCAGACCGTCTGCCCACCTGTTCAACTGGTGTCGACCGTGGAAACGCGGTTTGGTCGGTTGCTTGTTCTCGGGATACTGCTCGGTAACGACCTTCTTGAACATCGTTCCCAGCGTCACCCCGAAACCACGCACGGCTTGTGGCATCTCAACCATCGGGATCCTCCTGGGCGTCGGCATCAATGGCCTGCGGGGACGACACATCGGCCGTCGTGACAGTGGCTCGTCGGGGGGTGTATTCGAATCGTTGGCCGGGTAAGGGGGGAACCGGGTGGCCGGTTGCGGCTCCCGTCAAAACCTCGTTGACCCGTCGCGCGTTCTCGGCTTCGGCGTCGAGTCGACGTTGTTCCTTCCGATTCGTGCGTGCGGTCAGCAACCACGAGCCTCCAAGCAGCATCGCGATGATGACGGCTCCGATGAATAACAACTCGGTGTTGGACAGCGCGACGTCGTTGCGGAACAGGCGCGCAATCGACACGATCACCACCCACACCAGCGCAGCCGGAATCAACACTTTCCAGCCGAATTTCATGAATTGGTCGTAGCGCAGTCGAGGCAATGTTCCCCGTAGCCAAATGAAAATGAAGATGAACAGCTGCACCTTGATCAGCCACCACACGACCGGCAGCCATCCAGAGTTCGCGCCCTCCCACAAGGACAGCGGCCACGGAGCCAAGTAACCGCCGAGGAACAACGTGGTCGCCAGCGCGGAAACAGTCACCATGTTGATGTACTCGGCGAGAAAGAACATCGCGAACTTCAGTGAGGAGTACTCCGTATGGAAACCTCCGACCAACTCCCCCTCGGCTTCTGGAAGATCGAAGGGCGCACGGTTGGTTTCACCAACCATGGATGTCACGTAGATCAGGAAACTCGGTAGCAGGATGACGGCGAACCAGATGGGCTGCTGGGCTACAACGATCTCTGAGGTGGACATCGATCCCGCGTAGATGAAAACCGCGACGAAGGACAGGCCCATCGCGATCTCATACGAGATGACCTGTGCCGTTGATCGCAAGCCTCCGAGGAGTGGGTACGTGGACCCCGAGGACCATCCGGCAAGAACCAGCCCGTAGACACCGATCGACGCGATCGCCAGCACGTAGAGAACGGAAACGGGGAAATCGGTCAACTGCAGCGGTGTCTCGACACCAAAGACCGAGACCGTGGGGCCGAAGGGGATGACCGCGAAGGCAATAAAAGCAGCGGTCGCCGAGATCACCGGCGCAATCCAATACACCCCGAGGTGCGCAGCCTTGGGAATGATCTCTTCCTTCAACGCCAACTTGAAGCCATCCATCAAAGACTGCAACAGCCCTTGCGGCCCCACTCGGTTCGGGCCGACCCGGTTTTGCATGCGGGAGACGACCCTGCGCTCCCACCAGATCGTGAACAGCGTCAACAGCACGAGGAGACCGAAGATGGCGACCGCTTTGCCAATCACCAGCCACCACGGGTCGGCGCCGAACAGCCCGAACTGACCATCGGTCATGCCTGGCCCCCACGCGTCACTCGAACGGCGTCGCCGTAGCCGACCCCGAGGTCGCGATACACGCGGCTGCCCTCCGAGTTCATCGGCAGCCAAACCACATCATCGATCATCGAATCGTCGATTTCGAGATCAACACTGATCGCACCCGATGAGCCGTGGATACTCACCTGCCCGGACGCTGGAAGTCCGTGACGGGCGGCGGTTGCGCCGGACATCCGGGCGACTGTGGCCCGTGCCGTTGCAGCGAGATGGGGTTCACCCTCCTGCATGACACCGAGGTCGAGCAGTTGACGCCACGTGGCCAGACGAATGCCGGTGCCCGGTGCGTGTGTTGTCGCTGCCGGCGCGAAGGATTCGCGCGCTCCTGTCCACGGACCCATGCGCCCGACTTCGGCGCGAAGTTCAGACACGCTGCTCGGCGCGGAGATCTGCCATTCTTCAGCCAGCATCGCCAAAACAGCAGCATCGGAGTCACGGATCGCATCGCGGAATACCTGACCGAAGGGGCGCGGACGCCCTTCCCAGTCGAGGAACGTTCCCGCCTTCTCACTCACGACAGCCACCGGGAGCACCACGTCGGCGATTCCCGTCACGGCCGAATGGTGATTCTCGATCGATACGACGAAGTCGACGCCACCGAGCGACGCAACGAGATCGTCTGGATAGTCCGCGGCCTCTACGCCGCCCACGAGGGCCGCGCGGCGGGCGCCCGAACGCAGTGAGGTAAGGAGTGCATCGCCGCTGAGCCCACGGTGCGGAAGAGACGACGGATCGACTCCCCAGGCGTCGGCTGATTGCTGCCGGGCGAGCGAATCATCGATCGGACGACCGCCTGGCAACAGACCCGCGAGGGCGCCGGCGTCCAGCGCGCCTCGCTCTCCGGCTCGCCGCGGAACCCACGCCAGCGCCGCGCCCGTTTCCTGCGCCAACGCCACAGCCGCGACGCAGGCTCCCGGAGCGCTCGCGACTCGCTCGCCCATCATGATGACCGCTCCCGGTGCGCGAAGCGCTTCGCGAATCTCGGCTGGCAGGTCGGCCAGCGCACTGGCTTCATCGCCCGGTGTAGCCGGGATCAGTGTTCCGTTCATCTTGCTCAGACCCCGGCTGGCACCCGAGCCCAACGAGAACACTTGGGTACCGGATGCCGACGCTTTGCGTAGCCGCAAGAACACGATCGGAGATTCATCCTCCGGCTCGAAAGCCACGAAGAGCACTGCGGGCGCCGCTTCGAGGTCGGCGTATTCGACCCGCATCGGGCTACCGGCAACATGGGCGGCGAGGAAATCTCGCTCCTCGTCCGAACTTGCGCGGGCCCGGAAGTCGATGTCATCGGTGCCAAGCGCCACCCGGGCGAATCGGGCGTAGGCGTAGGCGTCCTCCACGGTGGAGCGACCCCCGACGAGCACCGCGGTGTCGGACCCGGCCGCCCGCAAGCCCTGCGCGGCTACTCCAATCGCCTCCGGCCACGACGCGATGCGTAGTTCACCGTCCTCGCGGACCATCGGCCACTCGATCCGGCCCTGCTGCATGTACGAGAAGGCGAAGCGGCCCTTGTCGCAGTTCCATTCCTCGTTGACCTGCGGGTCATCCCAGGCCAGCCGGCGGGTGATGGTGGACCGGCGGTAGTCCGTGCGCAGGGAACACCCGGATGCGCAGTGCTCACACGACGTCGGAACTGATACGAGGTCGAAAGGACGCGCGCGGAAGCGATACGTTGCACTCGTCAACGCACCGACCGGGCAGATCTGGATCGTGTTCCCGGAGAAATAGGAATCGAACGGCTCGTCGTCGGCGGTGCCCACCTGCTGTTGCGCTCCGCGCTCCAAGAGTTCGAGCATGGAGTCGCCGGCGATCTGATCGGCGAAACGCGTGCAGCGAGCACACGACACACACCGCTCCCGGTCGAGGAGCACCTGAGCGCTGACATTGATCGGTTTTTCGAACGTCCTCTTACCTTCGGTGAAACGTGATTCCGGTCGGCCGACACTCATCGCCTGGTTCTGCAGCGGACATTCGCCGCCCTTGTCGCACACGGGGCAATCCAGAGGATGGTTGAGCAGCAGGAACTCCATGACGCCCTCTTGCGCTTCACGCGCGACGTCGGAACTGAGCTGCGTTCGCACCTGCATGCCATCGGAGACAACTTGGGCGCAGGCCGGCTGCGGCTTGGGAACACCGTCGATCTCGATCAGGCACGCCCGACAGGCGGCAACCGGATCGAGCAGTGGGTGGTCGCAAAAGCGGGGAATTTCGATACCGAGCATTTCTGCAGCGCGGATAACGAGGGTTCCGGCCGGCACAGATACCGCGACCCCGTCGACGATGACGCTGACGAGGTCGGGTCTGGCGTCGAGCTCCGCGCCGGGCTCGTTGGTGATGGTCATCGAACCCCCGCTGCCGCGAATACGTACGAGGCGATGGGGTCGAACTGCTCATCGGCGGATGTGTGAGTGGATGTCTCAAACTCTTCAGAGAAGTACTTCATCGCCGACGGATACGGGGTAGCGGCGGCATCTCCGAGGGCACAGAAGGAACGGCCAGCGATCTGCCCGCAGAGATCCGTGAGGGTTTCCATCTCGGCCTGCTGACCCTGCCCGTGCTCGAACTTCTCCAACACCCCGGTGATCCAGTAGGTGCCCTCGCGGCACGGCGTGCACTTCCCGCAGGACTCGTGCTTGTAGAACTCCAGCCACCTAGTGACGGCCTTGACGACGCTCACGGTTTGGTCGAACACCATGGGTGTTCCGGTGCCGAGCATGGTCCCGGCCTCGGCCATCGCCTCGTACGTGAGTGGGAGATCGAGGTGCTCGTCGGTAAGCATCGGGACCGACGATCCACCCGGAAGCCAAAACTTCACCGAACTGCCGTCACGCATGCCACCGGCGTAATCGAGCAGCTCGCGCATGGTGATTCCCAGTGGCGCCTCGTAGATCCCGGGCCGCTTCACATGCCCGGAAACGGCGAAGACCTTGAAGCCCGGTGACTTTTCGGTTCCGAAGCCACGGAACCACTCCACACCACGGTCCACGATGTAGGGAATGTTCGCGATCGTCTCGACATTGTTGATGACCGTCGGCGATGAATACAGTCCGGCGACCGCCGGAAAAGGTGGCTTCAGTCGAGGCTGGCCGCGGTAACCCTCGAGGCTGTCGAGCAGGGCAGTTTCCTCACCGCAAATGTAGGCACCGGCACCAGAGTGGACAACGACATCGAGGTCGAAACCACTGCCCTTGATGTTCTTCCCGATCAGCCCTGCTTCCCTGGCTTGCTTGACCGCGAACTCCACTTTGCGAACGGCGTTCGGGACTTCACCGCGGATGTAGATGAATGCGTGGTTGGCGCGAATAGCAAAGGACGTAATGATCACGCCCTCGATCAAGGCGTGTGGGTTGGCCATCATTATGGGAATGTCCTTGCACGCCCCCGGCTCGGACTCGTCTGCGTTCACCACGAGGTAGTGCGGCTTGCCGTCGCCTTGCGGAACGAAACTCCACTTCAAGCCGGTGGGAAAGCCCGCTCCGCCGCGCCCCCGCAAGCCGGCGTCTTTCACGGTCGTGATGATGTCGTCCGGATCGCTACCGAGTGCCTTGTCCAAGGCTTGGTAGCCACCCACGGCTCGGTAGCCATCGAGGGTGTAAAGGTCGGGGCGATCCCAATGTTCGGTGATGACCGGTGTCAGTGGCGTAACCATCAGGCATTCTCTCCCTCGATTGGGTGTTCGCGTGCGATCTTCAAGCCGGCGAGCATCTTGTCGTCCACACTCGGAGCGTCCGCCAGTCCATCGTCGGGGAATGCGAGGGTCCGCTCGGTGGCCTCGAAGTCTCGGATCACCGGTCCGCGCGTCGCCTGCACCTGCTCACCGCGACGCAGCCGGTCCAGGATCTCTACCGCGCTGGCCGGTGTCACGTCATCCATGAATTCCCAGTCGACGGTCATCACCGGGGCATGGGTGCACGCCGCCTGACACTCGATCCGCTCGAGGAAGAACTCACCATCGGGCGTCGTGGTGTTGTGCGATGCACCGGTGGCGTCGACCACGGCATCCCACACCGCATCTCCCCCGAGAAGCCCACACATCGTGTTGATGCACACACCGATGTGGTGTTTGCCGACCCGCTCACGCTTGTACATCGTGTAGAAAGTCGCGACCGCGGTCACCTCGGCCGGGGTTATACCCAGCACTTCAGCGCACGTATTGATGCCATCGGTGGTGATCGCATCTTCCTCACTTTGGGCGAGGTGCAACATCGGTAGCAGGGCACTGCGCGCACTCGGATATCGAGCGGCGATCTCTCGCATCTGCGCGCGCGCCTGGTCGCTGATCGGCATCTGTGGCTTCTCTCCGGTCTTCGCTATCGGTCCACGCCACCCATGACGGGGTCGATGCTCGCGACGGCGGCGATGACGTCGGCGACCATGCTGCCCTCGGACATGGCGGCGGTTGCTTGCAGGTTGTTGAAGGACGGGTCTCGGAAGTGCACGCGGTACGGGCGGGTTCCCCCGCTACTGACCACATGAGCTCCGAGCTCTCCACGCGGCGATTCCACTGCTACGTAGGCCTGCCCGGCGGGCACGGTGAAGCCTTCGGTGACGAGCTTGAAGTGATGAATCAAGGATTCCATCGACTCCGACATGATGTGCTTGATGTGTTCGGTCGAGTTTCCCTGACCATCGGAACCGATGGACAGTTGTGCCGGCCAGGCGATCTTCTTGTCTTCGACCATAACGGGCCCCGGGGTCAGGCGATCCAGGCACTGCTCGACGATCTTCAGAGATTCGTGCATCTCGGCGATGCGAATGAGGAATCGTCCGTACGCATCACAGGACGTTTGCGTGGGAACATCGAATTCATACGTCTCGTAGCCGCAATACGGCTGCGACTTCCGAAGATCGTGCGGCAACCCGGCCGACCGCAACACCGGTCCCGTCATCCCCAGGGCCATGCAGCCCTGCAAATCGAGGTAGCCGACATCGACGGTGCGCCCCATCCAGATCGCGTTGTCGATCAACAGGTCGGCCGTGTCCTTCATCCGCTTGCGCAGCAGTGGGAGTGTGTCCCGAATGGCTTTCTCACCATCGGTGGGAAGATCCTGGGCCACTCCACCAGGGCGGAAGAAAGCACTGTTCATCCGCAACCCGGTGACCATCTCAAACAGATCCAGCAGGAGTTCGCGCTCTCGGAAACCGAAGGTCATGGCGGTCAGCGCCCCGAGTTCCATTCCCCCGGTGGCAAGCGCAACGAGGTGCGAGGAGATGCGGTTCAACTCCATCATCAGAACTCGGATGACGTTGGCCCGCTCGGGAATGTCCTGGGTGATGCCGAGGAGTTTCTCTACCGCGAGCACGTAAGCAGCCTCGTTGAAGAATGGGGTCAGGTAATCCATGCGCGTAACGAACGTGACGCCTTGGACCCACGTGCGGTACTCCATGTTCTTTTCGATACCGGTATGCAGGTAGCCGATACCGCATCGAGCATCGACGACGGTTTCTCCATCGAGTTCCAGCACCAGCCGCAGCACGCCGTGGGTGGACGGGTGCTGCGGGCCCATGTTGACGACGATGCGTTCCTTCTCTCCCTCGGGTGCAGCGGCTATCGAGTCCCAATCGCCGCCGGCGAGGTTGTAGATCGTTCCGTCGACTGTTTCATAACTATCCGCGTAGACATCCTCGCCTGGATCGGCCGCGGAACTGTAGGTGACGTCACTCATCAGTTGTATGCCCTCCGATTATCCGGAGCGGGAATCGTGGCGCCCTTGTACTCGACCGGTATGCCACCGAGCGGGTAGTCCTTGCGCTGCGGGTGGCCTGCCCAATCGTCTGGCATCTCGATCCTCGTCAGACTCGGGTGGTCGTCGAAGACGATTCCGAAGAAGTCCCACGTCTCGCGCTCGTGCCAATCGTTCGACGGGTAGATGCCGACGATCGAGGGGATGTGCGGGTTTGCATCGGCTGCGGTCACTTCGACGCGGAGTCGGCGATTGTGCGTTATAGACAAGAACGGATAGACGGCGTGCAATTCCCGTCCCTTGTCTTCGGGGTAGTGCACGCCGTTGACTCCCAGGCACATTTCGAAGCGAAGACCCGGCTCGTCTCTCAGCATCCGGGCGAAGTCGACGATGTACTCGGCGAGAACGAAGAAGGTGATTTCGTCGCGGTCGACCACGACCTTGTCGATGACGGATGACACAGGCAGATTGCGGTCGGCGAGGGCCAGTTCGATCTCATCGGCGAGCTCGTCGAACCAACCTCCATACGGCCGCTCGGTCGGTGCCGGCATGACAATCGGCGACACCAGGCCGCCGAAACCGCTGGTGTCTCCCGATCCTGACACCTGGAAGGAGCCACGCCGAACGCCGACGACGTCGAGTTCGCTTACTCCCTCCGGTACCACCGGAGTGCCGGACTCGGTCAACGCAGTAGCCCCTTCATTTCCGCGGTGCTCGGCGACGTCAACGCGAGTCGCTCGCTCGCAACCATTTCCGTAGTCGCGTTAGCACCGAGTTTCATGTCCTGGATCTGATCGTGGATCTTCAAGATCGCGTCGATCAGCATTTCTGGCCGCGGAGGACAACCGGGCAGATACATGTCGACGGGCACCACGTGGTCCACACCTTGCACGACCGCGTAGTTGTTGAACATCCCACCGCTTGAGGCACACACGCCCATGGCGAGTACCCACTTGGGATTGGGCATCTGGTCGTAGATCTGCCGCAGCACCGGAGCCATCTTTTGACTCACGCGGCCCGCCACGATCATCAGATCTGCCTGACGTGGCGATGCGCGGAAGACCTCCATGCCGAAACGCGCGATGTCGTAACGGGGGCCACCGGTTGCCATCATTTCGATGGCGCAGCACGCGAGCCCGAAGGTGGCAGGCCACAGTGAGCCCTTCCGTGCGTAACCGGCAACCTTCTCGACACTCGTCAGCAGAACGCCTGACGGCAACTTCTCTTCTAAGCCCATATCAGTCCCACTCCAATCCACCGCGTCGCCACTCGTAGACATAGGGAACGGCCAGGTTCAGCAGAAACAGCATCATCGCCACGAGACCGAAGGCGCCGAGCGCGTCGAAAGAGACTGCCCACGGATACAAAAAGACAAGCTCGATGTCGAAGATGATGAACATCATCGCGGTCAGGTAGTACTTGACAGGGAACCGACCGCCACCGATGGGCTGAGGGGTTGGTTCGATGCCGCATTCGTAGGCGTCGTACTTGGCCCGGTTGTAGCGCCGAGGCCCGGTAAAAGTCGCGATGACGACGGAGAACGCGGCGAAACCGAAGGCCAAAGCCCCGAGAACAAAAATCGGCGTGTAAACGTTCACGGCGCCGGCTGCTCCTCGCTAGGTCGTCGTGTACGCAGCGGTCTGTGCACACGATCCCGGATGTCTCATGGACGAGAAGAAAATGTCACACTTTGCGCGCTTGTGAAAATCTTCACGACCACCAAAATCATAGTGGACGAGCCCACCTTCGTGACAAGGCCTGCCCGCTCGCGTCAGACATCCGCTTTGACGGCTCGGTGCAGCGCAACGATGCCGCCGGAGAGGTTGCGCCACGCCGCCTTGTGCCAGCCGGCCGCCAAGAGATCCTGACCCAATTCCTGCTGATCGGGCCACGACTGAATGGATTCGGCGAGATACACGTACGCGTCGGGATTCGACGATGCACGACTAGCAACCGCGGGAACGGCACCCATCAGGTACTCCGAGTACACCCGACGAAACGGCGCCCATGTGGGGTGGGAGAACTCGCACACCACCAAGCGTCCACCGGGCCGGGTCACTCGCAGCAATTCACGTAGCCCGGCATCTCGATCGTGCACATTGCGCAACCCGAAAGAGATCGTCACCGCATCGAAGGCATCATCGGCGAAGGGCAGTGACAACGCATCCCCCGCAACGAAGGACAGCCGAGGGTTGCGGTCTCGACCTACCGAGAGCATGCCGAAAGAGAAGTCACACGCGACAACGAAGGGTCCGGCTGCGGCAATCGGCTCGCTGGAGGTGCCGGTTCCAGCCGCGAGATCGAGGACTCGATCCCCTGGGAGCGCTCCCACCGCAGCGGCCACTGCCTTTCTCCATCGCCGCGTTTGACCCAGAGCAAGAACGTCGTTCGTCCGGTCGTAGCGCTGAGCCACCTCATCGAACATCGCCGCGACTTCACGGGGTTGCTTGTCCAAGCGTGCTCGAGTCATGACCGAATGCTCCCAGAGGACAACCATGATTTGTGCCCCTACCCTGGAGAGGTGTCGCGGCATCCTCATCTTGACTCTCCCCCGCTGTTGGTAGCGACTACACGCCCCCTGGAGGCACCCGACGATCTCCTGTCCCGACTTCCCGCCGGAGACAACGTCTGTTGGGTTCGTCGAGGGGAAGGCCTTGTCGGTTGGGGCAGCGCCGCGCGCCTGCAGGTTCGCGGAGTAGAGCGCTTCGCCCGGACCCAGCGCTGGTGGACCGAGCTGTGCGACACGATGGCGATCGATGACTCCGTCAGCCTTCCCGGCACCGGACCGCTGGCCTTCGCATCGTTCTCTTTCGATCCCCACGACCCATCGGAAGTGGTCGTTCCTTCGACGCTCATCGGCCAGCGGGGAGATCAAGCCTGGGTGACGACTATCCACGCCCCTGGGGTCGAGCCGGAGACCGTGGAATCTGCACGCATCGACTCCACCGCCGGCCGGAGCCACGCCTCCGTGAACTGGCGTGAAGGCTCCCTGAGCGCACCGGAGTGGGAGAAATCCGTGGGGCGCGCTGTCGAGCGCATCAACGCTGGAGAACTGGACAAGGTTGTCCTCGCCCGCGACCTCGTCGCGCACATCGACGGCGAACTCGACGTACGCAGCATCCTGGACCACCTCGCCCGTGACTACCCGACGTGCTGGACGTTCAACGTCGCGAACCTTGTCGGTGCAACGCCGGAACTTCTGGTGCGCCGCACCGGTGACCTCGTCACCAGCCGCGTCCTCGCCGGGACGGTGCGCCGCCAAGGAGACACCGAAGAGGATCACGGCCTCGCCCAAGCTCTGCTCGCCAGCGACAAGGACCTTGCCGAGCACTCCTACGCCGTGCGGTCGGTCGCCAAGGCCCTGGCAACGCACTGCACCGACATGGACGTCCCCGAAAATCCGACGGTGCTCGAACTCGCGAACGTTCAGCATCTGGCCACCGACGTCACCGGTCGGCTAGCGGACGATGCCTCGCTACTGTCGTTGGCGGCCTCGCTTCACCCCACCGCGGCCGTCTGCGGCACACCCACCGAGCGCGCGCTCACCGTCATTAGCGAACTCGAAGGGATGTCGAGGGACAGGTACGCCGGGCCCGTGGGCTGGTTCGACGCTCGTGGAGATGGTGAGTTCGGTATCGCGCTGCGCTGCGGACTCGTGGACTCTCAGGCCCACACGATCCGAGCATTCGCCGGATGCGGAATCGTTGCAGGATCCGACCCCGAACACGAACTCGCCGAATCGCGGGCCAAATTCATTCCGATGCGAAGCGCTCTCGAAGCGCGCTCATCGACCTAGGCGGCGACGAACTAGACGTCGATCGCCTGGCGCACCGCGTCGCGCACGCTTGTCAGTAACTCCGCCTCGACACCGCGATCGCACGTGCGCACAACAACCACATGCACGCCATCGGAGAGTCGATCGGCAACCGCGGTCGCGAGTTCGTCGGCGTCGTTCACTTCACACACCGACGCACCGAAGCTCGTCGCGAGAGACGCAATCTGCACCCCCATCGGAACTCCGAATACGCGTTCGAAGTGCCGCGAATAGGCGGGCTCGCCCTGCTCCAGCGTAGAGAAAATCCCGGCTCCGTCGTTGTCCGCAACAACGATGACGAGATCGGGACGCTGTTCGTTGGCCGGTACGGCGAGGGCGTTGGAGTCGTACCAGAAGGCTTCATCACCGACGAGTGCAACGCTCGGTCCACCACCGAGTGACTGAAAGCCCAGCGCAGCTCCCCAGGCGGTGGAGACACACCCGTCGATGCCCGACGTTCCTCGGTTACCGAGAACTTCGACCTCTGCCAGGGAGCGACCGGCGAAACTCCCTACGTGACGGACCACCGACGAAGACCCGAGGAAGAACTGCGAGCCTTCGCCTAGACAGGCGGCCACCGTGCGTGCAACTTCCATTCCGGACATCGACGAACGCCGCGATCCCAACACGGTTT
>ERZ802830.157-NODE-157-length-65104-cov-9.96761_pt1 | contig 65104 bp, 71 predicted proteins | sample MGYA00345654_ERZ802830 | MGnify/ENA primary metagenome ERZ802830 (study PRJEB30503, sample SAMEA104212375) | marine metagenome | biome: Westerlies Biome; feature: [SRF] surface water layer (ENVO:00010504) within the epipelagic zone...; material: water...
GGTGAACATAAGTAGCGAATAGACTGTAACGACGGAACAAAAGTAGACTGTATCTATTCCTATATGTTGAATGAATGTGTATGTTTCCTTATAACGATTAATAAGATGGAAATAGTCATACTTATTTGCCAAAATGGGTGCCCATAATCGAATGATCATTTTGAAGATAATGTGCATAATCCACGGGACCAATATAGATTGTCTCGTAGAACTAAGGAGATTCGTCACAATTGGAATCATGTTCGCTAGAAACAAGGCGTACATGACTTGTGTGCCTAGAGAATAGACAACAGGTATGTCCTCATTTAATATGCGAACAATATCTGGTTTTTCCTCGATGTGGCGAAGTATGCTATGAACAGCAAACTCAACAATCAGTACGGAGGATAGGATCACTGTCATAGTTTGTTTTATTTGTGGAACAGAATATATTTGCGCAAGTGTTTCTCACGAAAAAACTTTTATAAGATACATAAGTATATAATATGAATTTTTCACAGTATATCATTTTCAAACATTATATTGGCGCAATTTTATGTAAAAATCTGTATCGAACTTCATCCAAAACGGTGACAGTGAAACACAAGGACCATATGTACATCGCGATAAAAGGCACTTCTACCGCGCGCGATTGGAGGTGCAATCTCAATGTAAAAAAAAACGCAAGCGACATCCATACAGGGTTTTTGGGATATGCAGACGAATGTTTCTACGAACTGAAAACGAACAACTCGATATACAACATGAAAGATTGTAGTCACATCGTGCTGAGCTCTCATTCGTTAGGTGCGTGTGCCGCGGTCCTCTTGTTGTACAACTTGATGCTACATTACGGAATCTTTCTCGAGGGAAAGCACATCGATTTAGTGATGTTCGGGTCTCCGAAACCGGGTGGAAGTGCGTTCACAAAGGAGTTCGCTCGTCTAATGACACGCTACGATGTGGATGTGTATCGATACAACAACAAATACGATGTCATTCCAAATTACCCACCACTAGATGGATACAACCATATCAGCGATGAAATCATTCTTGACCCTCAAAATATAAAGAGAACCAATGTGTACGCAGATCATTGTTTAGACTCGTACATATACAACTTACTAAGACAATCTCTAACACATGAACCGTTCATTTACGATCCTTTCAAAGAAAAAATTGATAAAGAAACTTAAATACTGAATGGTTATCAATTAGAAAGATACATACCCAAAATGATTACGATTTACAACAATGAACCCATTTGTCTAGTGGACTTGTCTTACTTTATCTTTTACCGATATTTTGCAATTCAAAAGTGGTTGAAAATGAGCGATAGTGTGCTCACACAAGAAGAGATGTTGACTAAATTTGGAAAGGTATTTCATGACCATTTGAAGAATATCACCAAGAAACTCAAGATAAAGCCTTGTAACATCATACTCGTCGGAGATTGCAGACGAGAGGACATATGGAGGAACGACATCTATTCGAAATACAAACAAAGGGAAAGCACCATTAATTCTGAAATATTTCCGTATGTATACAACACAATCATTCCTTTTTTGAAAGAGATCCAATTCATTCGTACTGATCGTTTAGAGGCGGACGATGTCGCGTTCGTTTTAACCAATCATTTGAAGAACAGTATCGTAATCATTACGAACGACAATGATTATCTCCAAATGATTAACGAGAAAACCCAAATAGTGAACTTACCCAATTTCAAAGACATTACCAGTAGATGTAAGGGTAGTGCTAGAGTGGGATTGTTAACGAAAGTGCTAGGAGGCGACCCTTCCGATACGATCGATGGTGTTGTTAGTAAAAAAGTAACCACGCTACTTTTAGAAAAAACCGAGGAAGAAATCAATGACTACATGATTGAAAATGGGCTCAAAGAGAAGTACGATTTGAATCTCACGCTTATTGACATGAAATTCATTCCAGACCATTTACAAAAATCAGTCATTGACAAAGTATCAATAGTGTATGAGAACGAGCCTTGAGTGAGTTTAAGGGTACACCCCATACCCCCCACGCAGCCTCAAAACCAAATGCAAGGTGGATTCCTTTTGAATGTTGTAATCCGAGAGAGTTCGACCATCTTCGAGTTGCTTCCCCGCGAAGATCAATCGTTGCTGGTCAGGAGGGATTCCCTCTTTGTCTTGAATCTTCGATTTGATGTTGTCAATGGTGTCCGAAGCATCCACATCGAGAGTGATGGTCTTCCCAGTGAGTGTCTTCACAAATATTTGCATCCTTTAATGAGTACAGACATTATTCTTTATATAGATAATCATGTTACTCGTGTGATGTGTATTACGAATAAATTTAAAAATGAATGAATATAAAACATACACGCCAATAAACATGGACTGGTGTGCATCTACTTTTCTTTTCCAAAACTGTTGTATACACTACTTATTTGAAAGTGACTTGAAAGAAAGTGAAGTGGTTGCGATCGAAATCAACGACACACAATCATTGCGTAATGAATGTGTTTTTACCTCTCCTAGAAAATCTCCATACTTGTATGACGACCCAGAAATGGAGTTGTGGTTTCAGAAACATTGTAGGACTTGGGGTTTTCAAGAACGGTACCGCACTAAAAATTGAAATGAAATGAATGCATCTTGTTCGACCACACACCCTATAAATCTGAAGACATAGTGGACTATTATGAGCTCTACTAAAAGCACCTCCGACTTGAAACTAGAACTCAAGCACATATCCGAAAACATACTGTTAACATGCGAGATTATGGATATGGTGAATGAACTGATGGACCTTCGTGATGAACAAATGAAACTCATAGAGAGTCACGAGAAACAACTCCAATTAAAGATACTGAACATATTGATGTCTAAGATGTGAATCAAATAGTTTTGTGTTGACAATTTAATGCCTTTATGTATAATTGTTTAGTATTATCCTTCTATCTATTTTTTTCCACGCATCCAATTAAAATTTGAATTGAAAGCGATCATTCTGCACTAAGAGGTAAGTATGTACATTATTGCGGAACTGTTCGATTTTATTGAGAAGGTGATTGTGGATATTGAGCGTTCGAAAGAATGTTCGCTGTATAAGTTGATCAACAACATTATCCACACAAATCCCGACAATTGTAACCTTGCTGTACCCGCATTCATTCTCTTTGATTCTACGAACGCAAACTATATCGAGATGATCCAGTATGATCATATCGCATACAACCCTGTATATGACGAGAACATAGAATGCTTTGTCTTCAAAGGTGTGAATAATCTCTTTTTTGGAATCAAAGAGATTCTTAAAAAAATCAATACCGAATACCCGAATGATTGTATCGTTCTGGACAATTTGAACAAGATACAAATATTCTTAAAACTAGTGAAGGGATCGATGGAAATGGATGATTTGTGTGAGATTTTGAACTCGAGTCTAAATATCAAAATCTAGATCTTGAAGCTCGTCTAATTTCTTGATAGTTTCCATTACCAGTAGAATCTCTTCAATATCCGTCCAAATGGCATAACACTCTGGAGAAATGAACTCTTTATTTTGCTTTGGGTTACAATCTCGCATCGCTATACTTGATTTATACTCCAAAAGAGCCGTCATGCTGTTGTATTTGGCATGGTACATTTTCTTCTCTCGTACACCATGCCTTCCTCTTGATTTGGATTGTTGGTGGGTGTACGCGTCGCGTTTCTTGTTAGCATCGCGTTTCTTGTTAGCATCGCGTCTTTTATTCGAGTCATGCGAAGGACGACATGTGGAGGCAACGGTAAGCATTCTCATCCCCATTACACCTCTCATGTGGGTTGCTTTTAAATGATGACTATTGCTCTTCGGTGACATCATTTGACATTTCTGGCATCTCTTGCATATTTGTATCCGCTTCATGAACCATTATTTTTTGAACGCTCAAGCTGTTAATGAATGGGAAGATTCTAAGCTTCGTTTTTATGATTTGGGTGTTATCTAAATGAATCTCCATGGTTCCTTCATCTCGATTGAGTGTGAGTAAGGATGGTTTTTTGAACCCGCTGTCGAAGAGCACCATTTCGTTATCGTCCAAGTCGGTAGGGACATAACGACAGAATAGCACGATGCTACGCATTCCTTTGATTTGGTGCTCGAATTTCGGTGTGAGTTCCAAGTCCAAATAAAGCATACTGACACGATTTTGTCCCTTTCTTCTAGAAATGTGGAAACACTCTGTATGGTCTCCATTTCGAGAGCATTGATTTTTTGCGAGTTGATTTTGTATTCCGGTTAAGAGCTTCGAATGCTTACTGAGTGTGTTCGAGAGCACATTCGGAACCTCTTGAGAGGGCTTCGTTTCGGTCGGTGTATCAAGCACTTTGGAATCATCTTTCGATGGATTGTTATACACGATGTACACTAGTGTCGCGATAATGATGACAAAAAGAAGTACGATCAAACCGTACATGAAAGCGTGCATTTTTATTCTATACTCACAAGTTATTGTCATATTTTGATTGCGGTTCCAAGTGTATACGATCCACATGGACGCTATCTAGATTAGGAGTTAAGTCAAAAGTTAGCGTTCGGTATGTCGTGTAAAAGCGTGCAATCATTGTGCCTTTTTTTCGATTCACCTTCAATGAATGTGGTCGTGCTTTTCCAGAACCAAACATGATGCTATTCAAAAGAAGATCACTAGGGTTGAAGCTACAGTGAATTACCATGTCATATACAATCGAATTGTTCACATATTTGTATATCGGATCGATTGTGATCCGAGTGTATTTGTGTTTGAAACGGTTTATCCCACTCGTTCGGGTGACATTGAAACAATGGGTTCTTTCTCCAAAATCTACACATGTTTTTCGGTCCGGCTTCATGTAAAGAATGTGTATGGTCAATCCAACAAATAACAACACTATAAGAACGAGCATGAAACCTAGGAGTATTTTCATTTTAATGGATACGAAGAATTAATTATCCACATCCAATCATTCTTCATTTTAATGGATACGAAGAATTAATTATCCACATCCAATCATTCTTCGTTACTGAAATATCCCAACAGGTTCTGAAACAAACTCACGACATCTGTGTAGTATGCTAATGTCGAGCGGACGAGATCGTTGTCGTAGTCCTTCTCGAAGTTCATGTAAGTGTCCACCACAATATAGAGGGCTATTAGTGCGATTGCTGCGACTCGAATAAGTTGTCTTCCTTCTCGTTTGGTTTTCGAGTGCGCGTCAAAGATGGCCATGTACATGTAAACGACTAGCATCGTTAGAGAATACATGCTAACGAATAGGATTAGTGGCGTGATGTCGACATGGTATTTGATGAGGAAGTATCCCACGACACACATTGTAACGAAGAGAAACATGGTGTAAAAGATTGCGGATTCGATATCCTTCGCGGTTGTGTGTTTTAAGAAGGCGGACAAAATGAAACCATTCAAAACAGAAAATATGAAGAACATAATCATTCGAATAGGTAGTGGTATTTGTTCAAATTGCATACAAATAAATAGTATCAGGATGAAGATGAGCCATAGCCATTTCTTTGAGATTCTTTCCTTACGCATAGTGTTTGCCGTGACGCCCGTGACGGTCAATTGGAATCCTAAGTGCAACAGCGTTTTCAAAAAAAATGGAATCATTCGAGTATGTGTTTATTAATTAGAACGAACATTATAGTAATCTAGAATGGAATTGTTGCCGTTCGTTTTCGCATTCAATTGATGTAGAAGAGGTTTGAAACAAATGTCTTCCACTTCGTTCATTCGTAAAGTGTTTAGTTTCTCTATCGCCTTTTTCTCGTCCCCACCTTTTTGTAAGATGAGTTGCTGCTCTTTTTTGGCGTAGTACATAGGATCATTTCGCTTGGTGTATCCTGGGATGGTCTCTAGAGTTAGTGCGAGAAGTTGACATACTGGTTTCATAATTTGATTTGATATATAGAATGCATAGTCCGGTTTGATGTTCTTTTCTCGAATGAATGAGGGTGTTTCTATCTTGTCTCCTTGTAAAATGTTCTTCTCTTTGTTCACGATGTACACGTACGGGATGCGGTCGTTCACTTGTGGTTTTGATCCAGGGTCTCGCTCTCCCATACGGTCTGCTAACACTCGGTGCGCAATCTTAGTGGGGTCTTTATATTCACCCTTCAATGTTTTGGTGACGACTAACTCTTCGAGTGGAAATTCACCCGCCACTAACTTTTTCAGTTCGGCGTTGAGAAAACGAATCGCCTTTTGGATGTTCACTTCGTTCAGGATAATGTCGATAATTCCACCATAAACATGCTTTACAATGTTCGCATTGTCCCTTCGTTTCAAAACGATGCCCATCGATTTTTGTTTGAACTTGTTCACATCGTGTTCGTACAAGTTTCCCACATATTTTTTCTTACTCAAGATCACGAAAGGATAGAAAGTCTTTTCGTACTCCAAATCGTGTGGTGCTTTCAAACAAGCCTTCTTAAACTCAGCACTCGCTTTGCATGATAAGTCGATCGATTTTTGCAAAGCCTCCTTTCCTGTAAGACCCTCCTTCTCGTTGAGACGGAAACTGACAAAGATGGAATCTGTGTCTCCATAAATCACATTCACATCGTAGTTTTTCTCCATGAAATCCTTAGCTTTCAAGATTAAGTTACGACCCGTTGCTGTCGTCGATGCGGCCAACTCTTTCAAATACACAGGACTCGTCTTCGCACCAACTTGTCCATATAGACTGTTTGCCGTAACTTTGTACGCGAGCTGCAAACCATCTAGTACCGCCTTCATGAAATCGTTGTACAAGTCTTCCGTTTTCGCAATGTCTTCCTTTCTGAGAAGTGCCTCACCGATCTGTAGCGTATCTGCGTCGTCCTTCGTGATCAATCCTGAATGAACCTCTCCATTTTTCAAGGTGATCTTCTTCTCCGTGGCTCTCTTTCTAGTAGCCTTTCGTTGTTTGAGTAAATTCATTAGAATACGCGGCAGAATTCCTTTCGTTCCGTCAGAGAACTGAGCGTATCTGCAAGTTTTCTCACCCACCTTCTTCATTGTTTTCTTTTTGGTGTCTCCCACTCCCTCGAACACATCGTATGTGATGTCCACATATTCTACACCAGGAAGATTGTCGTATTTTTGATCCAGCACCAAACTATCGTGCGAAATGTTTTCGGAAATCATACTCGAAGGATATAGCGAAGCGTAGTCCATTACAGATACGGGTTCGTCCACATAGATACCCGGCTTTGGTGTAAGAACGATCGCGCCTTCGTACCCGTCCTCGTCCTCATCCTCCACATAATCACTCGCGTACTTATTGTTCAAGGTGGGAATCAAAATGTTGTCTAGCCTGCATTGCTTGGCAACAAGACTGAAGATTTTGACACCTTGTCCGCGCATGAAAATGTACGAGAGTGGGACACAACACACATTCGACATCCCCAAGTTATTTGCCACTATCTCTAACTTGATGATCAACAGATTACACAAAGCACAATCTTGAACACAGTACTTTGCAATCTTTGCGCGGTCTGTACTCGTTCCTTTCTGGCACTGAAAGATTTCGTTAGGAGACACATCGTCCTTCGCCAAGCCCCATTTTTTGTAAGAGAATACGCTCAAATCCTCATCCGAATCGATTCGTACGATGTTGTTGACGGTATCAATTTCTCGCACTAAGTACTTTTTAGAGTCGCTATCGTTTTTCAAAGTAATATAGGACTGTTCTTGAATTCCTAGGAGATTGTCCACTTTCAAGTTGTTTTTGTCAATACTCTTGATGTTTCCTTGAATGAAGTGTGACGCGACATTGTCCAACTTGTAGCTGTCTAAGTTGTGGTCTCGCTGCACCACTTTCATAAGGTCAATCAGCACTCGTCCTTCCATATCGATAAAATGTAAGAAGTTGTCGCCTAGAGCGGAGGAAGACAAGGATTTGTGCACAATCTCTGAAGTGTGGTTCGAATATCTCCCTAACTTGCAAAATTCTTTGGTGCATCCAATCTCTTGAGAACGGTCAAACATGAACTGAAAATCAAAACCAAATATATTGTATCCCGTGATGATGTCTGGATTCATGGTTTGGATCAGTTTCGTCCATTCGAGTAGGACATCCTTTTCGTTCTCACATCGAACCACATCGACACCTAGTATATCGTCACAAGTGTCTAGTGTTATGATGTGTTTGTAGTAGCAATCTATGTCCCCATACTTGTGAAAGGTGGTCCCTATTTGGATGATTGAATCTCCTTCCACTTCGGGAAAATGTTTGCTCAGCATCGCATTCAATTGTACGATGGTCGGTTCTTTTTCGCACTGAAAGTCGTTTGTTTCTTTGGTTACACTGTCTTTACGAAACACATTTTTGAAGCGAGTGATTTCATCTTGAGATTCGTACAATTCTGTCAAATGTTTTCGTGTATTTACTTCCACATTCAAAATGTCGTAGAGTGTGTCCAGTAGCGCACGATTTATACTCTTGGAAGACACCTTGCGATTCGGATCCTTGAAAAACACCTTGCTGTAGTGTTTACTCATTTCTGGATCGTAGTCGGGGTCGTCGTCTATATCGAAAATGTACAACAGACTCGCCTTGATGAAGGCTTTCATCTTGTTCATGACATTGCTTTGATTCTTGTATGAGGAGGCGGCTTGAATCATCTCTCGTGAAGTTTTTTCGTATTTTTTGATGGCTAAAGGAAAGTCTCCATGACTACTCGTACACTCAATATCAAAACTAGCCACAATCAACGACGAGATCGTCTCTTTACTAGGTAAGCTCTCTACATTAGACCATTTGATTGCCACGTCGTGTTTACAATTGGTCTTTCTGATTTTGTTTCGGAAGCATTTGTTCAAATCCACTTTGATCCATCCAGAAGGGTTAATGTTTTTGCAGTGAAAGAATCGAATGAATGGTTCTATGTTGTTCTCGTATAACTTGTACTTCAGCATCCGTTTTCCCATCGGAACAGACTTGGATAAGTGTTTTACACAGAACCGCATCGCCATGAGATTGGTGAATGTGATACGAATGAATGGAAAGGCTTTGTTGTTTGTGAATCCCCACATGTCTTTCTTATTCAGCAATTTCACACATTTTACAGACCCCTTCAATCTGAACGGCAAAATGGTATTCAAATGGTTCTCTAGCATTTTGAGTTCATTTGGAATAATTTTGTGTTGGGGTTTGATATAAAAGTATGGAGTAAAGTCAGTTATCGTAAGCGATACACTTTCTTTCTTATCATTCAAACCGAATGCTTTGATGATGTACTTTTTAATGATTGTGGGATCGGCCTCGTCGTCGTCGTCGTCTTCAATCTCGATGTCGAAGTCTTCAGCCTTCCAATCCAATATTTGAATTTCCATAATATACATTACCCAAGCTCAATTATCTTAAAGTAGAATCAATTTTTATATTTTTAATAACCAATAGGAGAAAGACATGAACATCATAGAGGCATTCATTTTGATTGTAATGATATTCTTAATCGTATTTTACATTCAATTCCAAAACATTGAAGTGGAGTATGTCGTTTCTAAGGTAGATGGAAGAGCGTACTTAGTGAAAAACTTACCCGACAAGGTGAAAGCTGCGAATATGCTGGCAAACTTGAACAACGCCTTACAAGAGCTAATCCAAAAGATGATCGAAATCTATCCGGATAACGAAGATGTGAAACGATTAGCCTCCAACTATAGTCCAGACAGCTTGAGCGAAGGCACAGAGACATCCAACTACACCTCCTACTCGGTGAATAAAGGGGAGAAGATTGTCTTTTGTTTGAGATCGAGAGACGGAGACAACAAGTTAGTCAAGTTCAATGTCTTGAAATATGTCGCCATTCACGAATTGTCACATTTGATGACCAAAGAAATAGGTCATCCTCCTGTCTTTTGGGATAACTTCAAACTTCTCCTGCAGACCGCGGTAGACGCTGGTTTGTATAAACACACAAACTATTCGAAAAAACCTGCGAACTACTGTGGAATGACCATTAAATCCTCCGTCATTTGAGAAATAAATATTAAATGTTTGTTACATATAAATTATGCATGACTTATGTTCAAATGATTCGGATGAAAGAATCGTGGTCATCAATCGATTATACGACGATAACCAAGAGGATAAAAACAAAAACAAGGTAGACAAGTATATATTTAATAAAAAGTCACCTTCGTCGAGACGAGCATTTACGCGGACGACAACATCAAAACAATTCGCAGCAAGATTGCAAGAACATTCAATGTGGGTGACAGCGAAGTGTACCTTTTTCTCAAGAAGAAAATCGCCTCTAGGAAGGAGTACATTATAGAAGACTTTCTATCGAGAGTCTTCGCGAACAGAACGAGCTTACCCGCTAGTTATTTCAACGCATACTTCAAAGATGTGTTCGATTTGAACGACCAAAAGCACAAATTTCCCATTCATTACAAAAAGAATGAATCGTCCTCGGTCTACATCGACGAGGCGCGCAAGGTTTGTACGAAGAAGTCGCATCATATAACCTCCTACAACATTCCGCTTTCGTTCGATATTAAAAATAGTAGATTGATGTCCATACCTTTCATCACAAATCCGTTTCATGCGTTGTCGAACGAGGACCGAATCATGTACAAGAGTAACACGACTTATGAGTATAATGATTTGAAAGACCTCCTTCATTACGGAATATCTAACGATGTAACGATATATGCGGTGGTCAAGGAGGACCTTCAAAAATACGGCGATACATACTTTACAGCAAAGAACGATTACATACAAGATTTATATTTTCCGAGCGAGGTTGTGACCATCAACGAAAAGAAAACGAAGATCATCTCAGAAATAGATACTATGAAGCAAAACATAAACAAGTACAACTTTTCAGAGTTAACGAAAAGTAACGAATGCAGTGTGAGTTACTGTAGTTTTAGTGTGGTCGATAAAGTGGACATCAAGTTGCATCGTGTATTCAATGTATTTCAAACATCTAGGAGCGTGCCTTTCACCGGATTGAAGACCAAATCGAAAGAGTTCTTCTATCGTCTTTACAAACACGAGTTACACAATTTGATAGACCGACCTATTTTCAACAAATGGATCGAGAGAGAACAAGCGAGCGTCGTTACTCGCAAGAAGGACCAATTTTCGATGAAGATACGATTCAAGGAGACCAAACATTATGGTACACTAATCGTTCGAGACACAGGGCAGTACAGTTTTGGAATCAATCTGAACACATTGAATGTGTCCTTTAATGAATTGATGGAATACATTCAATCTTTAAACAATGGGGTTTTCAAAGAGATAGGAATCAAACCTCTATTATTGAATGAAAACACATACATCGAAGACTTGAAGGTGAACACAAATGTCACCATGAATAGACCTGTTTTAAACCAAAGTAAATTAGAAAAGAGCTTGAACAACAATCCATTTTACTCGGTCATACGAAAGGAACCCACCGAATATTTGCTGCGTTACAAGAGGGTGTCTGATTTCAGCAAAATGGACAACATCACCTCCTTCATCGCGTCGAAGATCCATTTGCCGTACGAACAACAAATTCAAGAGCTAATGAACGAGTTCGAAATGGACAAAGACACCGCGGTGGACGAATACGAAAAGAAGAAAGATACCATCAAGTTGAAAAAACAAATAAATGCGAACAGCAAAGTTGGGTATGTTGCAAAGTACAACGAAGGTGTGATTATCAATTTGAAGATTGTGAACCAAAATCAGCTATTCATTAGCGTGAATCGCATGAACAATGTAATGTATCATAGCAACATCGTTCGTAAATTGATACTGCTAACATCGAACGCAGATTTGGGCTTCTCCTTGAACATGAATAAGTCGATGTACACCTTATTCGAAGACTTCCAGGACGATGCGTCGGAAACGAACGAAGACATTACTCTAGGTATTTTGAACGACATGTTGCACGAGGATGAGGGGAACGATGACGAAGAAGTGTATTCGGTCGCGTCGTTCGACTCCTTAGATTCGCTAGACAGAGACGATGTGTCCATAGAGGAATTCGATGAAAACGCGGAAGAAGTGACCCAACCTACAGAACCTACAGAACCTACAGAATCGAAGATTAGTCCCGAGGATTACTCCGACCTCGCGGAGGTCGATATGAGGAGCTACATCTCTCGCTTCGTCAACAACAAATTGAAATCGGCGGACAAAGATTTGTTCGTATCCAACTACTCCAAACACTGTCCGGTGATCGACAAGAAAATGCCTGTAGTGATTTCGAAAAACGAAAAGCTTTCGATAGACGAAAAGTATCCAAAGTCGTATTCAGGGTTTGTGAAGGCGGGAACCACAGAGGAGCTCAAAAACACGAACTACTACATTTGTCCAATGGTGTGGTGTCCTATTTCGAGAACGAGTGTCACTTTTTCTGACATCGAAAAAAACAACGGAAAGTGTCCCAAACCGTACGAGGAGACACCTATTTCGTTCCACAAAGAGGGATATAAGAAGAAGCAAGGAGAGTACTACAAGTATCCCTATTTTCTCAACAAAAACATTCACCCTAATGGTAAAGAGATGATATGCTGTGGATACAAAAAAAATCCAGAAATACAGTACGATGAGGACTCGGATACGACCAAAGACACAAAAGACACCACCGTGGTAAAAAACGACAGATACATCAAACAAGGCTCTCAAATCCCACTGAAAGAGGACCGATTATCCACCCTTCCTCCCGATTTACACAACCTTCTTAACTCAGAACGATCATTAGACAGTTGTGCGGGATTCAGGAATGATAAGAAGAATGATTGTTTCATGCGAAGAGGCGTGAATAGCGAATCTACACTATACAACAACCAGAAGCTCTTTCAGTCATTGTACACCACATTGAACATACCAACCATCAAGTCGACTAAGGCATTCATTAAGCACATCACCACTCATTTAACAAAACTAGAGTACATTTTCTTAAATAACGGAAATACGCTGAAAACATTCATGAAAGTGGACTGGAACTTATTCGATGAGTTCAAGGACACATTCATTGAAGACACAGAATATGTGAAGAAAATGAATCTGATGGACATTCGGGCATACTTACTCGAAAACGACGAGTTGAATGGAAATGATTCATACATCGAACAAATTGTACAAAGAGAGTTCTTGATACACTGTTCGTTCGTCAATTTTAAAGAGTATATCGGCGACAACAAGGTGGTGAAGGATCCGGAGATCACATTAGACTTAATGAATTGTGCAAGCATCAATCCATCTCGTATTCAGTATCTGATAATTGACATATCCTCCGAGGATGCGATATACATGCTGTGTCCAAAGTACGCGTCCGCTCGATTCGACAAGAGCCGACCGTGTGTGGTGCTCATCAAAATTAAAAGTCACTACGAGCAACTTGTGAAGTACGCCAACGACGCGAACACTTGGCTCCCCTTCAACGGAAACGATTCTCTGTTAGAAAACTTAGTCCGATTCTACACTAGCAATTGTAAGGAGTATGGTGTTGCGGAAGATGCGTTAGCTCAACTCAAGAAAGACGGGACTATCGACATTCAATTAGTGGTCGATTACAGTGTGAAGTTGATAGGTTTCTACGACACGAAGAGCAAAGTGTTCATTTCACTACCCAAAGGAGAACCCATGAACGATTTATCTAGACATTACGGGATCCGATACATCGATTCGATCGATGAGACGCGAACCAAAGCTCAAGTTACTTTGAGTAAAGACGAAGATGTGTGGAGTGAACATCGTAAGTTTTTCATAGGGTATCAGTTTATGGACAAAAGAATGCTGCGAATAAAAGAGTACATCGCGAACGAGGAAAAATATTTCGAACACATCAAGTCGATCGTCGAGAAGGTGTCGTCGAATAAAGCTTTCAAACTCCAGTATGTATTAATTTTACACAAACTCAATCCACTCTCGACGAAAGAAAAGCTTTCGGACATGCTCGAGATCATCGAAGAGCATTATCCAAACAATGAACACAACAAAAGAGCGGCGAAGGATGTATTCTTTAAAACGATAACTGTGTTAGAGAACATTATCTATGAAAAGCCAAACATCAATGAAAAGAACGAACACTTCTTTAACAAATCAGACTTACTCGAGGGTACCATTCTTCTGTCGTACGATAAGTCGAACAACCCTTACAAGATGTACGACATTTCGATCGAAGACATCGCCGACTTCGTGACTGTCACAAACCCATCCATGGATACCAAACCACCAGAAGTCAAGTATACTTTTACCATGTTTCCACTCAAACCGAACGAGTTGTACAAAAACAATCTTGTAAAGAAGTCTGTTAGAGCGATCGATTTGCCCGTCAAACAAGTGTTCGAGATGGTTTTGAAATCGCATACACTTGAAGCTCATATGATCATGTCCAAAATGTATGACGATAAAAAACAAAGAGAGGATGTGTTATTTTGGTTGAACATTTACGAAACCAACGCGATTGAAAGCGTCGAAAAATCCAAGAATAAATCATCACTCAAGGTTTCGAATGGTGACGAACTCTCGAAGATCCTCGAGAGCGACGGATACAACTGGGGGATCATAGAGCTAATCGAGTTATCCAAACACATGGATGCTGGTTTGATCTTATTTAGCAAAACAAAAACTACCCCGAATTCGAACGAACTCATGATTCAAAACAACATGTTTGTAGTCGTCGACCACCCAGAACGATTCATCATGGTTTCGTACATGAAAGACACACCTCATAAGCTCTACTTAGTGGTGGATGGTGCGAGTAGCGGTAGTTTCGTGCACAACATATCGAACATCAAACCGCGTACGGTCGCACTCCTCCTAAACCGCAGAAAAACAAAACGAACACCGAAGCAACAATTCGTTGATGGTTTATACAACCAAATATGACCCACATTAAAACCATTTAAATGATTAAACACAGTAGTATGTAGAATAAATATGCTTGTCCTAAAGCGAGATGGGTCCACCGAAAAGGTCTCCTTCGACAAGGTGCTGCGTCGTATAGACAACCTTTCGATGGACCTAAACATAAACGGTACAGAAATTGCACAAAAGGTATGTTCGCTCATTTACGACGGTGTGAAAACTTCCGAACTAGATGATTTGGCTAGTCAATTGTGTAGCTCCTTGATCGCAGAGCACCCAGATTATGGAGTGCTCGCGTCTCGTATATCCGTGAGTAACCATCAAAAAAAGACCTCCCCTTCGTTCAGCGAAACGATCGAGATACTACACAAAAATGAGATCGTGAGCGATAACACTTACGAGGTTGTGGTCGCACATAAGGACAAGTTCAACAGCTACATCGATTATGAGAGGGATTTTCTCTTCGACTATTTCGGATTCAAAACACTCGAACGAGCTTACTTGATGAAATGCGACGGGAAGATTGTGGAGCGTCCACAACACATGATTATGAGGGTGGCTATAGGAATTCACGGAGACGATGTGAGAGAAGTGTTGGAAACTTACGACGCAATTTCGCAAAAGTATTTCATCCACGCGACCCCTACGCTTTTCAACTACGGAACGAATCGACCTCAAGGAAGCAGTTGCTTTTTGATGCACGCGAACGACGACTCCATTACAGGAATATTCGACTCGATCAAGGAAGCCGCGCTAATCTCAAAGTATGCTGGTGGTATCGGTATTCACATTCATAACATTCGTGGGAAGAATAGTTACATTCGTGGTACGAACGGTCATTCGGACGGAATCATTCCAATGTTGAGGGTGTTCAATTCAACCGCTCGCTATGTAAACCAAGCTGGTAAGCGAAACGGTTCCATCGCAATGTATTTGGAACCTTGGCACTGCGACATCGAGGGGTTCATGAACATGCGCAAGAATCACGGAAACGAGGAGGAGCGAGCGAGAGACCTCTTTTATGCGCTTTGGATTCCGGATTTGTTCATGGAGCGAGTCAAGAGTAACACGAAGTGGTCGCTCATGTGTCCCGATACATGCAAGGGGTTGAGTGATGTGTACGGAGACGACTTCAAGGCTTTGTACGAAGAGTATGAATCCAAAGGAATGTTCGTAAAACAAGTAGATGCGCAGTATGTGTGGAGGAAGATTCTAGAGAATCAAGTAGAAACAGGGACTCCCTATATGTTGTACAAGGACGCGGTCAATCGCAAAACAAACCAAAGTAACCTTGGTATCATCAAGTCTTCCAACTTGTGTACCGAAATTTGTGAATACACTTCTCCGGACGAAATTGCTGTATGCAACTTAGCGAGTGTGTGTTTGCCCTCGTTCGTGAATAGAGAGACAAAGACTTACGATTTCAAAAAGTTGCACTATTACACGAAGATTGTGACGAAGAACTTGAACAAGATCATTGATAGGAACTTTTACCCACACGAGAAAGCGGAGCGCAGCAACATTCGTCACCGACCAATTGGCATCGGTGTTCAAGGTTTGGCGGACACTTTCATCTTGATGAGATTTCCGTTCGACAGTGAGGAGGCGAGAGAGCTGAATCGCCAAATCTTCGAAACCATGTATCATGCGTCCTTAGAATGCTCGATGGAAATCTCAAGGAAGCGAGCCATTCAATTCTCGGAAGAGGGTGGTGATTCGAATTATGATAATGTGAACCGCACGGATGCGGAAAGAGAATTGACACGATTCAAAGGCGCTTATTCCACTTACGAGGGTAGTCCGATAAGCCAAGGTATTTTCCAATTTGATATGTGGAAGGTGGATGTGAACGATTCATTGTGGGATTGGACCACCTTGAAGAAAGATATTTCGGAGTGGGGGATTCGAAACAGCTTACTCATGGCACCAATGCCCACCGCGAGCACATCACAGATTATGGGCTTCAACGAGTGTTTCGAGCCAATCACTTCGAACTTGTACAAACGAAAGACGCTCGCGGGTGAATTCATCGTTATCAACAAATATTTGCTTCGAGATTTGATTGAGCTTGGTTTGTGGAACAAAGATTTGAAGGATGAGATCATCATTAAGGAGGGAATGATTGGCACCATTGAGAGAATCCCTCAAGAGATTAGAGCCTTGTACAAAACGGCTTGGGAAATCAAACAAAGGGTACTCATTGATTTGGCGACAGAGCGCGGGGCGTTCATATGTCAATCACAAAGCATGAACTTGTTTTTGGAGAGTCCCGAATACAACAAGATGACCATGATGCACTTCTACTCTTGGCAGCAAGGTCTAAAGACAGGAATGTATTATTTGCGAACAAAGCCGAAAGCTAATACACAACAATTTACCATCGATCCAAACAAATCGTTGTCGATGAAAACGACTAGTACGACCGTTGTGGAAGACGATGATGTGTGCGAATCGTGTTCAGCTTAAGTAAAAAACAAAGGGCTAACTTTAAAAATATTTTGACGACAAATAAAACATGTGACACTTAATTTTTTCGAACAATCTTCACAGTATACATGTCCACAAGGTAATGTAAAATGTGTAGATTCATTTCTTAGACAAATGGGACAAGCGTGTTTGTTTAATTTTGCAATGGTAAATATTTGATTGAGAGAGTTGATTTTGTCTATCGACTGATCGTAATCCTTCTTGTGTGATTTGCTCTCGTTTTCAGCGTATTCATTCATGTTCGACAGGCATTCGTCGAGTGCACCACTAACGACGGAGATGTTTTCAGAGATGTTGTTGTATGTTTGTATGTTTTCCTCACAGCAATTCTTTTTGTAATTGGACGCAATGTATTTTGAAATGTCTGCAATACCGTTTTTGATATGTTCCAACTCCTCTTTCACCTTCGCATTCTTGTTGTTCAATCGGTCCATCTCTTGATTGATATGGGACGCATTCAATACCTCTTTGTTGTACACCTTTAACGCATCTTGTATCACAGAGTTTAGACTCTCTAAATTGATCTCTTCCATGGATGTCTCTTTCATAAATGTATCGCTAGTCAAATCGTTTGACTCAGTCGAACATTCTTCAAATTTATCCAATAATGAAAAGTCGTACATTTTTAACAAACATTTATTTTTAGTAACAAAAGTTTTGTTCGGTTTGTTATGAAAATGTAGTTGAAAAATAACAAATACCAATCAGTCGAAATTCTAGATTTCCATCGTCTTTCTAGGCTTTCTGCGATTGGTGCGTTTCTTCTCCGAAGAACTCAGTACGCTCTCGTTGAACTCTGAGATTTCCGATTGGCTCGCGGTGCTAATTGTTTCAAGTCTGTTTTGACGCATATCAGACTCGATGTCGTTCTCTAGATCATTTATGATGCTGTCGATGTTACTAGGTCCTTTCATTTGATACTTAGGTGGTGACGAGCTGTAGTTCGATGGTTGTGGTGGAGCGTTTCCACCAAACATTCCAGAGAACATTCCAGCCATACCCGTGTTGTCGTTCTTGGACATGGTGTTTGCGGTTGCGGAAGCGAATTGTTTCATCAAATTAGGGTTGCTCTTAAGCACATCGTCCATATTCGGTAAAGAGGAGCGGAACATAGTCTTCGTCAAATGGAACATGAACGCGCTACCTCCAAGGGTCATTAGTAGCTTCAATTCTGGCGCCATCTTACTCTTGCTCTTGTATTTTTCGTGAAGTTCCTCGAACACATCGTCATAATCGGTCAAGTTGTCGTGAATGTTTTCGGACCATCCATCTAGTTTCACATCGAACGGATCAAACTTAGTGTTCAAAAATTCAACACCATAGATACACGCCATAAGCATCTTTCGCTGAAATTGAATGCTCGCATCTATCTCACGGTCTTTGCGTATTCTCTCCATCTCGATCTTCATTTCATCTAGCGAGTTAGACAGAGTGAACTTCTTAGGAAGCTTAAACCCCTTTTGTTCCATTCGTTCGAATTGATACAAAAATCCTTTCTTTTCGTTTTCGATGTCCTCAGGAGACCTGTATACCACATGGGGTTGATGGTATTGTTGCTGGTACTGTTGGTGTGTAGCACGAGGCGCTTCGTGTTTTTCTGACGATTCACTTGAAGAGTCCTCATCTTCGTCATCCTCGTCTTCCGTTTCAAACAGATTGGACTCGTTGTCTTCCTTCTCGCGATGCTGTGATTTCATTTCGAATGATTTTTCGGAGGACGATTGTCTCTTAGCGTTGTTGTTCAGTAACAAGTCGATCCCTAAGTTGGACACATCCAATTTTGGTTGTATAAAAGTGTTTTGGTTCCTTTGAATGTCGTCTTGAGGCGTAATATGGACATGACCTCGCATATCGTGTTCTATGTCGTTTATTTGAAATTTGTCAAACTGAGATTCCTTAACTAAATTCATTATAGTTAAGAATTAATAAGAAACTTTAAGTAGATTAAAAACGCATACACTTCATCCAAAGGTTAAAAAAAATTGATTTATAATTAAAACTAGCTTACTCTAACATCTAGTATACGAACGAGTGTCATGGCTCTCTACATCAAGAAGTTGACTAACGACGCGATTCTTCCCACCCGTGGTTCGAAAGAGGCTGCGGGATACGACATATGCACCTTAGATAATGTGCTCATTCCTCCCTTTCAGAGAACGCTAGTATCCACCGGACTCGCGATGACGGTACCCGAAGGAACCTATGGACAACTCGCTCCTCGAAGTGGACTTTCTGTAAAGAAGGGACTACATGTAGGTGCTGGTGTGATTGATAGGGACTACACCGGAGAGGTGAAGGTGTTGCTGATGAATTTGTCTAGCGAGCCGATTGAACTTCAATCGAGCGACCGTATTGCACAACTCATTCTAAAAAAGATTGAAACACCCGAAGTGGTCGAAGTGGAGGAGCTCACCGAAACTCTACGCGGAGTTGGTGGGTTCGGTAGTACTGGATAAATGTGCAAAGTATAATCCTTGAAGTAGTGTGTCTGCTAAATCATCCTTCTTTTTAAAAGTTTTGAAAAACTCCAAATGGCTCGCCATATTTTTATATTCAAGAAGCTGGATAGTGTACAAAATGGACGCCTCTTTGTTCCATTTGTATTTGTTGGAAGGCGCGGTCTTACAAACGATCTCTTCGCACTGGTACGATTTCATCAATGAATCTGCGAATTTTATTTTGTTCCTTGCGTTGATGATATGAATATCAATCGCTCTGTTTAATAGATCCTTTTGATAATGAAAGAATGTGAAGACCATCACTTGAATGGTTTTCATGATTGGATTCTTCAAAGCCGGTTGATTTTCAATCACAACATAATCTAGATCGATGTCTGAGAAGTGATGGTTGAGTTTGTTCAATAGAATGGTCGCTTGGTCGGATTTTTTATCACACGAAATGTCCAACACATCCCAACTACGAATAGTGATGATGTCTAATATCTTGTCGTATTCAAAATAACAGTACGCCAAGTTTTTGACACCAATATCGAACGACAAAATACGCATTCTCTCTAACTATCTATGTTAGTTTGTAGTTTCGTTTAAATGTTTTCAATTGCGAAATCCAAAAGGAATCTTTAGGTAAAAAATCGGGTTTGGATTGTTTGAACAGCTTTTGATAAAATGTATTGAGGCTCTTTTCATGGTATCCTAGGAAGTACAAACTCATCTCCCGTAAGTTGTCTTGAATGAATGATACTGGAAAGGATCGAAGCTTGTCGATAACGACGGTTCCTAAATAACTGGGACATTTAATCAATTTCTCACTTTCGTTTCGATACAGTACAAAGTTGTTGTCGATTAAGTATACATGGTTTAAATGGTAATTCGGTTGAAGTTTGTATTTCGTCTTCAGGATCTTTTTTAGTTCAAGTCGTAACTTGTCGATCGACTTCATGTAGTTGTTGGACTTGTCGTCTAGAACACAGTCGCTTCGGGAGAATATTCGTTTGTTAAACCGAATACCGATCACCTCCTCGATGATCTTCACAACATATTTTGCCCATAAGTCGTCGGACGCGGTATACACGAAAAATTCCACATTAGGAAATCTGGATTTCATCTTGGAAATGAATGTTCTGAAATTTGGACGAAGAAGACCTTTCATAAAGTCTCTCTTTACCGCATCTTTGTCTTGCTTAATGTATTTCTTTGGCTGTATTTTGTCGTTAAAGTACTTTATAAAATTGTATTCATCCAGTTGGGGTTGAATGTTACCTTGAATTGTGTGATCTAAATCCAGTAGGATAACAAAAGGCTCTTTTCTAGAGATGGAGACCATTATATATATTTTCCGAAAAAAAAACATGAGCTAATTATAAAATAGTAGCTTATGGATAAAAGAATCGTAATTGGTTTAGGATTAGTGATTCTTTTACTAGTGTTGTTCATCATTTCTTTCATGGTGACCGTGGTGTTTAAAGAAGAGAAAGACGAAATCAAATCGAGCATGGATAAGAAGGAGTCTACGAATGGGCTTTTTGGTTTTCTTGCATCAAATATTTTCGTAGGAGGAAGTTAAATAAATATGTGTTTATAAAATAATATATGTACACACAAGAATGTTGTTTTTTTTAGTTAAATACTTAGTCTATTTCATGATCTTTATATTCACTATGTATGGTATGATGACTTTTAGTAACTCTTTCAAGAAGGAAGAGAAGTTTACCTTGTCTCAAAACCACGAGGAGGACGATGAAATTCCCGCTGAAGGAAACTCGTTTGACGCTGCGAGTGTGTCCTCGAAATCCTCCTCCATCGCACTACCCGAAGAGCTTATCCACGAACTGTCACACAAACTCGACTCGAACTTTAACGAACTAAAAGACAGTTTCAACAAACAAATGGAAAATACCAAACAAACTATTGAAAGTAGTATTAAAGAGCTGATCGTGTCCGAAGCCCCTCTCAAAGAAAAGATAACCCAAATCAAATCGTCTAACAAAATTCCCACTGTTAGAAGTTTCGAAAAAGAAGATAGCGCTAGTAACGAACTCAGTGACGAAGAGGAAGGGAGCGACCAACCGAGCGACGACGAAGATTCGGACGAGGATATATCGGAATCATTCCAAGACCATGCGACATATGATGGACTCACCTCTCCATACTGTTTGAATTGTTTTGCGGTTTAAAGTTCTTGGTAATTTTCGACAATTCTGTCTGATGGTTCTACAAATTTGATGGATAGGAACTTGAAAATGTCCTCTTCTGTTTTTAGATTTTTGACCTTTTGGAGCGAGTTGTCCCAAACACCCTTTTCGTTCAATCGGTATCCCATTCTTTGTGCTTGTTCTCTCATCTTGATGTTGTACTCCTTGCTTCCCGTGAAGTACAACAAGGCAAAGGGATATTCTAAGGGAGGACACAATAGTATATCAATTCTTCTCGAAGTGCATCCATCCGGTAAGGAACACATGCCCATAAATTTCTTTTTACCTAACGCAAATATTCCATCATCTTTGATATATTTGTTTTTTGTCATTGTGTGAATGAGACTCTCGAGCGTAAAGGAGCCTTTTGAACATATGATAAGGTCTATGTCCCCACTCTCACTCTGGTTTCTTCGGTAACTACCCACTAAGCTGAACATGGATATTTCCGGGTAGTGTGTCCTCATAATAGTCTCGATGAATTGATCATGCTTCACCATTTCGGATCGTGGTATCCTTTGTAGAATGTCGTGATGATACATCACCCCTTGCTTTTGTTTGTCGTTCAGAAGGTGCATGTTTTGTTTTAGTTCTTCAAACGAGCGTATTCCATGGACTTCGGCTAACTCCTTTGCCTTTACGATTCCTATATTGTGGATTTTGGCAAGTTCGTCAATCGTTTCAAATAGAGGTGTACTAGAATCTTCATCGCCTTGTATTTGAGGTAAGTTTGTCTTATTCTCAATCATGTACAAAACCTTCTCCTTGATACTTTTTCCCAATTTCAACTCTTTTATATCTTCTTCAGTACGAATATCACCTTCGATTCGCTGAAATAGTCTAACTGCATCCATGTACGCTTTGGCTTTCCATGGTTCCTTGTTACACTTACTTTTCTTATACATGCTTTCTAAGTTGTACACGATTAAGTCCTTCATTAAAACTGTTTATCTAACAAGTCTAAAATATCAAGACAAATGAAACGAATCTTTGGGACAAGTGTACCGCTCGATAAATACCTATCCAAAAGATTGTTTAAGTTTGGATCAATTTTTAGTAGGGTTCGCCAAGCCTTCACATTTTGTAGCAAAGGAATGACCAAATCTTTCTTCGTTTCGAAACAATCCTTCAAACACAGTAACGACAACTCTATGCTAGAAACATCGCGAGAGTCGACATCGATAGCGTCTCGAAGGACATTGTACAACTTCTCGACAATATCTTGCGGCTTCTTGTACAACTTCCTGGAAAGATCGGGAGCCATATGTAACATCATATACACTTTAACAGTATACATCTTTTGGGACTTTTCACTGACTCGGTCACAAAAGTCGTCGTAGGTTTCGTTTTCGTGCTGCGATACACAGTAAAATGAGTCCGTAAAAATAATGTCAAAGTATTTATTGATGAAATCCACAATACAAGTTCTAATCTCAGAGTTGTCGGAGTTGAAGAGGTATATGATTAGTCCCACATACAACTCGTGATACACTTTGGAGTTCAAGCAAGTATTCATAATGTGGGTGACGAAGCGATCTACATCATTCACTTGAATGGCGATATGAATCTTTTTATAAATGTTGATGTAATTAGCATTGGTGAGTTTGTTCAAACAACTTGTCAAGTTTTTTGTACTAGAATGCACCTCTTTGTTGATGCTAATGATTTGTGGTTTTTTTATATATCTCTTTGAATATATCTCATTTTTTAGCGCAGGATTAAAGCAGGAGTATGTTTCTTTCAAATAATCTAGAATCTTCTCTAATTTTTGAAACTCTTTAGATGACTTTTCAAAATTTGGATTGTCATAAAATAATGACGTGTCATATCTTACGAAATCCATAAACTATTTTTGAATATACTATTTAAGTATTTATCATTTCACTGTCATTTTTTTTTGTAAACTGTTATAAAATATGTTCACCAAAAAGAATGCCCCCTACATGTTCGTGGCCTTAGTTGCAGCGCTTCTCGTTACCCTTGTCGTATACAGATGCATGTGTGGGTCCATGGATGTTAAGGAAAAAATGACTCAAGAAACATTAGTGTTTTTCTACGCAGACTGGTGTGGTTACTGCAAAGCATTCAAACCCGAAGTGCAAAAATACACAGGAATGAGCGTACAGTATGTTGACTGCACTCAACCAAGTGAGAAGGAAAGAAAGTTAATGCAAGAATATTCGGTAACTGGATTCCCTGCATTGTTCTACAAATCGTCGGACAAACAAATCACCTTCAACAAAGCCAGAAACACAAGCGGGATCGTGGAGTTCGTAAACGAGTGCCGTTCCAAATAGGAGAATAAAAAAAGTGCGTATGATATTAATACACTTTCTTTTTAAAGCATGAAGCACTTGAACATATACGAACTGCATGAAGAAATAAATAAGAAGAAGAAGAAGCGAAGCCAAAGCTTTGATCATGTTCTAGGGACTTGTCATCAAAAGATTAAAAATGCCTCAAAAAAAGAGCTCGTCAAAGTATTCTTTGATGTTCCAGAGTTTGTCATAGGCTTACCCGTGTACGACCTTACCGAATGTATCAAACATCTAATAAAATCTCTCGAAGAGAACGGCTTTCTTGTTCAGTATTTTTTCCCAAAGTTATTGTACATTTCGTGGGATTTCGATGAAATCAAGGAAAAAGATCGAGCGAACAACAATTTACAAATACCTTATGATAATACAACATCTAAAACAACATCTAAAGCACAAATCACACATGTCGAAAACAACAACGCAAACAAATTGATCATGAAACCTTCGGCCGTAACCAAAACAAAACAAGTGGAACATCGTCCAAATGGGAAATTCATTTTAAACATTGATTGATTCAATCAAATTCATTTTGATTTTTACTGTGCGTAAAATGAGTCTTGTGTACATAAGACTAAAAAATATCTGTCATAATATATTAATGAAAACTACATGACTCTACTCTCCACATCTTACACTTCATTGGAGGATGCTTGGGGATCCAATTTCGATCATGACCATAAGAAAAAAAAAACCAAAAAGATATCCAAAAAGTCGACAGACCCGTTATGTGAATTGTACAGTAAAAGATATAAGAAAATAAAGAAACCATTTTACAGTAAAGATTCGGACATGAAAGAGAATGATTACTTCAACCAAATTCATTCTTTTCAAGGTGAAAGGGACGACAATTTGTATTATGGATACAAGGACGATGATTTCACTCAAATGGTGAATAAGGAGAGACAGCAAACCAATTCATTATATATTGACGAAGAAGGCCACTGTATTGACACCCATAATACTCCTAAGAAGGCGTCTAAAAAGAAAACCAAATCAAAGAAAAAAGTCTCCTTCAATATCGAACCTCAAGACGAAGACGATCTCTATCTAGAAAGAGCGGTGTCTACCGAAGAGGAAGAGGAGGAACTTCGTGATATGGGTCTTTCTAGCCAAAGCTTTGACGATGTTGTGGATTCTCGGCAAGACTCGTTCGATCGTATATACTCGAATGTGTACGAGGAAACCGACGACGAAATCAGTTTCGAAGAGGAGGTTACCAAAGTACACGAAGAGTCGAAATCCGAAAAGTCCATTAGTCAACTTATTGAAGAAGAAATGAAAAAGAATGGATACTTGAAGGCTGTTCAATCATTAAATAATGATAGACCAATCGAGTTTGTAGACGAACGACAGTATCTTGATTTGTTGATTTATCTGTTTTCGGGTATCATTCTCATTTTCATTATGGAACAATTCATTCAAATAGGCATTAAAATGAAAACTCCGATTTACTAGATTGTCGGCAATAAATTATTCTTATATTATTAAAAAAAGTGTATGAATATGAATGGGAAAATGATCTTGTCTTATGTGAATTACGCCGTCGAACAATTCAACAACAACCGGTACTTAGCCGGAGTTGCTATGATCATGTTCAATATCGGGTCCAGATACTTAGTGGTGGACATGAATAAGAATACAGAAAATTTGTTGAAATCCAAGATTATGCGTCGTTTGACTCTCTTTTCTATTTTCTTTATCGCCACACGAGATCTTGTGACTTCTTTCATTTTGACAACCGCGTTCTTAGTGATGACCATGAATCTATTCAACGAAGAGAGCAAATACTGTGTACTACCAAAAGGATTCAAGGATAATGTATTCACAGACGAGGAGTACCAATTTTCGAAGCGCATCATTCGAGAATACGAAAAAATAAACAAAGTGAAAGCGCATCAACAATTTTGTAACAGTAAATAAAATAGGAATGTTTACAACCACTTTGGGTATTGTCATTAACGCTTCCTCTATACTTATCTTATACTTACTTGTGTATACTCTTTTCTCAAAGTATAGAAGCTTCGATATGAAGATTAAGCTCTTTAACGAGTACATGTATACAAACGATAATCGTCTCAAAAATCTCGTTGACGACATCAACTATAACGACAATGTGTTGAAGAACAGCATTGATTGATTTCTTCTTAAAGAACGGTTACGCGCCTTTAGTCGTTACATACAATCAATAAGGTCCTCATAATGCAAACCATCTTTCGTGCGTTTCCGAGTTTCAATAAGATTTTGTGTTCCGTATTCATTATGAAAATCATTGCTGCTATGCTAGAGCTTTCGTATCGAAAGTTTTGTGCACCAATGGATTCATTTTATCATTTTTTCATATCCTTGTTCAGCAGTTCTAGCGAAGCGTGTGGAACCATACGAACATTAGCTCATCAACTCAACTTTGTCGTCATTGGAATCATTATGAAGTGGCTTGTGGAATGTGTGGAGGGGTTTACTAAACAAAGTTAGGTGCAGATACAGACATATCGTATCCTTCAACCCCTTTGAGGAAAACATAATAATTGCTCAAGTCATTATCTTTTAGATTCAATCCACCAAACAATACTCCCTTTCTTTCATTATATTCTCTTCCATGACTGAGATAACCAAATACCATATCATCTTTATTGACAACAACCCTTAGATATATAGGACTATGTTTTGTAAATATGTCTTCACTTTGACCATCTGTAACATGGTCCGTTTGCCAAATTCTTTTTAGCTTGTTACCTTTGTTTATCATATTGAAATATACGCCATGTCGTCCACCTTCTAATATTGTCATTTCAATCGAGTTTTCATCTTCAACCATACCATCGATAGCACCGGTTGTGTCGTCAAATACCATCCATTCTTCACCGTTGTCTTTCTTTTGAGAAATATTTTGTTTAATAGATGTTGTAATTGATTGTGTCAGTTTATTTGTATTTTTACAAATACCGATAGACATATTGAAATTCCAAGTCTTATGATTTGTAAAATAGAAACCCACTTGCTTTTCATTATTAGGAAACTCTTTTATTTTGTTAGAAGGTATCTTAATTGCTAGTACTTTCCCTTGGATATTGTATCGACCACCACTGAAAGTCGCATCACCATAACATTCTAAATCACTGCAACTACCATCTTGAATTTGTGTTAAAGCAGTTCCACATTCCGTATATCCAGAAATATCGCAAGAGATATTCGCATTACTTGTGGCCTCTAAAAAGTCCTGATCCAAATAACACTTGTCAGTAATTATCACTTCACAATTTGATTGGGTAAGTAACTTACAATTGTTTACTGGAACCGCCACATTTGAATTGCTTGCTGAACATTCACTGTAACAACCAAGTCGATAGGTATCGTTTTCAACCGTATAGTGCATCTTCTGATTCGATTGACAGATGGTTGGTTGTATGCTCTCCATAAAACTAGCCGCTGGTGCAGAAAATGCTTCGATACACGACGAATCGTGTTGCATTTGTTCACTCACTAGTATGATACTGTAAGATAAGAACACAACAAACAATATAAAAATCACAAGGACCTTTACCATTTAATGTAAAGAAGGATTATAGTTACAAATTATCTACAATTAGTCAGTTGGATATTGGGTCTTCGTATATAGATGCTGTTGTAAGTTACTCATTGGGATACAATTCGATTCACCATTTAACTGTACGCAAAGATTGTTCGAATCCAAAGATAGTGATAATGATGTAGGTTCATCTTGAATTACAATGTCAGCTGTGGTTTGTGTTGGCAATTCAATCGTTATATTCGAACCACTATATCGTTGAAAGATTATTTGGTTGTTAGAGAAACCCACATCGTTAATGGTGTTGTTCGAAAGGGTAGTGAAGTCGCTTTGAGACACATACATACTAGACAATGAGTTACTAAAAGATTCCAATTCACTTTGGCTCACAAAGTTACTGCTGATATTATTGCTATTCAAATAATTATTATCACTCAAATAATTGGACATAGTGGAATCGATGGTTGACTCGGTCAAAAAATTATTCGAAGTCAAATAATTGGACATAGTGGAATCGATGGTTGACTCGGTCAAAAAATTATTCGAAGTCAAATAATTGGACATAGTGGAATCGATGGTTGACTCGGTCAAAAAATTATTCGAAGTCAAATAATTGGACAAACTGCCTATGGTTTCTTGGTTGCTTTCCGCTAGTCCATCGATACGACTAAGATTGCTAGACATCGAGTCGACATTGTTCGAAAGGGTGGTGAAGTCGCTTTGAGACGCATACATACTAGACAAACTGCCTATGGTTTCTTGGTTGCTTTTCGCTAGTCCATCGATACGATTAAGATTGTTAGACATCGAGTCGACATTAGAGGATAAGTCGACGAAGTTGCTTTGGGAAACGAAATCGGTGCTCATATTATCGTATACATCCGCATATATATCCTCTTGGATTCCACGGAGATTGGTTAATGCGTCACTATTCAAAGCGTCCATTTCTTCCTTGTTTTTTACACTCCATTGTTCGTCGAGATTCGCGACGCTCTCTTGGATAATCGCTTTGTTGTTTTCCGCAAGGGTATCTTCAAGTACGCTCAGCGTTTTCAAATTGTCTTCGTTCACTCGTTTTTGCACATTTTTGATGTCCGTATACAATTGAGTGACATTTCGCTTGTTGGTTTCAATTTGATTCAGTTTGTTCTTCAAGGTCTTGTCCATGTCTTCAATACGCTTTTTGTTTCGATGCACTTTATCTAGTATCTTCTTGTCGTTTTTGTTGACGGCTTCTATCAAGTTAGGAAGTACAGAGGAGCGTTCTTGTTTGGGTTCGGTTTTGAGGAAACCAACATATTCGTTTACGAACCACATTGAAAATAGAAAGAATATGACTATGGTGGACAAAAAGGCTAGATTCAATCTAGAGTCTAGCATTGTGTACATTTGGAAATGGTTATATTATTACTATACTCGTTAGAAAATCTGCATCCATTTATAGAATGAACTTTGTTACCATGAACAACAACATGGGAATGAGGGCGATGCCTCCAAGCAATTTGGTGTTTTGAATGTCTTTGTTGTAGATGTTTATCCCCATGAGAGCGATGTACACAACTACCCCAATAAGTATGATTACATTGTACAAAATGTTGATTATCATGACGATACCATCAATAAAGCGCTCATATACCCCTAAAAATCTCAAGAATATCACCAAAGGAGAATCTCCCTCGACAGGATCGTACATTATCTTCATGTAATCGTCCTTGACTAAATACGGCATTTGGAACCTTTCTTAATTCTAATATGTATTTTATTTTGACTCAAGAACATTTCTCGCGTTGTTCAACGAATGCTTCACGATGGGAGCTTGTATGTCAGTTCGTGATTCGCTTTGAAAGACAAGGTTGTTTTTGGGTGAGTATATATTGAGGATGTTACTTATTTCGCTTAGATACGCATCCAATTGCTGACTTATCGGAAAGAGGTTCTTTTCGTTGAATATCTTGAGGATCCCTCGTTTCGAAATCATGTATCCATGAAGCAAGATAAAACGATTGACCTTGACATACTTTCCTTTGTCTTCACAGTCGTAACAATGTTTTCCGAATAAGACAATGTCCCAATCTTCAGGAATGTGCATCATTTCCTTATTCACTAAGTGTTTAAAATTTGGAGGGGGTCGAGCGTCGTCTTCAAAAATGAATGCGCTATTCTTACCAGATGCTATGATATTTTCCCAAACTTTCACATGACTAAGATAACATCCGATGGCGCCTTTAGTAAGTTGATAGTGCTTGTATCTGAAACCAATGGTCTCAAGTTGCTTCAACTCCAAAATAGCCAAGCTAGTTAATGGTACCGTAGAAATGTCCAGAGTACCACCATCCACCGCGTTAAATTTCGTAAGATGCTTTTGTTTCAACCCACACTGATCATAAGATTCTAGGAACAATCGAAGACGGTCAGGTCGTCGCTTCAAGTTGATAAGATACACATTTTGAATCTTGTCGGTATCTTTGTAAATAAGAAGTGTGCCCAAAATGATAATCACTGTAATGAGTATAAAATATGTAATGTTCACAATAGCCCCTATGTTTTTCATAGTTTTAATAAAAAGGAATAATATTATCTGTATCGCAATGTTAATGTTCGAGTTCATTTAAAAAATACCACACTTTGAGGGGAGTTTTTCTTCCAGTTCGCTGCGCTCTACCGACCACTTGCTTCTCGATTTGGTCTTCGAATTTGTGGAACAGTATCACATCCGTTGTGTTCTCTAAGTTTAATCCGCTTCCATAATGCTTCGAATTAATAAGAAGTACATCTAAATCTCCGTTCTTGTACCTTTGAATGATCGCATTACACTGTTGCTGATTCCCCTTCAAGTGTGAATATTTCACTCCGGTCTTTTCGATATACGGGTACATCGAGTTGAAACCATAATCAAACTCGGAAAATATGAGATACTTAGAATAGCTTTTCCTATTGAGTAGCACCCTCTCCAAATTACAGAACTTGTCGAGATTCATGGTAAACTCGTCCGCTGTGGGAAGGGTCTTGTATTGAATAGAAACTTTGCTCGAAGATGGATGTTCGTCGTCCTTATCTGGCTTCACAATGTAAAAATCGTCCGATATACTACAAGGTTCCTTACACAAAGGGCACTTGTTTTGCACCGTCAACCATTTGGTGATACAACTCAAACAAAACGAGTTGTTACAGCATTTGGATATGGTTTTGGTCGAAGTCACACTGTAACATATGGGACACAAGTTGTTGTCCACGATTCGTTCGGAAATCTGATTGATTTTGCTACTAACACTCAAAATGTCGTCGGATACATTTTTCAGCAATTGTTCCTTCCTCGCTTCGTTGTTGTACGTTGTCATATCGATGCCATTTCTTCTAATCTCCAAGTTACTCAAGTTAGTCTTCAAGTCATACAAGACCTTTGCTATAATGTTTGTTTCTGAATCTAGATTGTAGCTGTGAATGTAAGACAAGGCGGTTCTCAAGTCACCAGCGTTAATAGATGATATGATGTCCTTATTCACTATCCCTGTCAAAACATTCACCTCGATTGGGTTTTTACACATAATTGTGTATGTTTCGGGTTCGGGTAAACCGAGGGACTCGTCCACAAAGTGATCGTTGTTTTTGACGATAATCTTGTCGAAGACTTGTAGTTCGTTCTCCGACATTGTTTTCAGTGCCGATACAAAAAGCGACTTCGCAAAGGAATTGTTTTGAATCCCACTAGAGATGACATGATAATTCATTCTAGTATGAAGAAACCTTTCAACAGGGAAAATAATGTTCTTATAGGAAGCGGTAACAAACCAAATGAATTTCGCGGGTAGATAATGGGCACATGGTGTATTCGAAGTATCCACTTCGTCGAAAAAGATGCGCTTACATCTCCAATCGTTAATATAAAACTTGGCTCGCAGTTGCTTGTACATGAATCCGGTACAAATGATAAGTTTCGTGTTATCAACGGATTCGTCGAAGCTCTCCAAAGATTTTTTCGTATTGATGCAACAATAGGTTAGTTGTGGACAAAAAGAGTCCACATAAGAACACCATTGTTTGATAAGAAGATGCGAAATCACAATTATGTTCGCATCTTTATCCGTATATTCAATTGGCTTATTGTTCATGGTAAAATGACTTCCAATACCATAAGTCACCGAAATGGACCTATTCTCGCGTGGATCGATGTCTTGCATAATAAGAGACAAAATCACATACGATTTACCACTTCCCACTTTGTCACTAATTACCCCCACATCGGTGTATAAGGAGTCGTATTTCGAAGACTGTAAATCATAAATATACTTTTGTTCTCGTGTGATGCATTTCTGTAAGAGGGCCAATTGATGTGGTTTCAATGAAATTTTCGAGTCTATAGGTTTGTTATACTGTTCATCGTCCTCATTCAGCTCTGTAATGTGTATTGATCGATTGTGATGTTCCATAATCGTTCTGTTTTCCATATACCATGACATCATTTGTTTACTCCTTATTTTTTTAAGTTTGTTTAATCATAAAGAAGGGTGCGAGAGTGGCTAGTAGTCCAAAGTGAAGAACAATCTCCTTTAATCCTCGAATGGCTCTGAGACCATCGTCTTTGTACATAAAGAATTTCTTACTGTACATGGTGTGTGCTACGATACCTCCTAACAATGAGACCGATATCAACGAGATCGCATTATCAAGGACTAACGCCGACATGACTTGGTTCATATTACTTCCGGTAAATGTGGAGACTGAGTAAGTTATGGCAAGAATCAATACTGTGAATAAGACATCGACTAAAGAGTACATCCATATGAAATTGATGAGTGGTTGAGGATTTTCTTGATTCACCAAAACCTTTTCCATATATATTTGCGACATGTAGTTAGCGGCGATATTTACAGCAACGAAGACCGAACCGAGTTTCATAAGCTTAAGTCCATAAATCATCGGTATCATGTTATTGGATTGCGAATCCATTCAATATTATTTATATTAATTGATATTAAATATTTCATCTTCTAGATGGAAGTCGCAAAAATAGTAAATGAAAACCTTTCGGATTTGATAAAGTATTCAAAGGAAAGTTTTTCTGAAGGAAAGGAAGTGTTCCTATTAACCATGGTGGCGACTTATTTGTATTTTGAGAAGGACAAATCTTCCAAAAACGAAAAAAAGAAATGGATAGAAGAGTTAGTGGTGAAGGCGATCACATTTTTAATGGTAACATTCGCTTGTGTCCACTTACTGTTTTTATACATAGGGTCAAGCTCCAAACCAAATAAGGTGGTGTCCATCAACAACACCATACATTGGATGATAACCCCATTTAGCAAGATTTCGGAGGATCAGAAAGCTATAAATTTACTCTTTGGAGACGAATACAAAATGCTAGAAAGCTCTTTACGCATATACATCGCTGTGCTACTATGTATACAAGGGATGCAATTGATAAAGTCCAAATGGAAACACATGAGTCCACTCAAGGAGCTCGTGTTCTATACAGTGGTATATGCGTTTGTACTCGGGTTGATGATTTATGCAGTGATGTATGTGGACATGGTAACTGCTTTAGCAATTCTACCTCTCTTTATCACCATGCAAATACTAGTAATCGATAGGATCTTGATATATATACAAAGCACATCTTGGTATACCTTCGACATCATGGTTCATCGTAGAATCGTTGACTTCTTTAAGGATATTTTGTACAGCGTCGAATGCGGTAAGACTCGGTATAGTTACAGCTTAAATGTTAACACAAACATAGTGCTCACACTTACATCCATCATCATTTTCTTGAATATTTGTTATACACTATATAATAAAGGAAAATGAATGAGTACTTCATAAGAGAGAATCCTATATACTCAATACTACTAGTAGGTTTTTTTGTGACCCTTATGTTGTTGTTTGCATACATATATCATTTAACAAAAGACAAATCATTTCACACCGCGCAAAAACATAAGACTTGGTACTTTTTGATAAAGTTGATAACAAAGCACATCTTTGTGTCCATCTTAACGATGGTGTTCGTCCTCATCATAATCGAATCCAAAGACTACGATTTCACACTCGAAGGTTTTCAAAAGGCTATAAGTCATAAGTATATTCAATCGTTTCATAAAGTGTACGCATTCTTTCTACTCTTGAGCGTCGCGAAGTTCGTGATGAAGAAGTTGCGTGTGAAAATCAACGACAACTACATGTTTTTGTTGAACTCCCTCACATTATTTCTCATGAACGGTTACATCATCAAAACAAGTAAAGTCAAAGATCTTTCCACATTAATCGTAATGGTCAATGCGATGATCCTCACCATTGGGTTATGTAATCTTTGGATGAAAAAGGGATTGAAGATAGACACACTACATCTAGCTGAAAATATTTTGTATTTGTACATAATCATATCTTTGGTAATATCAAAATGATTGAGCACATTTTGTCGATAATTGTACTATCATTAATTTGGATCGAATCATTCAAAAGGTTAGACACTGGATACAAAAAATACATGAACACTTTTTACATGACGCTATTAAGGCATCTTGTGATAAAAATGATCATCTTCGGATCATTCATTACAATCATCGTCGCTTGCTTCGAAACCAATACAAGGTACATCAATGTATACATCAAAAAGTTGTCCGTTGCATGTTCCGTTATCCTACAAAAGAGCATGTACTACCTTTTCATTATTGAAAGTGTAAATCTATTAACAAAATAGTAACGAGATAGCGAAAGCAACGATGTAAGTAATCTTGCTGACAAACTCTGTGTTCTTTGTTTCGTCAGGAAGATATATATAATTCATGAACGAAACCACCACTAATCCTATAAATACACCTTTTGTTTTTACATTGATAGGTTGAATGTCTTTCTTGATTCGAATATGATCCAGAATAAACTGGTCTTCCTTGAACTTTGTATACAAAAGGCTTACGACCACGACATTCATGAACATTATAAAATACACCATGCGTTTCGCTGCAGTTTCGTGTCGAAAGGTATTCCATAGTTTTAAGCTCTTGGCTAACTTTTCAGAAAGCATGTACAAACAAAAGACAAACAAGGAGATATACATGAAAAGTACCGTCATGTTTAATGTGTCTTCGAACACATCCGCTAAGGCGCCGTTGTATATCTTCAGTGGGAACGCTTGTGCGAAGTAATGTAGTAGAACGAAAAAGAGGACTAAGGCAATAAATCGATACAACAAGAATAATGGTACGTAGTGTATATCTGAAACATGATATACATATTTGGTCAACTTTTTGTCGTATTTCTTCGAAATCATACTTGTCATGATCGGTGTGAAACTAAAATATGTCAAAAACGAATACAATGTGAAGACACTATCCATCTTTGTTTGAATATTAGGAAAAAAAATATGAATTATATTAATATTCAATGGAAAAAGAATTGAGTGAATTGAAAACAAGAGTTGCGATATTAGAAAGAACCGTGTTGATGCTTATGAACAACTCACCAAACTACAACCAAAATCAGAATGCTTCAAATAAAACTAAAAACGAATCTATGATCAAACGAATGCGAAAACAAGTATGATCCAAGTGTGTAATCAATCTACTTATTGAAGACCTTGATGGTCCAAATCAATAGCAACACCGTGATGGGATAGGACAACTTAGTGAGCATCTCTTGTGTTGGTGTCAAGATGGTGTTCATTAAGTATGATTTGAGCATGTCGTTCACCACAAAATGCATACTAAATGCTAGTAAAATCGTAAGAGATATGATGACTAATTTGAATACTTCCTTTTTCTTACTGACAAATCGGTCAATAATGTTTACATCATTCGATTTGGAGGCTTGGAGTTTTTGTTTTTGCATTCGCAGCTCCTCCTGTAACTGTCCTAATTGATCATACATTTGAGAGTCCTTGAAAAAATTGTTTGTTTCGTACACGGGTTCGTCGTGATGCATTGGTTGAGTGTGTGCTGGTTGAGTGTGTTGAGTGGGTGCAGTGGGTTGTTGCATTAAGGCTTGCTTTTGCTCGACTTCTCGGCTCATATCGGAAGAGTTCATGTGAATAATATTATGTGGTTCGGAGTTCATACCTGGATCGTATGCTTGGTGTAAATCAGTTCCAAACATCTTTATAATAATATAAGTTATTTTTATTATATCATGAAAAAAGTAAATGCTCGAAGATTCCTTTAACAGCATATTTGATTTATTCAGCAGTATTGACAAAAAACTGAAGAGTCCCGAAAAGGTTGCTAAGGAAATCGAGGATGAGTTTCTTAAGCAAAAAATGGAAACAATGAGTAAGGTGTACGACTTGACTATTGATTTTATCATTAAAAAGGAAGGTGTTTTGTATGGCGGTTTTGCGCTGAATGAATTACTACCGAAAGAACTCAAGTTCTATGACAAACTAACGCTCCCTGATTATGATTGTTTCATAAAGAATGCACCAGAAGTCGCGAAAGAATTGGCTGATCTTTTGATTAGTAAAAAATATTCCTACACAGAAGTGAAGAATGCCTTACACGAAAACACTTACAAGATCTTTTCCAATTTTGAAGCGGTCGCTGATTTCACCGAACTAAACCCCATGGAACAAGAGTTGATTCGAGACACCGCGATTCAACTCTATTACAAGAAACGAAAGATTCTGGTATGTTCGAAAGATATACTGAAAGCGTTCGCATACATTGAATTGTGCACTCCGATGAGTGCATCTCATCGATGGATTAAGGTGTATCAGCGCACGCTTCTCTTCGAAAACTCGTTTCCCATTAAGAGCGATTCGAGCGAATCCATAAGCGATGTACTCAAGTCGAAGTACATGGTCTCGAAAGACTTACAGCGAGCGTACTCTACGATTAAAGACTATCTTGTTCAAGAGAAGGTGTTGTTTTGTGGAGCGCTATCGGTTGGAAAACATTTGAAGAGTGCCTCTGTTCTTTCTGGACCGAAGCACATCGAAGCGCTTTCGAACGAACCAGAGAGACATCTTAATTGCATCATCGAGCTTCTTAAAAACATGAAACGAAATGTAAAGGTTGTTACACACAAGAACTACGAACATTTGGTACCTGTGCATGTCGACATCTTTGTGAAGAACGAAAGAAAATTCGAAAAGGTGGTCACTCTGTACGACTCAACCAATCATTGCTTCTCATATTTTAACGATAACGGAAGAAAAATATCGTCCATCTACTTTGAGTTGTATAAGATGTACATTTCTAGAGCGATACATGGTTCAAACAAATCAGATGATCTCATCATTCAACATTTGGTAAAAGTATATGAGAGTTCAAAAAATAACTTTACACCCGAGTGCTACGGGAACTTCAAAACCATGAGTGCGATAAAAAAATCTGTGTGGGACAACAACAAAAAGATTGTTTTTTACAGACCCAAATAGATTCATCTTATGAAATTTTTTCTCTTTAAATAACAAATGCATAGATTATTTTGGACATTTTGTTCGTTCTTGATAATATTGACAATCATTTCTACAATTGGCGGTGGAATCAGATACCGTGAAAACTTTATGGACGAGGTGCTCGACAACATGTATGATGAAGTACAAGATGTGGATTCCAATGTGCTTCGCACTCTTACTAACTTACCCGTGGTCGATGAAGAGCAAATCATCCCCGAAGCCACCATCCCCGTAGAGGAAATCGTGACACCCTCCCCCGAAATCGTAAAGACCCCACCTCCCTCTAAGGTGATGGGTGTAAACTCCGACACAGATATGCAATTCAAACCTCTTGATGTCGTGGAAGCCTTCAACGGAAATGTGTACGCCACTTTCTAAATGAACTTCTTAAGGTGTAAGGGATTGTCTGTGGTAAAACACATGTCACTCACGATAGCATTTCCAAACAATACTGGAATCCATACATCGTCTCCTTGAATTGGTTTCAAATTATCAAAACTATCATCTACGAATATGATTCGGTTCTCATTTTTGTATGTTTCCAAATATGAATGAATATCTGGTTTTAGCCTAGATAAATTGTCAAAGCATGTGATGTCATCGAAAGATAGCATGTCATTAGAAAGAGTGAATAAGCATTCTTCGATCCATACGAGAGGAGCGTTGCTGAATATCTTTACAGAGTAACCGCTATCGATATATTCTTGAATTGTGTATCCCCACAGTCTTGACAACTCCATGTCGTTCAAGGTAAGTTCTTCTTTGATGCTCCTGAGCGTTTTTCTAGAATACACAAAATCATTAAAGTCTTCCATAGTCACTGTTGAAGAATCTTCTACTAATTCTTTTACAAGATTCACCGTGTGTCCAAACTGTTTGTAAAATTTGGAGTTAATCTTGGAAGCGACTTTGTAAGGTATCTTTGTGTGGTGATTTAGGTATATAGTGGATCTATGTTCGATGATTTTGTTCATTTTATCATTTGCGAACAGAACTCCATCGAAATCTAAGAGCAGAGACTTTGACATGGTTACTTCCTTATACTAGTTAACTTAATTGCTTCTAAATATCTTCGTCGTCCGAATCCGAGTCTTCGCTCTCGGTTTGAAGCGTTTCGAGCAATTTCTCCTTGACTTCCATTTCTTTACGCTTGTACATATTATAATCGCTCTCGTCGAAGTCATCTTCGTCTTCCGAAGAGGATGACTCTGAGGCTTCTTTCTTATCGATTTGGTACTGAAGAAAATTGTAGTTGTAGTTCGGGTTCAGTGTGCTTTTTTCAAACATCTCTTGTTTTTTGGGTACATAATACTTAATCGATACAAGCATGTGCCAATTCACATGCTTCAAATCGTACAAATCTCCATCTGGTGTTTTCAACGAGAATTTGAGTCCCGTGAGTTTTCCGATGGGATGAAACTCCTTGTACTTCACGCTGAAGAAGTCGACTCGATTTTCGGAGAACCCTTGAACCCCTAGATTGACCATGGCTAAACCCGGAGAGTAATTGTTAAACATCATACTCCCTCTCAAATGATTCTCGATTTCGTCACAGTGTACGGTGATGTATCGTTCTCCCGACAACTGAACAAGTCCGGGAGATACAAGCCGAAACTCCTCGATCACATCCACATCGACGGAGGTACTCAAACTAGTCGTCGCGAGTACCGGAATGTCAAGATAAACGAGATAAAATATATTTCCAACTACCATGATAGGTATGGACTTGAAATAATATGGAAATTCTTGAGCTTTATCGATGTCGAACACTAGATGGTCACCTATTTTTTGGAAAGTGTCCTTGTACACTAATTCGATGTTCGAGGATGAAACATGCTGTGAATACTGTATGATTTTTTCGATATCCTTCTTGTCTACCACGGTATTGTTAAACAAATCAACGACATCCTCCTTCGTCGTACCCACCGGAAATCCTTGTGAGTAGTCCAGTTTGTATAGATAAAAATCAACTGGTTCGGTTTGGTCATAATCGTCTACATTGGATAGTGTAATATTGGTGACATAGTACCCTTGATATTTGTAGTTCTCTTCGTTCAGATTGGTCGACAGAATGCCTTGGTTAAACTCATCCACAACAGACGATGTGGAAGTCGATTCGATGTTCATTTGATTAAATTCGAAGACATTGTTACTCATACTCCACTGTGGGTTTCTCACTAGGATTTCCAAATATTTTGGCACGCTTGCAAATAAGTACTGGTTAGTAGGATGAGACACCTTCATGTATTTATCTGAATCATATTTCTTTGCAATTTCGTTGAATCCTAGCACTTCGTTCATTGTTGATTTCTGCATGTCTATGACAAAAGGCTTAGAAGGTTGCTCCATGTTGATGTATTCGATGATTGATTTTCTTTCGCTGATATTTGCATTTACAGAGACGCTTATATTATTCAAAAATAAAGGACTCTCTTCGGCACCCATTTCCTCGAGGAGCTCTCGTACCGTATAATCTCTCGTGACGAAATCAACAACAATATCGCGTTCGGTTGCAAGGATTTCTTCGATTGTCTTAAAGACACCCATTTTTAGTACTAACCGTTTCTTATTTTCATCAATACTGTACATTGTTCTCGGTATGGATATGTCCAAAATATCGACTCCATACACATATTTGAAGGGTTCATTAAAATCAATTTGAAATGTGTTCGAGGATGGCCAGTGAATACGATTGCGTTTGTGACTATCTACAAGGATGATGATGTTTTCTTGTGTACTATTTTTGTATAGATAATCCAAGTCTTCAATAGGCATTACGGGTACCTTTAATATTGACTAAAACTCAAAATTTTAAATAATGTGGATTTCGTAAAAAAAAGATGCTACATTAAATGGTTAATGTTGATCGATATACTAACCAATTTATTAAGCAGTGTCATCATATTGAAAATGAACGCATTTTAATTAAACATGGTGTATATATGACATCACAAATTGGCATTATTAATTGTATAAATAGCCATTGTGATGCAAGAATGAAATTGCTAATTGATATTACACAGTCCGAAATGCACAAAGACTCCAAAATGATAAGCATGTGCGACAACAAAATAATAGTGACATACGATCCAAAATGTGTAATGGACGAGTTGAAAAAGATTGATGTCATCATCATTCCAAAGAGACTCGCTCGGATTTGGGAAAAGCACATCTGTAATCATGTGACGAACGATTTGATGATTTTCATGAAACTGAGCGACGCATCAAACATGCACGAACAAACCATTCCAAAGGTGGTGGTGATTTCGGATCACATTATGGGGTCTGTATTCTTCGTATTAACTAGTATGGGATTTCGTATACGAAAGCTTATTTTTGATGTGTGTGATGATGTGGTGGTTCCCAAAAGTTTGATTGCGAATTATGAGTTCTTATGGATCGTGTCGTTCGGTTTCTTAGACGAATACAAACTTGATTCTCCCTTCAATTGTAAGAAAAAAGGGTTTCTGAAAAAGATTATCGATGACATATTTGGTGAATATACACTCGAGATATGTGACAAGATTACGATCACAATCAAAGACGAGTCGAACACGGTAGACAAAGTGACGCAGATAAAGTCTAAATGTGAGATGGAGTCGTTGTCGAAGGTGCTCGAAGAGACGAATATATCTCAAGCGGTCAACATGATAAACCCCGTCCTCTTTACATGTAACCAACAAGCTTACAACTTCGTTTTGAAAAATATCAAAAATACCATAACAGACTTAGACGCACACATTTGCTCGATTGTACCAACCACTTCTCAACGAATACCCACTTTGTGTCGCAAAAGAGACACTTACAAGCTTTCGTACGATACATCTCTAGAACGATTGAGCTCGAGTAGTATGTGCAACATATGCCTAGACGATATAGAACACAAAACCATTTTGAAGTGTTGTATGAACAGTTTTTGCTTTACTTGCATAAACAAGTGGTTACACATAAATACCATATGTCCTATTTGTAAAAAGAAGGTGAATCAATCGAAGGACCAAGTTCTCATCCCGGATGTATCTGTGCAACTTCAAGACGCAATCTCTGAGGAAAACACGCTGTATGAAAACTTGATCATACTGTTAAAATCACTTGAATCCGAAACTGTATTGATTTACTACAAATACAAGCTACTTCTAAACATCTTGAAAGCACACAACATTTCATTTCAGTCCTTGAAATCGTACTTGAATGCAACAACAAAAGCTAAGGTTGTGCTTATGAACGAGACTTTCGTACCGAGTGGACTTGATCTAAGCTTTCACAATTTGATTTATATGGATTACAACACAAATTACAGCACAAATTACAGCACAAATTACAACAAAGATATGGACACGGAAATGCATACTAAGATCGAGAAACTCAATAACTCATTTAAACCAAGACGCATATGGGATATGATTGATGTGTGATCAAGTCTTGTACGAAAGCATCGCCGCATTCACCTTGTGATGAAGATCTTGTATATGATGGTCTTGTTTTTCTAAAATACGCACTCTCTCCTTTTCCTTGTTCTCTTGTGCGTGTTTATATTTGGTGTATTTTTTGAGTTCCTTATCGGACATATGGAACGATACTTTAGACCTATCCGCTTCGAGCTCCTTCACGGTTTTTGAAGAGTCGATGTTCCTTTCGTCGATGTTTTCCACGAGTCGATTGGTCGTGTACGCCTTCATATAATCGCTGTACTGAAGATCTCTTTTGTTATCTGTGTTGTTCGAAAAATCAACCACCTTATCCACACCAAGTTCTGTGTACGGCAAAGTTTTCGATAGGACAAATGGTTCTGGATTGTACTTTTTGACCAAATGTTTGTTGTTGGTCGGCTTCGACTTATTAAACTCACGATTGAAGTGGTCAATCGAAAACTTTTTGATTTTTTTCTCGATGTTGATTTTTTTCCTTGGTTCCGTCTTTTGCATCATCTCACCATATCCTCTATTCGCTTCACTAACCACTTTGTTTTTCAAAAACACTTTATGAAATTGGCGCATCACATCATCCTCTTTCTCCTCGTCGATGTGCATGTGCTTCATTTGTTGTTCTGTTCTTTTGAACTCCTCATGGTCCTCTTTGAGTTCATGGAAGTCTTTGTTGTTCCTCTTTTCTTTGATGTCTTGTAGAACTTGTACATAGCTCTTTTTTAACACATTGAACAAATGCTCACTTCCTCCTTTGTCCGGATGAAGCTCTAGTGCAAGCTTTCTGAAATTCGTTTTCACCTTTTCTAGAGAGGCGCCTCTCGCCACACCAAGAATATCATAAGCATCCATATTCCAAACTTACTTAAATAATTTATTTAAATTTTAAGTAACTGAATGAATAAGGACATCAAAGGCTTCTATGCAATTTTAGGGTTACAATCGAATGCAACACAAGATGAAATCAAAAAGCAGTATCGAAATATGGCAAAGAAACACCACCCTGATCGAGAAGAGGGTAGCGAAGAAGAATTCAAAAAGATACAAGAAGCGTACGACACTTTGTCGAACGAAACGAAACGAGAGTTGTACGACCGCAACATTGACGCGGATGATATAGGACATGGAGATTTTGGGGGCGTTCACATGAACATGTTCGACTTAGGGGACATTTTGAAAAATGTGTTCACAGAGAATGTAGATTTCTTCCAAACAAACCAATCGCCTCGGTTTGGAAATGCTAAAATTCCGAAACACACCGTGAATGTCGAGTTGAATTTAGACGATGTGGTGTTCGGTTGTACAAAAACCGTGATGTACGACCATACAATTAAATGTAAGAAGTGCGATGAAAATGGGATGACACACACTGGATTGATTCACTGCATCACATGTAGTGGTCAAGGGTATTTACCTACATTTCCTTTTCCTACACAGTGTCACAGTTGCGGCGGAGAATCGGTGATTCGACAAAACTTAAAACAATGTCAGTCGTGTGATGCGGGATACACATCTGAAAAATTAGAAGTGGAAATCAAGTTGAACCCAGCGACCACTCATAACCAAAAAATTGAGGTCACCTCGGATTTGGATATCGTTCTTAAACATCGATTTCACTTGAAAGACATCAAGATAAAGGGGTCCGACATCTATTTGCGAACCACCATCAAAATCGAAGAGGCCATTCTTGGATTCAAAAAAACCATACGACTCACGGATTCGGAGAGTGTAATCACCTTACGAAGCGAACAGTATTTTGATACCTCTGAATCATGGACCATCAAAAACAGAGGCGTTTGTGTGAACGAGAACAAACGAGGAAATCTTATCGTAAACTTTGCGATAGAGGGTTCGGATTACGGAAAGAATATCATAAAATTCAGGAAGGCTTTCGAAAAGATTTTTGCATGAAAAACAGGATAATAGCAATACATAGAAGGATGTTTATGATCCATAAGCATGTTTGTGTGTTCGTGGAGGAAAGACGAGAATCACGCAACAACAAATTAGTGAAACATTGTTCCATCATTGGATTCTTCTTAGGATAAATGTTGGTGTATAGTTGATAGGCTTCTTCGTAAGTCATTTGTTTTTTGTTCAAGCTTGCATTCACAATGTTGTGCAACTGAACCGTCCATTTGAATAAGCTTTTGGTATCGCGCATAACAGCTTCCGTGATGGGCAACTCTTTCAGATGATCTTGGTAGTTTTGACTACAAGCGTAACACGGTAGCACCTTGTACAAGTTTTCGAAATAATTTTTGTAATCCACCTTATCTTGAGAAGTGGGTTCCATCGGATACCCGAGGCTTATGAAGTGAATAGATGTCCAAACAAACTTCCCCCATAGATATGGTTGCATATTTATTATTTAAACAATATAATATAATTTTTTACATAAACTGTATAAAAAACGGATTGTACATATAATGAATAGACATAAAAAGAGGGATATTCAATGTTTGAATTGCGGATTGTTTGGACATACATCTCGCTTGTGTAATTCACCCACCACAAGCTACGGTGTTATTTGTTTTCGTTTGATTGATGGGGAAATCAAATATTTAATGATTCAAAGAAAGGATTCTTTGTGTTATGTTGAGTTTGTAAGGGGAAACTACCAAATAGGGAACAAGAACTATATTGCAAAAATGTTTGAAAGAATGACTAAGGACGAACACACATATTTACAATCAAACTCTTTCGATACTATTTGGAGGGATTTATGGTGCGATAATAAGAAAAAGAATAGTATGATTAAAAATACAAAATCAAAGTTTAACATGCTTGCGGAGGGATATAATATACTACAAAAAGACAACACAACTCTTCCGATGTCGCTAGATAGCGTTATCGAAAATTCTACTTGTTTATCAGAACAAGAATGGGAATTTCCGAAGGGTAGGAGAAAACTAGGGGAAAAAGACCACCACTGCGCGCTACGAGAGTTTTGTGAAGAGAGCAATCTTAATCACAAAGATGTGCTGATGATGGACACTTCAAAATATTACGAGGAGGTGTATTTGAGTATCAACAAGGTTCGCTATAGGAATATATTTTTCCTAGGTAAGTACACGAATCCTTCCGAAAACGAAACGCATTTTGACAAAACAAACTCTGTACAAACGAAAGAAGTGCGTGATGTAAAGTGGCTCTCTTATGAGGAGATATGTGAAAAGTTGCATGCACGAAATAAGGAGAAGTACGAAATGTTTAAAATTGTACATGAAGCTGTAAAGAAGAACATTAAAAAAAAACAAGTTGATTTTAAAACATACGTATTATAACAAAATGCCTTCGAACCAAGAGGTGTATGATCATTTGAAATCCTATATTGCCACAAAAAACGACGAAGAAAAGAAAAGAATCCTGGAGAAGTTGGATAAGTTTAAGACAAAAGGGAATCATAAATTACTAGAGCATGATGAGTACTTTTACTACACGAATCGTTCTCCTTCAGAAAAGAACGACAGAGAACTGGATGGGTTTGAGTTATCGAACAATCAAAAGTTTCTCAAGCAATTTATGTCTTTGAGTACGAAGAACGACGCGTTGTTGTTGTTTCATGGCGTAGGTGTAGGGAAAACATGCTCGAGTATCCAAATTGCACAAAACTTCAACATGAAACGGTCCGGTATGCAAAAGACGATCGTGATCACATCAACCTTACTTATCAGCAACTACAAGAAGGAGTTGTTCGATGTATCGAAAGTAAAAGACATTCACAACACTTGTCTAGGGGATGAGTATGTGAAAAACATACCCAATTACGAAAAGCTGTCAAAGAAGGATTTACAAAAGCAAGTTCAATCTTTGATTAAGAACGACTTTGATTTTTTTGGATACTTAGAGTTCACGAACGAAGTCGAACGAAATAGTGGAAACAAGTCCTATCAAGAGTATCTTCGAGAGAATTTTTCGAATCGTTTGATCATTGTCGACGAGGTGCACAACATACGGTCTAGTAGTGGTAAAGATTTCAAAAAGATTCCCATTATACTTGGACAAATATACAGAAACGCTTTCAATGTTAGAATTTTGTTCTTGTCCGCGACACCCATGTACAACGAAGCCGAAGAATGTTTGTTGTTGATGAACATCATGCGAGACTACAAAAAGCCGCTTCTTACTAAAGACATCTTCAACGAAACGGAAACCGAAATAAAGCCCGCATTCAAGACCAAGCTAGAGGAGTTTGCACAAGACCATGTATCCTTCATGCGAGGAGAAAACCCTCATACATTTCCTATTCGTTTGAATCCTAGTATAAATAAGGACCCTAAAGTCTTGCTCCCGAAAGAATTTCCAAAGTTGGATGTGTACAACAATCCGATCGACGAGTTCGAGTTCGGAGCGGTCGAGTTAGTCGCGAGTTATTTTCAAGAAGACCATCAAAGTGCATACAAAACCATGCCTTATAAAAGTGGAGACGACAGTGAAGAGAAGATCGAGTCGGATGGTGGAACAGATGTTCAAAAAAGGATCCAATTGGCGAACATGTACTATCCCACCGCTCCACTCGAAGTAGGTAGGAAGGGTCTCAAGGCGTTTTTCCAGATTAGCGACGATACGAAAGGCCCTAAGTACTCGCTCAAGAAGGGAAAAGAGGATCTTTTCACGAAGGAAAACATTTCGAAGTATAGTCCGAAGATAAGTACCATAGTTGATTATATCAATAAATCCGAAGGGATTGTGATCGTGTATTCGAGATACATCGATTCAGGGATTGTTCCGCTAGCGTTAGCATTAGAATCTCAAGGGTACAATCGATACGAGGAGAACAACTTATGGAAGAGTAAGCAGAAGGGTAAGGGTAATTACATTATTCTATCGGGCGATAGCGTCAACAAAGATAAATACATCAACTTCTCTAAGAGGGACACCAACAAAGACGGAGACCAAATTAAGGTGATCCTAATGTCTCAAGTCGCCACAGAAGGGGTGGATTTTAAAAATGTGCGTGAGATTCATGTACTAGAACCATGGCACAACATGAGTCTTATTGAACAAGTCAACGGAAGAGGAGTACGGAACTTTAGTCATATTCAGTTACCCGAAGAGAAGCGAAATGTCACATTGTATTTACATGTAAACATGCTAAGGGACGACACCATGGAAAGTGTGGATTTCAGAATGTATAGAAGGTCGATGATGAAACAAAAGAAAATATCCATGGTCGAAAGGGTCTTAAAGTACGCTTCTATCGACTGTAATTTGAACAAGAGTGTAAACTACTACAAGAAAGGGTTCATGAAGCGGAACATTATCACCTCACAAGGAGTAAAGATTAATGATTATGAGCTTGGTGACATGCCAAACACGAAAATATGTGATTACACGAAGTGCGAATACGACTGTAAACCCGTAATCACAAAGGAACCCAAAACTGTAAAAGATCCCCTCCTAATCGAGTACGACATCCATATGTATCTCAAAAAAATAATCAAGTTATTCGAAAAGGCGGCTGTTTTCTTTTTAACATACAGCGACATCGAGAAGCATTTTGAGAATAAATACATCCTTGAACACGCGCTTATCAAGATGACAGACGGATCTATCCACACCTTGAATAAGGAGAAGGGAAAGTTCTTGTACCGAAGCAACAAGTACATCTTCGTTTCGAATCGCCTCGACGACGAAAAAATGGCGCTCCGTACGACACTCGATAAAGTGTCCGTCACACAAAAAATCCTCATGAAGGACGCGTACAAACTTTCCAGAAATCAAAATAAGAAAGCTCCTGAGAATATGAAAGCGCGAAGTGAATTCTTAGAAAAAGTGGACGAAATCGTGAAAGCGATCGAATCGAGTGTAGAAGAAGTGGATAGGTCTGTGGTGATGGGAATGGTGTTCGATAAACTTAGTAGTGAAGAGCAGTTGGGATTCATACGATCGATCATTTCAGAGACCGAAACAAACAAAAACAAGAACGAGTTTACGATGCTAGAAGATTCTGGTTTAATCCGAGTTAGTGACGATAGAGAGATCGTTAGTTATCTCGATGTATATACCGATCAGTTGTATGTGAAAAACAAGTCGAAGAAACCCACTTTCGAAAAAGCGTCGCCTATCCAAAAGACAGAAGACGATGAAAAGTTTGAAGCCAAACACACGGACCAATTTAAAAAGGATAATTTCGTCCTAGGATTTGTCGAGATCTCTAAGAAAAAGAACAAAGGAATATTCAAGATGGCGAATAAGGATTCTTTGAAGAACAACAAAAGAAATTCTATCATTGGAACCGCGTGTGAACAAACATCTCAATTAAACAATAAAATAATGATCAAATACATTACGGAGATTGGTATTGCCGTCAAGGGATCACCTAAGAAACAACAGCTGTGTTGGATATATGAGTATGGCTTACGAGTCTACCGTGGGAAAGAGGGTAAGGTGTTCTTTCGCCCTAGACTATTTCATTCATTTAAAGGATTAAAGAAAGATAAAAATTGATTTATAAAAAAATGTACCTTTTAAACAAGATAACCAAACAAAATGAATAACGACAGTTTCGTTCACTCTTTGTTAAACGAGAAGGTCAAGCTTTCCGCAAAGTACATGAACAAGAATTATAAGAATCATCTGTTAAACATACTTATTGCGAGGAACGAGGGAAAATGCTCTAAACACGGGTATATCAAGAAGAATAGCATCGAATTGAAGAGAGTGTCCGTCGGTGCTTTGGAGATTGCGTCTTTGAGAGGATTTGTCAATTACGACATTCAGTTTTCAGCTCTAGTATGTAATCCGACTAAGGGAAGCATACTGAAATCAACCGTATTGAACAGTAACAATTTTGGAGTCTTGTGTGTATGTGGGGTTCACGAAGACACGACCTTCGTGCCCATCATAGACATTATCATTCCAAAGAATAGCTTACACATCCGATCGGATTCTAGTGTCGATTTGGAGTCCTTAAGAAAAGACGATGTCATCAATGTTGAAATCGTAGGGAAAAAGTTCGAGATTAACGACATCAAGATATCCGCGGTGGGTAAGGTGGTGGAGCTCAACGACGATACACCTCCCACTTTTGATGTGGAAAACAACGAAATCGATACGAGCGACGCGAAGATCGACGACGAGGCGTACGAAGACGACTTCGAAGAGACTTTAGACGAGACCGGAACGAACAAGGACGACACGAAGGAGGACGATTCGGACGCTGACGAAAACAACGACGAAACCTTGGAGGACGAGGAGGAGGGTAGCGACGCGGAGGGTAGCGAAGACGTAGAAAACGACGACGACAATATGAACGATCCGGATAATGAAACCGAAAACAACGCGGACGATTCCGATTCCGATAATGTAGTGAGCGATTCAGACAAAGAAGACGACGAAGACCCGATAAACTAATTTAAAACATAATCATGATGATAGTGTATATTAAAAGTATGACAGAATATCATACAATAAAGAAATTGATTACTAAGATTAGCACCTTAGATCACTCACACCATTATGACATATTCAACATACTATGTCGATATAATATGACATATTCTAAAAACAGTAATGGTTTTTTCTTTGATTTCCAGAATCTCGACGAAAATGTTGTGAGGGACATAAGTGATTTCATTTCTAGTCTAGAGAGCAATGCGAAGAGTTCGTTCGATTGTTCTCAAGAAAGTGCCCACACAAACGAGTCGAGTGAGACGACCTTGGATGGTATTACGGATAGACAAGACCACGATAAAACGCTCAAAAAGACTTCACTAGCCGACGAGTGTTTGCAAACCGTGATTCAACTGAATGTTGTGGACGAAGTACCCATTAGCGCTCTAATGAGCGCCTTAGAGAAAGACCGTGTAGTCACGAAGAGAACGACGAGCAATCGATTCACTTTAGCGAAAAAGAAATACAGCAAACCAGTCGCGAACGAAATCAAGTATACCATGAGCGACATACTCGTATCCGATTTTTAAATTATCATTTAAAGATGAACCGGTCTACATGTATATGAGCATCTCATAGTATTTTTTTGTATCGCATATAACGATGAGTAGTTATATGAGTACTATAACATATCTATCTGATATTGAACATACTTTTTACGAGAGTTTTTGTGAAAACATTTTCTCACAATCTTCCGAATACAAATCGATCCCGGTATGGTACCACTACGAACCAAAGGGAAATAAGTATGTCAATAAGCAACAACCACCGATGGTTCAACAGACAGTTTATCACAGAAGAATTCATGAAATCTTCTTTATGTTAGCGGATCCGATTAAGGGCATGGATGAAATGGTGACCGAGTTCTCTGTGTTGTTGGACAAAAACAAGGACATGTTGAAAAAGATTTCACCGCACCACAAGAAACTGCAGTCGGACATAATCGCGTACATCACAAACAAGTCGAAACGAGACACCTCGTATTTGAATGAGAAGAACATGTTGTTTTGGAGTCATCTGTTCGATTCGAACATCTATATCATTGAGCGTAACTTTTACAAAAAGTACTCTCCATCTACTCCCACCGATAAGGACATTCTCATTCGCTTCAGCGAACAAGAAAATCGAGGGGAAATATCAACAAACTTTGAGTACATAAGCACAACATTCGAGACTTTCACTAAAACCAACGACCTTTATCCCAAAGTGGATGTCACGAAGTTGAACAACAAAACCATAGAAGAACTTAAATCACTCTGTACGATGCATAAGATTGATTTGGGAATCAAAAAGAAGAAGTCCGAAATAGTGGTAGAGTTGACCAAAGTTTTAATTTAAAAATTTGATACTTTTTATAATTATATGTTTATTATTTAAAGTTATTATGGATTTACCTACTGACCAAATTCAAAAGTATGTTTCTGAAGCGATGGTTAAGAATTATGAATGTGAAATGGTTATAAACAAAAATGCAATCTCGCTAGATGGGTTCAATCGCATGTTGCGCTATGTGAAGAATCACTACACCATTGTGGAAGAAATACATCGTGAATCGCTCGATATTCGTACGAAAAAGTCAGATATAAGGGTAAGTCTTAAAGGGGGTAAAGACGATGTTCTCGAGTACTGCAGAACAAACACGACTCCTCTTTCTAATGTGATTGTTGTTAACAAACGACGAGTGGACGAACACCCACCGATCCTAATCGAAGACTATGATATTCGTATGAATATGAACCACGAAGAGGATTTGAGTGAAGAAATCAAATCGGAATACATGAGTTCGCTACGAGGAAAAGAAAAGTACTACAGATACAAAAAGAGATACTCGTTTGTAGACGATAGCAATTCGATTCGAATCGATATGAGTGTGGTGAAGTCCTCCTTCGTACCGAATGCAAAATCACTGACAAAGTCGAAAACGCTTTCTAATGTGGACGAGTACGAAGTGGAGATTGAAGTGTTGAACAGTTCCAAAGAGACAGCGAAAGATATTACGAGCTCTATTACTACTCTAACCCATGAACTGTTGAAGTTGAACAACAACATGGAAGTCGTACTCTCCAAGAGTAAGAAGAACGAGCTTCTAGTGGAATATGTCACGCTTGTCGACAAGAATGTGGACTTGGAATATTTCATGAAAAATAAAACCAAGCATTTCCTCCGATACCAACCTATCACATTAATGCGAAGAAACTTATTGAATCCAAATGTGGATGTGGTTTCGATTCAAAAAGAGTATTCGTGTACTGAGAAGGCGGATGGGGAAAGGTATCTCATGTTCATTGCGAAGGATGGTTATGTCTATTTCATGAACAATCGTCTTACCTTGTATCCTACAGGTTTGAAGCACCCGTCTATGCGTAGTTGTCTTCTCGATGGAGAGTACATCACCAAGGGAAAACTCAACACCAAACTGGACATGTATATGTGCTTTGACTGTTACTGTGTGAATGGGAAAGATGTTCGAGAAAAAGATTTACCAACTCGACTGGATAATATCAAAATGGCGTTGAAGGACTGGGATACTAGCAAACCTATCATCAAATTGAAGGAGTTCTTCTACGGTTCGACTAACATCATGGTGGACACACAAAAATGTTTAGATAGAAGCATCACTTTACCATATCACACAGATGGTTTGATTTACACTCCTTTGTATTTGTCGCCTGGAGCGCTTTACACTAACGACACTTCCATGAGCCCATTTGGTGGCACATGGAACAAGGTATTCAAATGGAAACCTCCAGAAGAAAACACGATCGATGTCCTTGTCAAGTTCGGAGACGAATGTGTTACTAGTGAGAATGGAATCCAACAGAAGTGTATGTACGCGGACATGTTTGTGGCCTATAGAGGTAGCCCAGAATCTACCGTGAATGTGCTAGACATGTATTCTACGATAGACGACAAGAAAGCAGCGAGTCCTAGCAAAATGATCAACCGTCTGTATGATTTCACTTACTTACCGATAGAGGGTAACAACAAGCATCCCTTGACCACTTTTACTCGAGAACCCATCACGAACGATGTTATCGTGGAGATGGCGTACTCTCCGAACTCGAAATACACCAAATGGACCCCCTTGAGGTTGCGTAAGGACAAGACCGCGGTCATGAAGCAAACCAACAGTATTGAGAACGCAGCCAATAACTATAATACAGTAATGAATGTATGGTTGTCGATTAGCGATCCTGTTACAAAAGAGATGTTAACTGGAAAGACCCCACTAGTGGAAGAGGAAGTGAAAACAGACAATCAAGATTTGTACTACGCGAGGGAAACGCCTAGAAACAGGAGTATGTTACGCCCAATGCTTGATTTCCACAATTTCTGGGTGAAGAAGAAGAACTTATTCGACTTATTCGGTAAGATGTCGTATCGATTGTTGGAGATTGGATGCGGGCAAGCCGGAGATCTTCCTAAGTGGATAGACAATCAGTTTTCACAAATCGTTGGTGTCGACAATAACGAGGACAACTTACTAAACAGTAATCACGGAGCGTATAAGAGAGTGGTGGATAACCTTTCGTCGCTCACATCCAAATCCAAATTCAACATACAAAAGCAATCGTTCATCTTCTTACTCCTAGACGGTGGTGTGAAGTGGTCTCCGTCGATGATCGAAAGCATTCAATCGGAGGAGTTCGCCTATTTGACACAAGTCGCAATGGGAACCATCGACAAGAAGAAAATCAAGAACAAACAACTTCAAAAATGCCACAACAGTTTGAACGAACCGTTCGATGTGGTCAGTTGTCAATTTGCTGTGCACTACTTTTTCAAAAGTATGGACACCTTAGACGCGTTCTGTTACAACTTGAACAACCATTTGAAAGTGAATGGATATTTTGTAGGGTGTTGTTTAGACGGACATTTGGTGAACGACGCTTTCGTCAAGGAGGACTCTCTTACACTCCAAGGAACGATGAATAATAAGGTGTTGTGGCAAATCGAGAAAAAGTACGACACCTTCGAGAGAAATTCCACCGACAGCGAAAATTTAGGGAAACAAATCGATGTTTATGTCGAAACCATTAATCAAATCATCCCAGAATACTTAGTTGATTTCGAATTGTTTAAAAGAAAACTCTCCGAGTATAACATCAAACTAGTGGATGTTTCAAAGGAGAAGACGATCGCTATCAAAACAAAGGTGAGCTCGGGTTCCTTCGAGATGCTATGGGACGACATGGTGCTAGCAAACAAAAGAGGATACAAACACTGGGCGGTTGCTAACACCGTAGATGGTATGACAGAAGTTATGAAACGCTACAGTTTCATGAACAGATGGTTTGTATTTAAAAAAAACAACCCAAATATTGGTATATGAATTACATAATCACTTACAGATTAAATAAAGATAGACATCAAAAATTAGAAGAAAATTTAGACATATATTCTACGCTAAATATCAAATTATGTCAACACTTGGTTGCATGGAAAAATAAGATAAACGACAACAAATGTTGGGACACTGCAAAGCGTCTGTCTAATACATACGAATTTATCTTTTCTTCTGGCTACAACAAAGTAAGCGTTTCTAAGAAAAAGCCTCTGAGTAGGTCTTATTTTAAATTATGGGAAATATTACACGACTTTAACATTATTGACAGACATAGTAGTGTAAAAACAGCTCATATTGCCGAGGGGCCTGGTGGCTTCATCGAATGTCTATGTGACTTCATGAATGCTAACGATAAGAGAGCCAATATATACGGCATCACTTTAAAATCACAAGACAAGAAGATTCCTTCGTGGAAGTTACCTAAATATCTTTTCGAGAAGAACATGATAAACTTGTATGATACGGACGAAGGAAACATATACAGGATGAAAACCGTAAAGAATTTCATTCGGTTTGTTGGGGAAAACTCATGCGAGCTCGTTACCTCTGACGGGGGATTCGATTTTAGCGCAGATTTCAACAACCAAGAGTCCCATAGTCTCATGCTGATGATAAGCGAGATATATATATCACTGAAGCTTCAAAAAAAAGGAGGATCTATGATACTGAAAGTATTCGATTTGTTCGCAACACGAACCATACAATTAATCGCTATTTGTAGTGAGTTTTATGAGCGTTTCGTCATTTTGAAACCACAAACTAGTAGACCCGCCAATTCTGAAAAATATCTTTTGTTCCAGAACAATATCGACGATGGGTCGTTGGATTCAATGAAGAGCATGCAAATACTAGAAAGTTGTATCGTAAACAACGATCCTAGTTTTATTGATGGTTTCACACGATACGAAGATTGCTTGATTTCGCTCACGAAGTATAATATGCTTTACACTTCAAACCAGATTGATTTTCTAAGAGAAACGCTACGCGTATCTCAAATATACGATTTGAGTGTATTAACGAAAAACAAATACATCAATAAAAATATTGACTTGTGTAAAAAATGGTGTATTGAATACTCTATATAAGCATTATATATGTGAATAACTTTGAATAACTTCACATGTTGTCACATATTGTAGGTTCTAAGGTTTTTAATCGACGATTGGTTTGATGTACTCACCCACCAATCGTTCTCCCACTTCGACACTCGCGTCGTGCTGAGATGTCAGTTTTGTATCCACTTTTTCCTTTTGATCAATCATCCAAAACATTTTGTCGAAATCGAAATCGGTCTCGCATGCTTTTTTAATGAGCATAGGGTAAGTGTTTGATATATCGGAGAACTTTTGGACAAAGTATTCCTCTTTCGCCTTTCCCTTCAAAGAGGACGCTTTCATTTCCATAAGCACACTTTTCAGCGCTTCCATTCTTGTTATTTTTCAGTATGCTGTCATTTTTAAATATTTTCTATTAAATATAAAAATGGTGCTTTCCTACAACGACTTTGAAAACAATTTTGCGCCTTACAACGAGGACCAGATGTCGTATGTCCCTCCTCCAAAACCAAGCTTGAATGGCGGTTTGTACACCGGAGAAGCGTTCGCCAAAGATGCTAGTTACAGAAACTTTCCAACTCCTCCAGATTCGGTTAGTTTGATAATGAACAATCTGTCATCTGCTAATCCACCCCCTGGTGCACAGCAACAATTTCCTGGTGTATTTCGCCCCGGAAACAATCTTCCAAATATGGATAAAAAAATGAACTTGACTAAATATGGAGATAAACACGCAATCGTTTGCAGTAAGTAGATTACGCTTAATATTTATTTGTGAAGGTTGATGCGGTCATCGATGCGGTCTATTTTACTGTACACCTTCACAATCTCTTTTTCTATACGATTCCTAACAATAGGGGACTCGGTGGCTTGCATGGAACGCTCCTTTCTCTTGATGACCTTTTGAAGTTTCATTTTTTCATGACGCATCTGTTGCTTCTGGAGAAGAGCGTACACAAAGTTAGGGACGGATGTGCAAGTCATGTTTGTGGTTTGGATGCTGGTGTTGATGTTGTTTGATGGTTCGATATTTGATAGGTTGTATCGAGAATCCATCTTCGAGTCCAACTTCAATTTTTTTAGAGGGTAGAAAATGAATATTATTTTGTACATGCATATTAATCTACAAATTGAATGTGTGGGAAGAGCGAATATATTACTGCGATTGAAAAGAAACTTTGGTATGCGAATTTCATGAAGTTGCAGCACTACTTCATAAGACACGAACATACAAATATATCCAAGAGTGACGACAAATCATTGTACAAATGGTGTAAGACACAAAGAGAGGCATATCAAACCGATTTCAAAGACCCTGTAAAAATAGAAATGTTGAATAGACTCGATTTTGATTGGAACTATGTTGAACAACAAGAAGGTGTTCGGTCGTGTTTTTGCTTGTTCAAAAACAAGAATGCGTTCACAACAAACTCATAAATATGTGTGATCAGTATAAGTATATCACATCATACTTTGTTGACACTGTGGCCGAGCGGTTAAGGCGCACGCCTGCTAAGTGTGTGGGAAATTCCCGCGCAGGTTCGAATCCTGCCGGTGTCGCACTCTTTTTTATGCAAATACATAAACTTATGTATATATTATGGTTTGTTTTTGTGTTTCGTGTTTTTGTATGTTTTGTTTGTTTTTGTATGTGTTTGTTTTTGTTTGTTTTTGTTTGTTTTTGTCATGTGGACAAAATTAGAAGTTTGTTTTGTAAGTCTTTTATAAACTGAAGACCATGACAGTATGTGAAAACAACAGTAACAACCCTAAAATATTGAATCTAAAAACAAACAAATGTATCAAGTACGCATCACCCTATTTCAAAAAACTCTTGAAAGAACAAATCGAGAACGGAGAGAACTACTTCAAAACATCCGACTTGAAGCGCTTAAAAGAAAACAAAATCCCTACAGTAAAAACACCTGAGAAAACAGAATCCAAAAGCCCTACAGTAAAAACACCTGAGAAAACAGAATCCAAAACTAAACAAGAATCCAAAACGAAACCAGACAAGAATACGGTAGTGAGAGGGAGTAGACACCATATCGTATCGAAGAATGTTCAAAAGAAGCTGAGAGCGTATGTGTCCGACATCAAAGAGAAGAAAGTGAAAGAGCTCAAAAAAACTATTGATGATTTCTGTTATCGTGACAAATTAATTGACTTACCCTTTGTCCATGACAAGAAGACTGTCATATATTCGTATTACAGTTTTGTGAACCTCTCACCTAAACAAATACTCAATAAAGAGTTTTTTCATTCGTATAACACACGGGCGTTCAAGAAGAAATATGTGAAGCTGACAGAACCATACGACTTTTATCGCAACAACTTTAATCATTTCTATGTAAACTCGGAAAACCTTTCTGAAAATGTACTGGATGTGGAGTGGTTTAATGAAATGAATAAATATATTTCCTCCTTGTCGAAGAAAGACTTGATCATACTGAATACATACACGCTACATGGAGACAAAATCATAAATCTGTATTTACGACACATGCTTGATCCAGACAAATACATCACAGAGATTACAGAGAACTTCGTGGACCGCATCAAGTTTCAACCATCCTATCAAACGAACCAATTATTTCCATTGGCCATACCATTAATGAGTATGATTGATGAGATGTCAAAGACCATGAGTCCTACAGAAATGGTACACGAACTATTCAGCGACTTCAACGATGAAAAGGTGTTTAACGAGTTTATCAAGGAGCATAAATTTTCACTAGAATCACATGAGAGTAGGTATAACCGATTCTGTTTGAATTTCGTGTCCATCAAATACCTCAAATCCATCAACTACGCAAGATATTACCGCACCCTCATTGCGATAATGTTTCTAAATAAGAAGCATTTTATTAATGTACTAGATGCGTACAAGGATTCGATTCAAAGGATCATCTCCAACGCACCTAAGACGAAGAAAGTGATGCACTTATACAGAGGAACCGAAGGTGATGTGACCTTTTCGCAGAAGAAGGGGGAGTTCTTCAAGAACAAAGGGTTCGTTTCAACCACAAACAAATACAGTGTCGCGAATCAATTCATAGATTCAACAGGATGCTGTATTACGATCATCACTGTACTACCCGGAAGTAGTGTAGTGTGGATGGGTGGATTAAGTCAATTTCCGAATGAATGTGAGTTCCTTTTAGGAACGAACACCACCTATCTAATTCGGTCCTCTAAAGACGTGTTCATTCCATACAACACGAATAACTCGAACCAAGATACTATTTGTAGAAAGACCTATGCGAAGAAAGTGAAAGTCATGAAAGTAGTCGCCTTGTAACACAAAATGGTTGCGTACTTAAAGTCATGGTGCTAATTTGATGTAGAAGAGAAATAGATAGGATGGAAACGGAAAATGATCGCTTCGATTTCATCAAAGACTCCAATTTCAGAGTTTGTCTAGAGGATGCCTATAGCGCAGTTGATGAGATGAATCTATGGAATTATCTCAAAGAGAATATATTTCACAGTTTCACTTATTATGATGGCCCGAATCAGGAGCTGCATAATACGCTACTAAAAAAAGCAGATGTTCACAGCATGCATTCAGGTGCATCGTATGGTATTACTATGAGAAACATGGAACAAATCGCAAAAAATGGTTTTGACCAGTGGAAAAAAGATTACATTCGAAATTACTACAAAAAGGAATAGACTATATTACAAACCCTTTACTATCTATCGTAAGATATCTTTATTCTAAAAACCCCCTTAATTTTTTTTTTTATGTTGTTCATATCTGCAACAAACTCTGGAGTTGTGTTATCGCTATCGCTGATTAACTCATCCATTTTACACGATACAACCTTACAGAAATGTGTTCCTAACAAATGAAGGTGGGTCTTTTTGCTCTCAATGTAATTAAACAAGATTAAAGCAACAACAAGCTTGTATTCTACACCAATCACGCGTTCGAAATTGTTCAAACCACAAGTGATGAATCCAGCAATCTCTTGTTGTACTTTGTATTCTTTTTCCGGTAAACGCAAGTGTTTGGTTTGTGACCTTGTAATGGGTGCCATATTTACTAGATGATTGTATGAGTCGAGTCAGTCGTATTTTTTAGTCATCGATTGTATCTTCAATTTTTATTTTTCTTTTTCGTGTTCGCCTTCGACTTATTTACGGTGTTTTCGAATAACTCTTTGATGTTTAAGTCAAGGACATACTTGACATAAGGTTTGAAAATGCTTAGTGTGGTTTTATCTTTCATGTTGATGAGATAGAAACCATATCGTCCATATCGAAGTTGATACGGAGTGTTCTGATTATGCATAATGTCGAGAGGGAGTCGTAACATAAGATTGGCATCCTCTTTCGTTATTTGCGCTAGTGTTTTATCGGTATCTTGTAAATAGCGCTCTAGATTGATATATTCGCTTTTTTCGTCTTCTTTGAGGAACCGTTTCTCAATCACAGGTCCATACCGTGTCGTTCGTTTCACGACCATGTACTCCTTCTCGCTGTATAAGAGCTCCTCTTCTTTTCCAATCTGTCCTTTGGACTTGTCGCCTAAGTTTAGTTTCGATTGCAATCTTGTGAAATCGACATGGAAGTTCTTGTAAAAAGCTTTCAGAAATGTCTTGTAATCGAGCGTTTGGTTCGCAATTTTATCGAGCGAATCTTCCATACTACTAGTGAACTCAATATCAACGATGTTCTTGAAATTGTCAGCAACAAACGCGTCCACCACTTTCCCGATGTCTGTGGGAATCAATCGTTTGTTTTCATCCCCCACCATCTTGCTTGTTTTTTTGGATTTCAAGCTCCACGCGGACGCTTCAATCGTATAATCGATATGCTCTTTCTCTGTACCAACAATATCCCTCTTCTCAATGTACTGCTTCTCGAACAATTTGTTCATGATACTAGCGTATGTAGATGGTCTTCCAACGCCACTCTTCTCCAATTTATCAATGATACTGGATTCGTTGTAGCGTGCTGGAGGATTTGTCCACACATTATGCCCTTCAAACTTGGATGGTTTTGGTTTTATTTTGGCGTACTTCGATACAACCGAATTACTGTCGATTTGAGAGTTTTGTTTACCGTAAAGCTTCAACCAACCGTTGAAATAAAGAAGCTTCTCCTTTCCCACGAAAGCGTAGTCTTTCGTGAAATTGTCCATCTCGATGAGGACACGAACTTCGTGATGAACGGCGTCCGCCATGAAGTACGCGATGGTACGGTTCCAGATGAGCCTATACAATTGTTCGTGTTTCGGAGTTTTGAAGTCGTACACCTTAGAGATACTCGTCGGTCGGATCGCCTCGTGTGCTTCTTGGGCATTCTTTGATGCCTTCTTTTCGCGAAGTTTCTGTTGAACATAGGAGTCTCCATGGGTCTTTTGTACATAGTCCGTTGCTGATTCACGGAATATGGGATTGATCGATGTACTATCGGTTCTCATATATGTGATGGCACCCATCTCATACAAGTCTTGTGCGAGTGACATTGTCATTTTGATGGGTAGATGTAAGGATGAATATGAAGTTTGTTGTAAGGTTGATGTGGTGAATGGCGAAGGTGCCTTTTCACTGAGTGCCTTGAGTTTCACATCTTTCATTGTGAACGCTGTTGTAACTAGCGTTTTCAGAATCTTAGTTACATCCTTATTATTCGGAGACTTGAAAATGGTGTCTTTGTAGTAGAGCGTAGTGTCAGAGATGTCATTTCCGAAGACACCCTTTATCGTCCAGTATGGTGTGGATTCAAACGATTGGATGTCCTTCTCCTTGTCGACGATGATGTTGAGTGTAGCGGATTGAACTCGTCCCGCCGTGAGAGTAATGTTCGAATCGAACGATTTCCAAAGGAGCTTAGTAATCATGAATCCGACTAATCTATCGAGTATGCGTCGAGATAGATACGAATGTACCACGGGGAGATTCACGGTTGTGGCGTTTAGGACAGCATTTTCCAACGCGGGTTTTGTGATTTCGTTGAAAAGGATCCGCTTGAAGGAGGCACGAGGATGCATCTGTTGGATATGCCACGCGATCCCCTCTCCTTCTCGATCATGATCGGCCGCTAGATACACACACTTCGCTGACTTTATTGAGGAAGACAACGCATTCACAATCTTTTTCTTATCCGGAATGACTTCGAACTTACAATCGAATGTTTTTGGATCGATCCCCATGTTCTTTTTCGCCAAGTCGCGAATGTGTCCTTGGGATGCGATCACCTTGAATTTGTCATTTAGTTTGCTACTCTCATTCAAATACTTCTCGATGATTTTCGCTTTCGTAGAGGACTCTACGATGACAAGATTCATTTCTATGTTTGCTTCGCTTTAATCTTTCCAGACATAAATCTTTCGTAGATCAATTTTTTTTAAATGATTATGTTAAGAAAGAGAGTATGAATACGATGTACCAATCCTTAGGATTTTTTGTGATTTCAGTTGTGTGTTTTATAGTACTTGCGATGAGCGTATCGATACTTACTCCGAAGAGGGAGGGCTTCAAGGAGAGTAGAGATAAGTCGTTCGTAAAAAAAGTAGAGACCGTTCTAGATGGAAAGCTGTTTGGGATAAGGAAACACATACAATCCAACAAACAATTACTAAAGAATCACACAAACATTTTGTCGTCGATCGAAAACGGAATGCAATCATTTTCTAATTTCTTCACTCGATTCAACGAAGAGTCAGTTCAAAATTTTGAAACCATATCACTTATCTTGTATGATCACGCATTTTTGTCCCACAACAAAAACAAGATTAAAGACAGTATTTTGAAGAGCACTTCTGTCGATTACAAAGGCGCTCAACAAACCGAGGAGGATGAGGAAAATGAAATTGGATACACCAACATCGAGCTTATTGGGTTTATATTTGCTAAGGAAAAACTAGGGGATATTGTATCGTCTGGTGTAATAACGAATAGCGTCATATCGAACCACTTGAATATCATTCAAAACGAAGTCGCAGATTACTTTACGCTAAAACATAACGAACATCTCGTGAAGGAGATTCACGATGCCCTAAAAAATAAAGGTTCTCAATTCTTTTATGATAGACTCGTTCTGTTCCGCAATCGATATTTGAAAACAATAAAAAACAAGAAGAATGCGCGAGTGGTGGTATTCAAAAACGCGGTCGCATTCAAAGAGGATTGGTTCGCGTACTTTCCGGTGTACAGACACTATTCTGATATTGAGTCCAAACTCAAAAGCAAGTGTGCCTTGTTTTTTGAGTTGCTGAACGACTTAAAAGAGGACGAATGAACAAGTTGTATATCCGAATAAATAAATAGTCATCAATCATATCATCTTAGTCTCACTCTTACTTATGTTAATCTGCGTAGAGAGACCTTAGCGATCTTCTCTCTTTGTTTGAAGATTTTATCTAAGTCTTCGGTGTTGTTAGGAAATTGGTCATACAACTTCTCGCGAAGATCCTTTTGTGTAAGAGGAGGTTTCACCAAAGAGGTTCTGTACTGCAATCTACCTCCATCTTTCGAGTTCAGTTCCTCGAACCCATTGTCGTTCATGTACGACAAAATATAAGGGGTTAGTGTACTGATGTATTTTTTTCTCTGTTTGATTTCCACATTAAGCATTCTGATTTGTTTTGTAAACTCTTTGATTTCGTCGTCTAGTCGCATCCATATTTTGACTTTGTTCTTAAAGTCTTCGATGTCGTTATTCGTCGATGAGTTTTGGTCGTAAAATGCTTGAGGACAGTTTCCATGTATCTGTATGTTCTCGTTGTTTAAGACATTCTGAAGAGATGATGTCGCTTGATATGAAATTCCACTGTTTCTTTGTTGGATGTAATCCCGTATGGCTTGTTCGTGCTGCGACATGTTTCTATGAATATTTGTTAATATATATGGATTACTTTCCGAATTTCTTAAATGTATTTATTTGGTAAATCTCTTCAAGTCCGCAACAGTTCTCTGTAATCTAAACATACCCAATCGTTTTGATTCAGGGTTGTATCTCGCCACATTTGGTACATATGGGTTCTTAAGACTCATTTTACGGATCATTTCTTTCAATTCTGGATTCGTCACTCCTTCCACAAAAGACACTTCGATGGCGACCACATTCAAATTCTTGTTCTGCTTTTGGGACGCTACAAAGTCGTTCCATACGGGTAAAAACATATGACATGGACCACACATATTCGAAAAGATGAGCACGATAGTTTTCTTATCCATAATATTTCGTTTGCGATTAAGCTTCTTCAATTCCTTTTCACTATTCACGAACATATTTTGATATGTGTTCACAAAATTTTTGTGAAGAACGAATTCGTTTTTGCTGGGTTTCGAAGAATGTTCAAGGTCTCTCGTGTAAGCGTTTCTTTCACCTCCTTGTCGCGCACATCTTTCGTTTTCAAATCCGGACCCTTGTTTATCTCTAGTAGTTTCACCTCACAATCTTCATTTGGGCTCACATCCGCGCCCATCAAAATGAATCGGTTCGTTCCGTCGTTCAAATCGTTCTTCTTCAGAAGTGGTTTGTATGCGCGAGCGACTTTTGTAAAGCAACCACGAATACTGTTTTGTAAAGTGTTTGCCTTCTCTGTACCGAGGAATTCGTACAAATCTTTAGTGGTTAGTGGGTTGGTTTCGTACACCTTTCTGTCGATGTAACCCGAACTTACAACAGTGTCGTACGAAACAGAATCCGCATCGAACTTTTTACCCGTGTAATAGACGAACCCGTCGCGGTAAATGTAAAAAGCGAATTGTTGTTCGGCGCAAACAATGAGTAGATACACTCGAATGTCGACTTTCATACCGTTCACTAGTAACGGGTTCTTCAATATTTCTTGACAAACCACATATTTATGTAGACCGTTCTCGATATCCGAAAGCTTCTCCACAAACTTCAAACCACTTTGGCGCTGTAGATTGCTTTTCAAGAGCATAGGCACCGTTGGTTGCTGTGTGTTGGTGTCGAAGTGGGTCAGTAAATCCGCCACATGGTCCGTGTTGTTAAGAATCCATGTTTTGGGTATGACATCTTTGCTCATAATAAAAGCCAAGGCGCTCTTACTCGCAAACAAATTAACCGATCGTAGCCCATATATGTATTTGCACCTTTCGCTTCGACCAATACCGTCCAATTTCATGAATTGATCGTGTGTGTTCGTAAATAGGATGTCTGCTTGTGTGTAGTGCTTTACGGGGACTAGTCCTGATGATTTGAATACATTGGCAACATTTTCAGTATTCTGATCTAACGATAGGTTCACATCAAAGCAGTAGTAAGTTCGAATATGAATGTTGCTGTCTCGCACACGACTATGGGTTATGTACACTGTGTATACAAAAAAACATACTAATAGTATAAACAATGGTGTTTTATGCATACTTAAAGTATATATACAGTATATTTATTATTTTTTGCCTTTTTCAAATCATAAAGTTAATATTTGTCGATATCAAGAAAACGCCTCCAGTATACTGTTTGATGGTGACCGGTAAGGCAAATCGAGAAGAGTTCGCTAAAATATCCGTACACAATTTTGATCGCCAAACTTTTGCACAAAAGTATCTTGTGATTGTAAACCATGGTACAAACCACATCCTTCCTGAAAACACGGCTAATAAGGTTGAAATTATGATGGAGAAAACTAGCTTAGGGAACTTAAGAAACGCTGCTTTAGAACTTGTGCCACCACACGCAGTATGGACCACATGGGATGACGATGATTGGCGCTCGGATGACTACTTGAGTGTACTCTTCGGTGCACTAGATTCTGATCGAACGAAACGAAATCTTATGTTTACTCGAAGAATAGACCATAATTTGAACAACAACTTCACATATCAAGTATACATACCTAGTGGCACATTCATTTTTTTTTGTTACAAAGACCCGATGTTACAGTACGCAGAGTTAGACACCAAAGAGGATGCGAATGTAAAGCAATACCTTTTGAGAGAAATGTTATCGAAAACAATGGTATATGACAATGATCCGAGACTATATATTCGGTTTATCCACAAAAACAACAGTAGTGTATACTTAGATAATACCAAATCAAAGATTACAAAATATTCTAACATGTCCCCATATTTTGAATTGGAGGCGACAGATGGTCATTCGAATTATGTAAAAAGCACCAAAAAAAAGTATTATAATAATAAATGAATTGTTCTAGTGACTACAGTAGTAGTGGATACGGCTTTTACGAACCTGATGTGTCGGATTCCTCTTTGTATGAACAATCGTTCCATGTCAATTGTGTACTCCAAAAGAACGAGAACGAGAGATACTCCTTTCTCAACGAATCGATGAATAAGTCTTATTTGGAAGAAGCGTCCACCTCCATGAGGTGCTACATCGAACGAGACCAAGAACATAAATTACGAGTCGACCACTTGGACAACAAGTATAGATGTCATGTGGAGCCTCCGAATAAACAGAGCGAGTCCGTCGATTGTGTGGGTTATGAATGTAATCAAGGGATGATGTACAAATTGGACAATTTTAATACATACAACAATTACCCTGTATGTAAAATACGAGATGAAAAAATAAGTTGCTGTCCTGAAAACATCCAAATTTTCGATAATATCACTCGTAGAAATATAGAGATCCTTGATACACGACCAAAACACGAGCTTATCGTGGATTCTCCAATCATTCCTAAACTAGTATATAACAAGTGCTTTTATAAGTAGTGTGGGCGCTTATGACCCTTCTGGGCGCTTATGACCCT
>ERZ802830.158-NODE-158-length-65042-cov-18.29_pt1 | contig 65042 bp, 79 predicted proteins | sample MGYA00345654_ERZ802830 | MGnify/ENA primary metagenome ERZ802830 (study PRJEB30503, sample SAMEA104212375) | marine metagenome | biome: Westerlies Biome; feature: [SRF] surface water layer (ENVO:00010504) within the epipelagic zone...; material: water (ENVO:00002006)...
ATTGCAATCTTATAGAAAAGCAGATACTAAATCAGAAGAATTAAATTTTGTACAACTAGATATGAACAGGCTTACTAACACTATAGTTAGTTCAATGCCGACAAATGTTGTTTTTGTATTAAATATCGAAGGATATAGTAGTTACGATATGAAGAAAAGCTTTAATTTTTTTGAAAAACATAATATTCTTAATCCAGTAATACTTAAAGGCGTATACAATTCAAAAGATTTCGAGGAAATAGTTGTAGAAAGTTCTATTGATTTTGGATCTCTTTTATTAGAAGGCTATGGTAATGGTTTATGGATAGAGTCTTTGAATTATTCGAATAAAATTAATGAGCTTAGTTTTTCAATACTTCAAAATACCAGAACAAGGATTTTCAAGACGGATTATATTTCATGTCCATCATGTGGAAGAACAAAATTTAATTTACAAGAAACCACGGCACTTGTTAAAAAACATACTAGTCATCTGAAAGGTCTTAAAATATCAGTGATGGGATGTATTGTTAATGGTCCAGGAGAAATGGCAGATGCAGATTATGGTTATGTAGGTTCGGGTATTGGACTAATCTCTCTTTATAAAGGTCAGAATGTAGTTAAAAAAAATATTATCAGTAAAAATGCTGTAGATGAGCTAATTGCTTTAATTAAAGACAATAATGATTGGGTTGAACCCAAAATTTAAATTCGTGATTGCTTGACGAAGTAAAGTTTTATTAGTAATGTAGCCTCAGACACAAAAAACTATATATAAGGAGTTATTAAATGAAGAAATTAACAACTGGAGCTATAACAGGAATTGCAGTTGGTGTAGGTGTTGCAGTTGGTGTTGCTTTAGACGACTATGCAGTAGGGTTTGGTATTGTTGTCGCCATAGTAATTGTTATGAAATTCATTAAATAATAATAAAATGAACGAAAATATAATAAATATGACTTTAACGATGAATTTGATGCCATTAATAATTGTGGTAGTAGGAACTTTCTTAGGTGTTTTATTTAAACGATACTTATTTAGTAAGCTAAAGAACTTATCTGATAGTAGTTCATGGAAAGGTGATGACGTTGTTATCAATGCTATCGATTCTGTAATTGTTTTCTGGTTTTTTCTTGGCTCGCTTTCATTAGCTTTTAACGATATAAATTTTGGAGATCCTTATAATGGATATATATCAAAAATAATACTCTCTTTTTTAGTGATGTCAATGACTGTTACTGCTTCTAGAGTATTATTAGGACTTCTTGATGTATGGTCAAAAAATAACAAGTCTCTTCCATCTACTGGTATTTTTAAAGGCTTAATTAATGCTACTATTTTTTCATTAGGATTTTTATTTATTTTACAATCATTTGGAATATCAATTACCCCACTTATTACTGCTTTAGGTGTTGGTGGTTTAGCTGTTTCCCTAGCTTTAAAAGATACTCTTTCAGACTTATTTGGTGGAATTAATATCATTTTGAGTAAGACAATGCAAGAGGGTGATTATGTTGAATTAAGTAACGGTTATCAGGGATATGTTAAAAATATAGGATGGAGATATACTACTATTCAAGAGAGAGCAAATAACGTAATATCAATACCTAATTCTGTTCTTTCAGGTTCTGTATCAAAAAATTATACTACAATGGATGCAGCGTTTAGAGTTCCAATTCAAATAGGTGTCTCTTATGACAGTGACTTAGATCATGTAGAAAAAGTAGCACTGGAAGTAGCAGGAAATATTTACGATGAACTTGATTGTGTAAGCAAGGATTATAAGCCAACAATTCGATTTAGAGAATTTGCTGGATCTAGTATAAATTTCTTCATTTATTTTCAAGGAAAGAAATTTGGAGATCATAATGTTATTTTAAATGCATTTATTAAGAAGCTTCATAAACGTTTCCAAGAAGAAAGTATTGAGATTCCATATCCTATTCGTACAGTAATACATAAAAATGAAGCTAAGAATTAAACCTTTTAACGATAAAGCAAAAGCTTTATATGAAAATCATTCTCATTTCCACTCTGGTGATGCTGGATTAGATTTATTTGTTGTAGATGATCAAGTTATCCCCGGTAATTCTACGCACCCTATTCATCTACAGGTTGCCTGTGAAAATTTAGATAATAAAGCATATTATCTATTTCCTAGATCTAGTATTTCTAAGACTCCTATTAGGCTGGCCAATTCTATTGGATTAATAGATGGTGGTTATAGAGGAGAATTAGTTGGTATGGTAGACAATATATATGATGAAGATTATCATGTCAAAAGTGGCGAAAGATACTTTCAACTTGTAGCTGTTGATAGCTCACCCATTGAATTTGAGCTTGTAGAAGAATTGTCAGAATCTAGTAGAGGTGAAGGCGGTTTCGGAAGCACGGGAAAATAATTTTTATTAAATATCTAATTAATTAATAGAATTAGTTTGATATTTCTTGGTATTTATACTAAAATTCAACCGCAAAATTTTTTAATGAAATAAATTATATAATGGAGGAAAAATGGCTCTAAAAATTAAACCACTTGAAGACAGAGTTATTGTAGAAGCTATGGCTGCTGATGAAAAGACGGCTAGTGGAATTATTCTACCTGACACTGCTCAAGAAAAACCTCAACAAGGTACCGTTCTTGTTGTAGGGCCAGGAAAGAAAGATATTTCAATGACAGTTAAATCTGGCGACAAAGTTCTATACGGAAAATATTCAGGCACTGAAATCAATCATGAAGGGAAAGATCTTCTTATCATGAGAGAAAGTGATATATTAGCAATAATTTAAAGGAGATTATAAAATGGCTAAAGATATAGCATATGATACAGAAGCTCGCGCAGCTCTTAAAAGAGGTGTAGATAAGCTTGCAAATGCAGTAAGAGTAACACTTGGACCAAAAGGTCGAAATGTAGTAATTGAGAGAAAATTTGGATCTCCAACTGTCACTAAAGATGGAGTCTCCGTTGCAAAAGAAGTAGAGCTCGAAGATCAGTTAGAAAATGTAGGTGCACAAATGGTAAAAGAAGTGGCATCAAAAACATCGGATGTAGCAGGAGATGGAACAACTACAGCTACAGTGCTCGCACAGTCTATTATTGCAGAAGGTTTAAAAAACGTTACTGCTGGGGCAAATCCCATGGAAATTAAGAAAGGAATAGATCTCGCTAAGGATAGTGTAATAAGTTTCATTTCAAAACTTTCTAAGGATATTCCTGATTCTAAGCAAATTGCACAGGTTGCTACAATTTCAGCAAATGATGATAAAGAAATTGGTTCAAAAATTGCTGAAGCAATGGACAAAGTGGGTAAGGATGGTGTAATTACTGTTGAAGAATCTAAGACAGCTGAAACTTATCTTGAGTTTGTAGAGGGTATGCAGTTTGATAGAGGGTATTTATCACCTTATTTTTTGACTAATTCTGATACAATGGAAGCAGAATTAGATGAACCCTTTATTCTAGTTCACGATAAAAAGATTAGTAATATGAAAGATTTATTACCTTTACTTGAAAAAGTAGTTCAAGCTGGTAGACCTATTCTAATTATTGCTGAAGATATTGAAGGTGAAGCACTTTCAACGCTTGTTGTTAACAAGTTAAGAGGCACCTTTAAGGTGTTAGCAGTAAAAGCTCCAGGATTTGGCGATAGAAGAAAGTCTATGCTTGAAGATATCGCTATTTTAACTGGCGCAACCTTGATATCGGAAGAGCAAGGATATAAGCTTGAAAATGCTACTTTAGAATATCTAGGATCTTGTAAAAAAGTCGTTAGTGATAAAGATAATACAACGCTAGTTGATGGCAGTGGTAAAAAAGATGCCTTAAAAGCGAGAGTAAACGAAATCAGAGTACAAATTGAAAAAACAACTTCTGATTATGATCGTGAAAAAATGCAAGAAAGATTAGCAAAATTATCAGGAGGAGTTGCTGTATTGAATGTTGGCGCTGCTACTGAAGTAGAAATGAAAGAAAAGAAAGCTAGAGTGGATGATGCATTACATGCTACTAGAGCAGCTGTAGAAGAAGGAATTGTTCCTGGAGGTGGAGTAGCATTGCTTAGAGCAAGTTTAGAGCTTAAAAAAGTTAAAGCTACAGTGAGTGAACAAGTTGGAGTAGATATTATGAAGCGTGCATTAGAGGGCCCAATTCGTCAGATTTGTTCAAATGCTGGTGTAGAGTCTTCAATTGTTGTTCAGAAAGTACTTCAAGGAAAAGATGATTTTGGATATGATGCTCGAAATGATGAATATGTTAATATGTTCAAAGCTGGAATTATCGATCCAGCTAAAGTGTCTAGAGTAGCTGTCGAAAATGCTGCATCTATATCTGGATTACTTTTAACAACCGAAGCAGCTATTACAGATCAACCTGAACCAGATGCTCCAATGCCTGGCGGTGCCCCTGATATGGGTATGGGCGGCATGGGCGGCATGGGCGGCATGATGTAATGGTGTTTATCATAAAATAAATACATAAAAAACCCTCATCTTTGAGGGTTTTTTGTTTGTAATATTGTCTATGGAAAAAATTACAATAAAAGATATCAAGCTCGTTGGTTTTCATGGATTATATGATTATGAAAAGAGAGATGGGGTTAATCTAGGTTTTGATGTAGAGTTATTTTTTGAAAATCAAATAAATAATAGTGATGATAATATAAATGAAACAATTAATTATGTTGAAGTTATTGATACTATCAAGAGAGTTAATTCATCAGGAAGCTTTGATCTCCTTGAAACATTATGTAATAAAATTCTTAATGAAATAATGAAACTATTTAGTCCTTTAAAATTAGTCGTAAGAGTGAGAAAGTTTGAACTACCAGTGGATGCTGAACTCAGTTTTGTTGAGATAGAAATGACTAAGGAAAGCGATGTCTGATACTATATATCTGTCTTTAGGTTCCAATTTAGGAGATAAAGAGTCTAATATTGCTTCGTGTATTGCCATGCTTGGTTCTTATGTAGAAAATACCGATATAAGAACTTCATCATTCTACTTATCAGAGCCTTTATATAACACAAATCAACCTTCATTTATTAATATTATAGTTGAATTAAATACAACATTTACACCATTCCAATTTCTTGATAAAATTCATGATATTGAAAAAATGTTAGGTCGTAAATTTGATAGAGAAAAAAATACTCCAAGAACAATTGATATCGATATTATCATGTTTGGAAACGCATTTATTGAAACTGATAAACTTACTATTCCACATTCTCATGCGTTATTACGTAAATTTGTACTTGTTCCATTAGCAGAACTTATTCCGGATAAGATTTTTCCTGGAACAAAATATAAGATGATTGATTTATTAGATAAATGTCCTGATACTTCAATAGTGGATAAATACTTAATCGATAAGAAAGCATGAGCCAATTAGATTCATATATAGCAATAGAGGGCCCAATAGGGGTAGGAAAAACAAGTTTAGCTGAAATGATAGCTGAAAAATTAAATGCTAGAAAAGTATTTGAAGACTTCAAAGAAAACCCATTTTTGGAAGAATTCTATGAAGATCCAGATGGAAATGCTCTTCAAACTCAAATATGGTTTTTATTGCAAAGATATCGGCAACAGCAAAAAAAGATTAAGCAATTAAATGCATTTCAAAAAGGGGTCATTACTGATTATATGTTTGAAAAAGATAGATTATTTGCTGAATTCACATTACGATCTCAAGCCGAATTTGAATTATATTCTAAAGTTGCAGATATTTTAGAAAAAGACATTATTAAGCCAGATATGGTAGTTTATTTGCAAGCAGATACCTCTCGATTGATGAAAAATATTAAGCAACGCGGACGTGACTTTGAAAAGGGCGTTACAACTGAATATATCAATCAGGTTAATGAGAAGTATCAGGAATTTTTTGTTAATTATGATGAAAGACCCCTTCTGGTAATTAATGCAAATAATATTGATTTTGTTAATAATCCGGATGATTTTGAGAATCTATTAGAAGTGATACAGGAGCCTGCAAAAGGGAGAAGATATTTTAATCCCTCTTAAATTATGATAAAATGGATTATAGCAGCCGGTGTACTTTTAATGGTTTATAGATTTTTTAATAAAAATGAAACTATATCCTCAATAAAAAAAGATACAAAAATAGATTATAAAAAAGTAAAAGATGCGGAGTTTGAAGACCATGAATAAATATTTACTATTATTTTTATCATTTAAAACTGCAGTAAAGTTAATACTGATATTAACAATTTCTTCATCTCTGTATAGTCAAGAAAAATCCAATAACCTAAATTTTATGTTTACAAATAATGGTTATGGATTTGGATATGAATTTGAAAAATTTTCTAGGGAAAATTTGTCTATTGGAGCTGATTTAAGATTTTATGATATCCGAAGTGATGAGTATCCAGTTTATGATCCATTCTTCAATCAATATAAAGTTATAGGAGAAAAAAATATTACAATGCTTCCGCTTTACTTTAGATTGAATTTTTACCCATTTCAAGGAAAGATTGCAAATAATTTTGAACCATATATACTTTTTGCCCTTGGTCCAATGATATCAATTGATGGCGATGAAAACATCAGAAGTTTTTCTAAGAGATGGTCTGAAGCAGACACTCAAGTTAATCCGGGAGGTTCTTTTGGGTTTGGAATAAACTTTAATACTAACTCTTCAAACACTCTTTCATTTGGATTGGGTTATGATTATTTAAAAGTAAAAGAACCTATTCATAGTAAAAAAGATTATGGTGGCGCTTTTCTGTATTTAAAGTATAAGATAAATCGTGAGTAAATTTTCTTTTGTAGATAAAAGAAATATTCAAAATAATCAATTTTTTTTGAATAAAGATGAATCTCATCATCTGATCAATGTTTTAAGAGTTAAGATCGATTCTCATATATGGCTTACAGATGGTGAGGGTGGCACTTATTATTGTAAGATTGATAACTTTACAACAAATAGTACGGTAGAAGGTTCGGTTTTAGAGTCATATATGAATCAGAATGAATTAACCTATCATATCAATTTAGGTCTCGCAATTATTAAGAATTCTAGAATGAAAATTGCTGTTGAAAAATCTGTAGAATCCGGAATTAAGGAGTTAACTCCACTTTATTTAGATAGATCAATAAAGTCATCAGTTTCGCTAGAAAAAATGAAGGCTGTTATGCGTTCAGGTGTTAAGCAATCTATGAGGAGTATAATCCCAAAGTTTAATCCAGTTTCAAGTTTAGAAGATTGGTATGATCCTGAAGCGTTGAATATTGTTGCTTTAATTGAAGCTGAAGACACTTTAACACTATTTAAAGATAAAATTAATAGTGCAGTTAATTCTAATAAAAAAATTGCCATCTTAATTGGTCCAGAAGGAGGATTTTCTTCAAAAGAAAAAGAGTTTATTTATGATAATAAATTCCTTAAAGTTAGTGTTGCTAAAGCAGTATTAAGATCAGAGACTGCAGTAGTATCGATTTTGTCGATTTTAAACGAATTAATGGTGCAATATGAATAAAACAATTTTTCAAAAAATTATAGATAGAGAAATTCCCTCAACAATTCTTTATGAGGATGATGAAATAATTGCAATTGAGGATATCAATCCTGTTGCTCCAGTACATGCCTTAATAATACCTAAAAAATGTATAGAAACATTAAATGATTTAAACGAAACCGATGGGAATATTGTTGGAAAGATGGTATTGGTAGCAAAAAATCTTGCTAAAGAATTAAAAATTGATCAATCTGGATATAGAACAATATTTAATTGTAATGATGATGGAGGTCAAACTGTTTACCATATTCACCTTCATTTAATTGGAGCAAGAAAATTGAATTGGCCACCAGGATAAATAATGCATATCTCAAAATTAGAATTATTTGGATTTAAATCTTTTGCAAAAAAGCAAACAATACTATTAAATAGTGGAGTAACTGGGATAGTTGGGCCTAATGGTTGCGGAAAAACAAATATTGTTGATGCTATCAGATGGGTATTAGGAGAGCAAAAGACATCGAGATTGAGAAGTACAAAAATGGAAGATGTTATATTTAATGGAGCTTCAAATATTAAACCTTTAGGGCTATGTGAAGTTTTTTTAACTGTTCAAAATGACAAAGGTTTACTTCCGGTAGAGTATGAAGAAGTAGAAATTGGTAGAAGGTTATATCGCAATGGAGATAGTGAATACTTTATCAATAGAACTGCATGTAGATTAAAAGATATCTATAACCTATTTGTTGACACAGGTATGAGCTCTGACGCTTATTCTGTTATAGAGCTCAATATGATAGAGCAAATTCTATCAGATAAAGATAACAGTAGACGTTCAATGTTTGAGGAAGCAGCTGGTATTAATAAGTATAAATCTCAGAGACGTTCAGCCCTAAGAAAATTTGAATTAAATAGTAGAGATTTAGAGAGAATAGATGATATCATCCTAGAAATTGAGATGCAGGTTAAGAGTCTTGAGTTGCAGCTTAAGAGATTTAAGAGGCATGAAAAGTTAAGTTCTAAACTTAAAGATGAAGAAATTAATTTAGCATCTGCAAAAATTACTGATTTAGAAAAAGGAATTAAACCTCTTGAATCCTTACTCAAAAAGAAAAATACTTTATTAAAAAAGAATACATCTAAGAAAGAATCTGAAAGTGTAGAGTTAAAAGATGCTAGAAGTTTTTATTTATCAGAAAAAGAAATCGTTGAAAAAATGAAAGTGCAAGTTGATAAACTCACTGAAAATTTATTGAAGGAAGTTCAAACAAAAAATCGTGAATCATCAAAAGGCATGGAAGTTCTGGAGGGGGAATTACAAAAGAAAATAAGTCAGCTGAATAAATTTGATAAAGATTACATTAAGATAGTTTCTAATAACGATGTAACTAAAAGCTTATCAAATGAAAGTAGAGAAAAATTTAAAACTAAAAACTATACTGTCATTGAAACAGATAAAAAATATGAAAATCTAAAAGCAAGTATTGAAGATTATAAAGACAAGATTCAATCATATAACAAAGAAAAAGAGTTTGATTTCAATAAAATTGACGATTCTATTAAAGAAATGCAGGAAAAAATTAACTTGCACAAGCTTGAGCTTCGAAATAAAGAACAAGATCTTAATCAAGCATTTATGAAAATGGAATCAATTAGAATTAAAATAGATGCAGATAAATTCAATAAGGATGATATTTTTTATGATATAAAAAGTGCAGAGATGAAAATTGCGGAATCGAATATTAAAATATCTCAAATCAATGAAGTAATTAAAGAAAAGTTTGGTAATGATATTCAGTTAAAAAAGATAAAAGATTATAGTATATCTGAAATGACTTATAATGTAGAAAAATTAAAAAGAAGTATTGAATCTATAGGTCCAATTAATTGGGCAGTGTCAGATGAATATGAAGAGCAAAGCAAAAGATTAAGTATATTACAGGAACAAAAATCTGACCTTCTTGAATCAGAAAAGAATTTAAAAGACGCAATCAAAAAAATTGATTCTGTTGCTAAGAATCAATTCTTAGATACCTTTGAAAAAATAAAAAGTAACTTTGAAACCATGTTTGGAGTTTTCTTTTCTGGAGGTAAAGGTTCTATTAATCTTGAAGATTCAGAAGATCCTTTAAATTCAGACGTTATAATTTTTGCGCAGCCACCAGGAAAGAAAAATAATTCACTTAGGATGTTATCAGCTGGAGAAAAATCATTAACAGCAATTGCATTACTTTTTTCTATCTATCAATACAAGCCAAGTCCTTTCTGTATATTGGATGAAATTGACGCACCCCTTGACGATATTAATATTAAAAAATTTACAGATGTGATATCTGAATATAGTAAGGGAACTCAATTCATAATGGTGACGCATAATAAACTAACTATGGAGTCAGCTGATTGTATATATGGAGTAACCGCAGAAAAGAAAGGTATTTCAAAGGTAATTTCAATTAATTTTGATGAAAAATAAATTATTTGTAGTATTCAATCCTTTTGTACAAATTACGCGTGTTTCATTGATAACAAAAAAATAAAGAGAAAATAGAAAAATATGGCAACTAAAATTAGATTAAAAAGAATTGGTAGAAGAAATAGACCTTTTTACAGATTAATAATTATTGATTCAAGAAAAAGAAGAGACGGATTAGCCATCGAGCAAGTTGGTTGGTACGACCCCCTTAAAAAAGATAAAGATTCTAATTTTAGTCTTAAAGAAGATAGAATTATTGCTTGGTTACAACTAGGTGCCCAAGTTACAGATCCCGTTAATAAATTAATGAAAAGATCTGGTTTAGCATATAGATGGCATTTAATGAGCCAAGGACTTTCTTCTGAGGATATAGAAAAAGCTGTTGCCAAATGGAAAGAAGAGAGACTTGAAGTTTTAAAAAACAGAAAGAAAGCAAAGCTTAAGAAAAAAGAAAAAATTAGCGCAGAAAAAGCTGCAGCTAAAGCACCAGCTGAAGAACCTGTAGCAGAAGAAGCTCCAGCAGAAGAAGCACCAGCTGAAGAACCTGTAGCAGAAGAAGCTCCAGCAGAAGAAGCACCAGCTGAAGAACCTGTAGCAGAAGAAGCTCCAGCAGAAGAAGCACCAGCTGAAGAACCTGTAGCAGAAGAAGCTCCAGCAGAAAAAGATTCAGATAAATAAATATCTATTCTCTAAAGCTTTAGTGTAGAGCATTCATGTTTATTGATTAAATTAAATTATGAATATTTTTTTTATCACACCGTTTCCTGATTCAATTAAAACTTTAATTGATAACAATATTGCTAATCAAGGAGTTAAGAAAGATTTACTAAATATTGACATTATTAATCCAAGAGATTTTACTAAAGATTCCTATAAAAAGATTGATGATGAACCCTATGGTGGAGGAAGTGGAATGGTTATGATGTGTGAACCATTCTTTGCTGCGATTGATTATTGTATATCACAATCTGAAAATAAGCCAAAAATTATATTTCCATCTCCCAAAGGAAAAGTTTTAAATCATTCTATTTCATCTCAATTAAGTAAAGAAAAGTCACTAATATTTATATGTGGTCATTATAAGGGCTTAGACCAAAGAATTATTGATAAATATGTAGATCTTGAAGTTTCTATTGGAGATTATATTATATCAAACGGTGAGTTATCCTCAATGATTGTGTTTGATTCAATTGTTCGCTTAATACCTGGATTATTAAATGACCTAAATTCTGCAATGACAGATTCTTTTGTTGACGATTTACTTGATGCTCCTTATTTTACGCGGCCTAATCAAATAGATGGATTAAAAGTGCCAGATGTGCTATTATCAGGCAATCACCAGTCTATTAAAGATTGGAAGAAAAAGAAAAAGATTGAAATTACTAAAGACAGAAGACCTGATCTTTGGAGAAAGTATAAAAAATTAAATGATTAAAGATAATTTAAGAGAAGATATTCCGAATTTTAAAACCGGAGATACATTATCTATTAATGTAAATGTTAGAGAAGGAAAAAAAGTACGTCAACAGCTTTTTAAAGGTACCGTAATTGCGCGAAAAGGATCTGGTATATCAGAAACTATCACTGTGAGAAAAATGTCAGACGGTATTGGAGTTGAAAGAGTATTTCCTTTACATTCTCCTGTTATAGCTTCTATGAAAGTAGATAGAATAAATAAGGTTAGAAGAGCAAAACTTTATTATTTAAGAGGTCTTTCTGGTAAAGCAGCTAGATTAGCTGAAAAAAAATAAAGATTGATTTATAATACCCTACTGTTTGTTTTAAGCTTATCTCACATGTCTGTTCACATTGTAATGATGCTAGTACCAAGCATGTTTATCGATTTAGTTGAATTCTACGGCCTTAGTAAAGCAACCCTTGGTTTAATCTTTAGTATTAGCAGTTTTTGCTATGGTCTTGGTTCTTTACCAATGTCACTGTTATATAATAAGTATGGACCTAGAATGCTACTTGTACTTTCCCAGTTGGGGGTTTTTACTTCAGCTTTTCTAGCATCTAATTGTGAAACTGTTGAAAGTTTTGCAATTTGTAATATCTTTTTAGGTCTGTTTGCTAGTATACATCATCCTGTTTCTTTAACTCTTATTTCAGAAAGTTTTGATAGTAATATATCTAAAGCAAATGCATTTCATGGTATTTTTGGAAGTTTAGGGGTTTCTTTAGGACCTTTACTTTGCTACTATGCAGTTAATAATTTTAATTGGCAATTTTCTTTTTTTATGATTGCTATTTTTAATCTTATAATTGCACCCATAACTTATTTTATTATTCCTAAATCTAAATCCAAAGAATCAATAAGTACTCTAGATTTTAAGAAGGGAAATCAACTTAGAATGTTAAAAATATTCTGCTTACTATCTTTAATTGTTGGCATTGTTTTTACAGTTTTTAATACATTTATTCCATCTGTTTTTAAAGTTGCCCTTGGAGAAAAATCAAATTTATTAGTATCTGGAATCTTAATATTTGGAATTATTGGACAAATCTTATCAGGATTTTTTGGAGACAAGTATAATAGAATGAAGCTTTTGTCATTTGTACTTATGATGTTGTGCCCATTGTTCATTGCTACATACTTTTTGAGCGATTTTTCATTAGTTGCAGTCTCAGTTTTGCTAGCAATCTTCATGTATGCCATTCAGCCATTAATCAATTCAATCATTAAAGATATTACTACTACTAGAATTCGACCTTTAGTGTTTGGAATGAACTTCTTCTTAATGTTTGGAGTTTCTGGTCTTGTAGCTGCATTAGGAGGATTAATTGCAGATTTAGATAGTTTTAAGTTAATTTTCCCTATATTTTCGATATTATTTCCAGTAGGAATATTTTTATTGTATTTATTGAATAATAACAAAAAAATGATTGAGGTTTAATGTTAGTAAGTATGACAGGTTTTGGTATTGGGCATTTCGAAGATAATAGCGTTATTATTGATGTAGAGCTAAAGTCGTTCAATTCTAGATATTTTGAATTAAATACTAGATCATTTGATTTATCTGGAGAATCCGAATACAAAATCAGAACTTTCTTAAAAAATAAACTTAAAAGAGGTTCAATAAATTTAAGTGTTAAAATTGACTCAAAAGATCAATTAAAATTAAATAAACACAAGCTAGAAAGTATTTTAAAGTCATATAAGGTGATTGAGAAGGAGTATGGCTTAGAACTTAATTACAGTCATTTACTCAAAAATAATGATATGATGAGTTTTAGAACTTTACCTAAATCAGTAGAAAGTAAAGTTTTAAAAGCTGTAAAGCTTGCTACTGATCAGGTTTTAGATATGAGAGCAAAAGAGGGCATGTCAATCGAAAAAGAGTTTATGAAATATATTTCTATCGCAAAAAAAGATTTAAAAAAAATAGAATCTATTTACATTAAATTAGTTAATAAGAAGGTGAATTCAAAAAAAACTAGTGAGTCAAAAATTGAAGAATTAGAAAGACTTGATGTAACCGAAGAAATTGATAGAACAAATAGTCACTTTAATCAAATTTTACTTTCTGTCAAATCAAAAGACCTTTCAGGTAAAAAAATAAGTTTTATTCTTCAAGAGATTAATAGAGAGTCAAATACAATTTTATCTAAATTTTTAGATAAAAATATTGCTAAGCATGCAATAAGTTTAAAGATGCAGGCGGAGAAGCTAAGAGAACAAGTAAGTAATATTTTATGAAAAACTTTTTTATTATATCAGGTTCTTCTGGTTCAGGAAAAACAACATTACTAGAATTACTTTCTCGAGATTTAAATATGGATATTTCAGTATCATGTACTACTCGCAATAAAAGAAAGTATGAAATTGATGGTGTTCATTATTCTTTTATATCTGAAAAAAAATTTCAAGATATGATTAATGAAAATAAGTTTCTTGAATATGAGAATGTTCACGGTGATCTATATGGAACACCTCTTGATAGCTTAAAAGGTTATTTAGAAGAAAATAAGTCTTTATTTCTAGAATTAGATGTCAAAGGAGCATTAAGTCTCAAGAAGATATATCCATCAAATACAATATCTATCTTTCTTTCTCCGCCAAATTTAGATGAGCTCAGAAAAAGATTAGTCAATAGATCTACAGAATCTGAACAAGAAATTGAGAAAAGATTGAGCAGATTTGAACAGGAAGACAATTTAAAAAAAGAATTTGACTATACACTTATTAATGATAATTTCGAAACCACGTTTGAAGTACTAAAGAAAATGATTATTTCATTTAAGGAAAAGGATTAAAAATGGCAGTTGAAGCAATTTCTTTTAAAAAATTATTGAAAAAAACAGATGATATCTATGAAGCGGTGCTTGTTTCTTCAAAAAGAGCTAAACAGATTTTACAAGATCGTGTTGTAAAGCAAATGATTGATGAAAATGAAGAGATGATTGATGATGAAGGAATTTTCGCAGAACCTGTTGTAAGAGAAAATATTGACTATGATAAAGAAGATAAAGTTACAAGTATTGCTCTTGATGAATTTCTAGATGGAAAAATTGACTGGAAAAAGTCAGACGAGTCAATTGACAAATAATTTAAGTGTAAAAAAACAATACCTTTCGCAAAATAAAGAGCTATTTGGCGAAGAAATCTTTCTAGAATTATCTCAAAAATCTAAATTACCCAAAACTGTTATAATTGATGATACATGGTATGATGCTCTAAAAAATGAATTCCAAAAAGATTACTGGCAATCACTAACTGAAACTGTAAGAAAACTTTACAAAACAAAGACTGTATATCCTGAACCAAAGCATATGTTTAATGCATTTGATTCCACCCCATTCGATAAGGTAAAAGTTGTTATTATAGGCCAAGATCCATATCATGGAAAAGGACAGGCTCACGGCCTATCTTTTAGTGTCATGGAAGATACTAAAATACCTCCAAGCTTAAGAAATATTTATAAAGAATTAGAGTCTGATTTAGATTTACCTATTTCAGATAATGGAAATTTACAGTCTTGGGCAGACCAGGGAGTTCTGATGTTGAACACAGTTTTGACGGTAGAGGCTAATCAAGCTAATTCTCATAAAGATTTGGGTTGGGAAATATTTACCAAAGCAGCAATTGAGGCTATATCTAAAGAATTAAAAAGTGTAGTATTTATTTTATGGGGAAAACAAGCACAATCTCTTTCCTCAATTATAAATGATGAAACTCATTATATCCTATCATCTGTGCATCCTTCACCATTATCTGCACACAATGGTTTCTTTGGATGTAAGCATTTTTCTAAAACCAATGAATATCTTATTAAACAAGGTAAATCCCCAATAAATTGGTCAATCTAGTTTATATCTTTGTAATTAAGATAGTTAAAAAAATAGATATTATATAAAGGATTCACTTGTCAGATGTCTAAAAGATTGCTAATCTATTAAAGAGGTTATTAAATGATGTTGAAAGTATGTGGATAAACAAGGGTTTTAAGAAGAATGGCAGACAATAAAAATAAAGATATAAATTTACAGCCACAGGCTATAGAAGCTGAAGAAGCAGTTCTTGGCTCCATGATGATTGATGAAGATGCTACTAATAGAGCAATAACTCTGCTAGGTTCTAGTCATTATTTTTATAAAGATTCCCATAAAAAGATTTTTGATGCGATGCTTTCTTTATCTTCAAAGAGTAGTCCCATTGACACAGTTTCTGTGTCAGACGAATTAAAGAAGGCTAAAGCATTAAAGTCTGTTGGAGGTCTTTATTATTTAACAGGATTGGTTGATAAGGTTCCGACTTCTGCAAATGTTGAGGTTTATGCTTCAATAGTAAAAGAAAAAGGAATACTCCGTGATCTAATTTCTGCTTCTCATGAAATTTCTAAGAAAGCATTTGATGAAGGAGATGCTGTCGGATCTATTTTAGATGAGGCTGAGCAATCTATATTTAACCTTACGGAACAAAAAGATACTAAAATTTATTCTCACATTGAGCCAATTTTAGCAGATACAGTTAAGAGATTAGAGGGTATAGCTGCTAATCCAGGTGGAGTAATTGGTGTTCCATCGGGAATTATTGATTTAGATAAAGTAACTTCTGGATTCCAAAAAAGTGATTTAATTATTATTGCAGGTAGGCCTGCAATGGGTAAAACAGCCTTGGCATTATCTATAGCCAGGAATGCTGCCTTAGAAAATAATTCACCTGTAGCTATTTTTAGCCTTGAAATGTCAAGTGATCAATTAGGTACTAGACTTCTTTCTTCGGAAGCTAAGATAGATCAATCAGAGGCAAGAAGTGGAAGATTAGCTACTTCAAAATGGAAGAATATTAATATTGCTTCCGGTAAATTAGCACAAGCTCCTCTATATATAGATGATACACCAGCTTTATCAATTTTAGATTTAAGATCGAGAGCCAGACGGCTGAAAAGAGAAAGAGGGATTGAGTTAATTGTTGTTGATTATCTTCAATTAATGCAAGGACCAAAAACTGAGAATAGACAGTATGAAATCTCATCTATTACTCAATCTTTAAAAGCACTAGCTAAAGAATTAGATATCCCTATTATCGCACTTTCGCAGCTTTCAAGAGCTGTAGAATCAAGAACAGACAAAAGACCTCAATTATCAGATCTTCGAGAAAGTGGTGCGATTGAGCAAGACGCAGATGTAGTTATCTTCCTTTATCGTCCTTATGTATACAATGAAAAAGACGAAGAAAAAGGATTGGCATTTTTAATTGTAGCAAAACAAAGAAATGGTCCTACTAAAACTGTAAGAGCTACTTTTGTAGACGCATATACAAGGTTTGAAAATTATTCTGATTTTTTTGAATCTAATGATATGAGTCAATAATGAAGTCTTCCAAATATGATAGCTCTCATCAGAAGCTAATAGACAAAAAAAGCAAATATCTTTTATCAAGAGTTTCATCAAAAGATAATAGAGCTGTTATTCGAAGCGCTTTAGATTTTTCCGTTAGAATGCATGAAGGGCAAAAAAGAAAATCAGGATTACCTTATGTAAGTCACTGCATTGACGTTGCTAATATTCTATTGGATTGGAATATGGATTATACAACTATCATAAGTGCTTTATTACATGATGTTGTTGAAGATACAGATGTTTCTTTGGAAGACATTGATAGTGAATTCGGAAGTGATGTAGCTTTCCTTGTCGATGGAGTTACTAAAATTGATCATATAGCATTTAGATCGCAAGAACATAAACAAGCTGAAAATTTTACAAAACTATTTCTTTCTTTAGCTAAAGACTTAAGAGTTATTATTATCAAGTTTGCAGATCGATTAAACAATATGGAAACAATTGAATATTTGTCTTCCAAAAAGCGAAAAGAAATTGCATCAGAAACAAAAGAAATTTTTGTTCCCTTAGCACATAGGCTTGGGATGGCATCTCTTAAGTGGAGATTTGAAGATTTAGCCTTAAAATGTCTAGACTTAAGATCTTATAATAGTATTAAGAAAAAAATTGAAGGTTCATCAAAGTCTAATCAAAAGATTCTAGAATCTACTATTGCACCTGTTAAGAAAGAATTAGACTCATATAAAATACAATCTGATATTTCTGGTAGATATAAATCAATATCATCAATTAACAGAAAAATACAGCTAAGAAATAAAAAATTTGAAGAAATTTATGATTTATATGCAATTAGAATTGTAGTTGATAAGATTGAAGAATGTTATTTAGCATTAGGAGTTATTCATAGTATATATCCTCCAGTACAGGACCGTTTTAAGGATTTCATTGCTACACCTAAAACAAATGGTTATCAATCTATTCATACTACAGTAATGACAAAGGATAATAGATTGACAGAAGTTCAAATCAGAACGAAAGAAATGGATTATACGGCTGAGGTGGGTGTAGCTGCGCATTGGCTATATAAAGGAAACTCTGAAATGGATAGTTTTGATGAGCAGGTTCCTTGGCTCAGAGATTTGCTTGCAATGATGAGTAGTGACAATAGTGACCCAGAAGAGCTTATTGAACTTTTAAAAATTGATATGTTTGAGGACGAAATTTTTATCTTCACTCCAAAAGGAGACTTAATTAAGCTTCCAGTTGAATCAACACCATTAGATTTTGCTTTTGCAATACATAGTGAGCTAGGTTTCTCTTGTGTGAGAGCTAAAGTGAATAAAAAGTTAGTTCCTTTAAGTTATAAGCTCAATAATGGAGATATTGTTGAAATGGAAACAAGTAAAAGTCAGAAACCAAATAGTGGCTGGCTCAGCTTTGTTAAAACTTCAAAAGCTTCTCATGCAATTGGAAAATACTTAAGAAAGATTGAGGTCGAAGAAAGTATAAAAATAGGTAATCAATTGCTTGAAAAAGGTCTAAGAAAGTTAAAAATTTATGACAGAATTGATGCAATTAAGAAAGGATATGAAGAGCTTGGATATAAAAGTTTTAATGATTTATTATCAGATCTAGGGAGAGGTGGATCAACTATAAAAGATATAGTAATAAAAATATTTCCAGACGTTAAAACTACACCAAGTAAAGTTTCTCATGATAAAGCATTTATAGATTCAGCAAGATCTGATTTTGAAGGTATCAATCTTGATGGCGTAAAAAACTTAGTTGTTGATTATGGAAGATGTTGTAATCCAATTCCGGGTGACAATGTTATAGGTTATATATCTAGAGGAAGAGGTCTTATTGTTCATAGACATTCCTGTTCAAACCTTTCTTCTTTATCTGAATCAAATGATAGAATTGTTTCAGTAAATTGGGATACAAAGAAGAATATTTCTTTTAAAGCAAAAATACATATTACATGTATTGATTCAGCTGGAGTTTTAAATGAAATTGCGGATATAATTTCAAAAAATAAGGTGAATATAGTTGACGTAAAAACAGATGTTACAGAAGGTGGATTAGCAAATATTTGGATAATTTGTAAAATTGGAGACTTATCCCAGTTAAGAATGATTATGAAAGCTATTCTTAAGCTGAGAAAGGTAGATTCTGTTGAGCGAGTACACTCTTAAGTCATGAGCAGGATCATTGGAATAGACTTTGGTTTATCTAAGGTTGGCATTGCAATTTCTGACCCATCCGGAATTATTTCTATGCCACTAGAAACAATTCGTTATAAAAATCAAAAAGAGTTAATTGAAGTCATTAAAAAAATTGCATTAGAAAAAAATGTTAAAACATTAGTTATTGGATATCCGTTGAATATGAACTTTAAAGAAAATAACATGACAGAAATTATTGATAAATTTAAAATTGTAATGGAGAATAATAATTTTGCAATTCATTTAGAAGATGAAAGATTATCCAGTCAATATGCTAAGAAGATTATGATTCAGCAGGATATTAAAACTGGCAAAAATAAAGAAATGGTAGATGTATTGTCTGCATCTATCATCCTTCAGACGTATCTTGATAGAGAAAAATAATGAAAATAAATAAATTAATTTTCCCCTTATTGTCGGGTTTATTACTGGGCCTTTCATATCCACCATTTAATTTTGGATTTTTCGCCTGGATCGCTTTAATACCTCTATTTTATAGTATATCAAAAGAAGAGAAAGTTATTAATAAAGCTTTTTTTGGATTTTTATCTTCTTTTTCTAGTAATTTGATCATTCTAAATTGGATGGGATTAAATTCTGGAACCTCAGCACTAGTTGCAATTATATCTTATTTATCACTATCATTATATTTAACTATTTTTTGGGTAGCATTTATTATTTCTATACATTTTATTCCTAAAAAAATGGAATTATTCTTAATACCAATATCTTGGATATTTTTTGTTGAATTTTTAAGAAATATTGGTCCTTTAGCAGGTCCATGGATGAATCTATCATTAACTCAATCTGAATATATACGCATAATTCAGTTAGCAAGCATAGAAGTTCACGCAATTTCATTTATTGTTATTTGTTTTAATCTTATTCTTTATAGAGTTTTAATAGAAAGAAATACAGTTTTTCTAAAATACTTTATCGTAATCTTATGCTCAATTTTATTATTTGGTAATTATCATGTAAATAAACAAAATAATAGATCTGTGGAAAAGTTAGTAAACTTATCAATAGGGCAACCTTCTATTTTTCCAGATGAGAAATGGAATCCAAACTTAAGATTGAGAAATCTTGCAATAATGGATTCTTTATTGACTAAATCTTTGGAAGAAAAGGCAGATATTATTATTTGGCCAGAAGTAGCAGTTACATCGTTTTTAGCTAATAACTCTTACGATAGAATTAGATATCAAAATAAGTTGTCAGGTGCATATCTCATAACTGGTATTCCAGAAAGAAAAACAATTGATGGAATAAATCAGAATTTTAATAGCTCCATTATTTTGAAGCCAGACGGATCATATGATACCTATCAAAAAATATTTTTGGTTCCATTTGCTGAATATGTTCCATTTTTTAAAAATTGGATTACTAAAATGAACCAGTTTGATGATATTGGAAGTTTTTATCCTGGCTCTGAATATAAGATTTTTAATATAAATGACTTCAAAGCCTCAATACTAATTTGCTATGACTCCAGTAGTCCAAATATTGTAGAAACTATGGTTGATAATGGAGCAGAAATGATTTTTATTATTACTAACGATTCTTATGTTGGTCAGTTTATGCCCTATCAGCATTTTCAATTAGCTAGATTGAGAGCTGTTGAACAAAGAGTTCCAATAATTCAGAGTGCAAACACAGGTATTTCAGGCGTAATTTTACCCTCCGGAAAAATTCTTTATCGCTCAAAATTAAATGAAAGAATCGTACATACTATGGAAGTTCCTTTGTATGAATAAATATAAGATTATAGTACAATATGATGGATTCAGTTTTTCTGGATTCCAATCACAAAAAAATTTGAATACTATTCAAGATAAAATAGAGTATTCTTTATCATTTTTAAATCAAAATAATCTTACAAGAGTTTCCGGTGCAAGCAGAACAGATGCGGGAGTTCATGCTTTAGGGCAGGTAGCCCACTTTAATCTTGATACACAACTACCGCTAAATGCTATTAAACAGGCCGTAAATGCAAGATTGCCTGCTGAAATACGTATTGTTGATATCAAAGAAGCTAGTCATGAATTTCACTCACGATTTGATGCTATTAAGAAAGAATACTTGTATCAATGCTCTTTAACTGATAATCCATTACTAAGTAAAGATCATTTTGTTTTGAAGAGAATAGATTTTGAAAGATTAGAGGATATTGAACATCAGCTAATAGGAAAGCATAATTTTTTATCTTTTTCTAAGTTTGATAAAGAAAAAAACAATACAATTTGTGAAATATTCAAATCAAAATGGACATTGGAACATGATAAATTATTTTATATTATTGAAGGAGATAGATTTTTGCATCATATGGTGCGATATTTAGTAGGAACAATGATAGGTTATATGGAGAAAAGAATAAGTAAAAAAGAGTTTGTATCTTTATTAGAAAACCCAAGAAAAGATGCAAAACTATTAAAAGCTCCTGCTCATGGGTTAATATTAAACAAAATTTTTTATGAAAATTAAGTTAGCAATCATATTACTTTTCCTAGCGATTGGATGTAATCAATCTCGAGAGATAAGCACTGCCGTATCTCAGTCTAAAGTAACAGCTATTACATCAGCTATAGAGAGCGCTAGCCCTGGAGTAGTAAGTATATATAGAAATCAAGAAGTGACACAAATAAATCGATGGACAGGTCGACTTAAGCCTATTAAGCCAATTCAGTCTTCTGGTTCTGGTTTTATAATAAGTAGTGATGGATATATTTTAACAAATGCCCACAATATAGTTACAGAAATCTCTAATCCTTCTTTGTCAACAACGAATATTAAAATTGACGTAGCTTTACCTGGAGGAGAACACCATGTTGCTTCTATTGTTGGAGTTGATAGTAGATCAGACGTTGCTCTATTGAAGATTGAAGGAGAAGATTTTTATCATTGTAAACTTGGTGATTCAGATCAGGCTATTGTTGGAGAGTGGGTTGTTGCATTAGGAAACCCAAAAAGCTTATTTGCTGCTGCAAATTATCAGCCAATAGCATCTGCAGGTATTATAAGTGCGATTAATGCAGACTTCGGAATTGATGCAAGCACTAAAAGGTTAATGAATAATATGATTCAGACTGATGCTTCTCTCAATCCTGGAAATAGCGGTGGACCATTAGTAGATACAAACGGTATGGTATTAGCTATTAATACCTTTGTTAGGAATGACTCAGAAAATCTAGGATTTGCAATACCAATCAATTATGCTAAAAAAATTGCAGAAGAATTAAAGTTGAAAGGATATATTGACAGAAGGTTTTCTTTTGGGATCAATGCAACATCTTATAGATATGGAGAAAATGGAGAAATAGGATTATTTATTAATTCCGTTGACTATGATAATTCTGCTGACAATAAAGCATTATACAAAGGGGACATTATTATAGGAATTGAAGGATATCAGATTCAAAGCTATGATCAATTACAACTTGTTCTTGCTAATAATGATGCGAGACCAGGTGATACAATTAAGTTAAGAATTCAAAGAGAAAATGAAATAAAAGTAGTAAACTTAGTACTAGGAAAATCATGAGTAGTAGAAGTATAAGTTTATTAGGATTGGGAATATTATCTGGAGCAATGATTGGAACTGTTTTAGGTCAATTTTTAGGATATATACTACCCGAACAAAGTACAGTTAAGCAATTCTTCCTTACAACATTTGATTTTTCTTTTGGTTCAATTGATAGTGGATTTTTAGTAGATTTAGGTGTAATTGCGCTTGATTTTGGATTTATTCTAAGATTTAATGTTTGTAGTATTATTGGTTTCGCGATTGCATATTATTTATTAAGATATTTTAGATAAAAAAAGAGGTTTTGATATGTTTAATTTAGGTACAGGTGAATTAGTAATAATTTTTCTTATTCTTTTGCTACTTTTTGGCGGTAAGAGACTTCCTGGTTTAGCGAGAGGATTTGCTAAGTCATTAAGAGAATTTCGTGGTGCATTAGATGACACGAAAGATGAACTAAGAAAATCTGAAAAATCCGAAGAATAAAGTTAGATGTCCTCATCTAATGCTTTAAAACAAAAGCTTGTTTCTCAGCAAGATAAAATTGCTAGTAGTAAGACAAATGCTATTGTCAGAACAAGATTTGATAAAGTTTCGTCAAAAATATCAGATAATTCGAATGTTTTGTCAGGAAAAACCATATTAGTAAAAGATAATATTGCTATAAAAGGAGAGCCTCTTACATGCGCATCCAATCTTTTAGAATCTTATTGCTCTCCTTATAGTGCTACTGTCATAGACCGCTTAGAATCTAATGGTGCTCTCATAACGGGACAAACCAATATGGATGAATTTGCCATGGGCTCATCATCAGAATATTCTATTTACGGTTCTGTTAAGAACCCTTATGATTTAAATAAAGTAGCAGGAGGATCTAGCGGAGGATCTGCCGCAGCTGTAGCAGAAGATTTGTGTGATATTGCATTAGGATCTGATACGGGAGGTTCAATAAGGCAGCCAGCTTCATTTTGTGGAATATTTGGTCTTAAGCCTACATATGGAAGAATCTCTAGATATGGTTTAGTTGCTCATGCATCATCATTTGACACAATAGGAATATTATCAAAGGACCTCAAAAATATAACTTCAGCATTTAGTATAATGTCTGGGCACGATCCTAAAGACGCAACATCGTCAATGGAATCAGTCCTTTCCTTAGAAAAGTATAATAAAGATCAGCTTCCTAAAAGTGTAGGAATTTTAAGCGATCATCTTCTTTCTGAAATAGATAGTGAGATTAAAGATAGGTATTATGTAGTGCTAGACTTCTTAAAAAAGAATAAAGTAAAGCTAGTGGAGATTGACTTACCATATTTTGACTACTGTGTTGCTACTTATTATGTACTGACTATGGCAGAAGCTTCTTCGAATCTATCTCGTTTTGATGGAGTTAGGTATGGAAAAAGAGCTTCTTCTAAGGATTTACATGAATCATATATTGAATCTAGATCTCAAGGTTTTTCAGAGGAAGTAAAGCGAAGAATCATGACAGGAACATATGTATTGTCTTCTGGATATTATGATGCATACTATTCAAAAGCATTAAAGGTTCGAAGACTGATCAAAGATGAATATAATAAGCTTTTTTCGAGTATAGATTGTTTATTTATACCGACCACTGCTACAACAGCATTTCCGTTAAAAAATAATCTAGACAATCCTATTAAGATGTATCTTGCCGACATATTTACCGTTCCATTCAACTTAATAGGTACCCCTTCATTAAATATTCCAGCGGGAGTATCAAAAAATAAATTACCCATAGGATTCCAAATTGCAGGTAATTCATTTAAAGAGGAAACTTTATTCAATTTTGCGCATTCATTGAATAAGGAAGAATTATTTAAATAGGTAATAAATGGAATTTCTACATCCAAACTTTTTATACTTAATTGTAATATTGATATGTCTATCAATATTCAAAAAAATTTATTCATCCAACAAAGATATATCTTTTCAGGTTTCAAATACAAAATACCTAAAATCTTTTTTTGGTAGATCAGGTATTATAAAAATTAGGTTATTTAAATTCTTATTTATTTCTGCTTTAGTATGTTTAATTATTGCTATAGCAAGGCCTAGAGTATCCACAAATGATAAGAATGTAACAATTGAAGTTGTTGATATTATGTTAGTATTAGATACTAGTAGTAGTATGCTTGCAGAAGATTTTAAGCCTAACCGTTTAGAAGCCGTTAAGCAAGCAGCTAAAGATTTTATCGATAATAGGAAAGGTGATCGAGTTGGCCTCTTAGTTTTTGGAAAAGAAACATTTATTCAATGTCCTCTAACAGTAGACTATGGCGTTTTAAATAGTCTTTTAAGTGAAGTAACTGTTGTAGAACCAAAGTATGATGGAACAGCAATAGGAATAGCTATTGCTAATGCTATAAATAGGTTGAGAGTAAATGATTCAAAAAGTAAAGTGATTATACTTCTGTCAGATGGAAGTAATAACGCTGGAGCTATTGACCCTATAGCAGCTGCAAAAATAGCAAAAGAATATAATATTAGAATTTATACGATTGGAGCTGGAACTAGACAGGCTGTTACACAAATACCTGGTGGAAGATATATAAGAAATGAAATTGATGAGGAGTCACTCAAAGGCATTGCATTAGAAACAGGAGGAAAATATTTTAGGGCTATTGATAAGCAAAGTTTAGCAGGAATCTATTCTGAAATTAATGAGCTAGAAAGATCTGAAGTCATTATAAGCTATTATTCAGAATATAAAGAGATTTATTTATGGTTTTTATATGCTGGATTTATTCTACTACTTTCAAGTGAGTTATTTAGAATCTTGTATTTTAGGAAAGTAATATGACATTTGAAAATCTAAATCTAGCTTTTTTCTCTCTATTTATTACACTGTCTACCTTATGTATTTCGTACTATAAAGGGAGATACAATAAAGTTTTTGGGTCTGAGAATTTTAATCCAAAGTTTTTAGGTAATTTATTTTCTAGAGGAAATTTACAGAGCATCAAAATAAAGTCTTTATTAAGATATTTATCTTTATTTATTATTGTTTTCTCAATTGCAGGATTAAAAACTGGAACTACTGTTAAACCTGTAGAAAGAAAAGGAGTGGATATCATTTTTACTATTGATGTATCCACCAGTATGAATGCTCAAGACATAAAACCTTCTAGGATTGATAGGGTGAAATTTGAGATTAGTAAAATTATAGATAATCTAAAAGGCGATAGATTAGGTATTGTAGTTTTTTCTGGATCAAATTTTTTATATCTACCATTAACAATGGATTATGATGCAGCAAAGTTATTTGTTAAAAGTATAGATACTGAAATGATCTCATCAAAAGGAACTGCTATTGGCCAGGCAATAAAAACGTCTATAATTGCATTTGACAGAGAAAGCCCTCAGCAAAAAATGATATTTCTGTTTTCAGATGGAGAAGATCATAGTTCAAATTCATTAAATGCTGTTGGCTCAGTCATATCTGATGATATTACTCTTCATGTAGTGGGTATAGGTAGTATAAAAGGTTCCTTAATTCCTGATGGAAAAAAAGAAGGAGTTTTCTTAAGAGATGAATCTGGTGATCTTATTATGAGTAAATTAAATGATATATTTTTAAGTGAACTATCTCAACTTGGAAAAGGTAGTTTTTTTAGAGTTGCCAATAGTGAACCGATTAGTGAAGAGATTAATGAGTTAATAAGTGAAGGAGAAGCTTCTTTAATTAGTTCTTATGAATTTGCAGAATATGATCATAAATACCAGTACCCTTTATTTTTTGGTATACTTTTTTTGTTTATTGCATTTACTTTACCATCGGGAAGAAGAAAAGTATGAAGATATTATTTATAAGTATTATTTCACTATCATTTTTATCATCGCAGGACATGGGATATAAAATGTACGAGAATGGAGATATCAAATCTGCTTTAGATTATTATGAAAAGTTAATTAAGATTGAAAATGAAAATATATCACAAGAAGAATTGTTATTTAATATAGGTACTATTTATTCACAGATGGACAGTACGAGTAAAGCAAGTTCTATATTTGAGCAAGCTTATGAGGATTCATCTGGATATTCTTCAGATTTAAGTTATAATCATGGAAATACTCTTTATAGATCTCAACGGCTAGAAGAAAGCTTAAAAGCTTTTAGAGAAGCACTTCTTATCAATCCTGAAAATTTAGATGCACGAAAAAATTATGAATTCGTAAAAAGTGAGATTAAAAAGAATAAAAGCATGCAAAAAAAGAAGGATGAAAGTAAAAAATCAGACGAAGAAGAAAACAATAATAATAAGGAAAAAGAAAAAGATAGAGATAAAAAAGATGATAGCAAGAATGATGAATCCAGTAATCAAGAAGATAGAAATGATTCAAAGAATAATGATGAAGGACCAACTGATAATCAAAATTCTAAATCTCCAGATCAGCAAAATGAACAAAATCGTGAGATTCAATCAAAGCAAACTGCTGAAAACATACTTAATGCAATTAAAGAGAATGAAAAAGTGAATAAAAAGAGAAAACAAACTAACTATAGTAATGAATCAGGAAAAGACTGGTGATAAGATATTTACTAGCTATTATAATTTTCACTACCTCTTTAATTTCTCAAGATATTGAGACATTTGTAGTAAATAAAAATATCGATATAGATCAGTCATTTAATTTTACAATTAAAATTAAAGATATTGATACAGATCCAGAAGTAGACATCTCCCCAATACTTGATAATTTTTCAGTTATTATGGGACCTAATATAGGAAGTGAGTATAAATTTATTAATGGAAAAAAAAGTACTTCAAGATCTATATCTTGGACAATTATTGCTAAGAAGTCTGGAGAATTAAAAATTCCAAGGCTTAAGGTGATATTGGATGATAAGAAATATTTTACTGAAGAATTAATAATGAATGTTTCAAAAAAGGCAACAGATACACTTGCTACTGATATGTTCTTAAAAATAGAAGTCAGTGATCTAGATGTTAGAATAGGAGAGCAAGTTATTATTACATATACTTTTTTTACAAGGATTGCATCAAAAGTATTGTCGACAGAATTTCCAAAATACAAAGATTTTTGGGTTGAAAAATTGTTTGATCCAGCAGGAAAGCAAATCAAACCAGAGGCATGGAATGACATAGAAATTAATGGATATAAATATAAATCTATTAAAATTTATGAAGTTGCATTGTTCCCACTATCAGAAGGAAAGTTTGATTTGAACTCAATGATTATGAAGATTGAAACTAAAGAGAAAGATCCTGGAATAAGAAGATTGTTTTGGGATGATCCATTTTTTGATACTTTTTCTCAAAGAACTAAAGCAAGAATTTTAGTTTCTGAGCAAAAAACAATTAATGTATCAAAGCTAACTGATGAACCTGAGGATTTTACTGGAGCTGTAGGTAATTTTAATATTTCATCATCAGTTTCTTCTAATGTTATTGAAAATGGTACACCAATTACTTTTTATTTAGAACTAGCTGGAGAAGGAAATCTAAGTAACATTGGAAGGCCTATTTTAGGGTTTCCAGACGATTTTGATGTATTTGATGGAGAAATATTAATCGAAAGGAATATAGCTGACTCAGTATCAGGAACAATTACTTGGGAATATAATTTAATACCAAGAAAGCAAGGAAGTTATATCATCGGTGCAATTTCTATTCCATATTTTGACACTATTAAAGAAAGCTGGGATATTGCAAAATCAGATCCAATTAAATTAAATGTTACAAAAAATAATTATGTTGATAATAATTTTAAAGATAATCAGCTAATTGATAGTAAAGATATTAGATATATAAAACTAAGCGATACTGAATGGAAAACTAAAAATTCAAGTAACATAAACAGTCTTTCATTCTTTATAATCATTACGTCTGTATTTGTCTTTCTAGCTCCTTTATTTATAAGTCCATTAAATAATTTTTTTCAAGAGCAATCTTTAGTATTTAAAAATAAATCAGCTTTATTAAATGCACTTAAGTTGATGAAGTCTTCAGATAGTCTATATATTGATTGTCCAAAAGCAATTATGCTTTACTGTAAAGATAAAAACTTAATTGATACAATTAATTTAGATTCTCTTTCCTTTATAGAAAAAATTAAAGGAAAAGTTAAATCAAAAGATATTATTGTTGTAGAAAGTATACTTAGTGAATGTAGTCAATATAATTATGCAGATATATCAACAAAAAACAGTATAAAAATTCAACAAAAAACAATAAAAATTCTTAATAAAATTAACAGCTATGTTTAGGATTCTTAATATACTTTTATTAACAATTGGGGTTGCTTATTCTCAAAGTTCAGATCAACTATTTAGTGAAGCAAATAAACATTATAATAATAATCAATTTGATGATGCAATTGCAGTTTATGAAAGTATTCTAGATCAAGGATTATATAGCACAGATTTATACTATAATTTAGGAAATACTTACTTTAGGTTGGGTGATTTTGCGAATGCTAGATGGTCATATGAGATGGGACTTATAAATGATCCTAGAAATAAAGATATCACTTATAATCTTGTTTTAACAAAGCAAAAAATACCAAACACTTTAGAAATTCCAGACTCACAAATTTTAAATATGATTAATAATTTTTTAGCAAGCTTTACATATGAGGAATTTATTTTTTTTAGTTCATTAATGCTTTTATTCTTCTCCTTATCTTTTACTCTACATAGAATTATTATGTCTAGCTTTTCAGCTCGTTTGTATTATTTCTTTATGCTGCTATTTTTTTTAGGAACATCATGCTCAGTAATTAAATTTTTATGGGAAAAAAATAATAGTTTTGGTGTTATTCTTAATGATGAAACTCAGCTTTATTCAGCTCCATTTTTAAATGATGATATTAATATTTCTGTATTCTTTTCAGGTAATAAAGTAAAAATTGAGCAAACAACTGACAAATGGTTAGAAATATCTTCCATGGATGGAAGAAAAGGTTGGATTAGACTCGAAGATATAAGAACTTTAGAGTAATATGAGACTCTTAACAATATTGCTAATTACCAGCACTGTTTACGCTCAAAGCGATTTTATTCTTCCAAGTGACTTTGTAGATAATCCACCTAATCTGCCTAATATTGTTTTACCTTCTTTTGAAGACAGTATCGACTCTGAGGCATCTTCAGATACTAATCTTATTAATTCTGTTAAAGGCTATAGAATACAGGTGGCAATATCACAAGATGAAAAAGATTTAATAGATATCAAAGAAAAGCTTAAAGTTATTGTAGAAGAAAAGATATATATCAAGTTTGAATTACCAAACTATAAACTCAGAATAGGAAATTTTGATAGTAGAAAAAAGGCAGAAGCATATCGTAATAAAGTAATTCAACTTGGATATAGATCTGCATGGGTAGTTCCAACTTTAATTGAATTGGATTATTAATGTCCGGTCATAGTAAATGGTCAACAATTAAGAGAAAAAAAGGAGTACTTGATCAGAAAAGAGGAAAGCTTTTCTCTTCTATTGGCCGAGAAATAACTATATCCGCAAGACTTTTTGGTGGAGACTTAGATTCAAATGCAAGATTACGCCAAGCTGTTAAAAAAGCAAAATCTATAAATATGCCAGGCACTAATATTGATAAAGCTATTAAAAAAGGTACTGGAAACCTTGATAATGTTATTTATGAAGAAGCTTCTTATGAAGGATATGGACCAAATGGTATAGCAGTATTTATTGAAACTATTACAGATAATAAAAATAGAACTGTTGGAGAGATTAGACATGTCCTTTCAAAAGCTAGTGGATCACTTGGGCAATCAGGTAGTGTTGCATGGAATTTTAATAGAATGGGTATCATTCTGATTGAAGAATCAGCTATAGATGAGGACAAGATATTTAATATATCTGTTGAGAATGATGCAAAAGATTTCAAGCTTGAAGATGGGTATTTTAAATTATTTTTTGATCATAATGTCCTTTACCAAAAAATTGAACTTATTGAAAAAATTCCAGTAGAAGTTGATTCATCATTGATTGCATATATACCAAAGGATTTTATAAAAGTTTCAGAAACAGATGGAGAGAAGGTCGAAAAGCTAATCGAAATGCTAGAGGACTTAGAGGACGTACAAAATGTTTACTCAAATTATGAAATTGAGCAATCTGGATGATTATTTTAGGATTTGATCCGGGATTAACTAATACAGGATATGCAGTATTAAAGAAGGAATTAAACCAAATTTCTTTAATTGAATCAGGCTTAGTGAAACCTAAAAAAGGAAAAGCACTTTCAGCTCGATTATTTACTATTTTTTCAGAAACAAGTAAGTTAATTGAAATTTTTAGTCCTAATTTGATAGTTGTAGAAAATGTATTTTATGGTAAAAATGTACAATCTGCTATAAAATTAGGGCAAGCAAAAGCATCAATAATGCTATCAGCAGAAAAATACAATATTGATTTAGTTGATTATTCTCCTAGAGAGATTAAACAATCAATCGTTGGAAATGGATCTGCTTCTAAAGAACAAGTTGCTTTTATGGTAAAAAAGATTTTTAAACTTAAAGACGAAGCTTTGAAAAGCACTGATGTTTCAGATGCTATTGCAGTAGCTTGGTGTGGAGCAAATAGGAAAATAAAATGATTGACTCAATTACAGGTATTATCCAAAGAAAAGAACCTACCAACCTTTTTATTGAAATTAATGGAATGGTTTTTAATATATCTATTTGTTTGAAAGACTATGAAGAGCTCCCAGATTTAAATCAAGAGATTACAATCTTAACTTATTTAAATGTTAGAGAAGATCTAATGGAGTTGTATGGATTTTTAGAATTCGAAAGAAGACGTTTGTTCACTCAATTAATAGGCGTATCAGGTATTGGGCCAAGAACTGCTATCAACTTATTATCAAATATTTCAGTTGCAAATTTTAAAGAAAATATTATTGCTGAAGATGTAAAATCTTTGAGTTTAATTCCAGGTATTGGACCTAAAACTGCAAAAAGAATTATTCTTGATATCAGAGAAAAAGTCACAAAAGATCAATCAACAACAGATGGATTAGATACTTCAAATATTAATTTCACATATGACGATATTTATACAGCACTTTCTTCTTTAGGTTATAGAAAAAATCAAATTGATAAAGCAATCAAACAACTTACTAATGAAAATAGTTTTGATGGCAATATTGAAGATGTAATTAAAAGAATATTGAATATCATAAGATGAGCGATTCCTTAAAAACAACACTATATAATTATCATGATGAGCTAGGAGCAAAGTTAGTTCCTTTTGCAGGATTTTTGATGCCACTACAATATACCGGAATTATTGATGAGCATAAGCATGTCAGATCTAAGGTAGGATTATTTGATGTAAGTCATATGGGAGAATTTATTGTAAGTGGAGATAATGCTAAAAAGTTTTTACAAAACGTAACTATTAATGATATTGAGCTTTTAAAGCCTGGAAAGGCTCAGTATAGCGCATTTTGCAATGAAAGTGGTGGTATACTTGATGATTTGTTAATTTACGATTTATCAGATCATTATATGTTAGTAGTTAATGCATCAAATATTCAAAAAAACTTTAATTGGCTTCAAAATAGACTTTTTGATAACGTAGTTCTTAAGGATGTATCAAATGATATGGGTCTTTTAGCTATTCAAGGTCCTATGGCTAGAGATATCTTAAAAGATTTTTTTCCCAAAATTGAGTCATTAAAATATTACGAAACTTTAATGCCAAATTCCGACGGAACTATAGTCGCTCGAACGGGATATTCCGGTGAATTAGGTTTTGAAATATATATATCAAATGATAAAATTATTGATTTATGGAATAAATTATTGATTGCATCTGACTTTATTAGACCAGTTGGTTTAGGTTGTCGAGATTCTCTTAGGTTGGAAATGGGATATTGTTTATATGGTCACGAATTAGATGAATCAATAAATCCTATAGAAGCTGGATTGTCTTGGATTACAAAATTCGATACAGGTTTTATCGGCTCTGAATCTTTGTCTAATCTAAAAATTGAAAAAAAATTAGTTCCTTTAGTTTTAAAAGATAGAGCAATTCCTCGAGCTGACTATAAAATATTTGACGATAATGATAAAGAGATTGGATTTATTTCAAGCGGAGCAATGTCTCCAAGCTTAGGATATGGTATTGCTCTAGCATATATTGACATGCCTTATGCAAAAGATTTAAATTCTTTTAAAGTAAAAATTCGTAACAATATTTTTACTATGAAAAAGGCGAAGCTTCCTTTCTACAAAAATGGAACATACTTAAAATAATGGATAAAAAAAGAATACAAATTATTGGTTGGTTATTAGGTTTTTGCTGCCTTTTAACATTAGGATCAATGATTGGTTACGATCCATCTGAAGAGCCTTCTCTTGTTTCAAGTTCAATTAATAATCCTTTCAATATCGTTGGTGTTTATGTTGGTTATTACTTTGTTAAATTAGGTTTTGGATACGCTGCTTATTTGATACCAATTATCGGGCTCACTATATCTTTTTACTTAATTTCAAATTATAGTTTTTTGATTTCAAGACTTATTAGTTATCAATTGGCGTTTCTTTTTCTTTCTGCCATTACCTTAGGTTTAGTTCAAAACTATAATTCATTTCCTTCTCAAATTATTTATGAATATTCAGGATTGCTAGGTGGATTAACTCTAAGTTTATTATACGATTGGGTTGGTTTAATTGGTACTGCTAGTTTTATAAGTGTGCTATGGATATTGCTTTTTACAGGATTTTTTAACATAGATCTTTACAAGGTATTTCAATCTGCGATATCTTTAATTCAATCTAATATTGCCTCATTAATGAAAATTAATTTAAGTGCTTACTTTAAAAATGAAGATAATAAACCTAAAAAAGAAGTTAAGAAGATAATTGATGATGAATCCTTTCTTGAAGATGTAATTAAAGAAGAACCAAAGGATGATATTACCATTAAAAAATCCGAAGAAATAATTCAAGAAGAGGACTTAACTGATAAAGAAATGTATACATCTGAAAGTAATAAAGATATCGAATCTGATCTCTCTATTGAAAAAGAAGTTGTTGAAAAAGAGGTAGATATTGATGAAAAAAGGTCAAGCTCTATTATAAGAAAAGATTGGAAGTTTCCATCTACAGATTTATTAGAATATATATCTGATGATTCTGAAGAATTAAGTACGGATTATTTAAAAGATAGAGCAGAATTTCTTCGCAACTCAATATCAACATTTGGAGTTCAAGGTCAAACTGGATCAATTAAGACCGGCCCAATTATTACCTTATTTGAGATTGAGCCAGCTGAAGGAGTGAGAGTAAATAAATTTGTCCAGCTTTCAGATGATATTGCAAGAGTTATGGAAGCAGATAGAGTAAGAGTGCTAGCTCCTATACCTGGAACATCCCTTGTTGGTGTTGAAATTCCAAACGACAACCCTCAAACTATTTATTTAAAGTCAGTTATAAATTCTGAAAAATATTTGAAATCTAAAGCAAAGTTAAAACTAGCTATTGGAAAAGGCATACTTGGAGATATTGCTATTCTTGATTTAGTAGAAATGCCTCATCTTTTAATTGCTGGAACAACTGGTTCTGGAAAATCTGTATCATTAAATACTATTATTGTTAGTCTTTTATATCAACTAAAACCAGATGAAGTAAAATTTGTTATTATTGATCCTAAAAAAGTAGAGATGTCTTTATACAAAGGTCTTGAAGATCATTACCTACTAAAATTTGATGGAATAGATGAGTCGATTATTACTAAAAAAGATAATGCAATCCTAGCATTAAGATCACTAGAAAAAGAGATGGATGCTAGATATGACCTTCTTGCTGAGGCCGGAAAAAGAAATATTTCTGAGTATAACGGTATGATGAAAAAATCTAAAAAAGATTTAATGCCATATATTGTATTGATGGTTGATGAATTAGCCGATTTAATGATGTACAGTCCGAGAGACGTGGAAGCACCTATAGCTAGGTTAGCTCAACTAGCGAGAGCTGTTGGTATTCATTTAGTTATTGCAACTCAGAGACCTTCTGTTGATGTAATTACTGGCGTTATTAAAGCAAACTTTCCTGCTAGAATAGCATTTCAAGTTGCTACAAAGATTGACTCTAGAACAATTTTAGATGTAAATGGAGCTGATAAATTAATAGGAAAAGGAGATATGCTTTATGTCAAGCCAGGGTCATCATCTCCTGTTAGAATGCATGGTGCTTTTGTTACCTTAAAAGAGATCGAAGATTTAGTAGAATATATATCAAAACAACCAAAGCCAAGTGAAATCATACTTGAAACTGTTAGGGATAATACAAGCTCTTTGGGTGGAAATGAAAATGGCATTGAAGATGAACTTCTTGAGCAAGCAATTGAAATTGTAGTTATGAGTAAACAAGGGTCTATATCACTTTTACAGAGAAGATTGTCTGTCGGATATTCTAGGGCTGCTAGACTTATAGATGAAATGGAAAGGTTAAAAATTGTAGGATCTTTTACTGGTAGTAAAGCACGTGAAGTTCTTGTTGATGAATCTTATCTAGAGACTATCAAAGATGATCAAGCTGTATAGTTTAATTTTATTATTTAGCATATCATTTACTCAAAATTTAATTGAAGATGATATCACTTCTTTCATTGAAAGTCTTGATGATAAAACTTTGAGATTGACTATCCAAAAAGATAATATTGATAGCTACGCAACTCTTTCAATATTAAATGAAAAAATCTACTTTGATTCATTGAGTGAAGATGGAACAATTGCTATTATAGATAGTGTAAGTATCACAACGTATGACTTTAATGATGAGATTATAATTATGGAAACCGTAGATAATACTTTTTTAGATATTTTTAATAGAAATAATTTATCAAAATACAGTGTAGTAAAAAAAAATATTGAATATAGGATAGGTATTGTTGACTATAAATTTAAATCACTACTCACATCCGTTGAATTTGATATGAGTTCAAAAGAAATTATATCAATTGAGGTGCAAGATAATGATATGACTTTGTTTAAAGCTCGTATAGATAGTATTTCAACATTTTATTCATATATTGACGGAATAAACTTTGATTCTTGGAAGGTATTAGATTGGAGAGAAAATGAGTAAGCAATTTGATGCAATATTTTTAGATAGAGATGGAACAATCAGTCACGATCCTTACGGTTATATAAATAGTCTTTCTGATTATCACTTCTTTGATTATGCATTTGAAGCATTAGAAATATTTAGCAAACATACTGACAAGTTTATCATTGTTACCAATCAATCAGGCTTAGCTTCAGGTAAAATTGATATTGAAAATTTAGAAGAAATAAATAGCTTTATTTACAAAGAATTTGAAAAGAGAAATCTACCTTTAAAGAAGATATATTTCTCTGAGAATTACGATGAAGGTTATGATTCTATGAGAAAACCGGGCATTGGAATGTTTGTAAAAGCAAAAGAAGATTTTAATATTAATCTATCAAAAAGTTTAATGATCGGAGATTCTATTGTAGATATGCAAGTAGGAGACAGGCTTGATATGAAAACAATATTTTTATTGACCGGAATGGGAAAAGACTATCTTGATGAAGTGAAGTCAACATGTAAGGCGGATTTGATATCAAATAATTTACTAGAAGCTTCAAAGGAGATAGCATTAATATAGGTATTATTTATGGAGGAGATTCTTCTGAAGCTGAAGTATCTATAAATTCTGGTAAAGCAATTATTAATGCTTGTAAAAAACTCGAACACAAAATTTCCGAATTTCATTTATCTACTAATAATATTGATAGTATTCTTGCTGATCTAGCGAAAGTAGATTTTGTATTTTTAGCATTGCATGGAGTTTTTGGAGAAGATGGTTCTATACAATCCATTTTAGATAAAAATAATATTATATATAATGGTTCAATGTCAAATTCTTCTAAAAATTGCTTTGACAAAAGTTTTACAAAAAAAACTGCTAAGGATAGTAATATCTTAACTCCTAATTTTACTACTATCAGTAAGAAAAATTTTAGTAACTATAATTATAATTTTAGAAAATCTGTCGTTAAGCCAAATAAACAGGGTAGTTCGGTTGGTTTTTCAATTATTGATGATAAAAATAAAATTTCATATGCATTAGATTTTGCTCTTGAACACGATACTCATGCAATCATAGAAGAGTATATAGAGGGGCGTGAAATTACAGTTTCAATTCTAGGAAATAATGCACTTCCTATAATAGAAATTAAACCCAATCATGGTATATATGACTATAAGGCAAAATATACTAAAGGAGCGTCTAATTATATATGTCCTGCTGATATATCTGAATCAAAGTCAGATGAGATTAAAGATATTGCTCTAAAAATTCATCGATTATTGAATTGTAAGGTATATTCAAGGGTAGATTTTAGATTAGATAACAATGACAAATGCTGGTTATTAGAGATAAATACATTACCAGGGATGACAGAAACAAGCTTATTTCCAATGGCAGCAAAAGCTGCTGGATTATCTTTTGAAGATTTAATTAATAAAATCATTAAATTATCTTTAGAAAAATGAACTTAAAACTTTATAACTCGCTTTCAAGTAAAAAAGAAACTTTTAAACCTCTGTCAAATAAAAAAGTTAAAACATATGGTTGTGGTCCTACAGTTTATAATGATCCTCATATTGGAAATTTTAGAACATTTGTATTTTATGATTTACTAAATAGAGTTCTTAAAATGAATGGTTATAATACAGTAACAGCTGTAAATATCACTGATATTGATGACAAAATAATTGATCGAGTCAATCAAGAAAATTCTTCTTTAAAAGAAATAACTTCAAAATATGAATTGTCATTCCAGGAAATATCACAATCATTGAAAATTTTACCTAATAATCATAACCCTAGAGCAACTGAATATGTTGATGAAATGATTGAATTCATACAGACTTTAATTGAAAAAAAATATGCATATGAAATTGATGGAAATGTTTTTTTCGACATAGAAAGCTATCCCAAATATGGAAAATTTGTAAATATTGATGAACAATTACAAATAGAAGACAACGAATTATCAAAGAAAAACGTAAATGATTTTACATTATGGAAAGCAAAAAAAGATTCAGATGGTGATATTTTTTGGGATAGTCAATGGGGAAAGGGAAGGCCTGGATGGCATACTGAGTGTGCTGTTATGATAAAAACTCTTTTTAAAGGTCAATTAGACATACATTGTGGAGGTATAGATTTAAAGTTTCCGCACCATGAAAATGAAAGTGCGCAAATTGAAGCAATTCAAGGCCACAATCTTTCAAACTATTGGCTGCATGCTGAGCATTTAAATATGGATGACGAAAAAATGAGCAAATCTCTTGGAAATTTTGTAGATGTAAATTCCTTAATTAAAAAACATGGATCAAATGTCGTAAGACTTTTTCTCTTATCAGCTCATTACAGAACAAAAGTATCATTTAGTTATAAAAAATTAGATGAATGTAAAAAAATGATTGAGAAAATTGAAAGATTTGCGCAAAATTTTGATTTAAATAATATTGAAAATATTGAATTAAAATTTTCAAGCCATCATCATAGTTTTATTAACTCTTTAAATGATGATTTAAATACCGCTGAAGCTATCGGAATTTTTTTTAGTTTTATATCAGAAATAAATAAAAAAATTGCTAATAATTCGTTAAATGATTTAGATAAAGAAAAAACTCTAATATTTTTAAAATTATTTAATTCAGTTTTTGATGTAATTGATTATGATAATTTAGAACTAAAAGAAATACCAGCAGAAGTGCAAGATTTAGTCGAATCCCGTCAAGAATCTAGAAAAAAACTTGATTGGAAAATGTCGGATATATTGCGTGATAAAATTGAGTCTTTAGGTTGGCATGTTGAAGATACTGCTGATGGACAAAAGCTCATTCAAAAGAAATAATTTGTTTTCCTCCTAATTCTTCTTATATTTCGTGGCTTTTACCTACGCGTGCGTGTATAGGTATATACAAAAGTACATTGCCGGTGTAGCTCAGTTGGTAGAGCAAGTGATTTGTAATCACTAGGTCGGGGGTTCAAGTCCTCTCGCCGGCTCAGTTTTTTTGGGTAAGAGTAAGATATTTGAAAATTTTTGTCCTACTATCAGGTAGTATTGAGTATTAGGATTTCGGGCAAATGGCCGAGTGGTTAAAGGCAGCAGACTGTAAATCTGCCGACGTAAGTCTACGGAGGTTCGAATCCTTCTTTGCCCACAGGTTTTGCGAGTGTAGCTCAGCTGGTAGAGCATCAGCCTTCCAAGCTGAGGGTCGCGCGTTCGAATCGCGTCACTCGCTCAAGATTTATTGCCTGCGTAGCTCAGTAGGTAGAGCACTTCGTTGGTAACGAAGAGGTCACCGGTTCAATCCCGGTCGTAGGCTCAAAAAAAAGAAGATTTTAATTTTGATTAAAAAAAAGAGGAGAGTAAAAAATGGCTAAAGAAGTATTTGAAAGAAATAAGCCTCACTGTAATATTGGTACTATTGGTCACGTTGATCATGGTAAAACAACGTTAACAGCAGCTATTACACAAACCCAAGCTGATTTAGGGTTAGCTGAACAACGTGATTTTGACACTATTGATAATGCACCTGAGGAAAAAGAAAGAGGTATTACAATTCAAACAGCTCACGTTGAGTATGAGACTGCTAATCGTCACTATGCCCACGTTGACTGTCCTGGTCACGCCGACTATATTAAAAATATGATTACTGGTGCTGCGCAGATGGATGGTGGTATCCTTGTGGTTAGTGCTGCAGATGGTCCTATGCCTCAAACTCGTGAACACGTGCTTTTAGCTCGTCAGGTAAATGTTCCTAGTCTAGTTGTTTTTATGAACAAAGTAGATCAGGTAGATGATGAAGAGCTTTTAGAGTTAGTAGAAATGGAACTTAGAGATCTATTGAGTGAATACAAATTTGATGGAGATAATACTCCAATTATCAAGGGAAGTGCTTTGAAAGCGCTTGAAAATCGTGGTGATGCAGAAGCAACAAAATGTATTACTGAATTGATGGACGCTTGTGATAGTTTTATTCCTCAGCCAGAAAGAGCACTTGATAAGCCGTTCTTGATGCCTGTTGAAGATGTATTTAGTATTACAGGTAGAGGAACTGTTGGAACTGGAAGAATTGAATCAGGTAAGATCAAAGTCGGTGACGAAGTTGAACTTATTGGTATGGGTTCTGACATGACTACTACAATTACAGGAGTAGAAATGTTCCAAAAAACACTCAATGAAGGAGAAGCAGGAGATAATGCTGGTCTTTTAATGAGAGGTATTGAAAAAGATGATTTAAAAAGAGGTATGGTTGCAGCTGCCAAAGGTTCAATCACTCCTCACACCAAGTTCAAAGCAAATGTATATGTTTTGAAAAAAGAAGAAGGCGGAAGACATACTCCATTCTTTAATAACTATAGACCTCAGTTCTATTTTAGAACAACAGATGTAACTGGAGTAGTTACATTGCCAGAGGGTACTGAAATGGTTATGCCTGGAGATAATGTTGAGATGTCAGTTGAACTAATTACACCGATTGCTATGAATCAAGAGCTAAGGTTTGCTATTAGAGAGGGTGGACATACAGTAGGGGCTGGCGTCGTTACTGCTATTGAAAGCTAAAATATGGCAGGCAATAGTAAAAGAGCAATTGTAAGACTTGAGAGTTCTGCAGGGACAGGATACCGTTATACTGTTACTAAAAATAAGAGTAAACATCCTGATAAACTTGAATATAAAAAGTTTGACCCTGTAGCTCGCAAGCATGTTCTTTTTAAAGAAATAAAATAAAATAGCAAATAGGTGAGTAGCTCAATTGGTAGAGCATCGGTCTCCAAAACCGGGGGTTGCGGGTTCAATTCCTGCCTCACCTGCAAAAAGGGAAAAGTATGTTGAAAGCGGTAAAAGATTTTTTAAATCAAGTATACCTAGAAATGAATAAAGTTTCTTGGCCAAGCTACTCTGAATTAAGAGGATCAACCTATCTTATTATTATTTTTTTCTTAATGTTTGCATTGTTTTTATTTGGAGTTGATTGGGTAATTCAAAAATTAGTGAGAACAGTATTATGAATTGGTATAGTTTAAGAGTCATGTCAGGCAAAGAGGAAAAAATTAAAAATAATATTTTCCGCGAACTTGAATATGAAAAAGATATAGCAGAAAATGTTGAAGATATTTTGATACCAACTGAAAATGTTGTAGATATTAAAAATGGAAAAAAACAGGTAAAGAAAAAAGTATTTTTTCCGGGATACATTTTGATGAAAATGGAAATGAATAACGAAACAAAATTTTTTATAGAAGGCATTGATGGTGTAATGAGCTTTGTTGGACCTAAAGGTAGTCCTCAGTCCTTAAATGATGCTGAAATCAAAAGAATTATAGGTTCTTTTGATGCAGACGATGATTCAGTTGAAGTAATGGAAGAAATACCATTCAAAGTTGGAGATTCTGTAAAAGTAATTGATGGACCATTCAAAGACTTTAATGGTCTTATTCAAGAGATTAACGATAAAAATAGAATTAAAGTAAATGTCAATATTTTTGGTCGTCCAACACCAATTGAATTAAGCTTTAATCAAATACTAATAGAGAATTAAAAATGGCAGAAAAAGAAAAAACAGGACTTATTAAATTACAAATTGCAGCTGGACAAGCAAATCCTGCACCACCAGTTGGACCTGCTTTAGGTCAGCATGGTGTCAATATTATGGATTTTTGTAATGCTTTTAATGAGAAGACAAAAGAATTACAAGGAATGTTAACTCCTGTAATTATAACAGTCTATAAAGATAGATCTTTTACTTTTGAAACAAAATCTCCACCCGCATCTACTTTGATTATGAAAGAATTAAATATGAAAAAAGGTTCTCAAGAGCCTAATAAAGATAAAGTAGGATCTATATCAATAGCTCAGTGTAAAAAAATTGCTGAAATGAAAATGAAGGATTTGAATGCTCACACATTAGACCATGCAGCTGAAATGATAGCTGGTACTGCTGTAAGTATGGGAATTGAGGTAGATAGATGAAAAATACGAAGTTTGCAAAATCAGTTTCAGAAAAATTAGATACTTCCAAGTCATATGGCATCGATGAGGCAATGTCCCTATTAATGGAACTTAAAAGACCTTCTTTTGCCGAGTCTGTAGATGTAGCATTTAATTTAGGCGTTGATCCTAGACATGCTGAGGAAAATATCAGATTGAGTTTAATTTTACCTCATGGTATTGGACGAAATGTTTCAGTTTTAGCAATAGTAAATTCGGAAAAAGAAGCAGAAGCGAAAGAAGCTGGAGCAGATTTTGTAGGTAACGAAGAATTTTTAGAAAAAATTAAATCAGGATGGACAGATGTTGATAAGATAGTAGTTACTCCTGACCTAATGGCACAGTTAGGTAAGCTTGGTAAGGTGCTAGGTCCTAAAGGGTTAATGCCTAATCCCAAATCAGGTACAGTTACAAATGATGTAGCTAAAGCAATTAAAGAATTAAAAGCAGGTAAATTAGATGCTAGGGTTGAGAAAAATGGAATTTTACAGTCCTCAATCGGAAAAACATCTTTTTCCGAGCAAGAGCTGAAAGATAATTTTGAAACTCTTCGTTCTGCATTAATGTCTGCAAAACCAAATTCTTTTAAGGGTAAATATTTAAATTCAATTAGTATTTCCTCGACATTAGGTCCAGGTATTAAGATAGGAACTGAATAATTATGCCAAGTACAAAAAATATAAATGCAGTTAAATCGTTGAGCGATAAACTTGAAAAAGCTAAGGCAGTATATTTTACTGACTATTTAGGTTTAGATGTTGTTAGCATCACTCAGCTAAGAAAAGAATTTGTGATGAAAGATGTTGAATTCACAATAGCAAAAAATACTTTAATTAAGCTAGCCGCTAAAGAGGCTGGAATGTCAGGAATTGATGATTTCTTAAAAGGACCAACAGCAATGGCCGTTAGTTATGAAGATCCAACTAATCCAGCACAAGTAATTAAAGATTTTTTAAAAGATTTTGATAAGCCTTCAGTGAAAGGTATGATTTTAGATGGAGAAGTATTCGATGCAAATGAGTTTGAAAGAATAGCTAATCTTCCATCAAAAGATCAACTTTTATCTAAGTTGGTTGGAATGTTAAATTCCCCAATGGCAAAACTGAGCAGCACTTTAGGGAGTCCTGTTTCTGGCTTATTAGGAGCACTTGAACAATTAAACTCAAAGAAAGAAGGGTAGTTAAAATGAGTATCAAAAGAGAAGATGTTTTAAAATATCTTGAAGAAGCAAATATGATAGAAGTATCTGAGCTGGTCAAAGATATTGAAGAGAAATTTGGCGTAACAGCAGCTGTACCTGTTGCCGCAGCCGCAGGAGCTGCCGGTGGAGATGCTGCTGGCGATGCCGCTGAAAAAAGCGATTTTAATGTAGTTTTAACAGCTGCAGGTCAATCTAAAATTGCTGTTATTAAAGTTGTTAGAGAGATAACTAGTTTAGGACTTAAGGAAGCTAAAGAGTTGGTTGATTCTGCTCCTAAAGCTGTGAAAGAAGGCGTTGCTAAAGATGAGGCAGAGGGTTTGAAGTCTCAACTTGAGGAAGCCGGAGCTTCAGTAGAATTACAATAATATAAAAATATATATTAATTAACCAATTTTTTGGAGGAATAGCTATCTTGAATTTAGATAAGTTGAATAACAGACATAATTTTGAAAAAATAAAAACAGCCGTAGAGCTACCAGATCTTCTCGATTTACAGGTAGGTTCTTTTCATGACTTTTTACAGGAAGGTGTTAAACCGAAAGACAGATTAATGTTTGGTTTACATGAAGCATTTGCTTCAATCTTTCCGTTACAGGATAATCATGAAAATTATATACTTGAATATAAAAGCTATACGATTGGAAAACCTAGGTATACCCCTAGAGAATGTTCAGATCGTGGTATCACTTACAATGTACCACTAAGTGTAAAATTACGTCTTAAGATTACTGACGAAAAAGATAAGAAAAAATTTGCTCAGGTAATAGACCAGGATGTTTATTTTGGTAATATGCCATATATGACAGACAAAGGAACTTTTATCATTAATGGAGCAGAGAGAACTGTTGTTACGCAATTACAAAGATCTCCTGGTGCCTTCTTTGATCAAAAATTTCATCCAAACGGTGCAAAACTATACAATGCTAGAATTATTCCAATAAGAGGTTCATGGATTGACTTCACAACAGATATCAATGATATATTATTTACTATTATTGATAGAAAAAGAAAGTTTCCAGCAACTCTTTTATTAAGATCCCTTGGTTTTAGTACTGACGAAGATATTTATAATGCATTTGATTTAGTACTTGATATAGATCCTTCTAAAATAAAAACAGACAACCTAACCGACTATATTACTGTAGAAGATACAATAGATATGGAAACTGGTGAATTAGTAGTTGAAGCTGGAAGAGAACTAAATGAAACAATTGTAAGTGCTTTAAAAAATAATAAAACCAAAACAATTAAACTCGTTGATGTGAGAAATAACATTGATAGTATGATGTTAAACAATACTATTAAAAAAGATCCTACAAAATCTACTGAAGAAGCACTATTAAAAGTATACTATCTCTTGAGAGGTAGTGATGCTCCTAGCCCTGAATCTGCTCAAAAATTTATTGACAGAATGTTCTTTTCTCCTAAAAAATATGATTTAGGACAAGTAGGGAGATATCGTTTAGATAAACAGTTCAATTTGGACAATAAAGGCAAAGATTCTGTATTAACACATGATGATTTTCTTATTACCATTAAGTATTTGATATTAATGAGAAAAGGGTTGAAGTCACCAGATGATATTGACCATCTAGGAAATAGAAGAGTTAGAACTGTTGGAGAGCAACTTAAAGTACAATTTAACTCTGCTTTAGCTAGAATGGTTCGAACAGTTTATGAAAGAATGAATCTTAGAGAGTCAGAAACAATTACTCCTCAAGATTTGATTAATTCTAGATTGGTTACTACTGTAATTAACACTTTTTTTGGAACTAGTCAATTATCTCAGTTTGGAGATCAAACAAATCCTTTAGCTGAAATTACTCATAAAAGAAGAATTTCTTCTCTAGGACCAGGAGGTCTTTCAAGAGAAAGAGCTGGTTTTGAAGTTCGAGATGTTCACTATACTCACTATGGTAGATTGTGTCCAATTGAAACTCCTGAGGGTCCGAATATAGGTTTAATATCATCACTTGCTTTGATGGCTAAAATTAATAGACATGGATTCATTGAAGCTCCTTACAGAGTTGTAGATAATCAGGTTGTAAAAGAAGAATTTAAGTACCTTTCAGCTGATGATGAAGATAGAACAAATATTGCCCAATCGGGATTAAGTACTGACAGTAAAAATAAAATAAATGATCCTAAAGTTCGAGTTAGGTCTAAAGGTGATTTCCCGATTGTTGATCCAGATAGTGTTCATTTCACAGATATTGTGCCAAATCAAATTTTAAGTGTTGCAGCGGCTCTTATTCCTTTTGTTGAGCATGATGATGCTAATAGGGCATTGATGGGTTCAAATATGCAACGTCAATCTGTACCATTATTAAAAACAGAGTCACCAATTGTTGCGACGGGAATGGAAAGAAAAGTAGCCAGAGATTCTAAATCTGTATTACTTTCTCCTGTTTCTGGTACTGTTATGCATGTTGATTCCAATAAGGTAATAATTAAAGATAAAAATTATCCTGACAGTACTCTGTTGAAAAAAGATGCAAATCTTTGCACAGTAGACTTAATTAAATATGCTAGATCAAATCAGAACACTTGCTACAATCAAAAAGTTATTGTTAAGGCTGGAGATAAAGTTGAAAAAGGGCAAGTAATAGCTGATGGAGCTTCTACTGAAAATGGTGAATTAGCTCTTGGTAAGAATGTTTTAGTAGCATTGATGCCTTGGAATGGATACAATTTTGAGGATGCTATTGTAATCAATGAAAGACTTGTTAGAGATGACGTTTTTACATCTATTCATGTAAATGAGATTGAACTAGAAGTTAGAGATACAAAAAGAGGAGAAGAAGAGTTAACTCCAGAAATTCCTAATGTAAGCGAAGAAGCAACATCTCAATTAGACGAAGACGGTCTGATTAGAGTTGGAGCTATTGTTAATGAGGATGATATTTTAATTGGTAAAGTAACTCCCAAAGGTGAAACAGACCCTTCTCCAGAAGAAAAACTTTTAAGAGCAATTTTTGGAGAAAAAGCAGGTGACGTTAAAGATGCTTCAAAAAAGGCTGAGCCTGGTGTAAAAGGTGTAGTTATTAAGACTAATCTATATGAAAAAACATCAAAACAATCTCGCGCAGAAGTTAATGCACAAATTAAAGAGTTACAGAAAAATAAGAGAGAAGAAGAAAGAGCCTTAAGAACTACTAGAGATAATTTAATTAAGTCAGTCTTAAGCGATAAGATAACTCTAGGTATTAAAGCAAACAGAGATAGTAAGGTCCTTGTAAAGAAGGGAACGAAATTAACGTTAAAGAAATTAGATACTTTTAACTTTGAGCTATTTTCTACCAAAGAGCCATGGATTTCAGGAGAAAAAACTTGGGAAAAAATTGTTAATATCCTAAATGCCTTTAATACAACTCTTGCTGACCTTGATACAGAATTAGAATCAAGTATTTTCAAGTTAAAAGAAGGTGACCAACTTCAACCTGGTATTTTAAAATTAGCAAAAGTGTATGTTGCTAATAAAAGAAAAGTATCAATTGGAGATAAGATGGCTGGAAGGCATGGTAATAAAGGAGTAATTGCAACAATAGTTCCAGAAGAAAATATGCCTTATTTAGAAGATGGTACTCCGGTAGATATTTGTTTGAATCCTATGGGTGTTCCTTCTAGGATGAACTTGGGTCAATTATATGAAACTATGCTAGGGTGGGCAGGAAAACTACTTGATGAAAAGTATGAAACTCCCGTTTTCAATGGTGCAACACCTGATGAAGTTGCAGCAAAAATGAAAGAAGCTGGTTTGCCAAGTACTGGTAAAGTGACGTTATATGATGGCTTAACAGGAGAAAAAATTGATAATCCAGTATTAGTAGGTTACATGTATATCATGAAGTTATTCCATATGGTTGACGATAAAATGCATGCTAGATCAACTGGACCGTACTCATTAGTTACGCAACAGCCTTTAGGAGGAAAAGCACAGTTTGGAGGACAAAGATTTGGTGAGATGGAAGTATGGGCACTTCAAGCCTATGGTGCTGCTCATATTTTAAGAGAAATCTTAACAATCAAATCAGATGATATTGAAGGTAGATCAAAAGTCTACAGTGCGCTTGTAAAGGGAGAAGATTTACCTGATCCAACGACACCAGAAGCTTTCAATGTATTCATGAAAGAAATTCAAGGTCTTGGATTGGACATAACTTTAGATTAAAGGAAAAAAAATAAATGTATAAAGCAAATAATAGCATTTCACTTAAACTGGCTTCACCTGAAAAGATTCTTGAAGGATCTTTTGGGGAAGTACTAAAGCCTGAAACAATTAACTACCGTTCTTACAAACCGGAAAAAGATGGTTTATTCTGCGAGAAAATCTTTGGACCTGTAAAAGATTTTGAATGTCATTGTGGTAAATATAAAGGTATTAGATATAGAGGCATTATCTGTGATAGATGTGGCGTAGAGGTTACTACTAAGAAAGTTCGTAGAAATAGAATGGGTCATATTACTTTGGCTGTTCCAGTAGTACATATTTGGTTTCTTAAATCTATACCAAGTAAGCTTAGTTATATATTAGGTAAAAGTGCTAAGCAATTAGAGAGTGTAATTTATTATGAAAATTATTTAGTTATCAATCCTGGTAAAAGCGATTACAAAAGATTTGATTTAATAGATGAAGAAGAGTACTTAAAGTTAGAATCAGAATTTGGTTATGAAGCCTCTTCACAAGAGGAAAGAGAAGAAGAATCACATTTCTATGCAGCAATGGGCGGAGAAGCCATTAAAGATGGATTAGCTGAAATGGATTTATTAGAACTTAAGAATGAACTAGAATTAATAAGTACTACAACAAATTCAAAACAGAAGAAAGAAGACGCCTTAAAAAGATTAAAGGTAGTAAAAGATTTTGCTAGAGATAGAAATAATAAACCTGAATGGATGATTGTTTCAATTCTTCCTGTTATGCCACCTGAGCTAAGACCTTTAGTTCCGCTTGAGGGTGGAAGATTTGCTGCTAGTGATTTAAATGATCTTTATCGCAGAATTATTATTAGAAATAATCGTTTAAAACAGTTAATGGATATTCAAGCACCTGAAGTAATCTTAAGAAATGAAAAAAGAATGCTCCAAGAATCTGTTGATGCACTTTTTGATAATACAAAAAGAAAAACTGCAATTAGAAGTGGTTCTAAAAGACCTCTAAAGTCAATATCAGATATGTTAAGAGGTAAGCAAGGTAGATTTAGACAAAATCTTCTTGGTAAGAGAGTTGACTATTCTGGTAGATCGGTTATTGTTGTTGGTCCTGAACTAAAAATGACTGAATGTGGTATTCCAAAGAATATGGCATTAGAGCTTTTTAAGCCTCACTTAATAAGAGAATTGATTAGAAGAGATTTAGCTGCAACACCTAGAAGTGCCAAGCTAATGATTGAAAATAAAGAGTCTTTTGTATACGAAATTTTAGAAACTGTTGTAAAAGACCACCCTGTATTATTGAACAGAGCTCCAACCCTTCATAGGTTGGGTATCATAGCTTTCCAGCCAATTTTGATTGATGGTAAAGCAATTAGAGTTCATCCTCTGGTTTGTTCAGCATTTAATGCTGACTTTGATGGTGACCAAATGGCAGTTCATGTACCTCTATCTGTTCCAGCTCAATTAGAAGCTAGAATACTAATGATGGCTAGTCAGAATGTATTACATCCTGCTAGTGGAAAACCAATTACGTTGCCCTCACAAGACATGATTCTTGGTTGTTACTATTTAACTAGAGAAAGATCTGGTCAAAAAGGTGAAGGTAAAATGTTTGGATCTATAGATGAAGTAAAAATGGCATATGACAATGATAAAGTAGGACTTCATGCTATTGTGAATGTTAGACATAATGGTGAATGGCACAAAAATACAACCGCAGGCCGTGCTATTTTTAACTCTATTGTTCCAGATGAGTTAGGTTATTATGATGAAATGATTTCAAAGAAAAGGTTAAGTTTTATTATTGGTGAATCTTTCGTAAAAGCTGGTAATGACAAAACTGTTAAACTTTTAGATGACCTTAAGGATATTGGGTTCAAAACAGCTACTAAAAGTGGAATATCAATTTCTATTAGCGATATTCTTATTCCAGATGAAAAGCATGATATAATAGGTGGCGCAGAAAAAGAAGTAGAGAAGATTCAAGGCAGATTTAATCGACACATCTTAACAGAAGGTGAAAGATATAATAAGGTTATTGATGTTTGGACAAAAGCAACAAGCGATATAGCTGCTGAAATGATGAAGGGTTTAAAGTCTGATGAAGAAGGATTTAATTCTGTATACATGATGGCAGATTCTGGCGCTAGAGGTAGTGGTGACCAAATAAAGCAGTTGGCTGGTATGAGAGGTTTAATGGCAAAACCAAGAAAATCTATGATTGGTGGTGGAGAAATTATTGAAAGTCCAATTCAGTCAAACTTTAAAGAAGGTTTATCTGTAATGGAGTACTTCATATCTACTCACGGAGCAAGAAAAGGTTTAGCTGATACAGCTCTTAAAACAGCAGATGCTGGATATTTAACAAGAAGATTGGTTGATGTTGCACAAGATGTTGTGATTTCAGAATTTGATTGTGGTACAATCAATGGAATTACAGTTTCAGATTTAAAAGAAGGAGAAGAGGTAGTTGAATCCTTATCTGAAAGAATTCTTGGAAGAACGTCATCTGAAAAAATTGTTGTAGATGGTAAAACAGTTATTAAAGCAGGTGAAATTTTTGATGAAGAAAAAGCCGATCTTGTTGTAAATAATAATTTTACAACTGTTAAAATTAGATCTATTCTTACTTGTGAGTCTAGAAGAGGTGTATGTGCAAAATGTTACGGTTGGGATTTAACAAGAAGAGAACTTGTTACAACCGGTACAGCTGTAGGTATTATTGCAGCCCAAAGTATTGGAGAGCCAGGTACTCAGCTTACATTAAGAACATTCCACATTGGAGGAACGGCAACAAGAATCGTTGAAGAATCTGATATGAAATCTAGGCATAATGGTAAGGCAAAATTCAATGAAGACTACCAATCAGCCAACAGCATTGATGAGGATGGCGAAGAAGTAGTTAGATGTTTAACAAGAAATTCAAAATTACACATCATTGACGCAAAAGATAACATACTTGAAGAGTATAATGTCCCTTATGGAGCTAACGTCAATATATCGGATGGTGCTAAAATAAAGAAAGGCCAAATTCTTTTCTCATGGGATCCCTACACAGATTTAATTTTAGCTAGACAATCTGGTGTTATCAAAATGAAAGATTTCATTGAAGGTGATACATATCAAGAAGAAGCAGTTGATGGCGGTAAAAAACAAAAAGTTGTTACTGAATCCAAAGATAGAAGGCTTAGTCCCCAAATTGAAATTTATAGTAAAGATGGCGATATTTTATCTGGTGGAACTATTCTTCCAGTAAAAGCTACTTTAGTTGTCAATGATGGACAGGATGTTACTCAAGGTCAAACCTTAGTAAAAATTCAAAAAGAGGTTGGTAAGTCTAGAGATATTACCGGTGGTCTTCCAAGGGTAGCTGAGCTATTTGAAGCAAGAAAACCTGCTAACCCTGCCGTTGTTAGTGAAATTAATGGTATAGTAGAGTTTGGTGAAATAAAACGAGGTGTAAGAAAAGTTTCAGTCACTCCTACTGCAGGAAAATCAATTGTATATAAGATTCCATATGGAAAACATGTAGTTGTTCATGAAGGAGATTTCATAACTGCTGGAACTGCATTATGTGAAGGAGCAATCTCTCCGTCAGATATCTTGACTATTCTTGGTCCAAATGCTGTAAGAGAGTATTTGGTTAATGAAATTCAAGAAGTTTACAGATTGCAAGGCGTAGGAATCAATGATAAGCATATTGAGGTTATTGTTAATCAAATGATGAAAAAGGTCATTATTAGTGATCCAGGAGATACTACATATCTTCCAGGTGAAAGATTAGATAAGACCACTCTATTTAATGATAACGACTATATGAAAGGTATGGTTGTTATTGATGAGTCAGGAGATTCAAACTTAGAAGTTGGTATAATGATTTCTCAAAATGAAGTAAAGGAACTAAATAAAGAGTTTAAGACAAAAGATAAAACATTAGTAAAATTCCATAAAGCAAGGTCAGCTACGTTTGAACCAATCTTAATGGGAATTACACAGTCTTCCCTTAATACTACTAGTTTTATTTCTGCTGCTTCTTTCCAAGAAACAACTAGAGTATTAACAGATGCAGCAACTGCATCAAAGACTGACCACCTATTAGGTTTAAAGGAAAATGTTGCATTAGGACGATTAATACCTGCTGGAACAGGTTTTCCTGGATTACAATCTATTCAAATTGAGCAAGAAAATCAGGAAGAAGATCATTAGATCTTCTTCCTAAATCTCTTTTAAATATTTTCAACAAAATATATACTTTCTACGCGTTCGAGAAAACGTTTGATTCTTCCATCTTATAACAATATATTCACCGGTGCTTTTAAACTTATTAGAGGAAAAATAATTTATGCCAACAGTAAATCAGTTGATTAGAAAGAGCAGAAAAAAGATTGTTAAAAAATCTGCCAGTAGAGCTCTTGAGAACAGCCCTCAAAAAAGAGGTGTATGTACTCGAGTATATACCACTACGCCTAAAAAACCTAATTCTGCATTAAGAAAAGTAGCTAGAGTTAGATTGACCAATGGAATAGAAGCAAATGCATATATCCCTGGAGAAGGTCATAATTTACAAGAGCACTCAATTGTATTAATAGAAGGTGGTAGAGTTAAAGACCTTCCTGGTGTTCGTTATCATATTGTACGTGGTTCATTAGACACTGCAGGAGTGAATGACAGAAAAACAAGTAGATCACGTTACGGTGCAAAGAAACCTAAAAGTTAAATATGAGAAGAAGAAGACCAGAAAAAAGATCTATTAATCCAGATCCAAAATTTAATGACTTACAAGTCTCAAAGTTTATGAACTACTTACTTGTTGGTGGAAAAAAAGGTATTGCTGAAAAAATTCTTTATGATGCTTTTGATATCGTAAAAGAAAAAAGTAGTAAAGATCCTGTTGACGTTTTTAAAAAAGCATTAAACAATGCTGCTCCCCATGTCGAAGTGAAATCAAAAAGAATTGGTGGAGCTACCTATCAAGTCCCTATTGAAGTTCCTAATAGAAGACAATTTTATTTAGCAGCTCATTGGATTATCGATAGTGCTAAAAAGAAATCAGGTAGTCCCATGTCAAATCGTCTAGCTGGCGAACTACTTTCTGCTTCTAACAATGAAGGAAACGCAATTAAAAAGAAAGAAGATACTCATCGTATGGCGGAAGCCAATAAGGCATTTGCTCACTTTGGGAGAGGAAGATAGCTATGTCTGCTGACTTAAATATTGTAAGAAATATTGGAATTATGGCCCATGTTGATGCTGGTAAAACAACTCTTACTGAAAGAATGCTATATTATGCAGGAAAAACACATAAGATCGGTGAAGTTCATGATGGCGCTGCCACTATGGATTGGATGGAGCAGGAACAAGAAAGAGGTATTACAATTACTTCAGCTGCTACAACTTTTTATTGGGACAAAACCCGAGTAAATCTTATTGATACCCCTGGACACGTAGATTTTACGATGGAAGTTGAAAGATCGCTTAGAGTTCTGGATGGAGCCGTCGCTGTATTTTGTGCAGTTGCTGGAGTAGAGCCTCAAAGTGAAACAGTTTGGAGACAAGCAACAAAGTATAATGTACCTAGAATTGCATTTATTAATAAGATGGATAGAACTGGTGCAGATTTTTATAATGCAATAGATACTATGAAAAAACGATTAGGTACTAACCCTCTTCCTATTGCTCTTCCTATTGGTGCAGGTGAAACATTTAGAGGTATTGTAGACTTAACTAATATGAAAGCAATTGAATACAATGAAAGTAGTCAAGGCGCTGAATTTGAGTATATTGATATCCCAGAGGAGTTATTGGCAGACGCAGAAAAGTGGAGAAACTTTCTAATTGAAGAAGTTGCCAGTTTTGATGACGCGTTAATGGAAAAGTATTTAAATGAAGAAGAAATTACTCCTGATGAAATTAAAGATGCTCTAAAAAAAGGGTGTTTAGAGAATGCGTTTGTTCCAACTTTATGTGGTTCAGCTTTTAAGAATAAGGGAGTTCAGAGAGTGTTAGATGCAGTAGTTGATTTTTTACCATCTCCTGTTGATGTAGAAAGTATTGAAGGCTCTTCTGTTGACGATCCAGAAACTAAAATAAATATTAAAAACTCTACAGAAGGTCCATTCACAGCTCTTGCATTTAAAATTGCCACAGACCCATTCGTTGGTAAGCTTACTTATATCAGAGTATACTCTGGTACTCTTAAAAAGGGTTCTTTTTGTATTGATTCTAACACTGGAGATAAACAAAGAATTTCAAGAATTTTGCAAATGCATGCAAATAAAAGAGAAGAATTAGAAGAAGTAAAGGCTGGAGAAATTGTAGCAGTAATTGGCTTAAAAGATGTTCGTACTGGGCATACATTGTCGGAAAAGGGTGATGTAACACTTGAGTCAATGGAGTTTCCAGACCCAGTAGTTGCAGTTTCAATTGAACCCGTTTCAAAAAGTGATCAAGATCAATTAGCAAAAGGAATGAATAAGTTAAGTGAAGAAGATCCTACTTTTAAAGTGAAAGTTGATAGTGAAACTGGTCAAACAGTAATATCAGGTATGGGTGAAGTTCACTTAGAAATTATTATTGATAGACTTAAAAGAGAATTCAATGTAAATGCTAATGTAGGTAAACCTCAGGTTTCATTTAGAGAAGCAATACAAAAATCTGTAGACAAAATTGATGAAAAATTTGTTCGTCAATCTGGTGGTCGTGGTCAATATGGTCATGTTGTAATTAATGTAAGACCTACAGAGCAAGGTGCAGGATATAAATTTATAAATAAGATTGTTGGTGGAGTTATTCCAAGAGAATACATCCCTGCTGTAGATGCTGGCATTCAAGAACAGCTTAAGAATGGTGTTTTGCATGGATACCCTATCCCAGATGTTGAGGTAGAACTTGTTTATGGATCTTACCATGATGTTGACTCATCTGAGATTGCCTTTAAAGTTGCTGGTTCGCGAGCAATAAGAACTGCTTGTAAGCAAGCAAGTCCAATATTAATGGAACCTATTATGGCTGTAGAAGCAACTACTCCAGATGACTATCTTGGAGATGTTATTGGTGATATTAACTCTAGAAGAGGTAAAGTTGAAAGTATGGAACAGCAAGGAGCTAATCAAAGTATTAAAGCTGCCGTACCATTAAGTGAGATGTTTGGCTATGCAACTGATTTAAGATCGCTTTCTCAAGGTAGAGCAAACTTTCATATGGATTTTCAACAATATGCTAAGGTTCCAGTATCAGTCGAAGAAAAATTGATGAAATCACAATCAAAAGATGGAGATGCATAATAATGGCTAAAGATTTAATCAGAATATCTTTAAAGGCTTACGACCATAAGCTCTTAGACAAGTCTGCAGAAAAAATTATTAGAACAGCTAAGTCTTCAGGTGCTATTATTTCCGGACCAATTCCAATGCCAACTAAAAGAACAGTATACACAGTATTGAGATCACCATTTGTAAACAAAAAATCACGTGAACAATTTCAAACAAAAGTTCATAAGAGAGTTGTTGACATCGTGAATTCTACTCCAAAGACTGTTGAATCTTTAATGAAGCTAGATTTACCATCTGGTGTTGATATCGAGATTAGAGGATAAGATGTACGGATTAATTGGTAAAAAAGTAAAAATGTCACAAATTTTTAATGCGGACGGTCATGTAGTTCCTGTTACATTAGTTCAAGCAGGTCCATGTGTTGTATCTCAGGTAAAAACAAAAGATTCTGATGGATACAATTCTGTTCAATTAGCATTTGGTGAGAAATCAAAAAGAAATACTAATAAACCGGCAGCTGGTCATCTTAAAAAAGCAGATATCGATAGCGCTAAAGTATTAGCTGAATTTCAATCACTTGATACATTTGAATACAAATTAGGTCAAAAGTTTGATTCTTCAATTTTTCATATTGGAGAGATTGTTGATGTGAGATCTAAATCAAAGGGTAAAGGTTTTGCCGGAGCCATTAAAAGACATAATTTTGCGAGGCAGGATGCTACTCACGGTAATAAACATACCGAAAGAGCTCCTGGTTCTATTGGTCAAGCATCTTGGCCTTCAAGAGTATTTAAAGGTATGAAAATGGCAGGTAGAAAAGGTTCTGGTAATGTTACTGTTCAAAACCTTGAAATCGTTGATATCGATAAAGAAAATAATTTATTATACGTTAAAGGAGCTATTCCTGGAGCAAACAATGCACCAGTGTTTATTTTGAAAAAATGAAAATTAAATCATTAAATAGTAGCAAAGATTATAGTTTAAGTGACTCAGTATTTAAGGTTGCAATGAACGATCAAGCTGTTTATCAGTGTGTCATTGCTGAATTGACTAATGCTAGACAGGGAACTCGATCTACAAAAAATAGGTCTTTAGTATCTGGTGGTGGTAAAAAACCATTTAAACAAAAAGGAACTGGTAATGCTAGGCAAGGAACAAGCAGATCTCCACTGAATAGAGGTGGTGGTGTTATTTTTGGTCCTAGCCCAAAATATTATTTTAAAAAAGTAAATGCTAAAACTAAGCAACTAGCTTTTAAATGTGTATTATCAGAGAAAGTCAAAAATGAAGCTTTGAAAGTCATCGATTCAATTGACTTAAAAACAAGTAAAACAAAAGATTTTGTTGGTTTCCTAGAGTCTAACAGTTTACAGAATAAAAAAATGACAATTGTAGTGTCTGAAGTCGATAGAAATTTAGAATTAGCATCAAGAAATATTGAACATGTAAAAGTTGTCAAAGCTTCATCTTGTTCAGTTGCAGATTTAATGAATAATGATGCTCTTTTGTTGGATGCGAAAGCATTAGATCTAATGTCCGAAAGATTTGGAGATAAGAAGTAGTTATGAATCATTTTTCACAAATATTAATTCGTCCTATTGTGACTGAAAAAATGACATCTTTACAAGAGTCTGAAAACAAGTATGCTTTTGAGGTTCCGGTGGAAGTAAACAAAATTGAAATTAAAAAAGCAGTAGAAGAAAAATTTAAAGTTAAAGTTCTTAAGGTTGCTGTTAGCAACAGAAAAGGTAAAGCTAAACAAATGACCGTTAAAAGTAACGGAAGAACAATTAGAACAAATGGGTATACTAAACTAAAGAAGAGAGCTATTGTAACACTTGTAGAAGGTTACAATATAGATCTATTTAGCGTATAAATATATTATGGCAATTAGACAATTAAAACCAGTAACACCAGCATCAAGATTTACTTCTAAGCCGGATTTTTCTGAGATTACAGCTAGTAAACCTGAAAAATCATTAGTTAGAAAGTTAAATAAGACTGGTGGTAGAAATAACAGAGGTCGTATTACTTCTCGTAGAAGAGGTGGTGGACATAAGCGTAGTTATAGATTAATAGATTTTAAGAGAAATAAATTTAATATTGAGGGTAAGGTAGCAACTATTGAATATGATCCTAATAGAAGCGCATTTATTGCTTTAATTCATTATTCAGATGGTGAAAAAAGATACATTATACAGCCGGATGGATTAAAAGTTGGAGATATTATAGTTTCATCTGAAAAAACTGAATTAAAAACTGGTAATGCTATGCAACTGAAAAATATTCCATCAGGACAATCTGTACATAACATTGAAATGATTCCTGGTAAAGGAGCACAAATGGCTAGAAGTGCAGGAGCATATGTACAGGTAATGGCTCATGATAATAATTATGTAACATTAAAAATGCCATCTGGTGAAGTAAGAATGGTGCCAGATAAATGTTTAGCTACAATCGGTGTTGTTGGAAATAAGCAGCATGAACTGGTGCGCTCTGGTAAAGCAGGTCGTTCAAGATGGCTTGGCAAGCGTCCAAAGGTTAGAGGTGTAGTAATGAACCCTGTTGACCACCCTCATGGCGGTGGAGAAGGTAAAACTTCTGGTGGTAGACACCCAGTGTCTCCTTGGGGTCAACCGACAAAAGGATTTAAAACTAGAAAGAAAAAGAAGAAGTCAAACGCTCTAATAGTAAAAAGGAGAAATGATTAATGTCTAGATCTATTAGAAAAGGACCTCATATTGATATCAAATTGTTAAAGAAAGTTGATAAAATGAATGAATCGACCAAAAAGGGTGTTATTAAAACATGGGCAAGAAATTCTGTAATTGTACCAGATTTTGTTGGACATACTTTTGCTGTTCATAACGGCAATAAATTTATTCCTGTTTTCATAACAGAAAATATGGTTGGTCATAAATTAGGTGAATTTTCTCCTACAAGAACTTTTAGAATGCATTCAGGAGATAGAAAGAACAAATAATTATGGATATTACTTCAAGATCTAACAGCGTAAAGCATTCACCGAAAAAGCTAAGAAAAGTAGCTAACTGTGTTCGAGGTTTAAATGTGAATAAAGCATTATCATCATTACGTCATATGGATGAGAAAGGCGCAGAAATTATTGAAAAAACGCTATCTTCTGCTATTGCTAATGCTGGAAATACTGAGGGTTTTAATAAGGATATGAATGAAGTTAAAGTCAAAATCATAACTGTCGATGAAGGTCCAGCACAAAAAAGATTTAGAGCAAGAGCTCAAGGTAGAGCAAATAGAATTAAAAAGAGAACTAGTCACTTAAAAATAATTATAGGATAATTAATGGGACAAAAGACACATCCAAAAGGTTTAAGATTAGAAGTTAATAAGAAATGGAGCTCAAATTGGTTTCCAAAGAAAAACGCTTATGCATCTGATCTAGCTCAAGATATTAAACTAAGAAAATATTTAAAAAAGAGACTACAGGATGCCTCAGTTGCATCAGTTGATATTGAGAGAACATCTCAAGCAGTAACTGTAACTATTCATACTGCAAGACCTGGTATTGTTATTGGTAGAGGCGGTGAAGAAGTTTCTAGACTAAAGAAAGAGGTATCTAAGTTATGTAATACTAATGATATCCATTTAAATATTAATGAAGTAAAGAGACCTGAGTTAAATGCAGAATTAGTTGGACAGAATATTGCTAGCCAATTAGTAAAGAAAATGGCTTATAGAAGAGTATTAAATAAAACAATGCAGTCTACTATGAGAATGGGAGCAGAGGGAATAAGAATTAATGTGGCCGGCAGATTGGGCGGAGTTGAAATTGCTAGATCAGAAAGATTTATGGACGGAAGAGTTCCTTTACATACTCTAAGAGCAGATATTGATTATGCATTAGTTGAAGCTCACACAACATATGGTATTATTGGTATTAAGGTTTGGATTTGTAACGGATTTACACAAGGTAAAAAATAATGTTAGAGCCTAAAAAAATTAAATATAGAAAAGTCCACAGGGGACATCGTAAAGGCATGGCTAAGGGTGGAACTGAAGTAAGTTTTGGTAGTTATGGACTTAAAGCAATGGAGCCTGGATGGGTTACAGCAAGACAGATTGAAGCCACTAGAATTTCAATTTCTAGACGTGTTAGAAAGTTGGGTAGAATGTGGATTAGAGTTTTCCCTGATAAGCCAATTACAGCTAAGCCATTAGAAACAAGAATGGGTAAAGGAAAAGGATCTCCAGAGTACTGGGTTGCAAATGTAAAGCCTGGTAGAATTCTGTTTGAAGTTGAGGGAATTCCAAGAGAAGTAGCTCAAGAAGCTTTCAGAATTGCTGGTAATAAGCTTGCTATAAAAACAAAATTAGTTGCAAAAAGAGGATTAGATGAAGGTTAACGATTTAAGAAAATTATCTGACAAAGATTTATTATCACGCTTAGTTGATAATAAGGAAAGCTTGCAGAAATATCGCTTCCAAAAATCAATTCAGCAATTAGAAGATTATAAAGTATTATCTGATCTTAGGAAAGAGAATGCTAGAATTAATACGATTTTAAAAGAAAAAACCTTAGATAAGGGAAATATTGATGGATAGAAATACTCAAAAATTAGTAGGTACTGTTGTTTCTGACGCTATGGATAAAACTGTAGTAGTTAGTGTAGATAGACTTGTAAAACATAAATTATATAAAAAGTATCTAAAGAGATCAAAAAAATATTATGCTCATGATGAGAATAATACTTTCAAAAATGGTGATGTTGTTGAGCTTTTAGCTACTAAACCTTTGAGTAAACTTAAAAGATGGCGTACATCAAAATTAATTAAGAGTGGGAATAAATAGTGGTACAAGCTGAAACAAGATTAAAAGTAGCTGATAATTCTGGAGCAAAAGTTGTTCAGTGCTTCAAAGTTTTAGGAGGATCTAAGAAAAGATATGCTAGTATTGGTGATGTTATTGTTGTATCTGTTAAATCTTCTACTCCTGGAGGTATGGTTAAAAAGGGAGAAGTTGCTAGAGCTGTAGTGGTCAGAGTGAAAAAAGAAGTAAGAAGAAAAGATGGATCTTATATAAGATTCGATGATAACGCTGCAGTTATTTTAAACGCTCAAAATGAGCCAAAGGGTACTAGAATATTTGGTCCTGTTGCAAGAGAATTAAGAGAGGGTGGTTACATGAAAATTATTTCAATGGCGCCGGAGGTTTTATAATGAAAATTAAGAAAGATATGATGGTAAAAGTAGTAGCTGGTAATTTTAAAGGTCTTTCAGGTAAAGTGCTTAAAGTGATTCCTGAAACTCAAAGAGCTATTGTTGAGGGAGTTGCTCTAACAAAAAGAACATTAAGACCTTCACAAGAGAATCCTAAAGGCGGATTTACCGAAAGAGAAAGGTCTTTGCATGTTTCAAATTTAATGGCTCTTGAAAGTGACAAAGCTTCTAGAATTGGCTATAAAATATTGGAAGATAAATCAAAAGTAAGAGTTTCAAAGAGATCTGGTAAGGAATTAGGTTAAGATTTATGGCAACAAATTATAAGAAAAAGTATTTAGAAGTAGTTAGGCCTCATTTAATGAAGACTTTCAACTTAAGTACTGTAATGCAAGTACCTAAGATTGAAAAGATTACACTTAATGTCGGTTTAGGCAATGCAAAAGAAAATAAAAAAGCTCTTCAAGCAGCTCTCGACGAACTAATGTTAATTACCGGACAAAAACCAGTAATTACTAAAGCAAAAAAAGATGTATCTAACTTTAAGGTTAGAAAGGGATTTCCTGTTGGATGTAAAGTTACTCTTCGTAAAGATTATATGTATGAATTTTTAGAAAGATTATGCGCTGTAGCTCTTCCAAGAACAAGAGATTTTAGAGGATTATCTAATAAATCATTTGATAAGCAAGGTAATTATAGTTTTGGTATTAAAGAGCAGATTGTATTTCCAGAAATTGATTATGATAAGGTTGACTCTGTTACAGGTATGGATGTTATTATTACTACATCATCTGATAATAGCGAAATATCTTATGAATTATTAAGAGCTATGGGACTGCCAATTAGAGAGAAAAAAACTTTAACAGATAATAATTTAGATAAGGAAGAAAATGGCTAAAAAATCCAAAGTCGTAAGAGAAAATCACTTAATGAAAAAGGTTGAAAAATACTATATGCTCAGAAAAGAGCTAAGATCTTTGATTAAAAATCCAAAAACTCCAGAAGACGAGAAAATGAAAGCTATAGAAAAGCTTCAAAAGCTTCCTAGAAGTTCAAATAGTATTCGTCTAACAAACAGATGTGCTGTTTCTGGAAGACCTAAGGGATATATGAGAAAATTTGGTTTATCAAGAATAACATTTAGAGAATTAGCATTAAAAGGTGAATTACCTGGTGTTACTAAGGCCAGTTGGTAAGGAGAATATTTTATGTCAATGTCAGATCCAATAGCAGATTTTTGTACAAGAATTAGGAATGGTTATTCATCTAAAAAAAGATGGATTGATATACCTTCCTCAATGTTGAAAAAAAGAATGTCAATTGTTTTAAAAGAAGAGGGATACATCGATAATGTTGTTTTTGTAAACAAAGAGGATAGTAAAGAGGATATTAGAATTTTTCTTAGATATCATAATGAATCTCCAGCAATTACTACAATTGAGAAGATTAGTAAACCTGGAAAAAGAGTTTATGTTGCATCAGATGATATACCTAGAGTACTAAACGGTTTAGGAATTAGTGTAATATCTTCATCAAAAGGTGTTATTAGTAATAAAGTAGCTAGAGAATTAAAAGTTGGAGGAGAGTTGCTCTGCAACGTTTGGTAATATGTCGAGAATAGGAAATAGCGTTATTACAGTACCAGAAGATGTAAAAATTGAGAGTAATCCTCAGCACTTATTGATATCAGGTCCTAAGGGCAAGTTAACAGTTGATATTTGTGATGAAGTAACAGTTAAAATTGAAGAAAATAGTTTATCTGTTTTAAGAAGTGCGGAAGATAAAGCTTCTAAGGCTATGCATGGTACAACAAGACAGTTAGTTTTTAATGCCATTGAAGGAGTCACGAATGGTTTTTCAAAACACTTAGAGATCATTGGTGTTGGTTATAATGCAAAATCTCAAAATAATAGAGTTGTATTGCAGTTGGGTTTTTCTCATGATATCATTTTTGATTTACCTGAAGGCATCGAAGCTATTGCCGATGGTAAAAAAGGTGATAAACTAGAGATAAAAGGTATAAATAAGCAAATTGTAGGACAAGTAGCTGCAAAGATAAGATCCTTGAGAAAGCCTGAACCTTATAAAGGAAAAGGAATTAGATATAAAGATGAATATGTTCGTTCAAAACAAGGTAAAACTGTTGGAGGAGGCGAATAGATGAGAAGTGTAAAATTAAAGAAAGAGCAATACTTAAGAAGAAGAAAAAGATCAAAAAAACCTTTTCCAGTAAGTGGCGAGTACAGATTATGTGTTTATAAGAGTGCTAAGCATATTGAGGCACAAATTATTGACGACTTTAATCAAACTACCTTAGTAGCTGCCTCTTCTAAAGAAAAAGCTTTTTCTAAGGAAAAAATTAATAAAAGTGAGTTAGCTTCTCTTGTTGGTAAATCTTTATCAGAGAGAGCAAAAGCAAAAAAAGTTAAAAAAGTATACTTTGATAGAAATGGCTTTAGATATCACGGAAGAATAAAATCTTTTGCAGAAGCTTCTAGAAAAGGTGGACTAGAATTTTAAAATTGGAGCAAAAATGAGTATGATTAATTATTCGGAACTTGATTTAAAAGAAGAATCAGTTATTAGAATTAACAGGGTTGCTAAAGTTAATTCTCGTGGAAAAAGATTCAGTTTTTCAACTTTAGTTGTAATTGGAGATGGAAAAGCACATGTTGGTATTGGTGCAGGTAAAGCCAATGAAGTAATAGTATCAATTACTAAAGCTAAAGATGACGCTAAGCAAAACTTAGTGAAGGTTCCTGTTTATAATTATACAATTCCTCATGAAATTATTGGTAAGCATGGTGCAAGTAGAGTTTTATTAAAACCTGCTCCATTTGGAACAGGAATTATAGCTGGCTCTGCCGTTAGATTAATTATGGAGCAAGTTGGTATAAACAATATCTATTCAAAAGTATTGGGATCAAACAATCCAATGAATGTTGCTAAAGCTGTTATGAATGCTTTATCAAGTTTACAGGATGTAAGAGTTGTTGCTAAGAAAAGAGGAAAAACACCAAAAACACTATTCGAGATTTAAAAATGGCTAAAAAACAAATTAAAATAACACAAATAAAAAGTAGGATTGGTTATTCAAAAAAAGCCAAAGCTACTTTAGATGCATTAGGTTTGAGAAGAATGAATAAATCTGTTATTCTTGATTTAAATGATGCAATTAATGGTATGGTAAAGAAAATAGATTATTTAGTAAAGGTTGAGGAAGTAAAATGAAATTAGTAAAACCTATTAATGCTACAAAAAACTCTAAAAGAGTTGGCAGAGGTCCAGGTTCTGGTCTAGGCAAAACAGCTGGAAGAGGACATAAAGGAGCAGGCCAAAGAAGTGGTTTTAAACATAGATATTGGTTTGAAGGAGGTCAAGTGCCTTTACATAGAAGGGTTCCAACTAGGGGATTCAATAATTTTAATTTTGCAAAAACTTATGAAATAGTAAATCTTTCTCAAATCGCAAAGATTAAATCAAAAAAAATTAATTCCGAGATTCTTGTGGCTAAAGGGTTAATATCCTCAGCATTTGTTGCTGTCAAAATTCTTGGAAATGGTGATATAGATAAAGCTTACAATGTTACTGCATCGGCATTTAGTGCATCTGCAGTTAAAAAAATTGAAGAAGCGGGTGGAAAGGCTATCATTCAGTGATTGAAAAAATAAGAAATATATTTGCTATTCCTGAGCTAAGAAGAAAAATTTTATTTACTCTAGGAATTCTAATTATTGTTAGGCTTGGAGCTCAAGTACCTATACCTGGTATTAATCCTGAAGCTCTGCGCCAAACAATGGAATCGCTTAATGATACTTTTTTTGGTTTATTTAACATGTTTACAGGAGGAGCTTTTGGTCAAGCTGCTGTATTCGGATTAGGAATTATGCCATATATTTCAGTTTCAATTGTAATACAAATATTACAAACTACTCTTCCATATTTCCAGCGTTTAGCTCAAGAAGGAGAAAGTGGTAGAGCTAAGATCAATCAAATCACTAGATATGGTACAGTTATACTAGCACTTGTTCAATCTATTGGTATTGCTTTTCTTTTAGAGAGTTATGGTATCGTATTAAATCCAGGGTTTGCTTTCAGATTTACTGCAGTAGTATCCATTACAACTGGTACAATGCTATTGTTATGGCTTGGTGAAAAGATTACTGAGCATGGTATAGGTAATGGTATATCCCTTGTTATTATGGTAGGTATTTTAGCAGCATTTCCTAATGTCGTTCTTTCAGAAATCTCTTATTTTCAACAAGGTGTAAGAGGTATTCTTTCAGAGCTTTCACTCGCGATTTTATTCTTTTTCTTAGTCATGTTAATTATTGTAATTCAGCAAGGATTAAGAAAAGTACCTGTACAATATGCTAGAAGAATTGTTGGAAGAAAAGTATATGGTGGACAGTCTACATATCTTCCCTTAAAAATTAATACAGCAGGAGTTATCCCAATTATTTTTGCACAATCAATATTATTAATCCCTGGTACAATTGCTACATTTATGGGCCAAGATGCAACTCAGTCTAATTTTATGTCATGGTTTGCAATGGATCATTGGTTCTCAAACTTTTGCTTTGCATTATTGATTGTATTTTTTACTTATTTTTACACCGCATTACAATTTGATCCCAACCAAGTTGCTTCTACACTTAAACAACAAGGAGGGTTTATTCCTGGAGTAAAACCAGGTAAGAAAACGGCAGAATTTATTGAAAATATTCTTACTAAGGTAACATTGCCAGGCGCATGTTTCTTAGGTTTTATTGCATTAATGCCATACTTCCTACAGCAGTTTGCTGGTTTAGATTATGCTTATGCCTCTTTCTTTGGAGGAACTAGTTTGTTAATTATAGTTGGTGTTGGTCTTGATACTTTAAATCAAGTAGAAACTCATTTACTATCAAGACATTATGATGGTTTTTTATCAAAAGGTAAAGTTAGAGGTAGAAGATAATGGTTGATATAAATAACAGTAATCAAGTATCTCATATGACTGAGAGTTGTCAGATTTTATCTGATACTCTTGACATGATTGAAAGTCATGTCAAGCCAGGTCAATCAGTAATGGAATTAGATAAGTTAGCAGAAGAATATATTTTATCTCGAGAAGCTAAGCCTGCATTTAAGGGGTATAATAATTTTCCTTCAACATTGACAGTTTCAATTGATGATGAAGTGGTTCATGGCATACCAAAAGATGTAGTTTTAGAAGAAGGCCAAATAGTCGGTATAGACTGCGGTGTCCTAAAAAATGGTTATTACAGTGACTCAGCAAGGACTTTAGCGGTTGGAAAAATATCACAAGAAAAACAATTATTATTAGATATTACAAAAGAAGCACTAGAAATAGGGATCAGCAAAGCAGTAGTAGGAAATAGAGTCTTTGATATTAGTGATGCAATACAAAAACATGTTGAATCAAAAGGTTATTCAATTGTTAGAGAATTAGTAGGGCATGGAATTGGCACTAAATTGCATCTAGATCCTCAAGTTCCAAATTTTTCTAATCCTATGAGCTCAGACCACAACGTTGAGCTTAAAGAGGGCATGTGCTTAGCAATTGAACCAATGGTTAATTTAGGATCAAGATTTATTAAAACAGACTCGGATGGATGGACAATTAGAACGCAAGATGGGCAACCAAGTGCGCACTTTGAACATTCAATTCTTATTACTAAGTTGCAACCCAGAATTTT
>ERZ802830.160-NODE-160-length-64946-cov-9.4484_pt1 | contig 64946 bp, 59 predicted proteins | sample MGYA00345654_ERZ802830 | MGnify/ENA primary metagenome ERZ802830 (study PRJEB30503, sample SAMEA104212375) | marine metagenome | biome: Westerlies Biome; feature: [SRF] surface water layer (ENVO:00010504) within the epipelagic zone...; material: water...
AAAAACCGATCACAAACAATTTTCTCTTCGCCGGCGAAAGGCCGCGAATTTTGTCGATTTACTTCTAAAATGTCAATACCAGGGCTAGTCGATAACTACATTTCTCACTACAGCATAGTAGTCTGCGACACCACGGCGGAATGCTTGCTCGCCGACTTGCTCGTCGTTGCCGTGAACACCCGTGTGTTCCCCCCTGTTGGTTATTATAGGATTAAATCCGTAACTGATTATTCCTAAATCCCTTGTAAAGTGGCTGTCGGTGAAGCCAGTGCTGACAGAAGGCAAGACTCGAGATCCTGGATGCAGCTCCTGCGTCACAGAGTCAATAGCCCTGTAAAGTCTGGAGTTTGTCTCGGAGATCGCGGGGGTAAAGGCCATGATTGTTTGGATTTCGACACCGGTATAGCCAATCAAATCATTTAGTTCGCTAATAAACTGATCCGCTGGCTTATCTGGCAGTATGCGACAGTCTAATTCAGCCCAAGCTGTTGGTGGAATCACGTTAATCTTATTAGAGCCGCTCATGCGAGTCATGGAGCAAGTATCCCTAATCAGAGAATTGTGGCCAGGCCGAGCCTCGTGCAATTTGTCCACGAAGTTGGGATCGTTGATGGCTGACTGGATATCGGCATAGGAGCCAGCCCACTCTTGGTCCATATCTACTGACAATGCGCCGAAGTATTCGTTTACCGGACCAATAATTCGGGGCGGGAAGGGGTTCTCCCGCAAAGTGTTTAAAGCCTGAACGATTCGTGTTACCGAGCTTGTAGTTCGTGGCGATGAACCATGGCCGGGACGATCGACAGCATAAAGACGAAGCCACACTGGGACTTTCTGAGTGACTTCAACGCTGAAGACTACGCTTTGGCCAACCCGGCTTCCTCCACCGCCTTCATTGAGCAGGATGCCGATGTCTTCGAAAATTTCTGGGCGATTATCGATCAGCCAGCCAACGCCGTACAATCCTCCCGCCTCTTCATCAGCGGTGGCCAAGAATACCACGTCTCTGTTTAGCTCAACACCAGATCGGTGAAGGGCCAGAAAGGTGGCGAGTTGAAGAGTTCCCAGCCCTTTCATATCACGCGCCCCGCGACCGAGAATAACACCATCACGGATGGCGCCAGATAGCACTGGGATTGTCCAAAATTCTTCGTCGGCTGGCACAACGTCAGAGTGCTGTAACAGTATTAGACCCGGCTCATCGCCGCCTTCTAGGCGCGCCCAGATATTGCCGCGTCCAGGAGCACTTTCTGCGGTTTGATACTCGATGCCTTCTGCTTCAAAAATGTCTGCCAGAAAATCTACGGCGCGGTACTCATTTCCGGGAGGATTAATAGTGTCGACTGTTATATATTCCTGAAGCCAACTAACCGCTTCGTCTTCTAATGTCTGGCCTCTAACGGTGGTGCCCAGAATAAAAATAGTTAGAATAATTCCGGTCCTGTAAATTCTCATAAGTATCACCAAGTGTTAAACATTAAATCTGAAATGGATCACATCCCCGTCTTGAACTGCATACTCTTTACCTTCTAAACGCCATTTTCCTGCGTCTTTTGCACCAACCTCTCCATTATTTTGAACGAAGTCTTCATAGGCGACAACTTCTGCCCGAATAAAACCTTTTTCAAAATCCGTATGAATCACACCAGCCGCAGCTGGCGCAGAAGCGCCGCTTTCTACAGTCCATGCTCTCACTTCTTTTTCACCCGCGGTAAAATATGTTTGCAAGCCTAATAGGCTGTATCCTGCTCGAATTACCCTATTCAAGCCAGCTTCTTTCATGCCCAGATCCTGCAAAAATTCTAGTTTTTCGTCCTCTTCGAGCTCCGCAATTTCTGCTTCTAACTTATTGCATATGGCAACAACCACTGCGTTCTCGTTTGCCGCTATCTCCTGAACCTTCTGTAAATGCGGATTATTCTCAAAGCCGTTTTCATCAACATTAGCGATATACATGACTGGTTTTGCCGTAAGTAGATGTAATGGTTGAAGATTAGCATGCTCCTCTTTATGAAGTTCAAGAATTCTGGCAGGCTTTGCTTCGTCAAGATGAGATTTCACTTTTTCCAGTAAATTTACTTGATATTGTGCTTCCTTATCGCCGCTCTTTGCTACCCGACTAACCCTATCAAGGGTTTTCTCCACGGTTTCCAAATCAGCCAGCGCGAGTTCTGTATTAATAGTTTCAATATCAGCCATAGGACTAATGAGATCCGAAACGTGGGTAACGTTTTCATCCTCAAAGCACCTTACGACATGCGCAATCGCATCAGTTTCTCGTATGTTAGCCAGGAATTGATTGCCAAGACCTTCACCTTTTGATGCGCCAGCTACTAAGCCAGCTATGTCTGTGAACTCAACAGTCGTGGGGATAACTTTTTGAGGTTTCACAAGATCGGCAAGTCGATCAAGGCGTTCATCAGGAATTGAGACGACTCCCGAATTCGGTTCGATCGTGCAGAAAGGAAAGTTTTCCGCGGCGATCCCCGCCTTTGTTAGCGCATTAAATAGCGTAGATTTTCCAACATTCGGAAGTCCCACGATACCGCATTTGACCGCCATTTTTTTTGCCTTTAGTTACTGTGTAAAAATTTCATAGCTTCTTCCCAATCACCTGTGACGGTTTTTGGTACAACCCTTATGGCGTCTTCAATATTTGACATAATGGCGTCTGCCTCTGCTCGAGAAGGGTCACTCAGGACGTAGTTGGCTACCATGGATTTATGGCCTGGATGTCCGACACCAATCCTCAAGCGGAAAAAATTTTTCTTCCCTCCGATGGCATCTATGATATCACGTACACCATTATGCCCGCCGTGACCACCGCCCTCTTTGAAGCGAGTTGTTCCCACATCAAAATCAATTTCGTCATACGCTACCAACATGTTCTCTGGAGCGATTTTGAAAAACTTACAAACCGTCGCTACAGATTTGCCGCTGTTGTTCATGAAGGTTGTAGGAAAGAGAAGCCTTGTTTCACTTCCTAAAATGCTTATAGAAGAGAATTCACCAAAAAACTTAGCCTCGACACGAAGTTGCCCGCCATAGCGTCTGCAGAGGTGGTGAAGAAATATCACACCTGCGTTATGACGGTTACTCTCGTGCTGTGGGCCGGGATTTCCAAGGCCCACAATAAGCTTTATTGGATGATCGAGCATTCGTCTCGTCTCGGATGCCAAACAGCTTGTTTACGCGCTTTCGTCTTCACCAGAGGTTTTATCACCATCAGAACTTTCGCCATCGGCCTGCTCATCGGTACCATCTTCTTCGGACGTACTTTCTTCGTCTTCAGCAGTTCCACGAGGCATTTGGACGGTGGCTACAGACAGGTCATTTTCCTCTCCCACGGATAGGGCGACACTAATCACGCCTTCTGGCAAGGTAATGTCGGAGAGATGAACTGAATCACCAAGTTCAATCTCAAGCATGTCCACTTCTAAGTACTCAGGCAGGTCTTTTGGTAGACAAGACACTTCAATCTCATTAAGTGTCTTTAATATATTACCCCCGCCGATTTTAACTCCTGCACACTTATCCTCATTAAGGAAATGGATCGGGACTCTAACTGTTATAGCTTGCTTATCACTGACTCGCAGGAAATCCGCATGCAATATAAATGGTTTAGCGGGATGCCGCTGCAGTGCTTTTATTACAGCTTTCTCTTTCTTGCTGCCAATTTTAAGCGTAATTATCTGCGAAAAGAAGGCCTCGTTTTCTGTAGCCTTTGCTATATCTTTATGAGCAATGGTAAGAGAGGCAGGTTCTTTTTCACCCCCATAAAGGATGGCTGGAATAGATTTGTTCAGACGACGTAGGCGGCGGCTCGCACCTTTCCCTAAGTCTTCTCGAACAGAACAGCTTAGTTCTAATTCTTTAGACATTTGTTATTCCTCTAATATAGGGTTCCCAACTCTAAACAGAACGATGCTAATCACTCAGCTTATTTTCGAACCCTAGCTATTCAACTTTGTTTAATCTGCGACCAACTAAACAAAGGGTTAATTTGAAACCGTGCATTGAGGGCACAGTTTGTTTTATCCGGCGGTGTTTATCTACTCATGTATTATCAAACATCGCGCTAATGGATTCTTCATTGCTTACGCGCCTAATCGATTCTGCTAACAGTTTAGCCATTGAGAGTTGGCGAATTCGTTTGCAGTTTTTACCTAACTCGTTCAGGGGAATCGTATCCGTGACTACAAGTGAATCTAAATTCGACTCCTCAATGTTTTGGATCGCAGGGCCCGATAGGACTGGATGAGTACAGTATGCGACGACTTTCGTGGCGCCGTGATCTTTGAGCGCATCGGCCGCTTTGCATAGTGTGCCAGCAGTATCCACCATATCATCAACGATTAAACAACTCTTGCCTTTCACATCACCAATGATATGCATTATTTGTGCTTCATTAGCCGTTGGCCGTCGCTTATCTATGATCGCAAGGTCTGCGTTAATTTGCTTTGCAACGGCCCTGGCTCTTACGACGCCCCCAACATCAGGGGAAACTACCGTAAGATTTGTGTAGTTTTGCCTTTCAATGTCATCGGTCAAGACTGGGGAGCCATACACATTATCAACGGGAATACTAAAAAACCCTTGAATCTGTTCGGCATGGAGGTCGACGGTAAGCACTCTGTTAACACCCACTGCGCCAATCATATCAGCAACGACTTTAGCACTGATAGCGACTCTCGCCGACCGAACCCGTCTATCTTGTCTTGCATAACCAAAATATGGGATAACCGCAGTTATTCTGTTTGCCGACGCTCGATGAAGTGCATCAGACATTAGCAACAGCTCCATTATGCTGTCGTTTGTTGGCGCACAAGTAGGTTGAATAACAAATACATCTTTCCCACGAACATTCTCGTTTAATTCGACAGATACCTCTCCATCACTGAACTTGCTGATGCTAGCGTACCCGAGCGGGACGCCTATATTTCTAGCAATAGCATCAGCCAATACTGGATTAGCATTGCCGGTAAAAACCATTAAGTTGTTTGCCACGCTTGCTTCCTCGAGTGGGCACGTCTTTACTATTTTTTGTTGTATCGGTTTGTCAAAAAATGGCTGGGGTGGCTGGATTCGAACCAACGAATGCAAGGATCAAAACCTTGTGCCTTACCACTTGGCGACACCCCAATTGTTCTGTCTGCCGCTAACTCAATTAACTAACTAACAGAGGCCTGTTATTTTAGATAACTCAACTATATTTGAGAACCCCAAGTCTATAATGAATTGACTCCTTCAGCCACGAATCCTCGCATGCCTTTGGGTGCTTGCTCAAGCACAGCTCTGGCTTGCTTTTCACTTGTGAACTTAGCGAATACTGAAGCACCGGTGCCAGTCATTCGAGTTTCTGCATGCTTACTAAGCCAGCTATGAGCCTCTTCTATTTTCGGGTAAAGTTTCTTCGTTACTAATTCACAGTCGTTTCTGACTCTGGCACTGCCCGCCAGAAAGTCGGCCATTTTGATGGCTTGAGTGTTCCGTGTCAAATTTTCATGCGAAAAAATCAGGGCTGTAGAGACTGAGCATTTGGGTGTGATCACGACATACCAAGCCTTCTCTAGCTGAATTGGTCTGAGTTTTTCTCCAACACCCTCACCCCAGGCAGAATGGCCCCCTAGAAAGAAGGGTACGTCAGCACCCAGCTGCAAAGCACAGGCACTTAATTCTTTATCGGAGAGGTTGCACCTCCATAGGTGATTTAGGACCTTTAGGGTGGTAGCGGCATTGCTGCTTCCACCGCCTAGCCCACCGCCGATGGGAATGCGCTTTTTTAGAATTATTTCTGCGCCTTTTTCGACATTGTTAGTTCTTTTTCGAAGGAGCTGAGCTGCCTTTATGATGATGTTTTGACTAGCTGGTAGTGGTTGAAGTTGATTTTCTGCTGTTTGGTGCAATGTTAGTATTCCGTTTTCGTTGCCATTGAATGTTAGTTCATCACCAAAATCTAGCAACTGGAATACAGTCTGTAATTCGTGGTAGCCATCCGCACGGCGGTTAAGGATATGTAAGAATAGGTTTATCTTTGCAGGCGACAGATAACACTTACCTTCGGTAGACATTAGTTTTCGCCGGGGTTCAATACCCAGTTCAGCCCAATGAATCTGAGACGTATGTCACCCTGTGCCTGATTCATTTCAACGCGACGAGGGAGAGTTATACCACTGAACTGGCGAGCGTCAGAATAATCTATTTCCCACCCGTCTTGTTTGATCCCTGCGAGATGATTTAATTCGTTGAAAATTAATTCTGCATCAGAGTTTGGTGACGGTAGGCTTCGTATCCAAAACTCTAAATATGAAACTGGCAACTCATAACCTAAATTTTCCAATATCAAGCTTTCAGGACTCTTCGCAGTTATAACCTCTCCATCGTGTTCCATGGTGACTAAGTTTGGCTCGCCCGTGATAATTGTGTTACCTGCATTAAATGTACCCCAGAGGCGAATTCTGTATTGATCATCTTGTTGTTGCCACTGAATACGAGGGGTGTGTGATTCGTCGTGATATTCAACGTTAACTCTTCCTCTTAGCTGCCAACTGGTAGTCTGCTCAATTAATGTGCGCTGCTGTCGCCAATTGTCCTCGTTCTTGTTTAACGAGGTGGTGGAGCAATTCGAAAGGGCGTAAATCAATAAAAATAAGCTAATTTCTCTCGGCCGAAATCGATTAAATAATAATGTCTTTAGAGTCAGGTGCAATATCATCACTCTGATCTGAATCGTTCGATGACTGCCTTTATCAATGGGCTATCCGGACGCGTTTTTAAAGCGTCTTCCCATACTTGGTTGGCCTCTTCATATTCTCCCAACTTCCAGAGAACTTCACCCAAATGGGAGGCAACTTCATGGTCCGGAAATACTGCAAAAGCGCGCCTTAGATTCATTAAGGCATCTTCGTATCTACCAAGTTTATACTGAGCCCACGCTAAGCTATCTATAATTGCTGGGTCATCCGGTGCGATTGAGATTGCTCGTTCAATCAGATTTAAGGCCTCCTCGAATCTATCTGTTTGGTCTGCCAACATGTACCCGAGATGATTAAGTGCTCGAGCGTCATCTGGCTGCATCCGGATAATTTGCCTTAAATCTTTTTCTGAGCCCACTCTATCAGCCTGTGAATCAAACCAAAGGACTCGAGCGAACAATAACTCAGCTTCATTGGGAAAACGATTTAAAGCGGAATCCAATAACTCTTTTGCTTCTTTGTGATAACCCGCTTGCCCTAGAAGGTTTGATTCGACGGTTGTAAAAAGAACTTCGATTCTTGGCTGACCATTTGATTGTCGGACTAGCCAAGAGTGAGCCTCATCCAATTTGCCGAGAGAAATGCTATGGCGTGTTGCCTGTTGCTGAGCAGCCAAATAATTATTGGTCCCGACGCGAACCAGGCGGTAGTGTTTTATTGACTTCTCATATTTCTCGGTTTGCTCGTAGAGTAGACCTAAATAATATTGGCTCTCATCATAATGTTCATCAGCTTCGATCAACTTTTCTAGGATAGGAATTGCTTGTTCGAATCTCTCGAGCTCCAAATCCAGTAAACTCATGGAGTATAAACTCTCCCAATCTTCTGGCTCTTTGGCAACTATGATTTTAAATTGATCATACGCGTCTTCCAGCTCATCATTCTGAATCAACAATCTGGCAAAACTTAAACGTAGTGATTTGTCTTCCCCAAACTCTCTGATTCCAGATCTGAGGACTCTAATTGCACCCTCTGGGTTATCCATATTTTGTAGTATTTGACCATGGAGCAATACTGATCGTGGTGAAGAGCCAAATTCCCTCATAAGGGGTCGTATTTCTGAAAGAGCCTCTTCCAGCTGTCGATTTTGAGCTAGTAATTGAATTAACGCTATTCGAATTGATTCTTCAGATTGAAATTCTCGTAAAAGTTGCCTAACTCCAGAAATCAAGCGTCCTCTTTCACCAGTCTCGAGAGTCCCCGTTCTTGTCGTTAACGCTGTAAAGTCGAAGTCTCCACCTAAGTCTAAAACCCGCGCCATGTGCGACAGAGCCTGAGTATAATTCCCAGTTTCTAAGAATTGGAAGCTCAGCATCAAATGGGGTCTTGTGTTAGTTGGCTCGACCTCCGACCACAGCAACCCAAGTTGCATTAGCGCGTTAATATCATTATTGACGGTTGCAAACTGAATCGCTCTTTGGATGATTGCCAAGTCTTTGGTTTCAATAGCTAGATCGAGATAGCTCTCTCCTGCATCGTTTAAGTCGCCTCGCTGAGCCCCTAATTCACTAATTATGGTCTGATAGAGTTGTTCCTGAGTGAAGGCGCCGTAAACGATTTCTTCATTAGCCTCAGAAGGTTCCTTGTGGCTGCTCATATCGACCTCGTTGGTCTGAGAGATATCAGTTGCCGTATTCGTGGCACAACTAATAAAGAGGGTCAGGGCGGCCAAATGCGTTATTAGATTAATTCCGGTTTTCATTATTAGGACTTTCATATTTGCAATTACCAATACAGCAGGGTTTTCTGTTTCCAACGTAGTGTAGATTTTGCAAATCCTTGGGCAGATTTGCAATACTTTACGTCTCTAATTCGACTCTTACCTAATGTAGCACGATTTGCAATTGAGTTTAGTTTCTTACCACCAGCGAATGCGACTAATGGGAACCAGCTTCAAATTGGAGTAACATACTTAATGTTGTGAATTGCGTCGGCAAGGAAGGAAATGAGTCTTATAATAGTAGGAATCAACCATAAGACAGCAGATGTATCGCTCAGAGAGAAAGTTGCTTTCCCGCCAGAGATAATAAGTGACGCTCTAACAGAGGTTCAAGGTTTAGCTGATATTTCCGAAGCGGTTCTTTTGTCGACGTGTAACCGTACGGAACTATACGTAGATGGTCTTAGTGTCAAATCTTCCGGTGCTGATCAAAGCAAAAATTGGGAACGTCCTCTAATTCAGGAGAAAATTGATGAGATTATTGATTGGCTGGCGGGTTATCATAAGCTTCAACCTAACCAACTTAGAACAAGTATTTATTCCTTTACTGGCGAGGAAGTTGTTAAGCATCTGATGAAGGTTTCTTGCGGTTTAGATTCATTGATTCTCGGAGAGCCACAAATCCTGGGGCAAATAAAATCTGCTTTTGCAGTATCTAAAGAATTAAAATTGATTGGTCCATCACTAAGTCGCACGTTCAATGCCGCTTTTTCTATCGCCAAAGAAGTTCGAACAGATACGGCGATCGGTGAGAGTCCTGTCTCTGTCGCTTATGCGGCAACATTACTGGCGGAGCGAATCTTTTCTGATTTAGAATCTTTGTCAATTCTCCTGATTGGGGCTGGGCGAACCATCGAGCTTGTGGCGAGGCACTTTGCGGAGAAGAGTGTATCTAGAATTACAGTCGCAAACAGAACCTTAGATAACGCTCTTGAAGTTGCAGATAAATTTAATGGTAAAGGGGTTTTGCTTTCGGACATCCCTGAGCAAATTGATGATGCTGATATAGTTGTTTCATCTACCAATAGCCAATTACCAATATTAGGCAAAGGCTCCGTAGAGCGAGCATTATGGCGAAGGAAGCACCGACCGATGTTGCTAATTGACTTAGCTGTGCCTAGAGATATCGAAACCCAGGTTGGAGATATAGCTGACGCTTATTTATATAGTATTGATGATATAAGCGACGCTATCGAAGATAACGTTAAGAGCAGGTCAGAGGCGGCGGCCCAAGCTGAAAGAATCATAAATCGGGGTGTTCAAGAATATACCAAGCAATTGCGCTCCTTAGGTGCCGTTTCCACTTTGCGAGCCTTCAGAGAAAAGGCGGATCGAATACGTGAAACAGAGTTGGAACGCGCAATCAAATCACTTTCAAGTGGAGAATCTGCAGAGAAAGTTTTGGAGTCGTTAGCTAGAGCAATTACCAATAAATTTACTCACGCTCCTAGTGTTCAACTGAAAAATGCAAGCTCTGAAGGTCGGGAAGAATTAATAGATCTCGTTAACGAACTGTTCGAGTTGGCTAAGAAAGATAATTAAGCGCAAAATAGATTAATAATGAAAAATTCAATTCGTTTAAAACTAGATAATTTGAAGGATCGATATAGTGAGATTGAAGCTCTTTTAAGTGATGCTGAAACTATCGCGAATCAAAATCAGTTTAGAGATTTGTCCAAGGAGTATAGCGATCTAGAGGAGGTTGTAAAAAAATTTAATGACTTCAATAAAGTGGTTGTGGATCTGAATGAAATAAACGAAATGAAGAAAGACTCTGACCCCGATATCCGAATTATGGTGGAAGAGGAAATCAAAGCGAAGACCGCACAATTGGAGATGCTCGAACTTGAATTACAAAAATTGTTATTGCCCACGGATTCAAAGGATAGTTGTAATGTGTTTTTGGAAATTAGGGCAGGAACAGGCGGTGATGAGGCAGCTATATTTTGTGGTGATTTGTTCAAGATGTATGCACGATATTGCGAGGGGGTGCGTTGGAAGGCTGAGGTGGTTTCTGAACGGTCTGGAGAGCATGGGGGCTACAAGGAAATTGTTGTGCGGATTGAAGGGAAAAATGTGTATGAGAAACTTAAGTTTGAATCTGGAGCGCACCGTGTTCAGAGGGTTCCTGAGACTGAAACCCAAGGACGTATTCACACGTCAGCCTGCACTGTGGCGGTAATGCCTGAATTAGGCGAGGTCGATGAGATTGACATCAACAAGAGTGATTTGCGAGTAGACACATTCCGGGCAAGCGGAGCAGGTGGTCAACACGTCAACAAAACAGATAGTGCAATTCGAATAACGCATATACCAACAGGAATTGTCGTTGAATGTCAGGACGAAAGGTCTCAGCATAAGAATAGGGCACGAGCGATGTCGTTACTTCAGGCTAAATTATTGGATCAAGCACAAAAAGCTCTGCAGCAAGAGGAGTCCGATACTCGGCGAAAATTAGTCGGAAGTGGTGATCGCTCAGAAAAAATAAGAACTTATAACTACCCACAGGGACGAGTAACCGACCATAGAATTAAGTTAACGCTCTACAGCCTGGAAGAAATTATGTCCGGAGAGTTGGCCTTAGTAGTTCAGCCTTTGATAAATGAATATCAAGCTGACCTCTTGATTGGTTTGTCTGAGGAAGAGTAAGAGAAAATGGGGCTCTCTATCAATCAGGCCCTAGGCATGTCAGAGGATATAAGATCCCATAGTGAATCTTATATGCTCGATACAGAAATTATGCTTGGTTTTGCTATCTCAAAAACTAAAGAGTACTTGCGAGCCCATGGTGAACATATTCTAACAGAGCTTCAGGAACAACAATTTCAACATATGCTCCTGAGGAGAAAGCTAGGTGAACCTATTGCATATATTGTTGGGAAGCGCGGTTTTTGGGACTTTGAGCTAGTCGTTAATGATCACGTTTTAATTCCAAGGCCTGAAACTGAAATATTAGTTGAGTTTGCGCTAGAAACGCTTGGTAGTTCCAAAAATAAGCTGCGAATAGCCGATTTGGGGACAGGGAGCGGGGCAGTTGCAATAGCGATTGCCCGCACAAATCCAAGATGGCGTGTTCATGCTGTGGACATCTGCCCTAAGGCTCTAGGCGTTGCTCGGCATAACGCAAGAAACTTGGAAGCCTCAAATATCAAATTTCATAAGGGGTCTTGGTGTAAGGGATTGCCAGATGAGACTTTCGACTTAATTGTCGCCAACCCACCATATCTGATGCATGGTGATAAGCATTTAGTCGAAGATGGTTTGCAGTTCGAGCCTACTATTGCATTAACTGCAAGAGATTCCGGATATTCAGACTTGAAGCATATTATTCGCCAATCTCGGAAATATTTAAAAAAAGGCTCTTGGCTCTTATTAGAGCACGGATATAATCAGCAGGATTCAATTATTGAATGTCTTAAAAGGTCTGGCTATTTTGAAGTGTCGGGAAGAAAAGACTACTCTGGCATTAACAGGGTAGTCGCCGCTCGATGGGAGGGTAAATAATATTGGTTATGAATGATGAACAATTGCTAAGGTTCAGCAGACAAATTATGTTGCCGGAGATGGACGTGATTGGGCAGCAAAAATTGCTAAATTCATCCGTGCTAATAATTGGAATGGGCGGGCTCGGTTGCCCAGCAGCTATGTACTTAGCTGCGGCTGGGGTCGGTCGCATAACCATTGCTGATGATGATTTCGTAGAAGTTTCTAATCTTCAGAGACAGATTGCGCACAGCCATTCTAATCTGGGTGAGTTGAAGGTTAAATCTGCAGAAGATGCTTTGAAGGGTTTGAATGCAGACGTTGAAATAACGGCGATCAAGGAAAGATTAGAGGGCGCTTTATTAGAAGAAGCGGTAAGGCACGTTGATGTTGTAGTAGATTGTTGTGACAATTTCATAACTCGGTTTGCTGTAAACGACTCCTGCTTGCGGCACTCAAAACCCTTGGTTTCTGGGGCAGCTATTCGAATGGAGGGTCAGGTAGCTGTATTTGATAGTCGTGAAGCTGATAGCCCTTGCTATCATTGTCTTTATCAAGATGGAAACCAAGACGAAAGTTGTGCTACTAATGGAGTTATGTCACCAGTGGTCGGCATCATAGGTTCCATGCAAGCCATGGAAGCAATAAAGCTTATCTCAAATATTGGACGACCCTTACGGGGACGCTTACTATTATTTGATGCTTCTACTTCTCAATGGCGTGAGATGCGCTTATTAAAGGATCCAAAATGTCGAGTGTGTGGTTCTAACTAATCGATGGATAAGAGCGGCTCCTATTAATTAATCCCTTTTAAATTAGTTCTTTACCAGCTATTATGCTGGCCCTTTTTCACGATACCTAAAATTTATGTTGAGCTACGATTAATGGAAGATGCTTTAGTCAGTGTTACAGAGAACAAGCTTTCTTTTGATAATTTCAAACTAGCGCAACCTTTACAAAAAGCAATAACCAAACTTGGGTTTGAGTTTTGCACCCCTATTCAAGCTCAAAGCTTAGTCCATACTCTTGAAGGACACGATGTGACTGGGCGTGCCCAAACAGGTACCGGAAAGACGGTCGCTTTTCTAGTTACTATTATCAATGATTTACTAACTAACACAATAGAGAGTCGCTATATTGCGGAGCCTCGCGCTCTTGTTGTTGCTCCGACTCGAGAGTTGGCGATTCAAATTGCAAGCGATGCAAGCGGATTAACTGAGTTTTGTGATATTCATGTTGTTACCCTTGTAGGGGGCGAGGATTACAAAAAACAATTGACCGCCTTGGATAGAAAGGCAGTGGATATTGTTGTCGCTACTCCGGGGAGGCTTCTAGATTTTGTTACCAACGATAATATCTATTTGGGGCAGGTTGAATTATTGGTTTTGGATGAAGCTGATAGGATGTTGGATATGGGCTTTATCCCTCAGGTGAGACGAGTGATATCTCGAACCCCGGGCAAAGATTGCCGACAAACTTTGATGTTTAGCGCCACATTTTCAGCAGAGATCAAAGAATTGGCTGAGCGTTGGGCGATGAATCCAATCATGGTAGAAATAGAACCGGAGAAAGTTGCGTCGGAAGCGGTTAAGCAGATAGTTTATCTGGTGACAACAGAGAGCAAATACGACTTACTTTTTAATTTACTAGCTGAAGAAGGTACAAGTAAAGTAATAGTGTTTAGTAATCGTCGTGATCAGGTTCGTGACTTAGCGGATAATCTTTATCGTAATGGTATAGATTGTGGGACCTTATCCGGTGACATACCTCAACACAAAAGAATTCGAACGCTGGAAGCGTTTAAATCAGGAAAGCTTCGAGTCTTAGTGGCCACCGATGTGGCTGGCAGGGGGTTGCATATTGAAGATATCAGCCACGTTGTTAATTTTACATTACCTGAAGAGCCTGAAGATTATGTCCATCGTATAGGCAGAACAGGTAGAGCTGGGGCGATTGGCACCTCGATTAGTTTTGCCTGTGAGGAAGATTCATTTCTTTTGCCTGCCATAGAGGAAAAGCTATGCACTAAACTCGATTGTACTCACCCAGACGACGATCTTCTAAAAGTCGCACCGACTTTTGTGAGACATTCCCGAATTAAAAAAAAAGATAGGCTTTTAAAAAAGCGATAAAAGTGAAGATTAATGGAGAATAAACTTCAAGATTTAGTTGAGGAAGCGCCGGCAGTTTGAAGTATCTTCGCGTAAGCTTCAGACTTTCGGTGTTTTGAGACCAGGTCGAGAAAAGTGCTACCGTCAACTTGCTTGCAATTGACGTCCTTGCCAGCTTCTATAAAGATTTTAATAAATCTTTCAAAAAGATTCTCAGTCATTCCGCGGTAGGCTTTTAACAAAATATTGTAATCTACGGGTACTCCTGAAGGGGGCTCGATTTCCAGAAACAATTTAAGACGATCATCAGACCAACTCTCGTTTCTTGTTGCTATTTGGGTTCTCTCTACGCCTCGTTTTTTCCCTTCTTTCATAATTACGGCCTGTAAAAAAGATATTCTTTTAGGAATCTTGCTATATTGCTTGTTCGATTTTTTGTCTTAGTAATTGGCCAACTTGCTCTGGATTAGCCTTACCTCTTGATATCTTCATAGCTTGCCCTACTAGATATCCTAGGACTTGTTCTTTACCAGTCTTAAATTGCTCCACCTGGCTTTGATTCTCCTCCATTACTTGAATTACTAGTCGCTCAATTTCCCCATCATCAGTAACTTGTTTTAATCCCTTTTGTTCGATTATTGCATCAACTGATTGATCGCTATCTATCATTGATTCAAATATAGTTTTTGCGATTTTGCTAGAGATAGTGTTATCTTTTATTCGTGAGATCAAGGAAGCTAAATCTTTTGCACTTATTGGTGAGGCCGCAATATCTAATTCGAGTTTGTTGAGAGTTCCTTGTAGGTTTCCTGTTACCCAATTAGCGGCTATTTTTGGAGCTCCGCAGGTTTGTACTACCATTTCAAAATAATCTGCCATTTCTCGAGATGACGTAAGAACGCCAGCGTCATATGCGCTTAGCCCATAGTCTTCGATAAATCTCTCTTTCTTTGCGTCCGGAAGTTCTGGGAGCTCAGAGCGGATCGACGATATGAAAGAATCATCGATGACCACCGGGAGCAAGTCGGGTTCTGGGAAGTAGCGATAATCATTGGCTACTTCTTTACTTCGCATGCTGCTCGTCGCGTTTTTAGTTGAATCATACCTTCGGGTTTCTTGAACAATGCTACCACCGTCTTCAATTACCTCCTGTTGGCGCAGAACTTCTGAATTAATCGCTTTCTCAACGAATCTAAACGAATTAATATTTTTGATTTCCGTGCGGGTGCCCAGCTTAGTCTCTCCTTGTTCTCGAATAGAAACATTAACGTCGCAGCGCATTGACCCTTGAGCCATAATAGCATCAGAAATATCGAGGTAACGAACAATTGAGTGAAGTTTCTTGAGGTAGGCTACAGCTTCCTTAGCATTTTTAATTTCTGGTTCTGAGACGATTTCCAAAAGTGGTTCACCAGCTCTATTTAAATCAATGCCAGACTGATCGCTAAAATCCTCATGGAGTGATTTTCCCGCATTTTCCTCTATATGGGCCCGCGTGATGCCGATAATCTTCTCCGACCCGTCTTCTAAGTTGATACTAATTGACCCTTTACCCACTGTAGGAAAATCTAATTGCGTAACTTGATATCCTTTTGGCAAGTCAGGGTAAAAATAATTCTTTCTATCAAATACTGAGTATTTTCCTATCTCTGCGCCGATCGCTAGACCAAACCGCACTGCCATCGTGAGCGCCGCCTCATTTAAAACAGGAAGCGTCCCTGGCATGGCTAAATCAAATATGTTTGCTTGGGTATTGGGCTCAGCACCGAAATTAGATGCAGTTCCTGAAAACAATTTTGACTTAGTTGAAAGAGAGACATGCACCTCTAGTCCGATGACCGATTCCCATTTCATTGTCAGTCCCCAAAATCTAGCGAAGGTTTCATTTTGTGCCAATCGGTTTCTTTTTGATATTTGTGTGCAACATTTAATAGCTTCGCTTCAGCGAAGTCTTTGCCAATAATTTGCATTCCAATAGGCAACTTACCCACCAGGCCTGCAGGTATGGAAATACCAGGCAAGCCTGCGAGATTTACGGCTATTGTGTAGATATCTTCTAAATACATTTTTACGGGATCTGTGGTTGTTCCTAAACCGAATGCCGTATGAGGAGATGTGGGTCCTACTATCACATCGACTGTTTTAAAAGCGGCATCGAAATCATTTTTGATGAGTCTTCGAATTTTTTGAGCTTTCTGATAATAAGCATCATAATAACCAGCTGACAGCGCGTAGGTGCCTATCATGATTCGCCTTTTGACTTCGCTGCCAAAACCTTCACTACGAGTTCGTTTGTACATATCCTCAAGGTCAGTAGGTTGCGAACATCGAAACCCATACCGAACACCATCATAGCGGGATAGGTTCGCTGATGCCTCCGCTGGAGCTATCACGTAGTAGGCGGAAACGGATAGGTGGTTATTAGGTAGATCTATTTCTTTGATCGTGGCCCCTAATTTTTCATAAACTTGCAACGCTTGCCTTATACTCTCTTCCACCTCAATGGAAAGTCCTTCGGTTAAATGTTGCTTTGGAACCCCTATTTTTATGCCATGAAGTGAATCGTTGATGCTGGCTGTGTAATCATCTACTGGAGCTCGAATACTTGTGGAATCAAGGTCGTCTGACCCAGCCATAGCATTCATAATGATAGCTGCATCCTCTGCGCTTTTTGAAATTGGCCCTGCCTGATCAAGACTGGATGCGAATGCGATCATTCCCCAACGAGAAATACGACCATAGCTTGGCTTCAATCCCGTGACGCCGCAAAATGATGCTGGCTGTCGGATGGAACCACCCGTATCTGTTCCGGTAGCTATGGCGCACAAATCTGCTGCGACAGCGGCAGCTGATCCACCTGAGGACCCACCTGGTACTTTTTCCGTGTCCCATGGGTTTTTTACTGGACCAAAATAACTGGTTTCGTTTGATGAACCCATGGCAAATTCATCCATGTTTGTTTTCCCAAGAGTCACCATCCCAGCTTTATTAAGTTTCGACACCACCGTCGCATTGTATGGCGACACAAAGTTTTCTAACATTTTAGAGCCGCATGTGGTTTTGATCCCTTTTGTACAAAAAATATCTTTGTGGGCTATAGGTATTCCTAGTAGGGGATTTTTTTCACCTTTTGCTAGTCGTTGGTCGGCCATTTTTGCTTGAGTCAGAGCCAATTCATCGCACACGGTAATATAGGTGTTAAGTTTCTTACTTTTCGTCCCAATTTTCTCTAAGTAGGCGCGAGTGAGTTCAACACTCGAAACTTTTCTGAGTTTGAGTGCTTCTGATAATTCAACAACAGTTTTTTCTAACATGGTAAACGGTTTGCTTAGTGTATTGGCAGGTGATTGTGACTTATTCTAAAACTTTGGGTACTAAAAATAGCCCTTTTTCGACACTTGGAGCCAACGTTTGTAATTCATCGCGACTATTTTGTTCGGTAATTACATCTGAGCGCAGCACTTGTGTGCCGTCGAAAGGGTGAGACATCGGAGCAATAGAATCTGTGTTTATTGACTGCATTTGATCAATAAGGCGTAATATTTCAGAAATTCGCTCTGATACGTCTTCAATTTCACTCTCAGTAACCTGAAGCCGCGCCAGCTGAGCAACTTTAGTTAACTCCAATTTGTTGAAACCCATTCGGGTACTCCTTTTACAGCTAAAATTTAACCAAATTAGTGCTAATATGTCTGCACGATGATATTGCCCTTAAACGTTGCCATTGTTACAGTGCGAGCGGCTTTTGCACAATAAGTGATTATACTCGAATTTTGACTACTTATAACAATTGAGTAGGATAAAAATTCCAGGTAGTCGTTATTTCTGACTCTACTGAGGGCCCATAAGTTTCAAATTTCGGTAGAGATTAAATCATTGCTCATTCTGGCCGTTTAATTAGAAAGCGATCAAAGATTCGAAGCGCATAAATTTGAGGTATCGAATAACCCATGTTTAAAAGTATAAGAGGAATGTTCTCGAATGATCTTTCGATAGATTTGGGGACTGCAAATACTCTCATCTATGTTCCAGAGGAGGGTATTGTGCTGAATGAGCCGTCGGTGGTTGCGATTCGAACTCATAATGGTCAGAAATCGGTTACGGCTGTAGGTTCAGATGCTAAACGGATGCTAGGCCGAACTCCTGGGAACATCACGGCAATTAGGCCTTTAAAGGATGGTGTAATAGCTGATTTTCAGGTTACAGAAAAGATGCTGCAGCATTTTATTAATAAGGTTCATGAAAATAGTTTTTTCCCGCCAAGTCCAAGGGTTTTAGTTTGCGTACCATGCAAATCGACGCAGGTAGAGCGAAGAGCTATTCGAGAATCCGTAGCGAGCGCCGGAGCAAGAGATGTTCGTCTGATTGAAGAACCCATGGCCGCAGCTATTGGGGCTGGTCTGCCGGTCGAGCAAGCAAGCGGCTCAATGGTGGTCGATATAGGAGGGGGTACAACCGAGATTGCTATTATTTCTCTCAATGGGGTAGTGTATTCTGAATCTGTGAGGGTTGGAGGGGATCGCTTTGATGAGGCAATTGCGACTCATGTTCGTCGCAATTACGGCAGTTTGATCGGTGATGCGACAGCCGAGCGGATAAAAAAAGAGATTGGTTGTGCTTTTCTTGCAAATCCAAGTGAGTTAAAAGAAATTGATGTAAGAGGGCGGAATCTAGCAGAGGGTGTTCCGAGAAGCTTCACGCTTAACAGTGATGAAATTCTAGAGGCGCTCCAGGAGCCCTTGACAGCTATAGTTCAAGCTGTAAAAAGTGCGTTAGAGCAGTCACCTCCCGAACTAGCGTCTGACATCGCGGAATCCGGTTTGGTTTTAACTGGAGGAGGCGCATTATTGCAAGATTTAGACAAGCTCCTAACGGAGGAAACTGGATTACCGGTAATAGTGGCTGATGATCCACTGTCTTGCGTCGCTCGAGGAGGAGGAAAGGCGATGGAGCTATTGGATGCGCATGGGCTAGACATGCTAACTCTAGAATAGTTTGAGTTCACTAGGAGTAATCAGAAATAGCGCAATATTCAGTGTTCCCGTGCGAGTATTAATGGTATTGCAAATGGGAGACTGTGATCGTGAGATGTCTAGAAGAGGTGACCCCCAATCGACAAGACGCTATTTATAAAAGGCGTTGCTCTAGAGTATAGAGCACTTACTTTTTTATTATTATCAGTTTGTTTAATGACGGCGGATAATCGTTTCGGATATCTCGATATTATGCGATATGGTCTGGGTTATTTGACGACTCCTGTATATTGGGTCGCTGATATCCCCACTCGCGTATCTTTCTGGATTGATGATGTTTTTGTTAGTCGGACAGATTTGCTCGAACAAAACCAAAGGTTAAGGGAGGAGGTGCTTGTAGCTCAACGTGAATTGCAACTCTTAGAAAGTTTAGCGAGTGAAAACAGCCGCCTTTTGGAGCTCAGCAATGCAACCGGAGGTCTCGAGACGGACGTGATGCCAGCGGAAATTATAAACGTTGCGCCAGACCCGTTCTCAAGAAGGGTGTTGATTAATCGTGGTGCAAATGCTGGGGTTTTTCAGGGCCAACCTTTGCTTGATGCGAATGGATTAATGGGGCAAGTTGTTGAGGTGCTTCCCTTCACCGCATGGGTGATGTTGATTACTGACACAAATCATGTCACTCCAGTTGAAGTTAACCGGAATGGAGAACGGGCATTAGCTAGAGGGAGTCGCTCAAACACGGCTGAGTTAGAGTTGGAATTTGTGACGCAAACACAGGATATGAAAGCGGGCGATCGACTCGTAAGCTCTGGAATGGGTCAGGTTTATCCTAAGAATTATCCTGTGGCTGAAATAATTAGTGTTTATACGGATCCTGGTCTTGATTTTGCGACGGTTCGAGCTCGCCCGCTTGCTCAAATGGCGAGCACTAGACATGTAATGTTAGTGTTCCCTCAAGATCAACAAAGTATCGTGCCAATAGAGCCCGAGGGAGAGATTCGTAGTTCAATAGAGGAGAGCCCTATGAATCAGTCGACAGAAATTCAAAGCCAACAGACAAACTAGCCATTGTGGTAATCAAAGAAAAGTCAAACGGTAAGTGGGTTATTACTCTTAGTTTTTTTCTAGCGTATCTGCTTGCAATTGTCCCTTTTCCTGAGTGGGCAATGGACTACAGGCCCGAATGGGTGTCGATGGTTTTGGTGTACTGGGTAATGGCGCTTCCCTATAGGGTTGGCATTGGTTCCGCTTGGTTTATTGGATTGATTTTGGATATTTTGAAAGGCTCAGTTCTCGGAATAAATGCGATGGCGCTAGTGATCGTTGCTTACGTTACGCTGAGTCTTCATTTAAGATTCCGAATGTTTTCGTCTCTTCAGCAAGCAGGTTTGGTTCTAGTTTTAGTGGGCATAAACTTACTCTTGTGCCACTGGCTAGAGGTCATAACAGGTTACACATCAGCAACTGACCTGATGTTCCTGATGGGTGCGCTGACGAGTGCAGTAGTATGGCCGTCGCTTTTTGAAGTGCTTCGAAAGACACGACGCAGTTTTGAAGTGCGTTGAATATAAATGACGCCTTCAAAGTTGCTCCTTGCATCGAAATCACCCCAGAGGCAGAAGCTCTTAAATCAAATAGGGGTAGATTTCTTGATATTTGCTCCTGACATCGATGAGTCGCGTCACGAAAACGAGGTGCCGGAGAGCATGGTCGTGAGACTTGCTAAAACGAAAGCCGCATGTTGCTTAAATAAAATGCTAGACAGGGAAGCTATCGTGCTTGCATCGGATACGATTGTTGTTGTTGAAGACAAGATTTTTGGCAAACCTGTAGACCAAAATGACGCACTTAACATGTTATCTCTATTATCTGGGAAGACCCATCGTGTTCTTACGGCTGTTTCTGTGACAAGTTGCAGCAGATCTAAGACGATATGTTCTGAGACGTTCGTAAATTTTCGAGTCATAAACGTTGAGGAAGCGCAAGCTTATTGGGAAACAGGTGAGCCACGTGACAAAGCGGGGGCTTATGCGATTCAGGGTTTTGGGGCGGCGTTTGTTGAATCTATAACCGGCAGTTACAGCGGTGTCATGGGGCTACCATTATTCGAAACTGTAAAATTGCTCGGTGATTTCGGAATCAGATGTTGGAAGCATGCTTAAACTAGTAGGTTGAGAGCTTGTTGTGTTTTCAAATATAGAAGAATTAGAGATCAAAACAGTCATAATCGAGTGCGAACCTATGTATACTCATTTGCAGTGGGGTGTGCTTCTTTATTGAGCTGAAATAACTGACGATTACCACCACGCCATAAGCAGGAGAGCTATGGAAACCAAGTTATTTTTTATCAATTTGATCGATGATTCGTGTAGTTAAGGACGGTATGCGTTTGATTAATTTTAGGCGAATTATTAGACGGTCAGCTGCGCTGATGGTCATTTTTGCTGCGCTGCTAACTGTATACATCGTTGGTGGTCGGATAATGATGTCTATTGTTACTGGTGATGCCTCATATTTTGAAAGCCGAATTATTGAATACACGGGAGTCCCAGTTAGCGTTGACTCTTTAACGGGCTCTTTTGATGGAATCAACCCTAGACTGCGCGTCGACGGTTTACGTTTGCTTGTCGGCGCGCCAATTGATGACGGAAACGCTAGTGCGTTGGTTTTTGACAGTGCGACAATTGCATTGGACGTTCAGCGCAGTCTGTTGGAGAGGCGATGGATATTGGAAGATTTTACTGTCGAAACTCTGGAAATTATAGTTGAGCAGTCTTCCGACGGCTACTGGAGGTTGGCTGGTGTAGATAACGGAAACGGAGCTGCATTAGACCTTGATGAACTTTTTCAATCTTTGCGAAGGATTTCTTATTTAAACCTCAGGAATGTTGGTATTAGATTTGTGACAAATCAAGGCGCAACATTCAGTTTAGCGAATGGAACTGCGTCAATCCAGAACAGAGGGGAATCACATTTTTTGCACATTGATGCGAATCTGGGAGATAGTAGTAGGCGAATTGCTTTCTCTTTCGAAGTGACTGGAGATGAACTAAACGAAATTGATGGGCAGGTTTTTATAAAACTTCCAGATGCGAATTACTCTGAGCCATTGAAAGGACAATCGATAGCGTCCTTTAGGATCGATGAATTGCAGGGTGCGGGAAATTTCTGGATTAATATTGAAGATGGAAAATTCACCAGAGGAATTACTGAGATTGATTTAAAAGAGATTTCGTTAACGGGATTGGGATCCGAGTCGGAACAAATTACTTTCAATGATATGAGTGGTGCTACCAGTATTATTTTTGATGATTCGAATAACGCGTGGAATATTTCACTGGCCGATATGTCGTTGCGATGGAAAAATCATTTCTGGGAATCCTTCAATTTAACTACGTCCTATATTCCTTCAAATAGATTGTCTATCCAGGCAGATTATGTTGACTTAGCTTTTATTTCTGAGTTGTTTACTGAAAGTGGATTTTTATCCGTGAATGATGGGCGGCAGCTTCTACAGTATGGTGTTGAGGGAGCATTTAAAAATCTTAGTGTTTTTATTCCATTTGAAGAAGCGGTTGGTAATGCAGTAATACTGAAGTCTAATATTGAGGACGTGGAGGTAAATTCAGTTCGTGGCGCCCCAGCACTATGGGGGCTTAACGGATACATTCAGGCTAGTTTCAACCTTAATTCTAAAATAGGTGCAGGCTTTGCTGAAGTCGATTCTGAGAATTTTAGAATCAATTTGCCGAATATTTTCACTAATGTTTGGCAATATGATCATGTAAACGGCCGATTAAATTTTCGAGTAGATTTTAATAATGGCCAGGAACTTGAATTGGCAAGTTCAGTAATAATCGCGGAGTCTGATGCCATCGATGGTAGGGTAGTCTTTTCTTTTAAAGATCAGCGCATCGAAGGTAGGGACCGAGAGGCGGAAATCGAATTGATGGTAGGCGCTAGTAGAGCTGATGCGTCACTTAAAACAGGGTATTTGCCTGATGGTCCAAACGTCAAACCGAACCTTAGAAATTCTATGAGCTATTTGGATAAAGCGATTCGGCGGGGCGACATCTTAGAGGGAGGTATACTCTATCGAGGCAGTTCGTTGCCAAACGCTAATTCAAATGAAAAGACCTTTCAAAGTTATTTTGTCCTCTCTGATAGTGAAATTAGCTTCAGCGAGGAATGGCCAGTCGTTGATCAGATGTCCGGCATAGTTATAACTGACGATAATAATGTAGATCTCGAAGTTGATCGCGGAAACAGTTTGGGTATAGAAATACAAAATGTTTCGGGAGAAATCAGGGAAAATAATTTGCATCAAAACTGGGTCCGATTGGAAGGAAGTATTTCCGCGGAGACTGCTGAAGGTCTAAATTATTTAGAAAATGCTCCGTTACCGAGCGGGTTAACAGAGACACTATCAAGCTGGGAAACTACTGGTGATTTCAATGCATCGTTAAATATAGATGTGCCATTGGATGACTCAAGTATTGACACAAAAGTTCGCGTAGATCTGTCTTTAGAAGAAAACTCTCTCATGATTCCCGAATATTCTTTAACCTTTAATGACTTATCGGGGCCAATTATTTTCGACACTGAATCCGGTATTGAGAGAACAGAATTGACTGGGAACTTATTTTCCGCGCCAGTAGAGCTGTCAATTCAATCGGTGGGTCGAGGGGATGATATTCAAAAAGTTTTGGTGTCCGCTCAAGGAAGCGCGTCTCGCCAGCAATTGATCGATTGGCCTCAGCAAAGCGATTTCGTAAGAGCGATTATTGGACGAATGGAAGGTGATTTACCTTACTCAGCTGACTTAGTTTTAAATCAAACAGGAGAGCAAGGCTCTCATTTCCTTAACATTACCTCAAATCTTTCGGGCGTATCATTGAATTTGCCAAGCCCGGTTGGCAAATATTCCACAACCTCACTCCCATTGAACCTGGATTTTGAATTTGGTGAAAATCGGATGGTTTCGGGTAATGTTGGTGAGCAGCTTAGTTTTGTCTTGGAATTACAAGATACTATCGAAGATGGCATTGTATATTTTGGCGACAGTGAAGTAGATCTGTTCACACTTATGAGTAACGAAACCGATGGCGTCGCTATTCTTGGTAATTTAGACAAAGTAATCGTCGATGAGTGGGTTGATTTTGTCACTTACCTCGGCTCTTTCGGAAATCAGTCAACAGGATATGGAAATACGATGGCTTTCGTTGATATAGTTGCCGATGTCTTGGAAGTCTATGAGCAGGAATTACCGTTAGTAAATATAAGGATCCAAGAGGATTCGCCCCGATCATTCGCTGTAAATTTGATGGGCGACTCAATTCAAGGAAATGTGCAAATTCCTGCCGAAGAAAACGAATACCTTCAAATAGATCTCGACTATCTTCACCTCGAGGGTAAGGACGAAATTCCGTTAACCGAAGATATTGATTTGGGCAGCTCTAACTTACCTATCTCGAAAGAAGAAACAGAGAGAGAGGATCCCCTGCTTTCAATTGATCCAAGGTTATTACCGCAGCTAAAGTTTAGCACTGATGAATTCTCGATAGGGAGCCGGTCATACGGCTCGTGGAGTTTTAGCTTAAATCCCGACAGTCAAGGAGCAACTTTTGATGATCTTATTTTCGACTTCAGAGGCTTAAGACTGGGAATGGAAGGACCCTACGTAGATGGAACTGAGATTGATGAGTATGCTGCTCGATTTGCGCCAAGCTTTACCTGGGATTTTGATGGGAGCAACCATACAAGCTCGCTGACGGGGATACTATATGCTGATAATATGGCAGATGTCCTCACGGCAAATGGTTATGCTGCCAGCATAGAAAGTGAAGATGCTATCTTCTTTTCAGATATCTCATGGCCTGGATCGCCCGCATACTTTGCGGGATCGCGTCTCAGTGGAGAGCTTGATTTGGATATTGACAACGGACGGTTCCAACAAGGCTCTGGCGGTCAAGGTGCTTTGCGCCTAATCAGTATCTTAAATTTTGATGCAATCATGCGCCGGGCACGATTAAGTGACGACCTGGTTCGTACTGGGTTTGCATATGATGAAATTGAAGCAGAATTCACCTTGGAAGATGGTCAAGTGCAAATCGAAGATAGGTTAGTGATTTCAGGACCATCAAGCCTATATCAAATTACTGGAGAACTGGATTTAAAGGAAGAAACTATTCTTGGTGAGATGTTTGTTACCTTACCATTCAGCAACAATATTCCGTGGTTAGGCCTTTTGACGGCAAATTTACCTTTGGCCTTTGGCGCCTATCTCTTTGATCAAATATTTGGAGAACAAGTAGATAGTTTAACCAGCGCAGTGTATACGTTAGACGGGCCATGGGAGGAACTTGAGCCCGAATTTAAACAAGCGTTTGGTTCGCCGAGTTCCTCTCAACAGCCAGCAGCGCAATAATCAGAGGTTGAATTAGTATAGCGGTGATTTTGGGGACATATGACCCTTCTATAGAATTATGGATAAGTTCCTTGCTTAACTATCCATTATTGACTCTTTAACAAATAATTCGTACCCTCGGGAGCCTTAACAATTCATAATTTACGTTGGAAATTGCTATGAACTCTTATCGAAATTTCTTAGTGGCGATTTTTGTAGCCGGTATGGTGCTGTTAGGTTATGTCGTGCCGGGTATGGCGCATCATGCAAGTACGCCTTTTTACGACCCGGAAACGGTTGTCGAATTACAAGGATCGGTGACTCGATTTGTTTTTCGGAATCCTCACGCTTTCCTATTCTTAGATGTTGAGGATGAAAATGGTCAGGTTTCAGAGTGGCAGGTCGAACTTGGGGCGCCGGTTGGATTGCGTCGCGTGGGCTGGACTCCAGATTCTCTTACCGTAGGCACCGTCGTCAAGTTGAGTGGCCGCAAATCACGTGCCGAGGGTTCTCAAGGGGTTTGTTGCGTGCGTATGACCAGAGAGGACGATAGTCCGATCGTAGAAGGCGGGGGTGTTAGGGAGCGAGAGCAAAACTAGTTGTAGTTCTTAAGTTTCGAGGAGAAGTCATGAAATTAAAAACATTGAAACAAATGGTGATTAGGTTTCTTGTCATTGGTTCAATTCCTTTAGGAATGCAATTAGTTGCTATGGGTCCTGAGTCAAGCGCTCAGGGTGTGGATAGCCACATACCAGATTTAGCGGGTATTTGGGATGGAACGCCGCGCTCGCGTCCGGTTAATGGTGAGCGTGTCCCTTGGGGAGAGGAAAATTTTCCAGATTTGAACGCGCGAGCCAAAGCTTATCAAGAGGTTTGGGAAGAAATTATGGCTCCAAAGTATGATTGTCAGCCAGCATCTTCTCCAGCGATTCAATATGATCCCTACCATATGCAAGTCACACAGTGGCCTGATCGTGTCTTATTGCGCTACGAAAAGGATGATCAATTGCGGACAATTTGGCTGGATGGACGAGAGCCTACTTCGCTTGATTTTAGCTTACAAGGATTTTCTCGAGGATATTACGAAGACGGATCGTTATATGTGACCACTACCCACTTTGTTTTTGATATTGCAGGATTTGATGACTATAACGGAATCCCATCATCATCCCAGAAAGTTGTTACAGAGAGGTATTGGAGCGACGGTGAAGAGCTTAATATGACACTTACTGTGGAAGACCCAATGTTCTTCAACGGACCGGTGTCCTACACTACTCGCTGGCTTCCAGCCGGTGAGGACTATAAACTGGCGGCCTATGGGTGCGATCCAGAGGCATCAAGAGCTTCAGTAAGATTTTATCCATCCAAATATGATTAGCTCTCTGATAGCCAGCTAGGAGGTTTCTTCTTTTTACAATTATCTTGGTAGATTTTCCTTTAACAATAACGTTTCATCAAACCCTTTTTGCAGGGAGTGAAGCTAAATCTTATCCTGTGCCGACATAAGGAATCAGTCGTCCTAAAAGTAAGACGCCGGTCCATAGGGTAAGGGAAGTAAAGCCAGTAATTTTTATCACCAAAGGAAGCCTATCTGTCAGGTTGAGATTTGAGAAGAGAGGCTCTACTTTTAAGTGATAAATTGCAGCATTACAACCGGCAAGCAATACTAGAATCATCTTAATTTGGAAACCGATATTGATAGAGTATCTTGACGGATCACCAAAAAGAAATAAAACGCCGGTTATTAGGTTTACCAGAAACCCAAAGATTACCAAAGGTAAAAGTTTTTTAACTTCTTCAAGACCGATATCAGAGAAAAAGCCTATCATTCTGAGATCAACTATGATCAGCCCACCCATTAAAAGTGTAAGTCCGAAAAAATGAAATATTTCCAGGATCGGCCATAGCCAATAGGTTGCTTGAATCCATTGGGTGAGATTGCTGGCCATCATTTCTTCTGTTAATGCTTCTATCATTTTCTCTAGGTAAATATGTATGCAATGAGACGTCCCGATATGATAGCGCTAAACCAACAAATCGAGGAGCAGATTGCTAGCCTTTTGATAATTCTATGATCTTGCTTTTCTCTTATTCTCTTGTGAATCTTTAACGCTAAAATTATGCCAAAGGAAATAAAGAGAAGTTTTGAGAGGAAAGGAGCATTTGTGACGAAGTAAGAGGCTTGAGATGTGAATAGCATCAACCCTGATAAACTGTTAATTATAAATCCACAATAGGCTAATTTTCTAAGCTCAAGGAACTTGGTTTCCTGTAGCCCGCTAATGATACCAATCAAGTGGAAATCTCGCACGGTGAAAATCCCGACAACGATCGCTAAGCCAGAGATATGCGCGCACAGTAAGAAGGGATAGGCCCAAAGAGATGTGCTTACCCAGAGGGCTAAAGCTGTATTTTCAATCCAAACAAACATTTCACTATCAAATATTGATGTTTAAGGTTATATGCAAAGGCTATTGAATATCCTTGATGCAAATGAGCCAATAAATGTTATCCCGAATTTCCCTACTTGCCCAACTTGAGTGGCTTCAATTATCATGCGGAACTTAAGTATGCAGGTTGGAGAAAGTACTATCAACAAGAGTCTTGCTAGCAACATGGTTGCCGCTTTGGTCGTGGTGGCAGGTTTTGTTTCACCTTACCCATACCGAAGTTATATTTTGGACACGGGCTTATTTGCATTGTCTGGTGGCATAACCAATTGGTTGGCAGTTCATATGCTCTTTGAGCGTGTTCCTGGGCTATACGGTTCTGGTGTAGTTCAATTACAATTTGAGGAATTTAAGTTAGGGATTAGAGCTTTAATAATGGAGCAATTCTTTAAAAATGCCGACCTTGAAGGATTCTTTTATGCTGCAGAAGAAAATTCCGAGCAACTCAGAACCCAATTTGAAGAAATTATTGATGACCTGGATCTTGACAATGCATTTGACTCATTAATTGAAGTTATTATGGCGTCCTCGTTTGGTAGCATGATCGGAATGGTCGGCGGAAAGGACGCATTAAATCCCCTAAAAACACCTTTCACTCAGAAGATGCGAGAATATTTTACGTCTCATCTTTTGACCTCCGACTTGCTGGGGAAAATCAGGAAACAGATTGCGCAAGGATTCAACGATGATACGATTCGTGACAAAGTAGCTGGGATCATTGATAAGCGTTTAGATCAATTAACACCTCAAATGGTCAAGGAAATTATTCAGGCTATGATCCATAAGCATCTGGGTTGGCTGGTCGTTTGGGGTTGCGCGATTGGGGGAGTGATTGGCCTCCTCGTATCTGTTATGACGGTAAATTGAATTGTTAACGAGTAATGTAGATTTAAAAACGATTCAGTTTTAGTTGAATAACCATTCAAATTCCACAGATGCTCAGTTCTGGTGCATATAGGACTTTTTTAATTTCTCTTAATTGCTAGTAAATGGGCAAAACACTAACTTCATATCTTTTAACAGAAAAATTTAGAGGTGTGATGTAAATCTTAATTTACTGTAATACAATACCTCACGATTCGCGATTGCTAGTTATTAGGATTACTTTGTAGTTAAACCTAATCCGGCAGCGCAATATTCATCAATGAAGTTTTGATATGGGCTATTGAGTAAAAGTTATGGCGAGACCAGTTGAGTTTGACGAGAATAAAGTATTAACAAATGCGATGGAACAATTTTGGAGAGAAGGTTATGAGGCTAGTTCTGTCCGAAAGCTTTTGAACTGCACAGGTATAAACAGAGGCACACTTTATAATTCCTTCGGGGATAAGGATACATTTTTTCGGTCTTGTGTTGACCAATACAATACGATAGTTCAAAAACAGATCGAAGACTCACTAAAAAATAGCAAACTGAGCTGTTGGAATGCTATCAATGCCTACTTTGAAGAAACAATTTTTAATGTATCGAGCAAGCAACGATCAATGGGCTGCATGTTGGTTAATTCTCTTTGTGAAAGTATTAATCAGAACCGAGCATTAAGGAAGGTAGTGAGAGATTCATTAGCGTCCATACGTAAGGAAATTTTAGTACGTTTAAAAGAAGCCAAAGACAAACGAAAACTAAAAAAGGGCGTCAGTGTAGATTTTGCCGCAGATGTTCTTATGAACACCCTATATGGGATCAGAGTGAATTCGCGTTCTGGCAAGGAACCTAAACATTTAAAAAATCTTGTTAAGCATACAATCGAATCATTAAAAAAATAGAAAATCTTGATAGAGGCGTGGGCTTGTTAAATTCTTCAAGCTTTAGATAAGCTAATAGATTGATTTTTATAAACTTTATGAAAGGAATAAGTTGATTTGATTCTATAAGATTGGCTGATATACTTCTTAGAAGATTTACACGGTTTGGGTATTAATAGAATAACAACAAGAGCAGGTGGAAAATGAAAAAAATAGCTGGTCGCAAATCTGAAGATGACGCAAAGATTGATCTAACACCAATGCTAGACGTCGTGTTCATATTATTAATTTTCTTTGTGGTGACTGCTACTTTCCTGTCTGAAACATCCATCAGCGCCGCTAGTAGCGACAATAATAATAACGATACGCCACCGGAAGACGATGACAAAAAGAATATTTTGTTTGAGATAGGGGCAAACAACGAAATTATACTTAATGGCAATCCGAGGCCCATTATTCCTACCCAGATTCGCTCTAACATAGATCAGCTCAAAGCTGAAAATCCGGCTGCTTCAGTTATAATCCAGCCAGACCATGATTCAGATGTCTCGACTCTTGTTCTGATCATGGACTCAGCTCGTCAGGCCGGAATGGCCAATATATCGATAGTTGAACCGAATTAGAAATTCGAGCCTCTAAATTCTGAAACGCACCCTCGAGAGGAGGTGCGTTTTTTTTTGCTTTTTTGAAGTAGTAAACTCTTATTATGGAAAGTAGATGGGATCAATCTATTGTTGACAGTATTGACGAGGACGACTTGTCAATGCGCGTATACACGTCGAATTTGTTGGGATCTGATGAAGATTTAGTGTTGCATGGAGGAGGCAACACTTCGGTAAAAAGCGTTGGCAAATCTATCTTCGGAGATACCGAGTCGGTGCTATTTATCAAAGGCTCTGGATGGGATTTACGTTCGATTGAAAAAGCTGGTTTCCCGGCTACGAGAATGGAGCAATTACTTAAGCTTTGTGAGCTGGAATCTTTGACTGATACCGAAATGATGTCGCAATTACGCTTATCTCTGCTAGACCCAAAGAGTCCGACCCCTTCTGTTGAAGCGATTTTGCATGCCTTGATACCTTATAAATTTGTTGATCATACGCACGCGGACGCGGTGGTTACGATAAGCAATTCGCCAAATGGCAAGGAGACACTAAATAGGCTTTTCGGGGATGAGGTGTTGATATTACCGTATGTCATGCCCGGATTCATTCTCGCTAAGCAAGTAGCCACGGCGACTGAAAGTATAGACTGGTCGGCGATCAAAGGGATTGTCTTACTCAATCATGGAATTTTGACTTTCGGGGATGATGCCAAAACTAGTTATGACTCTATGATTAATTTGGTTGATACCGCGGAAAAGTTCCTCCTCAGTAAAATGGATGAACATACTATAGCTAAAGTTGACGCAAGTATTACTGAACAAGATTGTTTACAGTTAACCCAACTACGCAGAAGGGCCGGCGAATTTTTTGAAGGACCGGTTTTGGTTCGTCTTAATAGTTCTGATACTGCAGTTGGATTTTCAGCATTGGATAATTTCGAAGATCTTATCACCCGAGGCCCTCTCACTCCTGACCATACAATTCACACTAAGGCTTTTGGTGCGGCGTTTCATTGTAATCCAAGCTTGGAATTGGAAAACTTTCGAGATAAGTATGAGAGATACTTTGTTGATCATGCGAGTGAAGGTTTACAGATGCTAGACTTGATGCCGCGTTTTGGTGCGTGGCAGAAGAAAGGGTTAATTTATTTTTCTGGGAATGTGAAACGTCTAAATGTGATAGAGAACATCGTAGGACATACCATCAAAGCCATCCAATTGAGTGAGGCAATTGGAGGTTGGTGCGCTTTACCGAAAGAAAAGCTTTTTGAGGTCGAATATTGGGAACTTGAGCAAGCAAAATTAAAAACCAACAAAGCAAATCTAGCCTTTGAGGGGAAGGTGGCTCTGGTTACAGGAGCTGCATCTGGCATAGGCGAAGCATGTGTCACTGAACTGAGCGCGCAGGGCGCAGCAGTTATTGCATTAGATATCGACCCCAGACTGGGCGAATTATTCCAAGAATCTTCAGTTTTTACGCAGCAGTGTGACGTCACAAGCACTGCCGATATTCAAGCCTCTTTGCTGCGCGGAGTGCAGCATTTTGGAGGTTTAGATATCTTGATTAGTAATGCTGGAATTTTTCCGGAAAGCCAATATCTCGAATCTACTCTTGATGAAGCATGGCTATCTTCTCTGGACATTAACTTGAGTTCTCATATGAAAATGGTTAGGGCTTGTGTGCCATATTTGAAATTAGGTTTTGATCCGTCAGTAGTCATCATGGCGTCAAAGAATGTTCCTGCGCCGGGGCCTGGAGCAGGCGCCTACTCAGTCGCTAAAGCAGGCCTCACGCAATTCGCCAGGGTGGCTGCATTGGAACTAGGTGAGTACGGGATTAGGGTTAACGTTTTGCACCCAAATGCGGTATATGATACCGCGATTTGGAGCGATGATGTTTTAAAAGCCCGAGCATCGAGTTATGGGCTATCAGTGGAAGAGTATAAGAAGTCAAATGTGTTGAAACAAGAAGTTGCGTCTAGGGATGTTGCTATAGCAGCAGCGTTATTTGCGGGGAAAGATCTTAAGATGACCACAGGGGCTCAGATTCCGATAGATGGAGGAAATGAGCGCGTCATTTAGGATAGGTGATTGGGCTGCATAAATAGGTATTCAGATGCAAATAGGAGGAGAGAACACACAAAGTATCTGGTACGACGTTAAGTCTGAAACTGTAAAAATAATTGACCAGACACTCCTTCCGCATAAATTTGAGATTGTCCAGCTTGAAACTCTTTCCGATGTCTGCCATGCGATTTGCACTATGAAGGTTAGGGGTGCGCCACTAATCGGGGTAACCGCAGCTTATGGTATTTATTTGGCGCTTCGAGAAAACCCAAAATGCTTGAGGCAGGCTATCAGTGAATTGTTGAAAACGCGGCCAACCGCCGTAAATTTAAGATGGGCATTGAATCGAATGGAGAAATCTTTACGGGAGATCGAAGAAAAATCGCTTGCTGCTAAGGCGTTGGAGCATTGTCAGCTAATAGAAAAAGAGGATATAGCCGTCTGCGAAGCGATAGGGGAAAATGGGCTTCCAATCTTTAGAGAGTTATGGGAGAACCGCAAAGGCTCTCAAAAATCTCTAAATATTTTAACTCACTGCAATGCGGGTGCGCTCGCTGCTGTCGACTGGGGGACAGCATTATCTGTAGTTTATAAAGCTGCCGACGCAGGTATTCCATTGCATGTTTGGGTGGACGAGACTAGACCTAGGAATCAAGGTGCTTCGCTGACTTGTTGGGAGCTTTCTCAACGAAGGGTCCCAAATACTTTAATCGTCGACAACGCTGGCGGTTATCTCATGCAAATCGGACAAGTAGACGCCTGTATCGTTGGTTCTGATTGTACAGCCATGAATGGAGATGTTTGCAATAAAATTGGAACATACTTGAAGGCTTTGGCAGCAAAAGACAACAATGTCCCTTTCTACGCAGCGGTGCCGGTTTCTACGATAGATTTAAGTTTAGAAAAAGGTATTGGGAATATACCAATTGAGGAAAGGTCTAGCGTGGAGGTTAGTCATTTCTATGGTGTGGATTCTTCTAACGTCTTAAGTAGCGTGCAGATTTGTGAGGATAATACGAATATTAAGAACTTCGCTTTCGACGTCACACCAGCTGAATTGGTTACTGCAATAATTACTGAGAAGGGTGTTTTTGAAGCTACGGAGGCTTCTTTGAAAAATTTGCTTGATTAACCGGGAGGCCAGCTCATGCTTCGTCCGCCAATTATGTGTAAATGAAGATGGAATACGGTTTGACCGCCATCACGACCAGTATTGATTACGTAACGAAACCCGTCCTTAGTAAGGCCTCTTTCGTGCGCAATCTGATTAGCGATTAATAGCATTTTACCCAGCGTATTCTTGTCTTCCTCTGTCGCAGCGGTAATATCTCTCAGACACTTAATAGGAATTACTAGAATATGGGTGGGAGCAGCCGGATTAATGTCTTCAAATGCAAAAACTTCGTCATCGCGGTAAACTTCAGTTGACGGGATCTCGCCAGCAATAATTTTGCAGAAAAGGCAATCTTCGGACATTTTGAGCCCTCGTGGAAGTTCGTAATTTAAGATAAGGTCATTTTATAACAACTATGAAATATTTGAAGCGTAGACTTTTATTTACTTCGGGCCTTACTTTTTTTTTGGCTGTAAACATTACTTTTGCCCAAGATCAAGTAGCTGAGTATGGTTATAGAGTAGTAAACACCTACCCTCATGATATAAATGCATTTACACAAGGGCTAATCTTTCAAGATGGCCATCTTTTTGAGGGGACTGGAAAAAGGGGACTGTCGACCCTCAGCAAAATTAAATTGGAAAACGGCGAAGTTTTAATGACTCAGAGACTAAACCGTCGTTATTTTGGTGAAGGTATCGAACTAGTTGGTAATAGAATGTATCAACTGACATGGCAGTCTCACATGGTGTTTATTTGGGATAAAGATACCTTTGAGCAGGTGGGTACACACTATAATTCAACGGAGGGATGGGGTTTAGCATATGACGGGACCAACTTAATACTCAGCGACGGAAGCAGCGCCCTCTATTTTCTGGAGCCAGAGTCTTTTTCTCTTCAAAAACAGCTTACCGTTACACTTAATGGTAACCCTCTTGTCAATTTAAATGAACTTGAATATATCAACGGCGAGGTTTGGGCCAATATTTGGCAAACCGATTTTATTGCAAGGATTGATCCTAAAACGGGGATAGTGGTTGCGATAGTGGATCTTACCGGTTTGAGTAATGAAACTGATCTCGGTAGCAATGAGGCAGTGTTGAACGGAATCGCGTGGGATGCAGATTCCGGAAGGTTGTTTGTTACAGGTAAGCATTGGGCCAATCTATTTGAGATAGAGTTGGTAGAGAGATAGATAAATAAACCTTAGAATACTTTGCTATGAAGACAGTTACCAAACTTCAAATCACGAAGTTCTTCTTCTTTTTGTTCTGTTCGATGTTGTTATTCTCATGTGAGGCGATTAGATATTACACACAGGCAGCGCAAGGGCAATTAAGCATTGTTTTCAGTCGAAAGAATGTCGATACCTTAATTGCCACCGAAAGTTTTCCTCAAGATTTGAAAGAAAAGTTTTCTGAGATCAAGTTAATTAAAGAGTTTGCAGGCACCCAGCTTGCGTTACCCGTCGGTAATAATTACTCGAGTTACGTTGACGTAAAGCGAAACTACATGGTCTGGAATGTTTTTGCTGCCCCCGAGTTTTCGATGGAGCCTTTCACTTGGTGCTACCCCATTGCTGGATGTGTTTCGTATCGCGGCTATTTTTCTAAAGAGCATGCTCTGCGTTATGCAAAAAAGCTGGAAGATCGAGGTCTCGATGTCTACACGGGTGGAGTGTCAGCATATTCAACGCTAGGTTGGTTTGATGATTCTCTCACAAATACTATTATTAACCGTTCGAATACCCAGCTTGCTCGCTTAATATTCCATGAACTTGCGCATCAGGTTGTCTATATACCGGGTGATACTACATTTAATGAAAGTTTTGCGACAGTCGTTGAATTGGAGGGGTTACGGCGATGGTCAGAGTCCTCCGGGCAGGGTGATGTCGTTGGTAACGAGCTGGCGGGCCAACTTCAAAGGCAACAATTTGTCGATTTAGTGACAGAGTATAGAGATCGTTTAAATACACTTTATCAGAGCGATATCCCCGACTCTTTAAAGAGAATAGAAAAGGATGAGCTTCAGCTCAGCCTGAGGCAGGAGTTTCTTTTGCTTGCTGAAGAATGGGGAAGCAGTGGTGGCTACGACTCATGGTTCTCGGGTTCTTTAAATAATGCGCAGCTTTCGACAGTGACTTCATATAACGACTTGGTGCCTTATTTTGAGAATTTGCTCGCGCAAAGCAATGGTGATTTGGAAACCTTCTATAGCCAAGTGTTAAACTTAGCTAAATTGGATGAAGCTCAAAGAATAGAAAAATTACGACAAAGTTTTTAGGCGGCACCTAACTACTTTCGTTACCCAAAACATTTCTGCCGAATAGCCCAGATTCTGTTACAAGAAGCTACTTGATGCTGATTTTCGGTAGGCCGGATTTGGTATTAGAAACGGTGCCAATGATACTTACGTGTTGATGGCCTGCTTCTAATAATCGCTCTAGACATATACCCGCGAGTTCAGGCGGAAGGCTTGCTAATAGTCCACCAGAGGTCTGTGGGTCAAAAAGTATTTCATATTTCGGATCTAGAGTTAGCTTTTGAGGCGCTGAAATATATCGAGATACAGCTCGATTATCGGTATGAAGTGAGCTGAAAATCTTCTCACCCAAAGACTCTAGGGACCCTTTCAATATTGGTATATCGTCTAGGGTAAGCGCGACTTCAGTACCGTCTTTGGTTAACATCTCTATAAGGTGTCCTGCGAGACCAAAACCAGTGATGTCAGTGCAAGCTGTAGCGCCAAGATCAGAGAGGATAGATGATGCTTCACGGTTTGAAATTGCCATTTCGTTTAAAGCGTTTTGGATGTTGTCATGACAAGCTTTTGAGCGCATGTCAGCTGCAAGTAGAGTTCCTGTTCCTAAAGGCTTCGTTAAAATCAGCACGTCATCCTTTTGCATACCATGTTTCTGTAATATTTTTTCCTGCGTTATAAACCCGTTCACGCATAACCCAAAGGTCAAGTCTTCTGCCTCTGCTGAATGCCCCCCAATTAGTGAACAGTTCTGCTCTTTCAGTGTTTCGCTGCATGAGAGCATGAGTTCTTTAAGTTGAGAGCGAGAATATTCCTTCGACGCAAAGGGGAGCCCGACTATCGCGAGTGCAGAATGTGGATTACAGCCCATTGCGTAGATGTCACTTAAGCAATGGTTTGTCGCTATCCGAGCAAAAACCCAAGGGTCGTTAGTAAATGCTTTAATTTGATCAACACTCTGCAAGAGGATTCTGTTGTCCTCAAGTCTGATCGACGACGCATCCTCTGTTGATGCGATGCTGGTAAGGATTTCCTCTTTTTCGGTATTCGGGATTTGGTCTAGCACTTCTTGGAGGACGCTGCTTGCGACTTTCGCGCCACAGCCAGCACAGCGCATGGCATGCAGTTTGAGTTCGGCTTCCGTTTTTTTGTCTACAAGGCCCTTTGAGACATTTAGCTTTTCATCCATTTTGGGTAGTTCGGAGTACTTCTTAATGAAATTCACATCGATTTTATTCTTCACTATCCAAGCTATCCGTCCATGGAAGAATAACTTGGCTCTTGATGCGATGGCCGTCTTATTTCCAGTGCTCATTAACGCCAGCGCGTGAGTTTGCGGTTTATATGTAGTTAGAGGTTTGCTTGTTGCATATCGCAACAAATTTTTGGCTAGAGGAGGTCCCTGTCTCACGGCATAAACTCCAGATTTTGGTCGAGACTGCCCTTTAATTGATGCCGCGTCGCCAGCCGCAAAAACAAAATCATGTGAGGTCGATTTTAGGGTGCTGTCGACTTCGATGAACCCATCCTTACTTATTGCAAGACCGCATTCTTCTGGCCACGAAGGAATACTTGCTCCGGTGGCGCAAATTATTGCATCCGCGCTAATTTCAGTATGATCCTCACAAATTACAGTTCCGCTCTCACAGGCAGACATTTTTGTATCTAATAAAATATCAATATTTCTCTTGGCGAGTAGTTGGGCGGTGAAGTTTCGAACTCGACTGTTATGACTCTTCAATAGAGTGCTTTCAGCACTAATTATTTGAATTTGTAGATTCGACTTTTTCGAAGTGTTTAAACTCGGAACATGGTCTATTCGGTACTGAATTGAGAATGCCAGCTCAATACTTGCAGGCCCACCACCAACGATTACGAATTTGAATTGCTGGCCTTGAGCTAGCGTATCAATAGCCCTCTCAAGTATTTGTGGCCAGCGCTCTAAGAACTCAGCCAGGGGCTTTATAGGGACAGCGTGATCCTGTGTGCCAGGTAATGAGCTTAAATTAGGCTCGGAACCAATATTTAAAGAAAGTATATCGAACGAAACATTTGGGCGAGATGGAATTATGATTTCTTTGGCCCCAAGATTTATGTCCGTAATGTCCGCTTGAATTATTCTAGCCTTTGCAAATTGAGCTAACGGGCGAAGATCGATATGCATTTCCTCTGCACCATAGATACCCGATAAAAAGCCCGGGAGTAAGCCAGAATAGGGAACATTTATATCCCGGCTTATTAAGGTGACAGCCAGCCCAGGAACAGGCTTCATTCCGAGATGTTTTAGGACGGCTAGGTGGCTATGCCCTCCGCCGATCAGCGCGAGATGCTTTAGAATAGGGCTTTTGGAATTCATAAAATCGAGAAATTACCGCTAAAAACCCATAGTTTAACCTAAAAATTGGTTTATTCGTGAGACGATAGCATTCGCTCTATACCTTCAAAGCATTTTTCAGGTAAGCTTACGGGCCTAGTTTTTAGCATAATTAACGAAAAGCTTATTTTAAGGAGACCGAGGATGGCCCGCATATTCCAGGCAAAGAATGTTTTATGTTTCGTTTCTGTATTCTTTCTGGTTGGCAACGCTAATGCCCATTGGACACTTGACAACGATTCCTCAACGTTAAGTTTTGTTACGGTGAAAGCTGACCATGTTGGAGAAGTACACACTTTTGACCGGCTTTCGGGCAATATTGAAGATGACGGCGGCGTCGAAATTACTATTGAGTTGGCGAGTGTTAACACGCTCATCGATATTCGAAATGAAAGAATGCAAAACATGCTGTTTGAAACTAATTTATTCCCTCAAGCAGTCATTTCCGGCGATATAGATCTAGACGCAGTTACAGCCTTGGGCGCGGGAGCATCGCAGTCGATGTCGGTGGAGTTTGATTTGGATGTTCATGGTGATTCGAATTCTTATACCGCTGAAGTTATGGTAACTCGGACAGAGAGCGGGGTTGTCGCATCAACTTTGAAACCAATTATTGTTACAGCTGACGCTCACGGACTGGTGACAGGTGTTGAAGCTCTAAGAGAGGTCGCTGGGCTCCCAAGCATAAGCCGTGCTGTTCCGGTGAGCTTTACCGTTGTCTTCGACCAGGGACATTAACTCGAGTTAAGCAAATTAACCCTAGCTCAAGTGATAAGTTCTGAATTGGGACTAATTATAGGTTAGCTACAATTGTTAGGTCGTTAAATTGATTCGGCGAGTAACTAAATTCTCTTTTGGGTTGTCAGGAATTAGTTGCGCTAGCCCCAATGAAAAGGCAGCGATACCCGCTCCGACGAAAAAGACAACACTATGATTAATCACCCAGATTAGGCCAAGCGCTGCTGGAAGCACCACCGCAGCTATGTGATTAATTGTGAAACTAATAGAAGATGTTGCAGCTATGTCAGCGGGATCGGCTATTTTTTGAAAGTATGTCTTTATAGCGATCGCCATTGCAAAGAAAATGTGATCTAGCAGATAAAGAGCAACCGCCACCGCTGCAGAATTTACAAACGCATAACTGATAAAAATAAGGATTAGTCCTAAATATTCTAGTGTCAGGGCACGTCTTTCACCGATGTAACCAATCAAAGAGCCTATCTTCGGAGCGAGCAAAAAGGTGAGCACGGCATTTACTAAAGTTAACATCACTACATTCTCGACGTCGAAACCAAACTTTTCGACCATTAAAAAGCCAGCGAACACTACGAATATCTGCCTGCGGGCACCCGCCAAAAAAGTTAGTAGGTAGTAAAGCCAATATTTTTTACGCAAGAAAAGTTCTGTTCTCTGAGCAACCGAAACTTCAAACTTTGGCACTGCCCTCCAGCAGAATATGCCCAATAGAACGGTTAGCCCTCCTGCAGACAGATAGATAAACATATAATTTGTAGGAAAAAATATTAGGTATAAATATATTGAACCCAACACCAACAAGTTACTAATTGCTCGTACGCTGAGCAGTTGTCCCAAGACTTTGGGCGCCTCGTCTTTTTCCAACCACTGTAAACTCAGTGCATTATGCATAGCCTCTAAATAATGAAATCCAAAAGACATAACGACTGTTGTAAAGTAAAGCCAGAGAGCGGTGGGGAAAAAAGCCGTGATTGCAGTGCCAATTCCGAGGGTAATGAGCGACAGTATCGCGAAACTTTGTTGGCGGATAAAAATCAAAATTCCAATAGCAGTGAATGCCAAGAAGCCGGGCACCTCTCGCAAGCTCTGAAGAAGGCCAATTTCTTCACCTGTGAATGCGGCGCGTTCGACAACAAAGTTATTCAGCAAGACCTGCCATGTAGCAAACGCGATCGAGTTTCCTACGGCTAAGAGGAATAATAATGACTTGCGGTCTTTTAAAAAATTTTCCATTCGAATGCTTGACTAAAAATTTTCTGGAAGATTCGCTTATTGCCGAAAAACTAAAAACGGCGCGAATGGATTGGATCATCAATAAATTGTATCATTTTTAAATTATGAGTTCTCTTGCAATTTATGCTGGACCTAGCGCATTCCAACGAATAATAGAAGAAGGGTTTGATTCAAAGCACTTTAATGTCATGGTGGGTGCATCTGGTGGCCCTAAGTGGTTCGTTTTGTTCGGCTTAGATCGCTACCTATTTGGAAATTTTTTCGCCGATAGAAATAAACCTCTCCATACCATCGGCTCCTCAGTCGGTGCTTGGAGGATGTGTTGCCTCGGAGCTAAAGACCCTGTCAGTTGTGTTGAGCGTCTTGCGCACTATTACTGCCATGAAGATTATTCCGGCATGTCCTCAGTTAAAGAAATCACGTTGAGCGCTAGAATAATGCTCGATAAGATATTGACGGGTGACGTCAGGAAAGAGATTGTTAATAATAAAAAATTTCGAACGCACATCGTTACTACTCGGTCGAGAGGAGTCAGTTCGTCAGCAAGTGACTTGCTACATTCTTTTCATCTAGGGAGCAGTGCTCTTTGTAATTTTTTCACGCGTAATTCCCTAGGCTGGTTCTTCGATCGCGTACTCTTCACGAATGAAGTAGAAATGTCGCAGTGGGCAAATTCCCCAAAAATAAGCACTCTTTCCGCTTTAACCGAGGAGAATCTTATAGAAGCACTATTGGCTAGTGGTTCTATTCCTTACGTGTTAGAGGGAGTCAATGACATCGCAGGTTCTGAACCCGGACGGTACTGGGACGGCGGGATAATGGATTATCACTTTGATTGGCCATTCTGTAACACGGATAGCGATCTTGTTCTATACCCTCACTATACACCTCAGCTTATTCCTGGTTGGTTTGACAAGTTAATTCCCTGGAGAAAGGTAGATGACTCTCACTTGGACAAGGTCGTTCTTTTGACACCTACGACTGAGTTTGTTGAAAATCTTCCCGGCGGGAAAATTCCTGATCGGAATGATTTTAAACACCTGTCTTTTGACCGTCGAGTTAAGGTATGGGAGGAAGTAATGAAAAAAAGTGAAAGTCTAGCCCTTGAGCTTAACACTTTGATAGAGAGTGATGAAGTTGCTGGAGCTATCCGTCCTATTCAAGAAAGAATGAGATGATTCAATTGCATGAGGCAAGCGTTCGAATAATTTTTTAATAAAGTTGTAAGAGAGGAAAAGTCAGATTGAAAAATTTTCGGATATTGACTGATCTATTTTCAAATAGAGCCGATACAGAGTTGGATTACCGACGTTGAATATTTGAGTAGATTTTTATGAAAAAGCTGAAGTCAACCTTAGTCCTTTTTTTGGCGAGCTTGCTTACTTCAATTCTTACGTCTTGCATGATGGGGGCTGTCGTGGGCACTGCTGTTGATACGACATTGGAAGTTGCAAAGGTCCCTTTCAAAGTGGCTGGCGCCGCCATTGAGATCGCAGCATCAGAGGATGACGAAGATGATTAAGCGGAAAAGATAGATGAGTATTAAACCAGAAGACTACGAAATACCGTCACATTTTCGACATTGGGTAGGCGATAAGGCTGAGGACTACATAGGCCCATTTTTTTTTCACATTGATGGCAAGACCCCACACACAGCATTTAGGATTCAAGAGCATAACTGTAATGCTCACGATTCTGTTCATGGTGGTGTGCTGATGGCTTTTGCAGATTACACGCTATGTATTGGCGCCAATATGGGGGAGAGCGAAAGCGTTGCTACCGTGAGTTGTAGTAATGAATTTGTAGCTCCAGCCTATCGAGGTGACCTTCTTGAAGGCGAATGCGTTGTTGTTCGAAAAGGAAAGTCGCTTGTTTTTACTCGGTGTGAGTTAAGGGTGGGAGATAAACCGATATTAAATAGCAGCGGTGTAATTAAGCGAATTTTGGGATGAGCTTAATTATTTAAAAAGGCCAGCTTATATTTCTGTTGTGTTAAGCTTTCATTCATCTTGCCACTAACCCATCAAAGTTCCTGAGATATTTTAAAGAAATTTATGAACCGGAACTTTTCAAGTGCTTCTCTCACAAATTCTGTAGTATCCTCGCGATTTGAATTGAGCTTTAAATAACTGCTTTTAACGCTAAGTTCACTATCTTTTCGCTCATTCGCGATCAAGAGGCATGACGATGAATCTGACAGCTACAGTCATTATTTTCTATCTTGCATTTTTTGCGATTTTAGGTCTCTATTTAAATCGCAGAAAGGGCTCCGCTTCTGATTGGGCAATTGGCGGCAGTTCTCTTGGAATTTTTATGATTGCTGCTGGTGCTGCGGGAACGCGCATTGGTGGTGCTGGCACATACGGTGTTGCAGGTGATGTTATGTCGGAAGGAATCGGCCATATGTGGTATGGGGTTCATTCATTTGCTGCATTGTCTCTCGTTGGTCTTTTCTTTGTTATCCCCTATCGTCGATTAAAAGTTGTAAGCGTTGGCCAAGTATTTGATCGTCGCTTTGGATCATTGCGTTGCCAATGGCTCACGAGCCTTTGTGTCCAGGCCGAGTATCTTGTGGTTAACATCGTTGAACCCTACATCATCGGCTCCATAGTCTCTGGGGTGACTGGTATTCCATTTCCGATAGGCGTAGCAATAGGAGCGATATTGATCATCGGCTTCACCGTCACAGGAGGGCTCAAAGGTACAGCTTTTGCCAATATCATCCATTGTTCCGTGATTATATTAGGTCTCATGCTAGTGGGCCTCATTGTGATGGACGATATAGGTGGTTGGAATGCGGTTTTGCAAAAAACATCAGAGCAGTTAGCTGCGAGTGAGGTGGATGAAGTAGCTTGGTGGAGTTTCACCGGTATAGGTATTGCCACAATCATCGCAATGTTTATATCAGCAACAATCCACACCCCAGCAGCATCTGTTTATGCGAATTATGCAAGCTCTGCAAGGAAGGAAAGCTTTCTGATACCTGGCTTCTTTCTTGCCGGACTCATTGCAGCGGCTATGCCCCTGGTTGCTGGTTTTATTGGTATTCTGACTATGACGGCTTACGGCCCCGAGAGTGGTTTAAGTAGTTATTTAAATATCGCGCAATTAGCAATAGATAGTGGGCCTATACTTGGTGGAATTGCGCTTGCTGCTGTGCTTGCGGCGGTTATTTCCTCGGGAGCACCGATTCTTTTGGCTAGCGCCACCATGCTCGTTAATGATTGGATTCCGGGGTCCAAGCATTACAGTTCCGACAAGAAATTGCTTGCATACAAATTGGTCACGGTTGTTTATGGCGTTGTTGCGGCTTTGATCGCATGGCTTGGCAACATAAGTTCTGTGCTGGGACTGGTTTTACTTGGGTTTGCGATGGTAGTCCCGCCTGCTGTTGCTGTTGGCTTTGTACTCTATTGGCGGAGGACATCTGAAATAGCTGCTTTTTGGGGTATGGCGTTAGGCTTTGCTGGAGGCCTCCTCGTATGGTTGCTCAACTCTTTATTTGGTGCTCCAAGTAACGCCACTGCTGGGGGCTTTGCCCAATGGTGGTTCGAGGTCATTACTTTTTTGGGTGAGTGGCGCGATCCGTCCTTCGTCACACTATTGGTGCCCATCATCGTTATTCCCGTCTTTACATTTTTATTTCCAAATTCGGAAAAACATAATGAACACTTCGAGCCTTTTTATACCAAGTTAGGTAGGATCCAAAAAAACTTCTCGTGGAAGTAATTCAGATTGTTATCATCGCTTAAGTTCACCGTTGGCTTGAATAAGAAACGGGCCAGGTGTTTCATAGCTTTTTTCTAATAGAGTACAAAGTTCCTCCGCAGTGTTTGCTTTTCCCCCATCAACCCCGAACCCTTTCGCAAGAGCTACCCAGTCGATCGATGGGTTTCCGATATCAAATAGACTCGCAGCAATTTCACCGACATCAGTTACGCCTAGCCGCCCGTATTCGACGTTGAGAATATTGTATGAATTGTTGGCGAAAATCACTGTTGTGACATCTAAGTTTTCTCTAGCTTGAGTCCATAGTGCTTGGATAGTGTATGCGGCACCGCCATCCCCGAGCATCGCGAGTACTCTCTGTTCAGGACAAGCGAGAGCAGCGCCTACAGAACAGGGACCGCCTTGCCCGATAGCGCCTCCCGTTAAGCTAAGCCAACTATTTCGACTGGTGTTTTGGCAAAGTGGGTGCGCTGCGTTACCACCACCAGAATCTGTGCAAACGATTACATCTTCTGGCAAGGTGGATGCTAGTGATTGAACAATTGTTTTAGTATTCAACTCTCCAGTGGGTTTACTTATTTCTTGTCGTTCAAAATAAGTAACCTTGGCATTATTTGCTCCCAGTCGGTCGACTAGTCGCTCCAGTGCATCTACTGAATCTTCTTCGATCGACGATAGACGGGTGACCTGACAACTATCAGGAATTAATTGCCCTGGTGTGTTTCGGTAAGCGAAAAAGCTAGCCGGCACCTCGCCGCCGACTAGGATTAGATTTTCAACGTCCGCAAGCGCATTGAGCACTTGCTCTGGAAAATAAGGGAGCCTCTCTATCGCCACTCGCCCTGGCCCTCCATCCACTCTCGCTGGGAAAGTCCCATTGAATAACTTGCAACCGCTTATGCTGGCGATTTTGCTTGCAGCGGCCATTGCGGATTGTTCTGCAGCCTGATGCTCAAGGAGTAAGGCGGTTTTTTTGCCTGAGGCCGCGAAGACCTTAGCGACATTTTCAATGGCTTTTTCATCGACCTTAGGCCGAAGTGGTTTGGAGTTTGGTTTTGCTGGACCGGGAGAATCTCCCCAAGCGGCATCGGCTCCCATAATCAATGTTGCTATTTGGCCTGAGGAGCCTGGCGTTTGGCGCAGGGTAGCTGTATACGCGTCTGCCCCATCTTGAGCCAGGGTGCTAGGAGTGCTTTCGGATTTTAACCAGCAGGAAAAGTTTCTTGCTAAGGTATCAATATTAGAAGTTAGCGGAGCATCGTACCCTACATGAAAGTTAGGGTGATTGCCGATGATGTTGATCATCGGAGTGTTGGCTCGTCTTGCGTTATGAAGATTTGCTATTCCATTTGCCATACCTGGGCCAAGATGCAGCAGAGTAGCCGCTGGTTTCCCAGTCATCCTTCCAATTCCATCTGCTGCCCCAGTACACACTCCTTCAAACAGAGCGAGAACCGACCTCACTCTCGGTACAGCGTCTAAGGCCTGAACTAAATGCATTTCCGAAGTTCCAGGATTTGCAATACAAAATTCGACGCCGCAGTCGGCAAGTGTGTTAATAAGTGCTGTTGCTCCATTCATGCTACTATTTCCAAAGTTTAATTTAAGATAAAGACGCTCGAATAATATCATTTTAGCAATCAAAGGCTAGTCAGTTGGCTGCATAGAATTAAGAGTTTTTATGGCGATATCGCAGAAGCATAATGAGTTTGTTGAATACATTGTGGATCTCACTCAGTCGATTGGGCCTGTTTATTCGAAGCGAATGTTCGGAGGCCATGGAATATTTCTTGATGGGATTATGTTTGGCCTGGTTTTTAGAGATACCTTTTATTTAAAAGTTGATAAAGATTCACGCGAGAAATATAAGAGCCGAGGTTTGGAACCTTTCAGTTATCAGCGACAGGGGAAAGAAACACATCTTAACTATTTTCAGGCGCCTGACGAGGTTCTCGATGATATGAGTGTCATGCGAGACTGGTGCAACTGCGCATTTGCTACAGCGCTCCGCGCTGCCGCAAAAAATAAATCGCGAACCCGGATGGCATCTATCAGCAATTACCAGAGTTGAAAACCGCAGACGGATAATTTTAAGGGGTTTTTGTCGTATTAATCGAGTATAATTATCATGATTGGGTGATTAGACTAGAGTATTGGGGGAGTATGAATAATTATCGATTAAAGTTTCTTGTTGTAACTTTCACTGTTGGTTTTAATAGCTTTTTGCATGCGCAAAATGATTTTGTAGTGCCACGAACGGAGTGGGGCGCACCTGACTTAAGCGGTGTTTGGAATTTTAGTTCTATCATTCCTTTAGAACGACCCGCTTTTTTTGGGGATAAGAAAACCCTATCTAAAGAGGAGATAGCCGCGCTTACTAGCCAACAGGAGGCTGGGTTTGATGCTATCAACAGCATAGGAGTCGGAGGCTACAACACTTTTTGGATTGAAATGGGAGAAAATGGTGATAACCGAACCTCTCTAATAACTTATCCGGAGAATGGTCGTTTACCTGAAACGGTGGAAGGGGTTCCTGTCCAAGTGGGGGGGCTGGGGCCAGACGAGCCAGGTGAGAGACCAGTAAGAATGGTCGTGGGGGGTATCGCGAAAGATGGCCCAGAGGATCGGGGTCTATCAGAGCGTTGCATAGTTGGTTTTAACTCAGGACCTCCATTCACGCCGAACCTTTACAATAATAATATCCAAATATTTCAGAATAAAAATACCGCGGTAATAATGACTGAGATGATTCATGATGCTCGTATAGTGCCAATTGATGGAAATTTGACCCTTTCAGACGAGATTAAGCTCTGGACTGGTGATTCAAGAGGATACTGGGATGACGATACCCTGGTAGTTGAGACCAGAAACTTCAACGGTTTGACACAAAGTTTCGGTGTCTATGGTACTTCAAAGGATAAATTGCTCACTGAGCGGTTCACAAGGGTTGGCCCATTTACTGTTGATTACGAATTCACGGTGGATGATCCTTCTACTTTTGAAGATAAGATTGTGGTGAACGTTCCGATGGCTAAGGTGGATGGTCAGTTGTATGAGTATGCTTGTCATGAGGGTAACTATGGTATGGTCAACATTCTGCGAGGTGAACGGATAAGTGAACTTCGAGAGACAGAAGCTGCTCAATAGTTACCAACTTCCCAAAAAGGCCAGCACCGCTGGCCTTTTTTTGGTCTGGATAAGCTGCTTTTAATTTTCAACTTTTGACAATCTTTACCTCATCACACTATGACCATATGAATTATTTGCCGCTCAAACAGAGTTATCACCTTGCGGCTTTTGATTTTTATTCTGAATCGAAACAGAATATTTGCTAAGATCAAAACATCTAGCGCGACGCCGTAAGCCATAAACCTGTGTCGGATAAATACTAAAAAGTATGCTTGCTCAGCGATCAACAAATATCATTAAGTCACATATCTTAGGGTTCATATCTGGCTTAGTATTTTCCAGCGGTTTATTTGCTTTATCAAATGTATACGCCCAGAGTTCCCCATATTCCCCCCAAGATTACGCAGTCCCGTCCAATTTGAGCAATCTTCATTTCTACTTGATTTCTGTGGATGTGGGTGACGATGTTTGGGATAACTTTGGCCATACGGCATTGAGGGTATTTGATGAGGACGCGAACTTAGATCGAGTTTTTAATTGGGGCACCTTCGATGTTTCAGGCGGCGTTATAAGCTTTTCTTGGGAGTTTTTTAAAGGCATTATGAATTATCGGTTGACTACTAGTCCTCCAAGTCAGGAATTTTCATCCTACTCTGCTCAAGGACGAACCGTTTGGCAAGACAAGATAAATTTGACAAACCCTCAGAAGGAAAGACTTTATCAAAGGTTGTTATGGAACCTTGAGCCTTCTCATGTTGAATATGATTATCAATATTTTTTTGATAACTGTACAACGAAGGTCCGAGATTACCTGAATGAGGCGTTGGACGGTAATTTGAGTTCTCAGTTTCAAGGACTAAGTCAATTTAGTTTTAGAGACCATGTGCAATCCCATTACCAATCGGTAGGCTTGATTGGATTTTCTCTAGATATTCTGATGAATGGCAACATCGATCGTCAGATCTCCGATTGGGAGGAAATGTTTTTACCACTAAAATTTCGTGAACATTTATTGGCCATAGAATCTGATGTCGTTGAGAATGGCGAGCGCAGAATGCTCCTGTCAGATTCACAGTTAATAGTTCAGTTTACACCACCAACTTCAGATACTAATGCTCATAAATTTGTCTTTTATCTTTTGGCCGTACCGGTTCTCTTTCTGTTTCTGATGATGAAAAGAATTCAACAGTCTTATTATGCGGTGCGATCTCAAATTGGGTTTAGGGCTCCGAAGTTGGGATACAGATTACTCTCTGTCTTGGGCGGGGTAACTTCTCTACTTAGCGGAATCTATGGCCTTTTGATGTTGGGCGGGTGGTTTATTTCTGATCATACTGATACCCATCATAATATTAATCTCTTGATCTTTTGGCCGACCGACATTCTTGGTGTCATTGTGGCACTGCGCTGGTTTTTCTTTTGCAAAGCTTGGCCCACAAACCACAATACAGCTCCTTTCATAAACTATTATTTGTTTGCTCATCTTGCCGCGATGTGCATTTATGGAATAATTGCCTTTTTGGGGGTAAGCCAGCAGCAAATAGCTGATATAGCTCTTTACGTTCTGCCGGGCTTCTTTATGTATACTGTTCTGATATGCATTGTCGGGTTTGAACCAGCTAAGCCCAGGAATGAGCTGATATAGGTGTAACCCTCACAAGGATTTAGCGATCGACTTGGTTAGTGTATTTATTTTGAGGATAACTTTGCCCAAAGTTACAGGGGTGCTGAGCGAATCCTAAAATGAAGAAATTTCCTTAGCTAATCTATGATAATTTCAACGCGTCTATTGCGTTGGTATGAAACCTCAGAATCTCCTCGGTCAGCAGGCCTTTCCTCACCGTAGCTGACAACTTCGATCTGGCTGCGTGATGCACCGTTAACGATAAGATAGTTAACAATGCTATTTCCGCGCCTCTCACCGAGCGCGAGATTGTACTCGCGGGTTCCCCGCTCGTCGGCATGTCCTTCTATTCGAATGCGCCTATTTGAATTGGATGCTAAATCCCGAGCATGAAAATTTAAAATATCGCGATCCGCCTGTCGGAAATCGGCGATATCGAAGTCAAAATAAAAGACCCTAGTCGCTAAAGCAGAGCGGCGTATGCGTTCTTCCGCTGCCGCTGCCCTGGCCTGGCGTTCGGCTTCCAGCTCTTGAGCGCGCCTTGTAGTAGCCTCTATTCCGGATTCGCCAGTGTCTGAGTTATTCTCGTTATCCACTTCTTGGCTAGTAGAACTGCAGTTAACCATGTTTAAGGCAAGGGCAAAGGCGAGGATTGGTTTTGTGAGGTAGTAGAGTTTCATTTTTCTCTCTATGAGATTTGTGCAAAGAATTAGTGACCGCATCATAACTTATCTGCAAACCTACTTCTATTTACGAGCAATCCTCGGGATTGACAGAGCCTTGATGGCACGAATATATCAAGCTTCTCTAAGCAGGGACTTGCGATAAGAGGCGAGCATACGTTCGATTTTTGTTTATTCGTAGACTCTAAGGGTGTTAAAATTACAGTCTGTTTTGGGTTTTTTAATGAATGGGGTTTCGTTCAGTCTCTGACTTAATATTTATTGGCTAATGCCTAGATATAGGGACTAAAGCGAACAGGAGAGTGTGCGTGAAAGCAGAATTTACAGCTGAGGAACTGGGCTTCCAAGAAGAAGTTCGAAGTTTTCTGAATGAAGAGTTTCCCACAGAGTATCGAGAGAAAGTCGACGCGAATATACGACTCAGTAAAGACGAGTTAGTGGATTGGCAGAAGATCCTATTTAAGAAAGGATGGGCCGCTCCTTCTTGGCCTAAAGAGTACGGGGGAACAGGATGGAGTCAAGTTCAGAAGTACATTTTTGCGACTGAGATGGGTCTGATTGGAGCGCCAGAGCCTGTTCCGTTTGGAATGAAGATGGTTGCGCCAATTATTATGGCTTATGGCTCCGAGGAGCAGAAGGCTCGTTTCTTGCCAGACATCCTTGAGAGTAACGTTTGGTGGTGCCAAGGGTATTCAGAACCGAATTCTGGGTCAGATTTGGCCTCCCTTAAGACCTCAGCAGTGCGAGATGGTGATCACTATATTGTAAACGGTGCGAAAACCTGGAATACGTACGGTCAGTATGCTGATTGGATTTTCTGCCTCGTGCGAACCGATAACACAGTGAAGAAGCAAGAAGGTATTAGTTTTTTGCTCATCGACATGCATTCACCGGGTATATCTTTGAAACCGATTGTTCTTATCGATGGTCACCCTGAGGTCAACGAGATATTTTTTGATGACGTGCGAGTGCCAGCGGAGAACTTAATTGGTGAGGAAAATAAAGGCTGGACTTATGCCAAGGTATTGTTAACCCACGAAAGAACGGGAATTTCTGGTGTGCCCCGAGGTAAGAAGCGCTTAACTTCCCTTAAGCGTATTGCTAAAGAGACAGATGACGGCTTTGGCCGTACCATGATGGAAAACGAAGCGTTTAAGAATAAAATTGCCGCACTAGAAATTGACTTGGAGGCGATCGAATACGCCGAGCTTAGAACCTTAGCCTCAATTTCATCAGGAAAGGCGCCTGGTCCAGAATCTTCAATCCTGAAAATTGTTGGTACAGAGCTCGCTCAGCGCATTGATGAGGCCTTCGTTGAACTGGCTGCTTACAACTGTTTGCCATTCGTGCCTGATCAATTCGAGGACGGGTTCCAGGGAGATTATATTAGCCCAGGAAGCTCGGCGTCAGCAGCGTTGACTTATTTCAACAATCGGAAAGCTACTATTTATGGTGGTTCAAACGAGATTCAAAGAAATATCATTTGTAAAGCAGTACTCGGTCTTTAAGTTTGAGAGATCTTTAAAAAGGAAAGGTAAGAGGAAATCACGTGGATTTTTCATATTCAGAAGTACAACAGATGTTGCAAGACTCTGTTAAGAAGTTCGTCAGCAAAAATTATGATTTCGATACTCGAAGTAAAATAATAGAGAGTGAGGCGGGGTATAGTAAAGAGAACTGGCAACTGTTCGCTGAATTAGGTTGGCTTGCAGTTCCTCTCTCCGAGGAAGATGGTGGTCTTGGTGGCTCTGCTGTTGATTTAATGGTAATGATGGAGGAATTTGGGAAAGCGAACCTGGTCGAGCCTTTTCTTCCCTCTGCAGTTATAGGTGGCAGTTTGGTTGCCGAACTTGCAACCAACGATCAGAAATCTCAGATCCTGGAAAAGGTAGTGGGAGGTAATCTACAACTAGCTTATGCTTCGGCAGAAACTGGCAGTCGGTTCAATGTATCTAAAGTGGCGACATCAGCAGAGGCAAAAGGTGACGATATAGTAATCAACGGTAAAAAGATCGCAGTGCTGAACGGCCCAAACGCAGACCAATTGTTGGTCTGCGCGAGAGAAAGGGGCGGTGAGTCAGATGCTGATGGTATCTCTATATTTCTAGTTGACCCTAACACCCCAGGTGTCACTATAAGACCTTTTACTAATATTGATGGGCAGAAATCTTCAGAAATTGATTTCATTGATGTGACTATTACGGGGGCATCTCGAATCGGCGACCCAGGCGATGCATTTGCTGCTATGGAAAAGGTTAATGATAAGGCGGTTTTAGGAGTGTCAGCAGAAGCAGTAGGAGTTTTAGAAACCCTATTGCAAAAGACCGTAGAATACAGCAAGACTCGAAAACAATTTGGAACAGTAATTGGCACTTTTCAGGCTTTGCAGCACCGGATGGCTGATATGTTTATTGAATGTCAACTTGCCCGTTCAATCGTGGTAATGGCAGCCATGAAGCTCGATAGTTCGGCAGACCAGAGGGAAAAGACGAAAGCTGTCTCAGCGGCAAAAAGTAGGGTCGGTAAGGCAATTCGAAGGGTTAGTCAGGAGGCTGTTCAGATCCATGGTGGGATCGGTGTCACCAATGAATTAGATGTCGGGCACTATTTCAAACGAGCGACGGCTCTTGAAATTATGTTTGGCAATACCGATTATCATGTTGAGCGTTTTGCTTCGCTTTAACTTTCGCGGTTCGATAGTGTGAGCGAGATCATATTTGTCCGTCACGGACAAGCTTCCTTCGGCGAAAAGTCCTATGATAAATTGAGCGAGCTGGGAGTAAACCAGGTTAGACACCTTGCTAGCTACTGGAAAGGTCTGGGAGAAACTTTTGACCAACTCTACTCGGGGTCTTTGCTTCGTCAGAAAGAGACTGCAAACGAGCTAATAGCTTTAACAAAAGGTGATTCCCCGGGCATACAAATTGATGATTCGTTTAATGAGTACAATGGAGACTCGCTTATCCGAATATATCTGCGTGATAACGCAGATCTTCAGTCTTCTAATTCTAGTGTAGATATGCCAATAAAAGATGAGCGGCTATTCCAGCGCATCTTTGAAAAGGCGACATCCAAATGGATAAAAAATAGCCTTAAACCCACAAGCAATGACTCTGATTTTGAGAGTTGGACAAGCTTTAAACACCGCGTCTACTCGGGCGTTGATGAATTAATGTCAAAGCATACTCAAGGTAGTAGAACTCTAGTTTCTACTTCAGGTGGTGTAATCGCGATGATGCTGCAGCGTGTCCTCAATTTCCCTGATGAGAAAGTGATAGAGACAAACTGGATGGTTCGCAACAGTTCTATTACTCGAATACGCTATGGTGATGGTAAGATATCGCTAACGCAGTTTAATAGTCTTCCCCACTTAGAACAAAAGGGTATGACTCACCTAATAACTTATCGTTAAAAAGGGGCGAGTAATTGGATTCTAGTGAACTAATCGATCAACCCGGTGAAATTCGGGAGGGCGAGGAGCTCAACTTGCAAAATTTGAGGCAGTATCTCGAGCCGGTTATTGGCAAAGATATGTCTAGCATGCAGATAACTCAATTTCCTGGTGGTCATTCTAATTTAACTTACTTGTTAAAGCTTAATTCTGATGAATGGGTGCTGCGTCGGCCGCCATTTGGAAGCAAGGTTAAGTCAGCTCATGACATGTCGCGGGAATATAGAATTCTTGATGCCTTGAAGGGAACCTACAAATATGGTCCTGCCCCAGTCCATTTTTGTACTGATCATAAAGTATTAGGCTGTGATTTTTACCTGATGAATTACATCAAAGGTATAGTAATTAGACGAGAGTATCCTCGAACTCTCAATCTCTCGCCTGATCAAACTCGTAAACAGCTTTTAAATTTTTTTGATGCACTCGGTGATTTACATTCCGTCAATCTCGAAGAGGTAGGGCTGGAAAATTTTGGCAAGCCTCAAGGGTATGTGCTAAGGCAAGTCGAAGGTTGGAGCAATCGTTGGATGGATGCGGTTACGCCAGACACAGTGAACTGTGATGAGATCATTAAGTGGCTGCAGGATCACATGCCGAAGGAAAGCGGTAAAGCGAGCGTGATCCATAATGACTACAAGCTGGATAACGTTTTGTTCGATATAGATGATCCATTGCGACTGATTGGGGTCTTGGACTGGGAGATGTCGACGGTGGGAGACCCATTAATGGATTTGGGCTGTACTTTAGGTTATTGGGTTCAGTTAGATGATCCAGAATTTTTCCGTAATGCTCGAACGATGCCTTCAGACGTTGAAGGAGCGCCCACACGGAAAGAAATAATTGAGCGATTTAAGGATAGGACGGGTTTGCCAGTAGACCATTTCCACTTCTATTTTTGTTTTGGCTTGTTCCGTCTGTGCGTCATTGGCCAGCAAATATACTATCGCTTCTATCATGGTCATACTAAAGATGAGCGTTTTGCAGGATTTTTGAAAAAAGCACATGTACTTCAGCAAATGTGCCAAATGATAATTGCAGGGAAGATTACACAATAAGAGGTGATAATGTCCTACAGACTTAATGAACTATTTTCGGTTAACGGCAAGACAGCGATCGTTACAGGTGGCTCGCGCGGTATAGGCAAGATGATTGCTCAGGGATATGTCGATAATGGTGTTAGAACATACATTTCTGCTCGGAAAGCTGACGCATGCTTGGAAACTGCGGAGGAGCTCTCCAAAAATGGGGAATGCATTGCGATTCCAGCAGATTTATCCACAAGCGATGGGAGAAGCTCTTTCATAAAAGAAGTAACGGAACGAGAGAGTGCGATTGATGTCCTCGTTAATAATGCTGGAGCCGCCTGGGGAGCGCCGTTTGAGAGCTATCCAGATGATGGGTACGATAAAGTTATGAACATAAACGTCAAAGCAATCTTTGCTCTGACGAGAGATCTTTTGCCATTACTATTAAAAAATGCCTCAAAAGAAAACCCGAGTCGCGTTATCAATATCGGGTCCATCGATGGACTTCGAGTGTCTTCAACGGACAACTTCGCCTACGGTGCGAGCAAGGCGGCGGTGCATTTTTTGACTAAAAATCTCGCGGTGAGAATGGGCCCTAAAGGTTTGAACGTAAATGCGATTGCACCCGGTCCGTTTGAGAGTCATATGATGGATCACATGTTGAAAAACTTCAGAGGGAAAATTGAAGCAGAAAACCCCTTAGGCCGCATTGGCAGTCCAGCCGATATGGCGGGTTTAGCAATATTCCTTGCTTCCGATGCGTCAAAATACATGACAGGGCAGATTATCGCCTTAGATGGAGGCCGCAGCTTGGGTTCGGTTTCTGAAGGAGCCCTTCTCGGCGATTAACCTTGATTACCGCTCAAAATTGATTTCAATAACCGATTTTCGGTGTTATTTTATCGCTCCCAAATTACTTAGCTAAACTTTATTCTAAACAGATAATGACTAAGATTCTAATACTGCCCCGGGCGTTGATTGCATGCATGGCATTTATAAGTGGTTTCTGCATCATGACTATTGAGATGCTGGGCGCTCGAATACTGTCGCCATACTTCGGTGGAAGTCTATCAGTTTGGGGAAGCATAATTACAATTTTTATGCTTGCTTTGGCGCTGGGATACTTGCTAGGAGGCAGACTATCAACGCGAACGCCAAGCGGCGTCACCTATGCGTTGTTTTTTATAGGAGCAGCTTTATTTTCGGTTCCTATTATTTTGTTTGCTGACATTATTATGAATCCGATTATGATCAACATAGAGGATGCAAGGTACGGCTCTTTGTTCGCATCTATTTTTCTCTTTTTTATACCTACAAGTATTTTAGGAATGATCTCTCCCTATTCTGTGAGATTGATGGTTGATAAAGAAGAGCATAGTGGTCACATGGCAGGATTGTTATACTTTATTTCGACTCTCGGGAGTGCTTTGGGCACTCTTGGAACGAGTTTTTACTTTGTGCTTTGGTATGAAGTGAATCAAATCCTCTGGGGTTCAGTGTTGAGCTTAATGCTAGCTGGCTTTGTAATTCTCTTTTTTGACAAATTTTTGAAGGCAGCGTAGCTGAATGAAGTGGAAAGTATGCTAAAAAATAGAATTAAATTTATTGCTAGCGGTTTTTCCCTGTTAATAGTGTCACTATTTTTAGCGGCAGAATCGAGTGCAGAAACTATTCACGAGGAGCGTTCTAAGTATCGTGATATTACCGTCACCCAAATTGGTGAAAGGCGTTGCTTACTTTTCAATGTCCACCGTGGGGACAGAAATCAAACTTGCATGATGCTTGATAATCCCGATCAGCTAGTTTTTGATTATACGCGTATGAGTTTTGCCGGACTTCTTTTGCAACAATCACCAAAGAATATCTTGGTAATTGGTTTGGGTGGAGGGTCGATCCCCATGACGTTCGCAGATCTGTTCCCCTCTGCACAAATAGATGTGATTGAAATAGATGATGCCGTCGTGAAGGTCGCAGGAGAATATTTCGATTTTAATGAAACTCAAAACATGAAAGTACATGTGGGTGATGGGCGACCGTTCATAAAACGCGCCGGCCTTCGCGGTGAAAAATATGATTACATCGTCCTTGATGCATTCAGTGGAGATTATATCCCGGAGCATATGTTAACGCGTGAATTTCTAGAGGAAGTAAAAGCCGTAATGACTAACGATGGTGTTTTGATTGCTAATACATTCTCGACGAGCAGATTATATGATCACGAGTCTGTTACATATCAAAGAGCCTTTAGCGAATTTTATAATTTTAAATTGCCTACATCAGGTAACCGAATCATTATTGCGCAGCTCGGTGTATTGCCGCCAAGAGAAGAGTTAGTAGAAGCGTCTCGCAGTCTAGAATTGAGCTTGGATAAGTACGGGATCAACATAATAGACTATCCGCGACGACTAACGACTCGAGCCGATTGGGATATGAGTCGAAGGGAGCTGACTGATCAATATTCTCCAGGAAACTTACTTAGAGGAAACTAGTAGAATGAAAGAAGGATGGAAAATTGCTGTAAAAAAATTTCTTTTGTTGGTTTTTTTAACCTTTGGTATGGCTGCTAACGGTGAGGTTACGTTTAAAACTGATATCGTTTACGGTCACAAGGATGGGATGGCTTTGATTTACGATGTGTTGATACCTGAAACGCCTAATGAGGCGGCGATTCTTTTTATGATGAGCGGGGGTTGGTATTCTTCATGGGGCCCGCCAGAAAGGCGTGCCCTTCAGTTTAAGGATATGCTTGATGCTGGATTCACCGTGGTTCCGATTTATCACGGCAGTGCTCCCCGCTACCATATTCCAGATGCATACTCTGATGTGAGTCGCGCCGTCAGACATGTAAAAATGAATGCCGAGAATTACGGAATTGATGTGAGCCGAATTGGGGTTACAGGCGGAAGTGCCGGTGGCCATTTGTCGCTCATGTTAGGTTTAGATTCCGACGAAGGTCTCGCTGAGGATTCAGATAGTGTTATGCAGATAGGTAATTCGGTCGCAGCCGTCGTTGCATATTTCCCCCCTGTTGCGTTTAGAGAACAGGAGTCGTTGCCAGTGGGTATTATCAACAATGTGTCAGAGGAGGAGCTTTTATCGAGATTTCCGGCATTAGACTATGACGCGGCGCTAGTTCCAACCGTTTCACCTATACTTTTCGTTGATTCCAGTGATCCTCCTACTCTCCTCATACATGGTGACCAGGATCCTTTGGTTGATGTCACTCATTCTTTCGCAATAAAGGCTGAATTTGATGAAGAGGGCGTCGAATCTGAATTAATTGTGATACCTGGTGGGAAGCATGGTTTTGGAGGAGAGGATGCAGAGAGAGCCAATAAGGCTCGGTTAGAGTGGTTTGAGAACTATCTACTCGACTAGAGCCGTCGATTAAGGGAGTGACGTTTAGGCCATTCCCTTGATCATATTCTTGGCAATAATTAACTGCTGAATTTGACTTGTGCCTTCGTAAAGGCGAAATAGTCGAACATCTCGGTAAAAGCGTTCGACCGCATACTCTGACATATAGCCAGCGCCTCCATGGATTTGGACACAACGATCTGCGACTCGCCCCACCATTTCAGTTGCAAAGAGCTTAGAAGCTGAAGATTCAGTGCTTACATTGTCTCCATTGTCTCGTTTGCGAGCTGTTTCAAGAGTCATACATTTGGCGGCATAAGTTTCTGTTTGTGAGTCTGCGAGCATTGCTTGCACTAATTGCTGCTCGGCGATTGGTTGACCAAATTGTTTTCGTTGCATCGCATATTCTAGTGCATCACTGATCAATCGTTCCGCAACACCGACACTCACTCCCGAGATATGCAATCTTCCTCTATCTAATACTTTCATCGCAGTAATGAATCCTTCGCCCTCACAACCAATGAGGTTCTTAGCAGGAACTCGACAGTCCTCAAAAATCACATCACAAGTCATCGAGCCGGCCTGTCCCATTTTCTTATCTACAGACCCTAGCGTTATGCCTTTTGCCCCTCTTTCCACGATGAAAGAGGATATCCCGCGGGCGCCTTTAATTGATTGGTCGGTGCGAGCCATTACATTAAAGGTGTCCGCTACCTTCGCGTTGGTAATATAGCGTTTTGTGCCATTGATGATGTAGTCGTCGCCGTCGCGCACAGCATTTGTTTTTAACGAAGCTGCGTCAGAGCCTGCTTCAGGTTCCGTGAGGCAAAAACAACTAATCCACTCGCCGCTTGCGTATTTTGGTAGGTACTTCTTTTTTTGCTCGTCTGTACCATTAAATACGATTGCTGCAGAGCCTATGCCATTGTTCGTTCCCATTATCGACCTGAATGCTGGTGAGGTTCTACCTAAAGAAATTGCAACTTGAATTTCCTCCTCCATAGTCAGTCCAAGCCCACCAAACTCCTCCGGAATTGTAAGCCCAAACAAACCCATCGATTTCATTTCGTCTAGAATGTCTTCAGGCAGAGCGCCGGACTCGGCTAATTCCGTTTCCCTTGGGATTAGGCGTTCCGATACAAAACGATCAATTAGAGTTATAAGTTGGTTGAGTGTTTCTTGATCTCTAATCATAAGTTCCCCCGAAAAATGATGCGCTAAGCTACCACATACTCCTAAATTTTACGAATGACGTGCTAGAATACTGATTAATACTCATTAAGCTGTGATGATGGATTACATCAGCAAAAATTCTGCCGCATGAGGATCAGCTAGTACAGTTTGTAAAGCTAGTTACCGCGGTAGAAACCTCGGAAGAGGACATTCGAAAATTATTGAATTTAAAAGAAAGGATCAAATATGTCAGAAGTAGTTAGTTATAAGTTAAAAGATAATATTGGGGTTATTTCTGTAAACAACCCACCAGTTAATGCGCTTGCACATTCAGTGAGATCAGGCATTTTGAATGCTGTGCAGCTCGCCCAAAGTGACGACTCAAAAGCTATAGTCTTGCAGTGCGAAGGCCGCACGTTTATCGCTGGGGCTGACATCACAGAGTTTGGTAAACCACCGAAAGAGCCGGGCCTGCCGGAGGTTTTAGCTGCGATTGAAAACTCCAAGAAACCAGTAATTGCTGCGATACACGGTACCGCACTGGGAGGCGGTTTTGAGGTAACGCTGGCCTGTCATTACAGATGCGCTATCGCCTCTGCTAAAGTTGGTTTGCCCGAGGTCAAATTGGGTTTGCTTCCCGGAGCGGGCGGGACCCAAAGGGTACCCAGAGTCGCTGGGGTGAAGTTCGCTCTGGAAATGATGACTAAAGGAAATCCAATAGTAGCATCCAAGGCCCGAGATGTGGGTTTACTTGATCAAATTTTGGAAGGTGATGATATCTATCAGAGCTCGGTTGACTACGCAGCTCAACTAGTAGAGTCAGGTGCCCCTCTTAAGCGAGTTCGGGATATTCAGATCGACGCGTCAGAATTAGAATCTGGATTTTTTGACAATGCGCGAAAACAATTGGCGAGAAGGGCGCGTGGACAGATTGCACCAGACCGCATCGTATCTTGTATAGAGGCCGCCGTTAGTTTGCCTATAGATCAAGGCTTGGAGCGTGAGCGGGAGCTATTCCGTGAGTTGGTAATGTCTTCAGAGTCCGCAGCAATGAGACATATCTTTTTCGCTGAGAGGCAGGCGGCAAAAATACAAGGGCTATCAAAGAGCACGCCGCAAAGACCTATTAACAAGGTGGCGATCATCGGCGGCGGGACGATGGGAGGAGGCATAGCTATGTGCTTTGCTAACGTCGGGATTCCTGTTGTCATGCTGGAAGTTACTGAAGAGGCGCTTGAGCGTGGACTTGGGATAATTAAAAAGAATTACAATATCACGGTTCAGAAAGGGAAACTCGCTGCGAACAAAATGGATGAACGCATTGGTCTGATCAGTGGAACAACAAACTATGAGGACATCGCTGATGTTGACATGGTGATTGAAGCTGTATTCGAAAACCTTGATCTTAAAAAGGAAATTTTTGGAAAGCTTGACCAGGTCTGTAAGTCGGGAGCGATCCTTGCGACCAACACCTCGTATCAGGACGTCGATGCGATTGCGCAAGCGACAGCGCGACCCCATGATGTCGTTGGTATGCATTTCTTTAGCCCTGCTAACGTTATGAAGTTACTTGAGGTTGTTCGTGGTGAAAAAACCGCAGACGATGTTCTCGCTACAGTAATGCAGGTCGGTAAAAGAATTGGAAAGGTATGCGCTCTCTCTAGGGTGTGTTACGGTTTTATTGGTAATCGAATGCTGAGTGGCTACGGCCGTGAGGCACAAATGCTCTTGCTAGACGGCTGTACGCCAGCTCAGGTGGATGGCGCTTTAGAGAAATTCGGTATGGCCATGGGGCCGCTTGCAATGGGAGATTTGGCGGGCCTAGATGTGGGGTATAAGGCTCGGCAGGCTCTCACAGATTTGCCTGATGATCCTAAACTGTATCGCATGGGAACCCTTCTTGTTGAAATGGGTAAATATGGTCAGAAAACGGGATCAGGATATTATAAGTACGATCCTGAAACGCGCAAGAGAATGTCGGACCCAGAGGTTGAGTCGCTAATTGTCGAGGAGGCTTCAAAATTAGGTCTAGATAGGAGAGAGGTGTCCGAAGATGAAATACTGGCGCGATGTTTTTATCCACTAATCAATGAAGGTGCAAAAATTTTGGAGGAAGGCATCGCCCAGCGAGCGAGCGACATTGATGTTGTTTACATTTATGGATACGCGTTTCCTGCTGCGAAAGGTGGCCCGATGCATTATGCCGACACGGTGGGGATTAAGAATGTATACGAAAAGATATGTGAATTCCGTGACAGCTACGGGGAAGATTATTGGAGCCCAGCACCTCTTCTGAAGAGATTAGCAGAGGAGGGAAAGTCGTTTTCAGACTTCGATAAGGAGCAGTCGAGTTAATAACATTATGTGATCAAATAGCGATACTACGCTCCCTTTGGTGGGGACTAAATCGCATTTTTTGACCATATCGATTAGACTCAAAGTATGTCATTCAGGAAGGAGACTTAATAATGAAAAAAATAACAGAGAAATTCTCTAGAAAGATTCTGATTCTACTATCTTTTGCGATACTCGCTGCGCCGGTTAGTGCTCAGCGCGGAGCAGATCCGACGGTTTGGGATGGGGCGATGGAGAGATTCGCAGAACAAGATAGAATGAATCCGCCTCCAATGGGAGCGATACTGCTTACTGGAAGCTCTAGTATAGCCCGTTGGAATGATCAGGCTGCTAAAGCACTGGCTCCGCTGACTGTCATCGCACGTGGTTTCGGTGGCAGTATGATGAGCGACGTAGTACATCATTTAGATACAGTCGCGCTAAAATATAAGCCTCGAGCGATTCTTATCTATGAGGGTGACAACGATACTTTCTATGGGGTTGAAGAGAAAGAAATAATCGGGTCTCTTTCAAAAATCGTTGATAAGGTTCATCAAGAACTCCCTGATACGCGTATCTATGTAATGGCAGTTAAACCCTCAACCTCACGCGTGGGTGTTTGGGAAAATGCACAGACTGTAAACGCGGCTTACAAAGAAATAGCAAAGCATGACCCGCAGGTCTATTTTGTTGATTCTGCGACGCCCTTCTTAAAATCTGACGGGAGTGTCATGACCGATATTTTTGTAGAGGACGGTTTGCATCTAAACCCAATGGGTAATCTGATTTGGGGTTCAGTCATTCGTGCTGCATTGATGCCTCAGGAAGCTCGTTACGAATAGAAATTAACGGATTGAATCAGGGGGTTTTCCCCTGATTCAATTTAGAAGTACGATTCATTAATATTCGTCGTACCCCTCTGTGAGTTCTACGTATACCCCAGATGGGTCAGTAAAAAAGGCACTGTGTAGGCCGATGGCTGAAAGTTCCTGATAAGGCACATCGAACACGACGCCTTTAGACTCAAGCTCGAGACAGAACTCTTCAAGATTGTCTATCTCAAACCCTATGTGATCGATTGCGGCTCCTTTTGTACTTTGCCGCCCACTATTGTTGCCTCCAAAACTGAAGTTCATTCCAGGGACATTCGTGGTCGTGGTAATTCGGCCGCGGGGTCGAATTTCAAGATCAAACATATCTACGTACCACGCCAGTATGTCAACGGCGTCATCAACAAACCAATGAACATGATAGCCGGTAATCTCTTCTTGTAAGCCTCGGTCCTCTTGCATTTCTACCTCGACTCCGTCCGGTAAAGTAACGTAGGCATTCAGCTGCCCCTCGGCACCTAAAAACATGCTGCCAACTTGCAGACCATCAGCCCGCCACTTATCCAGGAATTTATCCATGCGCCTAACTTTGAATCCAAAATGATGCATTGCCGTTTCTATAGAATCCATGGTCGGTTTCTGCTGCGTCAATGTAATCAGCATATTGGGCAGTTTAATTACCGAGTGCGAGCCTTTTTCGACGATAGTTCCATTGAAATGGTCCACCCAAATCTGCTTATGCTCCTCGATATCAGAAACATTTAAATGCACATGACCAAATGTGACCCCACTGTCATTGGGAGATGCTAGCTGAGCGTGCCCGATGGAGACGAAAAGAAAAGATAAAATTAAGCAGAGTGAGTTTTTCAAGTTTAGATCCTCCCAAGACTTTTCATTCTAATTGTTAAATGTGGCGACGTCTCGCCTTAATGCCAAGCTGAGCTTAAAAGCTCATAAGAGTTTTTACGTGCACTGTTACTGTGTGTAATTGTTAGGACCATGAGTTCATCGAGTTTGAAATATTTTACAAACGACTCGAGTTTCTCACAAACCTGTTCAGGTGTGCCAATGGCTCTTCTTTGTCGGTTTTCTTCGATTATTTGCTGTTCCCTTGCGCTGTAGGGATAGTCTGCTGCTTCTTGGACGCTCGGGAAAGGCCCCGGGTTTCCTCTCAACAAACGAATAAACCAGAGGTCGCGACTCCTCGATAGCTCCCGCGCTTCCTCTTCAGTCTCGGCGCAAACCGTGAAAATAGTGAGCACAGAGTGCGGTGAACTATAATTCGGGCCAGCCTGAAAATTCTCTCGGTAATTTTCGAAAATCTCCGGACCCATAGTGGGGTTTATAAAGTACGCGAAATTGTAGGGAAGGCCGGTAGCAGCGGCCAAGGAACTACTGTCGCTGCTAGATCCCAGCATCCAGAGCTCGGGAGGATTTTTTACTTTCGGATAGGCTTGAGCGTTCTCTAGCCCAGGGGTCACCGGCTCAGAGTCGTTAAGCAAAGCTTGCAGGTCGAGCACCATGTTTGGGAAATGTTCGGGTCCCACACGGGATCCATATCGAATCGCTGCTGCCGTAAAGGGATCTGTCCCTGGCGCTCGTCCAACGCCGAGGTCTATCCGGTTAGGGTACATGGTCTCCAGGATCTTAAAGTTCTCTGCTACTTTGTAGGGGCTATAATGGGGTAGCATAATTCCGCCAGAACCTAGCCGAATATCTTTGGTTTCTGCTCCCAAGCGTCCTAGGAGAACTTCGGGAGAGCAACCTGCGAGGGCGTCGGAAGCGTGATGCTCCGCAACCCAATACCTGTTATATCCAAGGGCGTCGCAAAGGGTCGCCAGGTCAAGTGTTTCTTGTATGGCTGAATAGGCGTCGCAACCTGACTTGATCGGTGATTGGTCTAGGACAGAAAGTTTTACTGAGTTGTTCATGCAGACTGTTCCACGAGGCCTTCCTATACACTGAATTTATTATGTAAATAAGTGAATTTAAAGCTAAAATTTCTTCAATCATCTATGGTAACATGCCGCGTTAATAAAAAATTAGTCGGTGAATTGATCTAACATTTAAATATAAGATTAAAAAAGTAGTATTACCGGTTTAAATTATCCTGAAAAATATAATAGAATCAATAATTTAGAAAGTAAAACTCAGTTAGAAGAGGGGAGAGATAATGCTTAAGAAGTTTCCGAGTAAACGACGAGGGTTAGCACTAGCCGTAATGGTAGCCGCTGCTGGAACCACTTTGCCGCTTGCAGCTCAGCAGAGTGAACCTGAAGTCGAGGAAGTTATAGTGACGGGTTCATTCATTCGTGGAAGTGCGCTGGACGCGCCTTCTCCAGTTAACGTAATAAACAGGGAAAGCATCCAGGCACAAGGTGCGTCCTCAATCTGGGATGTGATAAGAAATCTCGAGTATAACCAAGGTTCGGATACCAACGTCCAGGGCGCGCTGGCCGGTACGGGAAGTCAGAATACTGGAACGGCCTCGGTTAACTTGCGGAACTTGGGCGGCAACTCTACGCTGACCCTGATAAACGGCAAAAGATCGACGCCGGCGGCTGTTGTGACTGCTTCTGGGCAGGAGAGTGTGAACTTAAATTCGATCCCGCTCGTGATGACTGAGAGGGTTGAGGTTCTTACGGATGGGGGCTCTGCACTGTACGGCGCAGACGCCGTGGCTGGCGTGGTTAACATCATCATGCGCACCGATTTTGACGGTCTAGAGTTATACGCGGATACCCAGGGTATCCAAGAGGCTGGTGGGACTTATGAAGAGACCCTAAGTGGAATCTGGGGTACTAACTGGAATAACGGAAATACTCGCCTGGTTATTTCCGGTGAATATTTTGAGAGAGACCCTCAAAAATTAGAGCACGCTCAGTATTTTGATGAGGATACGATTATCTCTAACAGCCGGGTGGGCTCTTTTGCTCCGTCCAGCCCGTTAGGTGGGTTTAACATGGACTACCTCGACATGCCCCTGACAGGTCAGAACAAGGCAGAGAGGGCCAGCATCGGAGAAGCTGCCGGCGGGACGAGGGGTTTTGTCTATTCTGACCCTTTGTGTGAGTCAGGCTCAGGAAACTTCGGTCAGTTTTATGTAGATAATAGGTATACCGGTTTTGCTCGCCGATCAGGGCAATGCTCTGAGAATAATATGGGCAATCAGTTTATGACCTATGGTCAGGAGCGATTCAGCGTCGCTGGATCCTTCGAGCATGATTTTAGCGATGGCACGGAATTCTACTCCTTTTTTAATCACTCCGATTCAGAAGTAACGAGGGAGTGGGATGGGAGATCGTTTTCGAGGACCGCGCACATATTCTGGTCGCCAAGTCAATTGGGGTCGCTAGCACCCTTCGTTGGAAATGGACCAGCTACGCCATCCGCCAACAACCCTCATACAACAGCAAACGGCGGTTTTAATCAGGGATGGTACGGTGGTGGCGTGGCGACAGGATGGCCAACGACCCGAACTTCGGGTCTGCCGACAGATCAGAAGGAATCCAATGTTCAAGCCGGCTTTAGGGGCGATTTTGAAGGATTCGGCAGGGA